>Ga0137409_10006121_pt1 | contig 12498 bp, 8 predicted proteins | sample CZODoug1_16funga_FD_122059 | JGI IMG/M metagenome (GOLD analysis project Ga0137409, IMG submission 122059) | Vadose zone soil fungal communities from Angelo Coast Range Reserve, California, USA - CZODoug1_16fungal (Hybrid Assembly) | ecosystem: Environmental > Terrestrial > Soil > Vadose zone...
GCGCTTTCCCGTTGCTTCACAGAAGACGGCACTGTCCACGACGAGGGGCGGGATTATCGCGGTCGTGACTCGATCCGACAATGGAAACAAGAGGTGGACACGAAATACCGATACGTCTTGCAGACGGTCAACGCTCAAAGGCATGGAGACAGCGTGACCGTGCGTGCCCGACTCACCGGTGCGTTTCCCGGGAGTCCTGTTGAACTGGACCACATCTTCAAACTTTCCAACGACAAGATTGCTTCACTGGAGATTCGATCATGACGATGACATATCCTTTCCCCGTTTCGGGAGATGAGTTTAAGGGCAAGCGGGTTCTGGTGACTGGTGGCACGAAGGGCATGGGACAAGCTATGGTGCGCCGTTTTGCTCTGAGCGGCGCCTCAGTTGCAACGACTGCACGCTCGCCCCTGCCGGATGGACAGGCGGTTGCTCTCTTCGTACAGACGGATATCGGTACGGCTGCAGGCGTGCAAGCTGTAATCAGTCGCATTCAGCAGGAATGGACTGGACTCGACATCCTAGTCAACAATGTCGGTGGATCAGATGCCCCGAACGGCGGATATCAGGCGCTCTCTGACGACGATTGGCAGAAGGCCCTCAACGTAAACTTGCTGGCATCCGTTCGTCTCGACCGGGCATTTCTGCCCGGCATGATCGAACGCAAGTCAGGTGTCATTCTTCACATCTCGTCCATCCAGCACCGTCTGCCGCTGTATGACGCGACGCTTGCTTATGCTGCGGCGAAGGGTGCTCTCAATACCTACAGTAAGGGCCTGGCAAACGAAGTTGGCCCGAAGGGCGTCCGCGTCAACATGATCTCGCCTGGATTCATCGAGACATCAGGCGCACACGGCATGATCGTGCAACTCGCCCAGAGCAGGGGTATCAGCGAGGATGCCGCGCGCCAGCAAATCATGAACATGATCGGAGGCATTCCTATCGGCCGACCCGGCCAGCCGGAGGAAGTTGCCGAACTGGTGGCATTCCTAGCATCCGATCGTGCAGCTTCAATTCACGGCGCGGACTACGTCATTGATGGCGGCACCATGCCTACCGTCTGATCACGCCTTTTGAAATTTCCGCCTGAGCGCCATCGCGCAATCAAGGATAGTTCGTGGATTGTCACCAACTCGGAAACGATCTCGAAACGGATTCTCCGGAAACTCACCACCACCCAAGGCGGGCTGCACGGAATACTGGGATGCGCTACAATTGTGGTTCTGCACCACACCAGAAAGGAACAATAGCGTAATGTCTCCCGCATCCAAGAATTCGTTCGGCACGCGCGAAACGCTTCAGGTTGACGGCAAGGGTTACGAAATTTTCCGGCTGAGTGCGCTCGAGAAAAAGGGAGTGGGCCATGCAGGAAAACTTCCCTTTTCGCTGCGGGTGCTGCTGGAAAATCTTTTGCGCCAGGAAGATGGACGCTTCGTCCACGCCAAAGACATCGAGGCGCTGGCGAACTGGGATCCGAATGCCGCGACGCAGAAGGAAATTTCCTTCATGCCGGCGCGCGTCCTGTTGCAGGACTTCACCGGCGTGCCCTGCGTCGTCGATCTCGCGGCGATGCGCGAGGCCGTCCGTAACCTCGGCGGCGATCCGAAGAAGGTGAATCCGCTGCTGCCTGCGGAACTGGTTATCGACCATTCGGTGCAGGTCGATAAATTCGGCTCCGACATGGCCTTCGCGTTCAACGCCGAACTCGAATTTCATCGCAACGTGGAGCGTTACGCTTTCCTCCGCTGGGGACAAAAGGCGTTCGACAATTTCAAAGTTGTTCCGCCGGATACGGGCATCGTCCATCAAATCAACCTGGAATATTTGGCGCGCGTCGTGTTTGACGCGACGGTGGACGGCAAGACACTGGCATTCCCCGATTCGCTCGTCGGCACGGACTCGCACACCACGATGATCAACGGCCTCGGAGTTTTCGGCTGGGGCGTCGGCGGAATCGAGGCAGAGGCCGCAATGCTGGGCCAGCCGCTCTCGCTGCTGATTCCGGAAGTCGTGGGCTTCAAGCTCCACGGGCGGCTGCCCGAGGGCGCGACCGCCACGGACCTGGTGTTGATCGTCACCGAAATGCTGCGCAAGAAGGGCGTCGTCGGGAAATTCGTCGAGTTCTACGGCACGGGACTCTCCAGCCTGAGCCTGCCGGACCGCGCAACGATCGCCAACATGGCTCCCGAATACGGCGCCACGATGGGCTTCTTCCCCGTGGATGCGGAAACACTGGCGTACTTGCGCTTCACTGGCCGGGATGCCGCGCGCGTTCGCCTGGTCGAGGAATACACGAAGGCGCAGGGCATCTTCCGCACCGACGCCACGCCGGACCCCATCTACACAGACAAGCTTGAGCTGGACCTCGCCAGCGTCGAGCCGACGCTGGCCGGGCCGAAGCGCCCGCAGGACCGTGTTCCGCTGCGGCAATCGAAAGCGTCGTTCGAAAAGTCACTCGAGGGCACAGCGCAAAAACACATCGCCGTAAAAAATAACGGCGACAAGTTCGAGCTTTCGAATGGCTCGGTCGTCATCGCCGCAATTACCAGCTGCACGAATACATCGAACCCGTCGCTGATGCTGGGCGCCGGCCTGATCGCGAAGAAAGCGGTCGAGCGCGGCCTGCACAGCAAGCCTTGGGTGAAGACCAGCCTGGCGCCGGGTTCGAAAGTCGTCACCGATTACCTCGAATCCGCGGGCCTGGGAAAATATCTCAACGAACTCGGCTTCCAACTGGTTGGCTACGGCTGCACGACGTGCATCGGCAACAGCGGCCCGCTCGAAGAACATATCGGCGCGGCCATCAAGGACAACAGCCTCGTGGCCGTTTCCGTGTTGAGCGGAAACCGCAATTTCGAGGGCCGCATTCATCCGCTGGTGCGCGCGAATTATCTGGCGTCGCCGCCTCTTGTGGTCGCCTACGCGCTGGCGGGCCGCATGGATTTCGATATGGCCACCGAATCGCTTGGCAACGACAAGAACGGCAAGCCGGTGTTCCTGCGCGACATTTGGCCTTCGCCGCAGGAGATCGAATCGACCGTACGCGCCAGCGTGACGACCGCGATGTATCACAAGGAGTACGGCGAAGTGTTTCAGGGCGACGCTCACTGGAAAGGTTTGAAGGTGCCCGAAGGCGATATCTACGCCTGGGACGCGAAATCCACGTACATCAAGTCGCCGCCGTTTTTCGATGGAATCACGAAGACACCGGCGCCGCTCACCGACATTCGCGGCGCGCGTGTGCTGGCGATGCTCGGGCACAGCATCACGACGGACCACATCTCGCCCGCTGGCTCGATTGCTGTCGACAGCCCGGCCGGAAAATGGCTCATCGCGCAAGGCGTCAAGCCGGCGGACTTCAACTCGTACGGCGCGCGGCGCGGCAATCACGAAGTGATGATGCGCGGGACATTCGCGAACATCCGCTTGCGCAATCAACTCGCGCCCGGCACTGAGGGAGGCTGGACCGTCTACGTGCCCGGCGGCGAGAAAATGTCAATCTACGACGCGGCAATGAAATATCAGAAGGCCGGCGTGCCGCTCGTCGTGCTGGGAGGCAAGGAATACGGATCCGGATCGTCGCGCGACTGGGCGGCGAAGGGGACGCTGCTGCTCGGCGTGCGCGCGGTGATCGCGGAAAGCTACGAGCGCATTCACCGCAGCAATCTGCTCGGCATGGGCGTGCTGCCGCTCCAATATCGCGCGGGGGAGACGGCGCAGTCACTCGGCCTCACTGGATTTGAAGACTTCACCATCGACGGCGTCGCAAAACTCGCTCCTGGGCTGACGATCGAGGTCCGGGCGCGGGATGAACACGGCAAGGAAAAGGTGTTTCAGACGATCGCGCGCGCCGATACTCCCGAGGAAGTCAACTATTACCGGCACGGAGGCATCCTGCCATATGTCCTCCGGCAAATGCTGTAGCGTGGCCAGTAGCACAGACTTCAGTCTGTGCCCTTGCGGGTTCATGCGCATGCATGCCCGCCTGAAGGCGGGCGCTACAAAATCTGGAGAGCAAGCATGCTTCGAAAATTGAATCGAAGAGAATTGATGAAGGCAGGAGCAAGCGCCTCCGTTGCGGTCGCGGCATTTGGACCGGCAACGGCCATAAGCGCCGCGCAGAATACGAATCCAACGCCGCGAGTGGAAGGCGTGGACTTGTCTCACGAATGCACGGTCGCGGACCCGGAACACTACCACTTGGAATTTGAAAACGAATATGTAAGGGTCATCCGCTGCCGCATTCCGGGGCGCGACAAAGTCAAAATGCACAATCATCCGTTTGGGTCGGTCGTCATATTCATGACGGACCAAAATCTCCATCAGACCCTGGAAAACGGCACGACCGAAGAAGCCCATAACAAAGCCGGACACGTCTTGTGGGGCAACGGTTCCCAGGCGCGCCACATGGGTGAGAACATTACCGATCAGTTGTACGAATACCTCCGAGTGGACGTGAAGGCGGCCCTGCCTAAGCGCGCGTAGGAGCATAAACGCAGCTTATTGTCTGCCGCTTCCCACGGATATCGAAATCTGGCAACATTCCTTTCCGATCAGTCAAGGAGTCATGCATGCGCGCGCGAGTAGTCTTACTTTGTGTTCTAGCGCTATCAATCGTCTTGCTGACGGTCACGACGCCAAGAACCGCGGCGCAACACCCGGAGCCAGGGCCGCCCCGCGTCATCGCGATCAAGGCTGGCAAGCTTGTCGATCCCGAGAAAGGCACGACGGCGGCAAATCAAATCATCCTGGTGCGTGGACGGAAAATCGAAGCCGTCGGCGCGAACGTGCAAATCCCAGCGGACGCGCAAGTCATCGATCTTTCCAAATCTACCGTTCTTCCGGGGTTGTTCGATGCGCACACGCATCTCTGCATGACCGTCAAGAAAGACCGCGATGCGGGGAGCTATTACATTACGACGCTACTCGACCCAACTCCCTACCGCGCCATCGAAGGCGTCGCGAACGCACGGGATATGCTGGCCGCAGGATTTACGACCATTCGTGACGTCGGCAACGGCGGCAATTATGGCGACACGGCTCTGCGCGAAGCCATCGAGCGCGGCGTGGTCCCCGGTCCAACGATGGTGAACGCCGGCCGCATCATCGCCCCTTATGGCGGGCAATTCCATTTGCAGCCGGAGAAAAAAGATCTCGCGACGCCGGAATATGCGTTCGCCGATACGCACGATGAAATGCTCAAGGCCATTCGGGAGAACATCCATTACGGCGCGACGATGATCAAGATCGTCGTGGACGATCAGCAGTACATCTACAGCGCTGATGACATCCGCTTCATGGTCGAGGAGACGCACCGCGCCGGGTTGAAGCTTGCCGCGCATTGCTGGACGCGCGCCGGCGCGCACAATGCCGCTGAGGCGGGAGTGGACTCGATCGAGCACGGCCAAATGATGACCAATGAGGATCTGCAGTTGGCGAAGAAGAATCACGTCGTCCTCGTGGGGACGGATTTTAGTGTCATCGCTGCCCGCGCGAGCGGTTTCCCCGAACTGCATACAGTATTCGTGGACCGCCTGAAGCGCGCGCATCAGATTGGAGTGACGATGGCGTTCGGCACCGACGTGATCTTCACTCTGCCAGGCGAAACGCGCGGCACGCTCGCAGCGGAATATGTGAGTTCCTGGATGGAAGCAGGCGTTCCGGCCAAAGACACGCTGCAGGCGATGACCCTCAACGCGGCGCGATTGCTGGGTGTGGATGGCGAACGCGGCGCGATCAAGACGGGTCTCGCCGCCGATATCATCGCGATGCCGGAAAATCCCCTGGAGAACATTCAAGCGGTCCGTAAAGTGTCGTTCGTCATGAAGGATGGAAACGTATTCAAGAGCGAGTAAGGCGTGGCCCACCGCCGGTCAATTCGATACGCGGCCAACCGTGATCGACTTGACCATTTTTACCCAACGCGCCGGACGTTTTTCATGAGGGGCGACGAGCTTGAACGGGCCCTGATCCGGGGCCAGCGGCGCTCCGTCCATCGTGTCCGCCACCAGGACTTCAGAATCCTGGAAGCTGGAATCGAGTTCCGCCAGCGAAAAAACAACGTGATAGTCGTCCGCGGCTTCCACAAGAACGTAAGTTGCCATCGCGGCTCCCCGCACCTGCTCGTCTTGCGGGACACCGGCTTTTTGCAGCAGCGCTTCGAGAAGCACCCCTTCATACACTTCTGTTTTCTTGGCATGGGCATTTTCGACATGCAAAGCCTTTCGCGGCATCTTCTTCAGGTCTTCCAAGGTCACTGTCAGGGGCGTCGTTACCGAGCCCCCGATCTTGAACTCGGACGGGCCGGTCGCGGCCTTCGCCGGCGCTGGCTGCTGAGCCAAAGAAAATGGGCTCACCAAGGCAAGGAGCGTTGCAAGAAATACGATTCGACGCATGGGGTCCGCCTTTCGGGTTCCGCGAAAACAAGGCATGGTTCGAGTGAACAGCGTCAGCCTTTCTGCAGCATGACTTCCGTGGACTTGATCACAGCCGACACCGTGTCGCCGACCTTGAGCTTCATTTCCTCGGCGCTTCGCCTGGTGATCACGCTTTCGATCGTATTCTTGCCCACGCGGACAGCTACGTGAGCCATCACGCCATCCACCTCAAGCTCGACAATTTTCCCCTCGATATGGTTTCTCGCTGAAAGTTTGGAGGCCACCTGAATCCCCTCGTTTCCGGCCGGAAGCCAATTCCCGCCTTTTGAAGGGCCTAGCTTCGGTTGTTTCCGCCGCTGTGTCAAATCGGCTTAAGATGGCTACACATTAGCCGCCTCCATACGAATTTGGGATGCGCAAATCGTATGTCCAAAAACCGGCAGACAGCGATGCGTTCGCTCATTTGGCCGGGAGTACGATTTGCGCGCGAAAACCGCATCAATTCACCTACTTTCTATTCGTATTAAGCCGATTTGACATATCGGTTTTATTTGTAGTAAATCATACAGCCTCTGGGGTGCTTTCGGAGACCGATGCAGGCAGGCGTCCCTCGGAAGCGGGCGCCATTCTCAAATGATTTCTAATTTTTTTCGGGTCCAAGGGGGACTGTCCTCATGAAACGCACCTTTGGTTTGGGTACAAACCCGTCACAGCTACGCTCAACCTTTTGTTTCTCATCCAATCTCGCCGTGGGATGTCTTTTCGTATTTCTCGTCTTCGCACCACGCAGCCAGGCTCAAGTCTCGGCAGCGATTTCAGGAAGAGTGACGGACCCGGCCGGCGCCGTTGTTTCTGGCGCGACGGTGACGGCCAACAGTTTGGAAACGCAAGCCGTGCGCACCACGGTCACCGATGAAGCCGGAAGGTATTCGATACTTTCGCTGGCCGTGGGCGTGTATGAAGTGCGCATCTCGAAGCAGGGCTTTCAGGAAGCAATCCGCGGCGGGATTCATCTGGCCGTTGGACAAGAGGCCGTCGTGGATATGGCTTTGCGCCTTGGACAGATTACCGAACAAGTTAAGGTGAACGTGGATGCTCCGCTCGTGAGTCTCACCTACGCCGATATATCGGGACTCGTGGCGGAGGAGCAAGTAAAGGAGCTCCCGCTAAATGGCAGGAGCTATGATGAGTTGATGACGTTGAATCCCGGCGTCGTTAACTTCACGTGGGAAAAGACCGGCGGAATTGGAATTTCCAATTCGACGACCGCCAACATGTTTTCCGTTGCTGGGAACAGGCCGCAGCAAAACCAGTTCCTGCTGAATGGTGTGGAGTTCACAGGCGCGGCGGAAAATAACATGCAACCGGGAGGAACCAGCGGGCAGCTACTCGGTGTGGATGCCGTCCGGGAATTCAATCTATTGCGTGACACATATAGCTCTGAATATGGCAAACATCCGGGCGGCCAAGTTTCAATTATTACTCAATCCGGGACAAACCAATGGCATGGCGCGGTCTTTGAGTATCTTCGCAACAATGCCCTCGACGCTCCGAACTACTTCGACGCGGGTTCGGCTCCACCCTTTCAGAGAAACCAGTTCGGCGGTTCGATGGGCGGGCCAATTCAGAAGGGCAAGACCTTCGTGTTCGCGAACTATGAGGGATTCCGCCAGAATTTGCACCAGACGAGTGTGACGTATGTTCCCGATGCCAGCGCGCGCAATGGGACGTTCGTGGCGCTCGGTTCCGGGTGCGGAGTCGCTGGATCCGCTGCACGAACGGCATGCGCGAGCGAAGTGACTTCACTCCTGAATTTGTGGCCCATAGCAAACGGGGCGGACAATGCTCCCGCCGGCACCGCGCAATATATTAGTTCTCCGTTGCAAACGATTCGGGAAGATTTCGGAACCGCGCGGGTTGACCACATATTTTCAAAGAAAGATTCGGCGATGGCGGCCTACACTAACGACGACAGCGGCAGCGTGACCGCAACTCCGTTCGATGCGTTCTCAACCGACTTGGTCAATCTGCGCGAGCAGGTGTTCAGTCTCGAAGAAACACACGTTCTCTCCTCGAACGTGGTCAACACCGCTCGGGTCGGATTTTCCCGCGCCGGATACTTTTTTACGGGAGAACCAACTCCGGGCAGCCCGGCGGCCACCGTTCCAGGGTTCGTAGGCGGACTTGCCGTCGGAGCCGTTGTGGTCGGAGGCAGCCAGGCGTCAAATCCACAGGCGCAGTTGGGACTGGCCGGTAGCAATAATGGAAGCAATCTGCACATCGCCCGAAATCTCTTTACTTACACGGACCAGGTTTCGGTCACCAAAGGGCGGAACCAGTGGACCTTCGGCGCGTGGTTCCAGCGGTTCCAGTCTAATGAACTGATTGCTCTTAGCCAATTCGGACAGATGACCTTCTCCGGATTGCCTGCCTTCTTGGCCGGTACGGGCAGTTTCTTGTACGATCCTGCGCCGACGCCTCTCAGTTGGCGTGCTCTGTATGGTGCATGGTATGCCGAGGACGTCATACGCCTTCGTTCGAGTTTGACTCTGTCGCTGGGTTTCCGGGACGAATTCAGCACCGGATGGAATGAAGCGTACGGGCGGGCGGCAAACTATACTTATGGTGGCGGCGTGATTTCGACGCAGCCGAACGTTGGAAATTCGCTGTTCACCGTTAATCGCGCCAAATTCCTGCCGCAGCCAAGAATCGGCTTGGCGTGGAGCCCCTTCGGCAGCAAGACAGTCGTTCGCGCGGGATTCGGCATGTACAACGACCTGCAAGACGCGCTGGGCTATCGAGCGGACCAGAATGCCCCGTTCAATCCGACCTACACGATAGCCTCCGGCCCAATTGCCAATCTCAGGCTTCCGATAAATCCTGCTGTGGCGCCTGCGTCGAATGCCCTTCTCGTTCCTGGAGGCGTTCAATCGGACATGTATACGCCAACCGTTGTAACTTATTCCTTGCGGATCGAGCAGGAACTGTCCCCCAACACATCGTTGAGTGTGGGTTACGTGGGAAGCCATGGGTATCACGAACTGATCGGAGTGGATGCCAATGCGCCCGCGCCGATTGTCTGTCCGGCATCTCCATGTCCGGCTACCTTCCCAACTACAACCTATGTGGATTCGAACAACCCCCCAAACACACTATTCGTCTATGGTCCCTTAGAAGGGAAGGCGGTGCCAGCCGGAACTTTCTTTATCGCCCCCAACACGGCGAAGCCGAACACCAAGATCGCCAACACATGGACCTGGTTTTCCGAGGGCACCAGTTCTTATAACTCTCTCCAGGTGGACCTAAAGCGCCGATTCAGCCACGGACTTACGATCCGTGGCGTTTATACATGGTCGAAATCGCTGGATGATGGAGACTCGCTGAACGCTACAGCGGCTGCAAACGCAGTTGCCCTGCTGTCGAATCCGTACGTTCCGCGCGCGGATTGGGGACTCGCAACCTACGACGTCCGCAATATTGGAGTTATCACGGCAAGTTATCAGTTGCCCTTCGGCCGCGGGCGCAGATTTCTTGGCGGCGAGAGTAGAATTTTGGGACAAGCGGTTGGCGGATGGACGGTCAATAGTATCGTAACCACTCAGTCCGGGTTTCCATTCACCCCGCTATTAGGCTACAACCCTTCCAACAGCGGGGATACGCGCAATCCGGTTCGACCGTTTCTCAATCCCACTTTCACCGGCCCAGTGATCCTCGGAAACCCGAAGCAGTGGTTCGATCCCAACGCTTTCGCAGCTCCACCGAACAACAGCGGCTATTTTGGAAACGTGGGAAGGGACACGTATATTGGACCGGGCCTCGCCACATGGGACTTCTCCGTGCTGAAAGAAACGCACATTTTCGAGAGTCTGAATCTCCAGTTCCGGGCAGAACTTTTCAATCTCCTCAACCGCGCCAATTTCAATACACCCAATCTAATCACGAATGTGCTGCTGCCTGCACCGAACGCGACCGTGCCGGTCCAATCGCCCGCGGCCGGGGCGATTACGAGCACGTCCACAACTTCGAGACAGGTGCAATTCGGGCTGAAATTTCTCTGGTGATGCCAACTGATTTTGACAAACAATCGCCTGTGTAACTTTTAGATGCGCCGCACATCCAACCAAGTGCATCAGGTTTGTTAGTTCAATCCAAAGACAGGATCGACACCGATGAAACTCAACGAATACGTGACGCTGGGACGTTCCGGGTTACGCGTGAGCCCGCTATGCCTGGGAACCATGACGTTTGGAACCGAATGGGGCTGGGGGAGTGAGGAAGAGACCGCGCGCGCGGTATTTAACCGCTATTTCGAGAGGGGCGGAAACTTTGTCGACACCGCGGATATGTACACAAACGGAAAAAGCGAGGAGCTGGTCGGAAAATTCATCAAGGACGCAAAGGTCCGCGATCAGGTGGTCCTGGCGACCAAATTTACATTCAACGCCCAGCCGGGAAATCCGAATGCCGGCGGGAACGGCCGCAAAAACATGTACCGCGCCATCGAGGGTTCGCTGCGCCGCCTGCAAACCGATTACATCGACCTCTACTGGATGCATGCATGGGATATGATTACGCCTGTCGAAGAAGTTTTGGCGTCTCTCGATACTCTCGTGAAGTCAGGAAAAGTTCGCTATATCGGCCTCTCGGATGTTCCGGCGTGGTATGTGGCGCGCGCTCAGACGCTGGCTGAGCAGCAAGGCACAGAGAGAGTTGCCGCATTGCAGCTCGAATACTCTCTTGTCGAACGCCACATAGAACGCGAGCATGTTCCCGCCGCGCAGGAATTGGGCATCGCCATCCTTCCGTGGAGTCCCCTTGCGGGAGGATTGCTTTCCGGCAAGTACAAGCGAGAAGGACAGCCAAGTTCCCCGGAAGCCCGCCTCGAGATCCAGAAGGCGGCGGGCACGACAATCTTCGAGCGCGCCACGGAAAAGAATTGGAAAGTTCTCGACGTTCTGCTGGACATATCGAAAAAAATCGGCAAGTCTCCCGCCGAAGCCGCGCTGAACTGGGTGGCAACGCAACCCGGTGTGACGTCAACCATTATCGGTGCGACGAAACTCGCCCAGCTGGATAGCAACTTGTCTTCACTGGATTTCACGATACCCGCGGAATTGCGCGCTCGCCTCGACAAGGTCAGCGAACTCGATCCAACGGCGCAACCGTACGCATTTTTTACTCCTGCCTTGCAGGCGAGGGTGAAAGGCAATGCCGCGATCCGGGAATGGGCGCGGTCCGCGCACGGTTAGAAAAGCATTTCACCACAGAGGCCACAGAACAGAGGAAACTGAAAAAAGTTTTAGATTCAGAAAATGCCCGGACAGCGTTGTTGCTGCCTTTGTATCTTCTCTGTGTTCTCTGTGCCCTCTGTGTTGAAATCTTTGTCGTACAGCCGGTTTCAAACGCAAACTGTCCAGCAAAATCAATTGACGATGCTCGGGTAGAGCTTCGTCGCCACGGCCACCAGGACAACCAGCGCGACAACTTGCATCAGGAAATCCACACCGAGCCCAAACGAACTCCCGCCGCCGACGATCATGAGACTGCGAAGCGCATCCACCTGATAGGTGAGCGGGTTTACCCTCGAGACGGCGCGGAGCCAGGAAGGCATCAGACTGAGCGGGTAGATCGCGTTGCTCGCGAAAAATAGCGGCATGGTCAGCACTTGGCCAATCCCCATGAACCGCTCGCGCGATTTCACCAGGCACGCAACGATCAAAGAAAATGTGGAAAACACGGCCGAGCCGAGCATGACCGCCAGTACGACCCCTGCCAGTGCGAACACCCCGAATCGCAGTTGAACGTGCAGCAGGAAAGCGATCGCGTACACAAACAGCATCTGGCACAGGCTGCGTGCCGTTGAGGAAATCGCTCTTCCCAGCACCAGCGTGCTCCGCGGCGCGGGACTTACCAGAAACTTCTGGACGATTCCCAGGTCCCGCTCCCAGATCAATGAAATTCCGTAGAAAATGGCGCCAAACAGGACGCTTTGCGCGAGAATCCCCGGCGACATGAAATCCAAATAGCTGATGCCTCCGGTGGGGATCGCGCGGGTGCGGTTAAATACCTGGCCAAATATCAGGAGCCAGAGAACCGGCTGAACCATGCGCGTCAGAAGTTC
>Ga0137409_10006122_pt1 | contig 12498 bp, 14 predicted proteins | sample CZODoug1_16funga_FD_122059 | JGI IMG/M metagenome (GOLD analysis project Ga0137409, IMG submission 122059) | Vadose zone soil fungal communities from Angelo Coast Range Reserve, California, USA - CZODoug1_16fungal (Hybrid Assembly) | ecosystem: Environmental > Terrestrial > Soil > Vadose zone...
AGTAAAATCCTGCGCCAGATGTGGGGCAATCTTGTGCCACATGGCATGGGTCTGCGGATAGCCATGCAGCAGCAGTAAGCCCGGTCCACTGCCGCCCTTGACGAGGTTGATGGTCGTACCACTGGTGGTGACCTGCTGGTGCTCAAAGCCTTCGAACATGCTGTGCCCCCTTTCTGCACTTGACCATGGGTAGTGCTGGCAAATATCATGGAGCATACAGCGAGAGTCAAGCGCAAAAAGGGAGAGTGCCACTATGCACGAGACGCGTACCCTGGCTCAATTCGTGGCGCAGATACAGTGCGCAGACCTGCCGCCGAGCCTGATTGACGAATGCAAGATCGCGGTGCTGGACACGTTTGCAGCGGGTTTCGTTGGGGCCCTACAGCCGTGGGCGCAGCGGGTTGTCGAGCTCGTGCGAGTCCTCGGGGGAACCCCCGAGGCGTCGGTGCTGCACCAGGCCTGGCAGACGGATATATCCCGAGCGGCGCTGGCCAATGGCGCTCTGATTGGTGCCTTCGAGTGTGAGCCACTGACGGGGTCGCACGCCAGTGGCACAGTGTTCCCAGCCGCATTGGCAGTCGGTCAGCGCGAGCACTGTGACGGCAAAGCGTTCCTGACAGCGCTGGCGCTAGGTTTTGAAGTCTCAGCGCGTATTGCGCGCACGGCGGTCGGGCTGGAGAGCGTGCGTGGTTTCCACAATCCAGGCACGCAGGGACCTTTTGGGGCCGCGGTAGCGGTAGGCAAACTGTACGGCTTTGATCAGGAGACGCTCGTCAGTGCCATGGGGCTTGCCGGTTCCTGCAGTGCCGGCCTGCTCGAGTTTGCCTGGAGCGGGGCTGATACCAAACGCCTGCACCTGGGCCGGGCCAGCCAGCTTGGCCTGGAGAGCGCCTTACTGGCGCGGCAAGGACTCCGTGGCCCGGCCACGGTGCTCGAAGGCCGCTATGGGTATTTTAACGCGTTCTCGATGCCGCCGAAGCTGGACAGGCTTTTGGATGGGCTGGGGACTGACTGGGCCATCCAGCCTCCCTCGTTAAAATCCTATGCGACCCATGTCACGCATCAAGCTGTGGTCCAGGCGATCCAGGATTTTCAACGAGAGCATCCACTGCAACCGCAGCACATCACGCGGGTGGTTATTCACGGCGCCCCGCGCATCATGGAAGAGCGGCACACCGTGCGGGCGCCTGAAAGCATCATGGGAGGGCAGTACAGCCTGCCATTTACCAGCGCGGTAGCGCTCACGCGCGATCTATCCAATCCTTTGGTCTACAACGATGAGGCTATGCGCGACCCGGTGGTACGCGACCTGGCGCAGCGCATCGAATTGGTGCCCCTGGAGGACGCCACGCATGCCGGCCCGGCCTCCCTGCAAGCAGAGATACTGCTCGAATACGCTGGTCAGCGCTATCTCCTGTCGACGCACCCCCATAAAGGGTCACCGCACAACCCCTTTACCTGGGAGGAGGTGTGTGACAAGTTCCGGCGCTTCACGGCCTCTCTCATTAGCGCCGGGCAAGCAACAGCCCTCATCGAAGCGGTCGGTAGCCTAGAGCAGGCCACGGATATGGCCCCGGTCGCCCAACTCGTTACGCGTATGTAAAGCCGCGGATGCAGACAGGAATTTGAGAGGCACTTTACCCCCCGCGCCACTGGGAGCCACCCCCCAGCCCAGCCAGAGCGTCAGCGGCTAGGCAGCCTTGCGATGATGGATGCTAGGGCTGGTGCCGATGGCGCGCCGCACGCAAGAACTGATCGTCAAAGCGCCGCGGAAACGGCAAGAAGCGATGCTGCTCCCGATACGCCGCCGTTTGTCGCATGACGTTGAAGCCACAGGCCGTAATGATGCGATCGGCCAGCGGCAAGAGTGGGGTCGCGGGGTACAGGTTGCCGTAGATGACGTAGGACGGCAAGGTGGGGGGGCGCTGAGGTGCCAACAGGACAAGCTGGGGCTGTACGCCTTCCAGCCGGCTCGTCTCCCTGGCATACGCGACCAGTTCCAGAATTTCCGCCGTGCTGCCGGCATGGATGATGAGCCATACGGGGGGTATCTGACGAGACAGCCACGACCTCAGGGGTTGGCTGGTGGGGTCAGGGATGGCTGGAGGATCATGCAAAACCAACGGGCGCAGGCGCGTCGATTGTTGCTGCAGGAAGGTCTCGTGGGCCGTGGTCAGGGGTTCAAGGACATAGGTCGAGGTCAAGGGGGGTGGCACACCGCACAGACGCTCACAATATGCTGGCCAGCGTAGCAAGCGCGCGATGTGATGGACCGCGATGTGGCCCGGCAGCGGGAAATCACACCACTCACCCAGGAGGCCAGCAGGAAAGGCATCAAGATAGATCGCCTCTGGGCGCAGCCACTGCACGACCTCGCGCAGCCAGCGCTGATAGGCTGGGAGTTGCCCGAGCAGCGCTGCTGGCACTGGCACGACGTGCGTCGAGCCAGTAATACGAGTATCGTAGACCAGGGGCGAGGCCGTCAGAATCGTCACGGGGGCGCGGATATCCAGCGTGTGCAAGACCGCCCGGGCGCGCGTCAAATGCCCCAGGCCGCTCCCCATCGCATAGTAGAGGATCATCGCGGGCACCGTGGCACAGGGGCGGACTGGGCGTGTGTGGCCAGCAATATGGCATGATAGCGCTCGGCTTCCAGACCGGCCTGGAGTTCGGCGCGCACCAGGCTTTGGCACGCTTCCCCCATGTGGCGGAGGGTATCGTCAGGCGCGGTGGCGGCGCGCTGGATAGCGCTGCGACAGGCGTGCGGATCACCGGGGGCAAAGAGAAAACCGTGTTGCCCATCGTGCAGGACATCGCCCATGCCCCCAGCCGTCGAGGCCAGCACAGGCCGCCCAAGGGCCAGCGCTTCGAGCAACACGTTGGGGAAGCCGTCGTAAAATGACGGCAGTACGAGAAGATCGCACGCCAGGTAATACTGCAGCAGCGCAAAACGCTCCATGAATGGGTAAAGAGTATAGGGCACTTCGGCACGGTGTTCTTCAAGCCAGTGTAACGTCGTCTCTTCAAACATGCCGATGCATAGCAAGTGAAAACGCTGCGAACATCCTGAGTCGTGCAAGGCTTGCAGAAAGAAGGGGCCCCCCTTTTTTTTCTTTAGACTCCCGAATAGTCCCAGCACGCGTCGTTCTGGAGCCACCGTATGGTGCCGCCAGACCGTGGCGCGCTGCTGTTCGGAGGGGAGAGGGTGCCAGGTCGCGAGGTCGATACCACCAGGGATCCAGCCAGCGTGTGCCTGTGGCCACAGGGCATGAATGCTGGCAACGTGGTCGCGACTGACGACGCAGACACGCGCGGCGCGCTCCAGGGCCTCACGCAGGATAGCCCGGCGGCCAGGCGTGAAGAGACCCACGTCGAAGTCATTGCCGCGTAGGAGCGTCACCAGAGGCACGTTGAGCCAGGCCGCGTAGGTCGGAGCAGCGAGCAACGGCACAAAGCCACCGAAGGCCACCACGTGCGTCAGGGTCTGCCGGGCAGGATCGGTCGCGAGCCTGTTCCACAGGCACTGCAGGGTGTGCGGGACATCGTCGTCCAGCGGGCAGGCGAGATAACGCCCCTGGTACTTGCGCTCAAAGGTCCAGGTCTGGGCCCGGGACGTAAAATGGATGACGTCAATGCATACCCCCAGGGCACGCAGGGACTGCACAATGCGGTCACACGAGCGCGCCATGCCGCCCTGGCCAGGGTAATAGTGCTCAGTCAACCAGAGCAGATGGAACTGCGGAGACGCTGTCATGTCTAGCTCTCCAGAGCACTGTCGGCACTATCGTCCTCGCTCTGCAGCTCTTCACGGCCGGGTTGCGCGAAGGCCTGCACGTCGGCAGCGTCATAGGTCGGTGGGGAAGTCTCGGCAGCGTCATCTGCATAGGATTGGCGCTGATAATAGAGCCATGTCCCATTATAGGCGTCCGTCTCTTCCACGTCTGCCTGGGCTCTGGCCAGGCATTCGAGGCAGCGCAGCGTCGTCCCTTCAAGCCGGGCGTGCTCTTGACAGACCGGTCTGGAGCAGAGGTGGCAACTCTGTAGTGCCAACTCCCCGCAGTCGCGCAAGACGAAAAAACCGCGTTGGATTGCACACTGCTGTGCCAGACTCATGCCTGTCCTTTCCCACGCCGAGGGGTTACCTGCTGATAGGCCTGTGCGATCAGATCGAGTAGGTCGCGTACCTGGGGCACCGCTTCTGGCGTCCCCGTGGTGATCACCCGGCGCCCTTTGACCACGTGCCGCTTTACCCCGGAACGCAGGCTCAGATGGTCCTGCGTGGGACGTAATGCCGGCCTGGGCGAGTAGATATCCTGGCGTACACCCAGGCGCACGTCGATGCAGCGTTTCACTCTATACCTGGTCTTGCGCTTGATCTTCCCGCGTGGATTTTTCTTCGTCAGCGTACGCTCACGAATGCGGTCGACCACACGCCAGGTCAACGTAGAGCCATCGACCAGGCGGGTCTCGCCCGCGAGCCACGGGTCGACATACCATGTCTCGGCGATCTGAGGATACATGCGCTTGCCTCCTGCTGGCGGCCGCATCTCCCGCTGCTTGGCTTTGATCGTACCGCCGCGTAGATCGAGCCGGAGGCGCAGCGGCTCCGCAGGGAGCATATCCGCCCGCAGCACAACCAGGAGGCGAAGGACAAACTGGATCATATGGGAGGACACATCCTGACGCTGCAAAGACCGGGCATGCCTCAACGCCACTATGCCCAGGATCAGCAGCCCTGGAGGTATCACCCACAGTATGGCAGGTGGGTTCAAGGTTGCGATGCTCAAGCAACTCACGACAGCCACAACACAAGCCAGCCAGCCCATGACGCGGAACCGCCGACGTCGGCTGACAGCAGCGCGCTTGTCCGTCGCCAGGTCAGTCAGGAACTGCTGCCAGTGGTCTGAGGTGGTAGACGCCTCGCAGCGTTGGTCGCGGCGGACCTGTGTCTGCATACCCATGAGGGATGGTGCCGCCGGCGTGGTAGGCGCAGTATGCATCATAGACTTCCTTCAGCCGCGTTGGCAGCCCCATTGAGAAGAGGGATCTCCGGGCACAGGGCGTGATACAGGTGCCCTAAACGCTGCGTGGCCTGCGCCCAGGTAAAATGCTGGGCGAGCCGCTGCCGCGCTGCCGCGCCCAGCGCCTGGGCCTGGGCAGGGTATTCCAGGAGAATACGCATAGCGCGTGCCAGTTCCGCCGGACGGTCAGGGCGGACCAGACGCCCGTGCTGGCCGTCCGTGATGAGTTCGCGGACCGCTGGGATATCGGAAGCGACGACTGGAATCCCGGCGGCCATGGCTTCGAGGATTTTGAGTGGGCAGCAGCCCTGCTCGAGATTACGTGGGCACTCGGTGAGGGGGGCAACCGCCAGCCGGGCGTGCGCCAACCAGGCCGCCAGGGCGGTGTGGGGTAGTTGAAAATACCACCGTACCCGCTCGGCAATCCCTAATCTGGCCGCGAGTTTTTGATAGACCCTGGCGCGCTGTGGCGTGGCGGCCAGACAGAGGACCAGGAACACGTCCGTCAGATCAGCCAGGCGGGCAAAGGCACGCAACAGCACGTCTACGCCTTGCCAGGGCTGCAGCGCCCCGCAGTAGATGAGATAACACGCCGGGGCTTCAGGTGGGCATACGACTGGCCCAGGCAGGTCAGCGCCATTGGGAATCACGCTGATTTTCTCCGCCGGTGCGCCCAGCACGATGAGGTTCTGGCGTAACGTCTGCGACGGTGTCATGATGCGGTCGGCTCTGGTCCAACAAAACGCTTCGGCAGCCCGAAGCTTGGCGACTGTGCCGGGCGGTATATCTGGATACAACGCTGGCAGTTCTAGCGAGGGCAAACCGTTTATTTCATACACGGTCGCATAAGCACGCGGGCGCTGTAGGAACACAGGCACCCCACTCCAGGGATCACGGAAGTGACACAGGCGCAACGTCCCTGCCTGGTCCGCGAGGAGAGCCTGCAAACGACGCCCATACGCCAGTGCCCTCTGCAACACATTCGGTATGTGGCTGACATAGCGCACGATTTCGACGTTGCCCTCACGTTGATACGGGGGGAGACGATCATTGCCGAGCACATAGAGGAGACCACCGTTCCAGACCGTAAACAGGGTCCCAGCCATGTGCTGGATATGCACAGCAGCCCCTTTCACGGCAGGAAACAGGTCAAACGCGGCATATAAAGTGCGATGCTGCAACTGCGTCAGCATATCCACCCCATCTCTGCCCCCATCGCACGTTCTACTTCAGCAAGCATGCGCCATCAGCGGATATAGTACCACGACTAGCACTTGCCCCACCACCGCGCTATTCCAGGCCATCCTGGATGGATCTAGTACGCTCAGGGGCAAAGGTGGCTGGGAGGGGAGGCAACCACGTACCGTATGCGTCTCTGAGATATGAAAAGTGGCTTTATAGTTCCTATACTCCTGCTTTTAGATAGCCTCCTTACCTCTGCCTATCACGCAATGCTTGTACTTCAAGCAACACCTGTGCAATCGTAGGGTGAGAACTGGCCAAGACGTCGTCTCCTATGTGTTTGTGATCCGGGTGGGTTACGACCTCGGGGTGATGGGGAGCATTATCATCGCGGAGCACCAAGCCCAAAGGCTCCTGATAGTGGTAGCGATAACTGAGCCACAGGAGCGTTCCAGCAGTGTCGAGAACAGCTTCGCTTATTTCGAGCAAAGCTTGGTCAGCAAAACGTAATCGCAGACGGAGATTGCCTCTCGTTGCGGACAGGAACTGCTCTTCATACCGTTCAATACGGACTCCACCGAGAGCTTGCATGAGCTGGAATATCTCGGCGAAATACGCCGCAAGGATCATTGTCCAGCCGCCACAAGCTTCTGTTCAAGCTCCTCCTTGAGCTGCACGTAGTGTTGGTAGTCTCCAGCCCACTCGATCATCTCAGCCGTATCCCCCATTTCACCTCGCTGATATCGCGTATAAAAGTCAGAGGAGGACATCTGGTAGCGCTGTTCATACGCTACGAGTGAACGAATCAAAGCCGCCAGGGCTTCTATAGGTGACGTGTAGACGGTCCGTTGTACTGTCATGGTTTATCTCCCTTCTGTCTGGCGCTATCCTTCTAACTCTGCCAACAACACTTTCGCCTCCTGGGTGATTTCCGGAAAAGACCTTACTATGTTAGAGTAGGGATGCGCAGATGATCCTCCAGGAATGTGAACCCTGACTCTCTTCATGAGGTCCTCGCATGGGCATGCAGCACGTTACATTGCAAAGCCGACCGTCGCTCACTCCGTCGCAAATCGCCGATCTCCGCCTCGCGGCATCCAAACTGACTGGCCCCGAACGGCGATCTTTTGAGGCTGCGATGACGTTGAAATATTGTGCGGGCAACCCCCTGATGGCGGAAGCTGTCTTGGGGTGGGGGCGCCAGACCGTCGCGCGTGGCCTGGCCGAAAGCCGCAGCGGGATCCTCTGTCTGGGGGCGCCAGCGGCTTGCAGTGGCCGCAAACGCTGGGAAGAGCACTAGCCGCAGGTTGCCCAAGCGCTGCGTCACCTTGCCGAGGCCCATACGCCACAGGCCCCGCCATTGCGCACCAGTGTGACCTCCACACGCCGCACGGCCCAAGCGGCCTGGCAAGCGCGGAGAGAACAGGGCTAGAGCGAGGAGCCCTTGCCCTCACCCCGTACCATGGCCGCGGGACGCAATCGCCTGGGTTATCGCTTCCGCAAGGTGGTGCAGGCCAAGCCGCACAAGAAGATCAAAGAGACGGATGCGCTCTGCGACCATAGCAAAAAACAGATGCCCAAGCCCTGGCATCTGCGGGCGTCAAACGCTGGAGTATCGCTGGTAAAGCGACGGTGAAGATGGGCGATGTTTCCCGTGGCGGGGTGACGCGAGGCGACCACCGGGCCCGTGACCACGCTCTGGGCTGTGAGGAGCAGGATATCCCGTGTGGGATGGTGGATGAAGAGAGTGCTGCACGGCCCATCACCTGTGGTCGTGCGTATAAACCGAGTGACGTCCTCGTCGAGACGCTCGAAGCCACGTGGAACGCGATGGACGAGCACGAGAAGGCGCAGACGAGTCTCATCCAGATCAACATGGACCATGGTCCGGAGAGTCGTGGCAGACGCACACCATTTTGGTCTCGCATGGTGCAGTTGGCTGAGGGCAGCAAGAGACCGATGCATGTGCTGTATTCTCCGCCGTCTCCCAGCACATATAATCCCAGCGCAAGATGTTGGGGTCTCTGAGAGTTGCAGTGGCAGGGGGCGCAACGGCTCGATGTCGAGACGATGCGGGGATGGGCCAAGCAGATGACCTGGAAGGGGCTTCATCCGGTCGTGGAACTCCGCCGCCGAATAGACCCAAAGGGGATGGCGCTCGGGAAGGTGGCAAGGGAGGCAGTTGAAGCGCGGTTGAAGCGCAATCCGAACTTACCCAACCGACATTGAGCAGCCCCTAGGCTGAGGAAATTTGATAAATCTGGCACACTTCTTGCCCGAATAACCGAAGAATTTTGATCTGCACCTCGTTGAGACCTTCAATGAGGTCGTAAACTTGATCTTGCACGATCACCCGGACCCGGTGAATCCCTTCAAGCAGCTGAAAGACCCAGCGTAAGGTGGGTCGCTGAGTCGGTTGATTGATTTGATTGGGAAGGCTCTCCTTCTGCCGGGCCAATGCCTGACGCAAGCGACGCTGTGCGACCGAATAGACCAACAACGCCAAGGTCATCACCATCAGGAGCCCTTGAATCCGCGTGGGCTTCTTGACGAAAAGCGACGAGACAAAAAACAGCGGGTCTTTGAGAAACCGACAACCGCCCTCCACCTGGCTTGGCGCTTTGTAGGCCGCCACAACCTCCTCATCGCTGAGGGCCTCGGCCTCGATGTTGGTGCCCAGCACAAAGCAGCCTTTGTGTTGCTTGTGGCGCCGGATGGCCTCGGCATCGGGGTGAACCGCAGCTCGCATCGGCCACAGGACGCCCTGCAGGGGGGCCTTGGCGCTCGGACGCCCTTTTCCCGCGTAGCGTTTATGCTCGACCAGCTCTGTGCTGGCCACTTGGTGAGAGTGCCACGACTTCGCCAGGGTAGCCAAAGCGGCTTGCGCACTAGGGTGGCTCTCAAAACGTTGGGCTTGCAAGTGCAAGAGCTGCTGCTCAATCGCGGCACATTCGCGCTTTTGCGCTGTGCTGACATGCGTGTCAGCCCGCTGCCTCGCTGCCTCAGAGCAGACCACCAACCAACGCTGGGCCATGCCATAATGACCAAGCGCCAGGCGGTGAGAGCGCGTCGTGTCGTCGAGAGCTTGCCAGGGGGCGGACCTCAACGCTTGGCTGATCACCTGGGAGACGAGTTTGAGGGTGTCCGGCATCCGGGTGATAAAGCCCAGGGGCTTGAGATGCGCCGCATGGTCTTTGCTGGAGAGCTTGCTATCAGCAATGAGATAACGAGGCGTGGCAGACTGCGCAAACGTCGACAGCAAGGCCTGGGCTCGGTCTTGAAAAATCTGGCTATCAGAGGCGTTACCGTCCCAACTTTGGCTCACGAGCGGCACGCCACCGTCTTGAGACACCATGAGTTCCAACACTGCCTGCTTCAAGTCCGGCCGATGGTCTTTGGAGTAGCCATGGGTGATGGTAATGGCCTGCTGGTCACTCTCGGCAACAGAGTCGCCCGTGAGCGAAAAACTCGTCGTATCGAGATGGGTAAAGCGCTGATCAAGAGCTTCTTGCTGGCACACCGCGCGGGCCATCTCGCTCAAGAGGAGATCACAACCAGAGGTGTTGACCTCGTCGAGGGTGCGCCCGAGTTTGAAGCGATTGAACATAGCGGCTTCAACGCCAGGACGAAAGAGCAGAGCGAGGGGCTTACCTGCAAAGAACTGTGGAGTCAGGGACAGAGGCCGATGTGCAAAGCCCAAGCCATTGAGGATCATCCCTTTGACCGCTTCGCCTGGGGTGATCGCCTCTTGGTCGTCAGGCTTGAGACGAGCGTCAATCATGCTCACTAGTCCTCAATCGTTGATGACGGAGGCAATCAGTCCCAAGTGATCTAAGCGTTCAACACAGACGCTTTTCATCCGAGAACCTCCCCTGAAGCGTGCGACGTCCTGAGGCAACATAATCAGCGGAGGGTAAAGGATTTTTTTGTGGATTACACCTGCTCAATGCCGGTAGAAGGGTGTTTTCCTACCATAAAGTCAAAGAGCAGCCGAAGCTTTTGCTTGCGATTAATGGTAAAAAATAAACTATAAAACGCAGAGCGGGTGGTTTGAGGATACCCCCCTGAAGGGGGGTACTGAGCAAGGATACCCCCTGAAGGGGGTGCATGAGAGAACATCTCTCTCGAGGCTGAGAAGCATGCGTGGAACCACTATCAAGCTTCTCTGGTCTCCTCATGGTATCGTGTGCCCACTGTCCGTCGCTCTTCGCGTTGCGCTTGGGGCTTTTACGTGGCCTGGAAAGCGGGGCTCCACCATAAGGCGCCCTTCCCCCCCACTCAACGCCGGAACGGCAGAGCCTTTGTGAGTCTCACCGCCAGAGGCGGTGGCTTCCCCGTTGGAATTACGTGGAATACGCCTGCTGGCGCTGCAGCTGCTCCAGTTTAAAGTGGATCGAGCCCAGACACCGCTTACAGGTCACATCCTGCCACCCCCGCACCACGAGGGAACGCCGCAGGCTGCGGGTCCGCCGTTGGCCACAGGCGGTGTGCTCCAGGTCGGTGAGCCATCGATGGATAGGTTGCAGCATCGAGGACCTCCATCGCTGCTGTCAGGGCCGCACGGGTGCGGTCATCGCACAGACTGCCCGGGGAACGGTCGTGTACCTTCGCAGTGCGGATAATGCCGCGAGCCCTCCCTCTGTCATGCTCTTTCACCCCAGTATGCTCCAGAGACCATCTGTCCCAACCGTATCAATCCTTGAGACGGTATCTCAATAGAGCCAGGGAACAGTTCCATGGCCGCTTGGTTGAGGCAAGAGCTTCATCTCGCCTGTGCCCTGCCGGTGGTCCTGCTTACAGCTTCCACGGATACGATTCGATCGTGTGCACGTCCCCATGAAGGGCAGGAACGAAGCAGAGCGATGGCATTTGCCGCCTCGCATTGGGCTGTGTCCCGTGCCGTGGCATGCCAGCTTCATTCCGCTGCTCGATCCTCCCTGGCCTCGATCACTCAGCGACTCGACACCGCGAAAGGTTGTACCCCACCAACCTCCACCGGTGCCGCCCTCACTCGGCGGTGGCGTAGGGGGGAGGGGGTGGGCAGCATGTGCGCCGACACAGGGGCGCGGGCAGCATCCTCCATCCTCTGGGCCAGCCGTGTGCACGTTTTTGCACGCTCTGGGAGTGCTCGTCCCGCCCCGGTGGACCTTCATATGTGGGATGGAAGACCGTCGTGCCGCCGCGGTTTCCCAGGACCAACTGCGGTGGTCCTGGCCCAGTTTGCCGTGGGGGACGTCCGCATGAGGGCCTGGGCCCGTTGGCGCTGATGGGTACTATAGGAGCCATGATAGAGTTTGTTGTATACTTGCCTGGCATATTCGCGGCTGAAACCAAAAGAGCGCCCAATCTCCTGGAGTGTCGCCCCATGTCGTATCATGATGTCAAAGCTTGCGAGCGCATCAGGACCATATTTCTCTCGAAACTTGCGCTTAAATTTATCCGCCGGCTTGATGTGGAATTTATTGCGCCAGTGGGACACGGTCGACGTGCCCACGTTCAGTAAACGAGCAATCTGCGCATCGGTGAACCTCTCCAGCTCGATTTTGGTCCGAATAAATTGTTCGATATAGGCCTTATCGATTTTCATCCCTCTCCCCCTTGGAAGGCTCATGACCGAGTTCGCCAACAGCAACCCGGGCCAGGTTGCCGATCGGCGTCTCCTTGTACCCTGACGTGTGATTTGATGGCAGATACTCCTACCCGCACTGTCCCTACATACCGCGAAATAACGTAATGTCAACGGTAAATTTGCCCTCCGCCGGTGCAATCCCCGTCCTGCAGATGTTTCCGGGGCCTACCGTTCGGTTCTAATACCCGGAAAACAGCGCACGCGTTCAACACTATTTGGGACTGACCGAGTCCCGGAGCTTGCGGCGCGCCAGCATGCAGTGCCGCCTGACGGTGATCCGGGACAGTCCGAGGATTCGCCCGATGTCTTCGGTGGGGACCTGCTGCAAGTCTCTCAGGACAAAAACGATTCTCTCCCGCCGGCTGAGGCGGTCGAGAGCCGACAGGGCCTTGCGGAGGAGGTCGGCCGACTGGACCCGCTGCTCGATCGGCACGCCCGGCTCGCGCACCCCCTCGGTGCGCTCCCGGCCGGCGTCCTCCATCGAGACCGTCCATTTCGGGCGCATCAGGCGGAGGTGGTCGTACACCGTGTTGACGGCGATACGGTAGAGCCAGCGGTAGAACGATTCCCCGGAACGGAACCGATGGATGTATCGGAACACCTTCACGAAGGTGTCCTGGCAGGCGTCCAGGGCCTCGTCGGCGTGCAAGCCCATCTGAACGCCGA
>Ga0137409_10006123_pt1 | contig 12497 bp, 10 predicted proteins | sample CZODoug1_16funga_FD_122059 | JGI IMG/M metagenome (GOLD analysis project Ga0137409, IMG submission 122059) | Vadose zone soil fungal communities from Angelo Coast Range Reserve, California, USA - CZODoug1_16fungal (Hybrid Assembly) | ecosystem: Environmental > Terrestrial > Soil > Vadose zone...
GCCATCACCGTGAAGAAAGAAGTCGAGGGATTCATTCTCAACCGCCTGCAGGCCGCGCTGTTACTGGAATCATGGCGACTGGTGAAGGAGGACTACGTCTCGGTCGAGGACCTCGACAAATGCGTCAAGGACGGACTGGGATTGCGCTGGTCGTTCATGGGCCCCTTCGAGACCATTGATCTGAACGCGCCCGGCGGCGTGTCCGACTATGCCGCGCGCTACGGCCAGGTGCTTTACGGCATGATGAAAGACCTGGAACACGAACCCTGGGACAACAAGCTGGTCGCGAGGATCGAAGGGGAACGGCGCAAGCTCATGCCCCAAACCCAGCACGCCGAGCGCGAAGCCTGGCGCGACCGGCGGCTTATGGCGCTCATCGCCCACAAACGCTCAATGGAACCGAAAGACTAAAATCTTCACCGCAAAGACGCAAAGAACGCAAAGAAAAGCAGAAAAATAGCCGCGGAAAACCTGCACTGCGCAGAACCTGCTTTCGTCGCAAGTATCGGCTATCCAGGTATCGAACGACATGAACCGCTTTTTTGCTTGTTATCCGGGTTTCCTTTGCGCTCTTTGCGCCTTTGCGGTGACAGAATCTGACTGCTAACTGGAGAAACTGAAAATGGCTAACAAAGTCATCATCACCTGCGCAGTAACGGGCGCCATCCACACGCCTTCGATGTCGCCCCACTTGCCGGTGACGCCGGATGAGATCGCGGATGCGGCGATCGGCGCGGCGAAGGCCGGCGCGGCAATCGTGCACCTGCATGCGCGCGAGCCCAAGGACGGCCGCCCCACCCAGGATCCGAAGATGTTTCTGCGGTTCCTGCCGAAGATCAAGGCGGCATCCGACGTCGTGGTCAATCTCACCACCGGCGGCGCTCCGACCATGAGCGTGGAAGAACGGCTGCAGCCGGCGCTGCAGCTCAAGCCCGAGGTGGCGTCGCTCAACATGGGCTCGATGAATTTCGGCCTGTACGAGATGTTGCAACGTTTCACCGAGTTCAAGCACGACTGGGAAAAGCCCTATCTCGCCGGTTCCGACGATCGCATCTTCAAGAACACCTTCAAGGACATCGCCCACATTCTCGAGTCCTGCAGCAACAACGACACCCGCTTCGAGATCGAGTGCTACGACATCGGCCACCTGTACACCGCGGCGCACTTCCTCGATCGCGGCCTGGTCAAGCCGCCGCTGTTCATCCAGTCGGTATTCGGCATCCGCGGCGGCATCGGCCCCCACCCGGAGGACGTGCTGCACATGAAGCGCACCGCGGACCGGCTGTTCGGCGAACAGTACCAGTGGTCGGTGCTCGGCGCGGGTCGAAACCAGATGTACATTGCCACGCAGTCTGCGGTAATGGGCGGCAACGTGCGCGTCGGCCTGGAAGACAGCCTGTGGATCGGCAAGGGCCAGTTCGCCAAGTCCAACGCCGACCAGGTCTCCAAGATCCGCCGCATCTTAGAAGAACTGGGCCTCGAAATCGCCACGCCCGACGACGCGCGCAGGATTCTCAAGCTCAAGGGCAAGAACAACGTGAATTTCTAGACTGGCCGCCAAGACGCCAAGAGCGCCGAGAAGTGCAAAAGCCATGACATGGGAAACGGCGAAATGCCAAGTATTGGTACAGATGCGCAGACATACCCGTCACGTTGCGCATCAGGCTCTTGCAAATTCTCTCTTGTCTTGCCTTGGCGCTCTTGGCGTCTTGGCGGCGAAAGGATTTAGATGAAATCATACAAAATTGCAGCGATTCCCGGAGACGGCATCGGCACCGAAGTGATCGCGGCCGGCATCGAGGTACTGGAGATGCTGGCAAAGCAGGACGGCAGCTTCAAGCTGAGATTCGAGCATTTCGACTGGGGCAGCGCGTATTACCTCAAGCACGGCGAAATGATGCCCGCGGATGGTCTTGCGAGGCTCAGGAACTTCGATGCGATCTACTTCGGCGCGGTCGGCTCCAGGGAAGTGCCGGATCACATTACACTGTGGGGCCTGCGGCTCAACATCTGCCAGGGCTTCGACCAATACGCCAACGTACGCCCCGCCCGCGTGTTGCCTGGCATCGAGCCGCCGCTCAAACTAAAGTCGCCGGCCGACCTCGATTGGGTGATCGTGCGCGAGAACACCGAGGGCGAATACTCCGGACAGGGTGGACGTTCGCATCGCGGCCTGCCCGAGGAGGTTGCTACCGAGATCTCGGTATTTACCCGTGCTGGCGTGGAGCGCATCCAGCGGTTCGCCTTCGGTCTTGCGCGCAAGCGGCCGAAACGGCATCTGACCTTGATCACCAAATCAAACGCACAGCGCCACGGGATGGTGATGTGGGACGAGATCTTTGCCTCGGTGGCGAAGGATTATCCGGAGGTCGAGACCGACAAGATGCTGGTGGATGCCGCCACTATGCGCATGGTGCTCCGTCCCGCCTCTCTCGATGTGATGGTTGCCACAAATCTGCATGCCGACATCCTGTCGGATCTCGCCGCGGCGCTCTCCGGCAGCCTCGGCATCGCGCCCACGGCGAATCTCAACCCGGAACGCCGCTTTCCGTCGATGTTCGAGCCGATCCACGGCTCGGCACTCGACATCGTCGGCAAAGGCATCGCCAATCCGATCGGGACTTTCTGGACCGCGGTGATGATGCTCGAACATCTTGGCGAGTCCGGGGCCGCCGCCCGCCTGATGGGCGCGATCGAAAGCGTCACTCAGGCGCACGTCTTCACCCCTGACCTTGACGGCAAGGCCACGACCGCCCAGGTTACCCGGGCGCTCTGCAAGTCCATCGAAACACTGCCAATACACGCCTGATTCTGACAATCGGCGCCGCGAAGCTGCCGCGGCGCCCTTGACTCCTGCCTTGATTCACGGGCGCCTTCCCGCCGGCCGTGTTGCCGGTGGGGCGGGAATCACTCAGAATGTCGATGGCACGGCGCTTGCAGCGATAGGACGGGACCCTCTCATTGCGACCAGTTCGCGACTCCCCGATCGCGCCGAGCATGGAACAGGAAACGACTGAGTCCCATCGAGTGAGCCCCGCCAAAAGCAAAAGACGCGCCGCAAGCAAGGCAAAGCCCGGTAAACGCGCAAGTCCTCGCGGGCGCAAACCCATCCCGCGCACGTTGGCGCAGGCTGCTGACATGAAAAGGAAGCTTGCAGCTGCCCAGCAGCTTTTGCGGGAAACCAAGGAAAAGCTCGAGAGCGCCAGCGCGGAGCTGCTGATATCTTCGGAGAGGTTGAGCGATTCGCAGGCCATCACCCGAAGCACTCTCGATGCGCTAAAGGCCACCCTCGACCGCGAGAAGCTCGCGCTGGCGTTCGCTGAGATCGGCACCTGCGAGTTCGATGTTCGAAGCCGGATGGTGCGCGCTTCGGAAATGAGCCTGCGTCTGTTCGGCATTCGCAGCGACCACCCGGATGTTCCCTACAAACAGCTGCTCGAATCGATCCATATCGAAGATCGTCCCCATTTCACGAACGCCCTCGCCGAATGCCTGGGCGGAACCGGCAACCTCGACATCGAGTACCGGGTGTCCTGGCCCGACGGCACCCACCGCTGGTTGCGTACCAAGGGGGATGCACTGCTCGATCTGGAGGGCGAACCGATCAAGGTGCTATGGGTTACCGAGGACGTGTCCCAACGCAAGGACATGGACGCCCGGGTGCGCTTTCTCGCCCACCACGACCTGCTCACGGGGCTACCCAACCGCACGCTGTTTCAGGACCGCCTGCAGCAGGCTCTGGCATCGGCAAAACGCATGGAAACCAGGGTCGCGCTGCTGTTCATCGACCTGGACCGTTTCAAGAATGTCAACGATTCCTTCGGGCACCGTGCCGGCGACATCCTGTTGCAGACCGTAGCGGCGCGGCTGCGCGGCTGCGTGCGCGAAACTGATACGGTGTGCCGGCACGCCGGCGACGAGTACCTCATCGTCCTTTCGGCATTGCGCGAACCGGCCGAAGCGGCGCTGGTCGCCGGCAAGGTGCTCTCCACCTTCGAGGAACCGTTCCTGCTCGACACGCAGGAAATCCAGATCTCGGCAAGCGTCGGCATCAGCGTCTATCCCGATGACGGGCAAACCATGGAGGATTTGATCCGCAACGCGGATGCGGCAATGTACTACTCGAAGAAGAGCGGCCGCAACCGCTACGAATTCTTCACGCCTGAACTGACTGCACCGGTGGCCGAGCGCCTGGTGCTGGCCAATCAGCTGCGCCGCGCCATCGAACGCAATCAACTGGTCCTTCACTATCAGCCGCAGTTCGACACCGCCAATGGCAAGTTGCTGGGTGCCGAGGCGCTGGTGCGCTGGACCCACGACGAGCACGGACTGCTGTTTCCGGAGAGTTTCATTCCCCTGGCGGAAGAATCGGACATCATCCATCTCATCGGCGAATGGGTATTGAACGAGGCCTGCCGCCAGATCAACGCCTGGCAGACGGACGGACTGCGGGTGGTCCCTGTGGCCGTCAACTATTCTGCGTTCCAGTTCCGCCGCGCCAACCTGGTCCAGGGCGTGGCGGCGGCATTTGCCCGCCATAACCTCAAGCCGAGCCAGCTCGAGATCGAACTCACCGAGAACGCGATCATGCAGGATCCGAAGGAAACTGCGAGGACCCTGCAGATGCTGCATGAGATGGGGGTGAGCCTTTCCATCGACGATTTCGGCACTGGCTACTCGAGCTTGAATTACCTGAAGCGCTTCCCGATCGACAAACTGAAGATCGACCGCAGCTTCGTCGAGGACCTGCCGCACGACCTGAACGATTCCGCGATCGTGCAGGCAATCATCAACCTGGCGAAGAGCCTGCGCATGACGGTGGTCGCCGAAGGCGTGGAAACCCGGGGCCAGCTCGATTTTCTGCGTGCGCTTGGCTGCGAGGCTTACCAGGGCTACTTCGGCGGCCGGCCGATGGAAGCCGAACGCTTCGCGGCCATGCTCGCGTGAACGCACTCAGGCGGAGATCCGTCGCGTGATGTAGTCCTCTACGGCAGCGCGTTCGGCGGCGCTCAGGTGCAGGCCGATCTTGCTGCGCCGCCACAGCACGTCTTCCGCAGTGCGCGCCCATTCCCTGTCGATAAAATGATCGACTTCGCGCGCCGTCAATCCAGCGCCGAAATGTGTCCCCATGTCGCTGACGTTCTGTGCGTCGCCGATCAAGTCGATTGCAGTCGATCCGTGCCGCCGCACGATACCTTCGACCAGCCCGGCAGGCAACGCGGCGCAGCGAGTCAGCATGCTCTTCAGAAACTCGACGTAATCGAAGTGGCCGGTCGCGGCACCGGGGAGCGGCGCAGTTGCGGTCCACGGACGGCCCGGAAGCTCCAGCACCGACGAAAGTTTATCCAGCGCGTGCTCGGCAAGGCGACGGTATGTCGTGATCTTGCCCCCGAATACGGACAGGATGGGCGCGCCGCTGGCGGAGTGATCGAGCTGCAGGACATAGTCGCGCGTGACCTCGGTAGAGCTCGCCTTGCCATCGTCGTGTAGCGCCCGGACTCCGGCGTAACACCACACGACGTCGCCAGCCTTTATTGGCGTCCTCAGATAGCGGTTCGCCGCATCGCACAGATAGCGCACTTCTTCATCCGACACCTCCATGACCGCGGGCGGCTGCGCGAGTGCCACCTCGGTAGTGCCGATCAGGGTGAATCTGCGTTCGAACGGCAGAAGAAATACAATCCGGCGGTCGCGGTTCTGCAAAATATAGGCATGGTCGCCCGCGATCCTGCGCGGCACGACGATATGGCTGCCCTTGACCAGCCGCACTCGCGCCTGCACTTGCAGGCCGGCGATTTCGCGCAACAGTTGTTCGACCCAGGGTCCGGCGGCGTTGACGATCGCTTTGGCCGACAGGAATCCGCGCCGTCCATCGGCAGCCTCGAGGTCGGCGCGCCAGCCTTTTCCCGTGGCGGTGAGACCCACGCAGGCGGTGCGCGGCAGAATTTTCGCCCCGAGAGTTTGCGCAGAGAGCGCATTGACCACGACCAGACGCGCATCGTCCACCCGGCAATCCGAGTAGGAGAAACCGCTGCCGAAGCGGGGGTCGAGATCGTCTTCGAAGGGCGGCGCCCGCAAATCGACCGCACGGCTTCGTGGCAAAGTGCTGGCGCCGCCAAGTCGGTCATAGAGCCACAAGCCGGCACGGATCATCCACTTCGGCCGCAGGCCGGGAACGTGAGGAAGCACGAAGCGTATTGGCCTAACCAGATGCGGCGCGAGCCGCATCAGCACCTCGCGTTCCGCCAGCGATTCGCGTACCAGACGCCACTGCCGCTGCTCCAGATAGCGCAGGCCGCCGTGAATCAATTTGCTGCTCGCCATGGAAGTCGCGCCGCCGAGATCGCCGCGTTCGCACAGGGCGACGCGAACGCCCCTGCCGGCGGCATCGCGGGCCAGACCCACCCCGTTGATTCCGCCGCCGATCACCAGAAGATCGTATTCGCTGTCCAGCGTATCCATCGCTTCGATCGCCCCCGGGGAATGCAGCGTGTCAGCGCAGCCCAGCCAGGACTTCGCTCACCGCCGAGCAGGGAGGCGTTGGCAGCATTGACGATCGCCTCCACCTGCTGGCGGGTGATGTCGCCCTGCAACACCTGTATGCGCCGGCTCATGGGACAAGAATAACCTGTTCCCGGCGCTATCATGAGCGCCATCAACTGCTTCATAATTTGCGGGTATGCTGCAGACAAGCCGAACCGACGTGAACGCCGCGATCACAAACATTCTGGTAGTAGACGACGACCAACGCCTGCGCGATCTCCTGAACCGCTATCTCGCCGAGCAAGGATTCGGCGTGCACGCCGTTGCCAACGGCAGCGCCATGGAACGGGTGATGGGCAAGGAAAACGTGGACATGATCATCCTCGACCTGATGCTACCGGGCGAAGACGGCATGAGCATCTGCCGGCGGCTGCGCGCCGGCGGAAGGCGCACACCGATCATCATGCTCACGGCGAAAGGGGACGAAGCGGACCGCATCGCCGGCCTGGACGTCGGCGCAGACGACTATCTGCCGAAACCGTTCAACCCGCGCGAACTGGTCGCAAGGATCAACGCAGTCTTGCGCCGCCAGTCACCTGCATCCGCCCTGCCCGGCGCTCCCGATGACAGCAAGGCGCCGGTGCGATTCGGCTCATTCGAAATCAATTTTGCCACCCGCACGCTCACCCGCAACGGCAAGCACGTCGGATTGACGACCGGCGAATTCGCCATGCTCAAGGCGCTGGTGACGCATTCGCGCACGCCGCTATCGCGCGACCGCTTGATGGAATTGGCGCGCGGACGCGAGTACGGGGTCTTCGACCGCAGCATCGATGTACAAGTCTCGCGCCTGCGGCGAGTGCTGGAGGAAGATCCGGCCAACCCCCGCTACATCCAGACGGTATGGGGTGTGGGCTACGTTTTCGTTCCCGACGATTCCCGTTAGGCTTCCCCGTCGTGTCATGAACTGGATTCCGCAATCGCTGCTGTCCCGCACGGTACTGGTGATCTCGGCGCTGCTGGTGGTCAGCCAGTTGATCTGGCTGGGCTTGTATCGGTCCTACAACGTGCGCATCCAGTCCGAATACCTCGCCAACCAGATTGCCAGCGTGATCGGCACCGTGAGCGTGGCGCTGGAAACCATGCCGCCCGCGGTCCGCCGCAAGTTCAGCGAAAGACTTCCGGCGCACCACAACATCAAGCTGTTGCCGGCCACCGCCTGGGACGATGAGGACGTACCGCTGCCGCAGTCCCCGCTGCTGCGCGCCATCGGCGAGGCATTGAGGCGCGAAGTGGCCGACGACGCGCAAGCGCTGGTGCTGCTGGAGGACGCCACGCGCGCCCTGTGGATCAAGATCAAAGTCAAGAATCAGGCCTACTGGGTGGTATTCCCGCCCGAGTCGCGCGGTTCCGCGTCGGCCTGGGCCTGGACCGGTTGGAGCGTATTCGGGCTGACACTGGCAATCGCCGGGGGGCTGTTGCTGGTGCTGCGGGTAAACCGGCCGTTACGGGCGCTGGCCAGCGCCGCAGAACAGATCGGTGCCGGCAGGACGCCTCCTCCGCTCGATGAACAAGGCCCCACGGAAATTCGCACGCTGTCCCACGCATTCAATCAGATGACTTCCAACCTGAAGCAACTGGACAACGATCGCGCGGTCCTGCTCGCTGGAATTTCCCACGATTTGCGCACACCGCTGTCCAGGTTGCGGCTCGGTATCGAGATGCTCGGCGAGGCCGGCGACCATGGATTGAAGAACAGTATGATCCAGGATATCGAGGATATGGACGCGATCGTCAACCAGTTCCTCGACTTTGCCCGTGAGGGCGGAAACGAACCGTCGCGAAACGGCGAGGATCTCAACCACATCGTCTCCAGCGTGTGCGAGCGATTCTCGCGCATGGGTAAATCGGTGAACACCAATCTGGGCGAGCTGCCTCCGCTTACGCTGAAGCCGACCGCTACCCAGAGGATGGTGACCAATCTGGTGGACAACGCGCTGCGTTACGGCGGTGGCGAGGTCGAAGTCAGGACTGAGTGCGTCGACGGACATGCGCTGGTGCGGGTGCTCGATCGCGGCCCCGGCATTCCGGAATCGGAAGTCTGGCGCGTGATGCAACCTTTTACCCGACTGGAGGCCTCGCGTAGCGGAGGCAACGGCTCCGGACTTGGACTGGCGATCGTCGAGCGCGCCGCCCGCATGAACGGTGGCAACGTCAAGCTGCTGCGACGTGAGGGTGGCGGCCTGGAAGCCCGGGTCGAACTGCCCACCGATACCCAGAAGGCGGCATAGATCTCAATAACATCCTTCACCACGGAGACACAGAGGCACGGAGAAATGCCGGGGATTCAAAGTTCCATCAATGCAATTGGCGCGACGTGCACAAATGGGATGATTGAATTTGTTTTCACATCACCACGTTTTCGTTTCGAATGGTTTAGATTCCGGGATTCTCTTGCCTCTGCGGTTCAAGAGTGAACGCCAGCCAAAGGCCAGCGGCCGATGGTTTCGTAGCGTGAACCGTCGGGCGCGAGCGTCGATCTCACCAGAACAAAGTCTTCCACTTGCCAGTCAATAATCGGCGTCGAATCGGGCAAGGGCGCACACTCTGCCTTCCTGACCAGCGTTACGTGCGGATTGAAGGGCCGAGCATCCATCTCGAATCCCGCGTCACGCAACCAGGCTTCCATTCGCGCGGCCAGTTCGCGCAGCGGGTCGGGAACGCGCGACGGCGCTACCCAGGCGATGCCGTTGCGCGGCCAGCAACCCCAACGATCGAGCGTCAGCGTGAATCGGGTAACAGTCAGCTCGGCCGGCGGCACCAGCAATTCAGCGAGCCGTGCGCCGTCAACGTCTCCGACAAAAGCCATCGTGAGATGAATGCTGTCATCGCGGGTGCGTCTGCCGCCGACGGTGCGATGCATGCGTCGCGCCGTTTCGGCAAGATCGCTGTTGACGTTCCCATCCGGCCAGAGCGCGTAAAAAACGCGCAGGTTATGCAGATTCAACGGTGGCCGATTTCCACCGGCGGCCGCGACTCGATCAATGCAATCGCCTCCGCGGCAATGCCCTCACCGCGACCGGCAAAGCCAAGCTTTTCGGTGGTCTTTGCCTTCACGTTCACGCGCTCCCTGGCGATGGCCAGATCGGCCGCGATGTTGGCGATCATTGCAGGTATATGCGGGGCCATCTTCGGTGCCTGGGCGACGATGGTGGTGTCCACATTGAGCACGTGGAAGTGATTCTTCTCCAGCAGGGCGGCCACCTCACGCAACAGCCAACGGCTGTCCGCACCACGATATGCCGGATCGGTATCGGGAAAATGACGGCCGATGTCGCCGAGCGCCGCGGCGCCCAGCAGCGCGTCGCAGAGCGCGTGCAATAACACGTCCGCGTCGGAGTGTCCCGCCAATCCTTTCTCGTAGGGGATGGCAACTCCGCCAAGGATCAGCGGGCGTCCCGCCACCAGCGCGTGCACATCGAATCCCTGCCCTATTCGCATTCTAGTATTCCTTTACCACAGAGACACAGAGGCACTGAGAAAACCGGAAAGCATGTCGTTTCACAAACACAACGTTGATCTGCGGTCAGGATTGAACTTCCCGTTGTGTACTTCGCGTCAGCTACATTGACTGCACTTCGAGCCCTTCGCATTCTCCGTGCCTCTGTGTCTCTGTGGTTCACATGTGCTTGAGGATCAGTTCGGCGAGCGCCAGATCCTCCGGATAAGTCACCTTGAGGTTGGTGATGTCGGAAGCAACAAGACGCGGTTGCATTCCCAGCCTTTCGATCGCCGAAGCCTCATCGGTGATGTCCGCAAGGCCCGCGCACTGAAGGGCACGGGTCAACAGGTCATAGCGAAACATCTGGGGGGTCTGAGCCTGCCATAGCCCGGCACGCGGCTCGGTGGCCACTACGCGCGCAACTGAATTTGCGCGCTTCAGCGTATCGGCAAGCGGCACAGCGAGCAAGCCGCCAGTTTGATCCGCCCCGATTTCGCCGATCAAGCGGTCAAGCAATGCCGGCGTGACGCACGGACGCGCAGCATCGTGCACCAGAATCCAGTCGTCACCCGACACCTCCCTTTCGATCCGTTGCAGGCCATTGCGTACCGTCTCCGCGCGTGATTCTCCGCCGGCGTATATCGGCATCAGCTTCGCGCCGAGCGGATCCCAGTCGTATTCGTTGAACCATCGATCCGCGGCTGCCAGCACGACGTACACACGCTCCACCAGCGCGTGTGCGCACAGGCACGAGATCGAGTAGTGAAGGAGCGGTCGATTCAGTATCGGCAGGTATTGCTTGGGCAGGGGCTGGCCCATGCGGCTGCCGGCGCCGGCCGCCGGGATGAGGGCGAGGTATCGGGACATAGGCGAAAGGTCAGCATTATCAACCGGCACCGCTGGCCGGGCAACAAAACTTGCGTCCTTTCAAGTTGTTGACTGTGAACCGGGGTATTCGATAGTCTTGGCTCTTGACTTGTAAATAGAACTCACTATCATTTGCATTACTTTATTACATTAGGACTGGTACAAAAACGTGACCCTGCGATATCACCTTGTTTTGGCGTTACTCGCTGCTTGCGCATTGGGTGCCGCTCCCGCATCTGCCCAGGAAACCTACACCATCGTGATCAAGGATCACCGCATGAACCCCGCCGAACTGGAGGTTCCCGCTGGGCAGAAAATAAAGCTGCTGGTCGACAACCAGGACCCCACCCCCGAAGAGTTCGAGAGTCATTCTCTGAATCGGGAAAAAGTCATCCCGGGCAACTCGAAGGCCGCCATTTTCATCGGTCCGCTCAAGCCGGGAAGCTACGAGTTCTTTGGCGAATTCCACCAGGCGACGGCCCAGGGCCGAATCGTCGCAAAATAGGCCGGGGCCACAATGTTCGCCACCGCACTGATCGTCTTCCGGGAAGTCCTCGAGGCTGCTTTGATCATCGGCATCGTGTTGGCGGCCTGCCGGGCCATACCGCGCAGGGGCCTGATGGTATCCGGCGGCATCACGGCCGGACTTGCGGGCGCCGTCGTTGTTGCCGCGGCGGCAGGCACGATTGCCGAAGCCGCGTCCGGAATGGGGCAGGAAATCCTCAATGCCTGCATCCTCGGTGCCGCGGTGCTCATGCTCGGATGGCACAACGTCTGGATGAGCCGCCACGGCCGTGAAATTGCCCGGCACATGGGATCCGTCGGCAGGAATATTGCTCACGGCGCCGCGCCGGTGTGGATGCTCGGCACCGTAATCGCGCTTGCGGTGCTGCGCGAGGGATCCGAAGTCGTGCTGTTTCTGTATGGCGTTGCCGCCGGGGGAGCGGATTCCGCACAGATGCTCGCCGGCGGCGCGGCAGGCCTGGCAACCGGTGCCATGGTCGGCTCACTCGTTTACTTCGGTTTGCTTGGCATCCCGTTGCGTTATTTCTTCGCGGTGACCAGCGTGATGATCCTGCTGGTAGCGTCGGGACTGGCCTCGCAGGCGGCCGGAATGCTGCTGCAGGCCGGCCTTCTCCCGCCGCTGGGAGAGCCGCTGTGGGACACCTCTTCCCTGGTCGCGGACGGCTCCATACCGGGCCGGATGCTGCAGGCATTGATCGGCTACAGCGCGCGTCCTGCCGGAATTCAGGTTCTTTCATACGTCGTCACACTTTTCGCTATCGGGGGATTGATGAAGTTTATCGGCCGCATGTCTTCCAAGACCGGATCTCACGCGGTTACCGCACTCGGCACAGCAGCCATTGCTGCCATGTTGGCGGTCTCCATGCCGGAAAGCTCCGAAGCTGCACCTTTCAAGGTTTACTCGCCGAACGTCGTCAAGGGAGAGAACGAGATCGAGTATCGCGGCTTCCGTGATTTCGACGGCGATTCCTCGCGCGACGGCGCGGAGATGCACAAACTCGGCGTGGGGCGAGGCTTCACCGATTTCTGGTTCAGCGAGATCTACGGCGTTTACGGGAAGGAACCAGGCGGCTCCTACAAGCATGAAGCGATCGAATGGGAAAACCGTTTCCAGTTGACC
>Ga0137409_10006124_pt1 | contig 12497 bp, 11 predicted proteins | sample CZODoug1_16funga_FD_122059 | JGI IMG/M metagenome (GOLD analysis project Ga0137409, IMG submission 122059) | Vadose zone soil fungal communities from Angelo Coast Range Reserve, California, USA - CZODoug1_16fungal (Hybrid Assembly) | ecosystem: Environmental > Terrestrial > Soil > Vadose zone...
GTCGGCTTCGCGGCGTTGCGCACGCATCAGCTGGTGGCGATCGATCGCTGCCCGGTGCTGGCGCCCTCGCTCGATGGCGCCGTGCAGGCGGCGTGGTCCGTGGCGGAGATACTTGAGCGTACTCGCAAGCCGCTCGACATCCAGGTGACAGCGAGCGAGGCCGGCCTCGATATCGACGTGCGCGGCTCCGGGCCGCTGTCGCCGGCGCGCGTGGCGGAGCTGGCGCGCGTTGCCGAGCAGCTCGAGCTCGCGCGCCTCACGCGCCACGGCGAGCTTGTCGCGCAACGCGCGTCCCCGACGCTCGTTATCGGCCGTGCCCGCGTGGCGCTGCCGCCGGGTTGTTTTCTGCAGGCAACCGCCGCCGGCGAGGCGGCGCTGGCCGCACTGGTGATGGACAGCTGCGATGGGGCCAAGCAGGTTGCCGACCTGTTCGCTGGCGTTGGTCCGTTCGCGCTGCGGCTTGCCGAGCGTATGCGCGTGACCGCGGTCGACAGCGATCAAGCCGCGATTGCGGCGCTCAAGCGCGCGGCCGAGACGACACCAGGGCTCAAGCCAGTCGTGACCGAGATCCGCGACCTGTTTCGCCGCCCGCTGATCGCGGCCGAGCTCAAGCGCCATGACTGCGTCGTGTTCGATCCGCCGCGGCAGGGGGCTGAGGCGCAGGCCCGTGCGCTCGCGGCTTCGGCCGTGCCGCGTATCATCGCAGTCTCATGCAATCCGACGACGTTCGCGCGCGACGCGCGCATCCTGATTGACGGCGGCTATCGGCTCACGCGCGTCACCCCGGTCGACCAGTTCCGCTACTCATTCCACGTCGAACTGGTGGCGCTGTTCGAGCGCTAAGGGGGGTGCATAGACAACCCCACGTAGAGGTTCCTAGTAAGGAAAAATACAACTCTTGGAAGTATAATTGAAAATCCACCAGGTTGCCGGCATGAACAAAGCGCGTGTGTATCAGATGTATCGCACCTTGGCGCAGCCGGCGCCGCTATTTGGCGCGCTCACCATCGTCGCGTTCTGGATTGGCCTCGCCTACCTGCTGTCGGCCGATCGCACCAAGGCAATCGATGCCGCGATCCAAGACGGAAACCGGATGGTGCGGTTGATCGATGATCACGCAGCTCAGCTGATTAGGTCAATCGATCGGACGCTCTTGCTACTGCGTCAAGCCTATGAGGAGAACCCAGAACAATTCAACCTGAATCAATGGGCCGAACGGGCCTCTGTCATCAGTGGCGTGACAACTGAAGTTGGCATGATTGATGAGAATTTGTACCTGCGCGCCCGCACTGGGTATTCCGGACCGCCAATCTACCTGGGCGATCGCGAGCATCTTCAAGCTGCACTTAAAAGTAATCATGGCGAACTGATCATAACCAAACCCCTAATCATGCGAGCAACAGGAAAAAGGGCGATCCAGCTATCGCGAAGATTGCGCAAGCCCGACGGCAGCTTCGGCGGGACCATCGCCATTCAAATCGATCCCAATCTGATCGAGGAGTTTTACCGAACCCTCGATCTCGCACCCAACGACAATATCATTCTGCGCGGGCTCGATGGCGAAGTCCGCGCGTACCACGGCTTCTCCCCTACAGCGTCTGTTGAGGGAGGGATGCCGAAAAACATCGCAAAGGCACTCGCTGAATCACCCATCGGGTTTTTCTGGGGTGCCGGGGCTATTGATGGCATCAATCGCTTGATCTTTTATCGCGTCGTCGAGGGACTCCCTCTGGTGGTGCTTCATGGCAAGACTCTAAAAAATACTTTGGCAGGCTACGAACGCCAGCGGCTGATCTATACTGCCGCGGTCTCAGTCCTCACGTTGCTGGTCCTGCTTGCTGTGGCATTCAGCATCCATCGCCAATTGTCGCTTGAACGCGCAAACATGCGCTTTGACTGGGCGATCGAGAATATGTTGCAGGGCCTGTGCATGTTCGATGCCAATGGTCGCCTGCTGGTCTCCAATCGGCGCTACGGCGAGATGTATCAATTGCCGCCGGAGCTGCTGCAAATGGGAACCCGCTTTCATGAGATCATCGCATTTCGGGCCAAGCAGGGCATTTCGCCGATCGACCCTGTTGCAATAGAAGCGCTGGCGAATCCCGAGATTTCATTCCAGCTATCCGGTACGTCAAGCAGGGTCAACGAGCTTGCCGATGGGCGCTCGGTCTGCGTCACCCGCAGTCCAATGGCCGGGGGCGGCTGGGTTGCCACCCACGAGGATATCACGGAGCAAATGCGCGCCGAGCAGGACCGGGTCGCAATGGAACGGCGACTGGTGCAATCTCAGAAGCTGGAAGCGGTTGGCCAGCTCACCGGCGGCATTGCTCATGACTTCAACAACCTTCTTTTGGTCATCATTGGCAATCTCGATCTTCTGAAGGATACGACCCCTGCAGGCTCGTCGGAGTTTGACCTGATCGAGTCCTCGCTGACCGCCGCGCTGACCGGCTCCGAATTGTCGAGCGGCCTCCTGGCTTTCAGCCGCCAGCATGCCTTCAAGCCGGAAACCATCGACATCAAGGCTGTCATTTCCGATCAGGTTCGGCTGTTGAAGCGGGCGATGGGCGGGAAAGTGACCCTGCAGGAGACTGCGACCGACAACAGCTGCACGGTCATGGTCGATGTCGCGCAGCTGCGCTGCGCTCTGACCAATCTGGCGGTCAATGCGCGCGATGCCATGCCGGACGGCGGCGAGATCACGATCCGCACCTACAATACGAGGCTCACCGAGCAGGACCTGGCGAACGAGGACAAAGTCAAGCCCGGCGACTACGTGGTGATGGAGGTCGCCGACTCGGGCGCTGGGATTTCGCCGGAAAACCTCAATCGGATCTTCGAGCCATTCTTCACGACCAAGGACGTCGGCAAGGGCACTGGTCTCGGCCTCAGCATGGTCTATGGCTTTGTCACGGAGATGAAGGGAACGATCAAGGTCGCGAGCGAGGTCGGCAAGGGAACGAGTTTTAGTCTCTACTTCCCGGCTGCGGCGCAGCTGCAGGAAGTGGCCGCACCGGGGCTCGTTCCGTCTGAAAGCCCGGCGTCTCTGAGCAAGCGTGAGCTCGTGCTCGTCGTGGACGATGATCCGATGGTTCGCAAGGCTGTGGTCGCGCAGATCACCTCCCTGGGCTATGGCGTCGTCGAGGCGAGCAGTCCCGCAGAGGCTTTGGACGTGGTCGCCCGCAATGAGCCGCTCGATCTGGTATTCTCCGACATCGTCATGCCGGGCGCGATTGACGGGATCGAGCTTGCCCGCCTGGTCCGCCAGCGGCGGCCCGATCTCAAGGTTCTGCTGACGTCAGGCTATCCCGACTTGAAGGCGGCACGCTCGTCCGAGCACTCCTATGTCCAATGGGATATTCTCAAGAAGCCCTATCGCCGGCCTGACTTGAAGCAGGCGCTGGAGAATGCTCTGGGCGCGAACGAGGCCAAAGCCGACGCGCTCGTGGCAGCGACGCACTAGCCTTACTGAGTCAAAAACCGTGTCCCGGCCGAGCGACACGCAAGGTTCCGACGCAGTAACTAGTGCGGCGAATTTGAAGTTCCTATCCCATCGCCGCAAACGCGTTGAGGAACTTCAAATTCAAAAGCCGCACTAGGAATCAATACGTTGCTAGTGCACCCCTGATTCCGAAGTTCGCAAACGGATGTGCGGCAATGGGATGCGAACTTCGGAATCGGTGCACTAGCCGGCACGTCAATTCCCCCAGCGCTCTCGCCACATCTGCTCGCCGATCATGCAGGAGATCCGCGGCGCGCGCGCCTGCGCCGGGATCACGCGGCGCTCGGGCACGCGGCCGGCGATTTCCAGCACGAGCTTGGTGCGGGTCGCCTCCTTGAACTGCTCGCGATTCTGGATCGGAATGATGAAGGCGCCCGGCCCGCCGATGACGCAGTCCTCGTAATAGACGTCGAGGTTCTCGATATCCATCGTGAACGTGTTGGGCCGCTTGAGCATGATCGGCAGTCCGTTGATGGTGATGCCGGCCGAGAGCACGTCGTCGCGCACCACGGTGATCGGGGGGCCTGAATTGTTGGCGCCGTCGCCCGACACATCGATGATGCGACGGATGCCATGAAAGCCCGACGCGTCGAACAGCGGCTTGGCGAATTTCAGCGCGCTCGAGATCGAGGTGCGCGAGGCGCGCCGATAGGGCGCGCGCGCAATGTCATTGGCGACGCCGTCGGCGGTCTCCGGCCCGTCGATCAGCCGCCACGGCACGATGATCTTGTGGTCAAAGGGACCTGCCCATTCGAAATAGGTCACCGCCACCTTGGCATGCATCCCGCCCCGCAGCGCCTGCATGAATTCGCGCGACGTCAGCGCCTCGATATAGCCCTCACGCTGGAGTTGCTGCTCCTCCGGATCCATCGAGTAGGAGACGTCGACCGCGAGCACAAGCTCGGTGTCGACCGGGATCGCGCCCGGCCGGTTATCGGCGAGGAGTTTGCCTTGCGGGGCCGCCGCCCAACCGGTCCATGCGGTGACGCCGACCACGCCGACGATCAGTGCGGCAAGCACGGTTACGGGCAGCCGGACGCGCATGGGAGCCTCCAGTCGTTAGGATAGCCAATGCTGCCATGTGAAAGGGCGCAAGGAAAGGGCAGATGGCCATCGGTCACAAGGTCTTGGCTGGCCAGCATGGGCGTGCGCGCGGCCGAAACGGACCGCTGTCGCGTGCGGCAAGGACGCGATGTCGTATCCTGCGCGGTAGCGCGCAACGGTCTCGCCACCGACCGCGAGCGACTGCAGCCCACGGTCTCATCGTTGACACAATGGCGAGGACAAGTTTGCAGGTCTTTCCTCTTTCCTTTCCTGTGGCGTTTCTCATGCAACGTGTGGTGTGAGCAGCCGTCATGGCCGTCATTCTCCTTTCGCGTGACGCACGCGATCGCCAGGCGCGCAGCGAAGAGGAACTCGGCCAGTTCGGCATTCGCACGCCCGCCACATTGCCGCCGGTCGTCAGCGAGATCGATGTCGTGCTGCGACCGGCCCCGGAGGTGGCGCGCCGCGCGATGGCCTTGTTCGTGGTCGCGCTGCGGGCGGAATCGCTGATGAGCCGTGATATTCCGGTGGAGGACCTGAAGGACCGGCCGCTCGCGTTACGGGCACTGACGCCGAAGGAGCGCGTGTTCCTGAATGATGCGGCACCCGATCAGCAGCAGATCATTAACTTTGCCTGGCGCTACGAGGCATTGTGGATGCTGGCGTGGGCGATCGGGCTGGTGGAGGAGCTGTGCTATCCGTCCGAGACCTGCGATGTCGGTATTTTGTCGAAGATATTGCTTGCATTGGACGAAGAGGCGCTTCTCAAGAAAGCCAAGCTGCTCCCGACCGAGACGCTGCTTGACGCGCTCGATGCGCATTTCAGGCTGCATTGGGTGGTTCGGCAGAGGCAGCAGGATGCCAAGCCGCCAGATGGCGAAATGGGCGGCAGTGATCTCGATCCGGGCGTGGTCCTCGAGCGCCACCATGCGCTCAACTGGCTGGTGCAGCACGAGGGCGCCGAATGGGACGACGTGCAGACGCCGACGTGAGGGGGCGAGGACGCCGGCATCGGAGGCCGAAGTGATGGGTTTCGCCAAAGCGCGTCGAAGACGCGCGTAAACGCGCTTATGGCTCAACCCATCCTACGAGCGACGCGCGCGGGCGTGCCTCACAACCGCAGCGCGGCCTCGGCCGGTGTGCATTTGATCTTGAGCGCATCCGCGACCGCGCGATGCGTGACCATGCCGTCGTACACGTTGAGGCCGTTGCGCAGATGCACGTCCTCGCCCAAGGCGCGGCGGGCGCCTTCTCCCGCGAGTATCAGCACGAACGGCAGCGTCATGTTGTTGAGCGCGAAGGTCGAGGTGCGCGCCACCGCGCCCGGCATATTGGTCACGCAATAGTGCACCACGTCGTCGACCATATAGGTCGGGTTCGAATGCGTGGTCGGGCGCGAGGTCTCGGAGCAGCCGCCCTGGTCGATCGCGACGTCGACGATCACCGAGCCGGGCTTCATCGCCTTGACGGTCTCGGCCGAGATCAGCTTGGGCGCGGCCGCGCCCGGCACCAGCACGGTGCCAATCACGAGGTCCGCGTGCCGGCAGACCGCCTCGACCGTATCGCGGGTCGAGAACACGGTACGCACGCTCGCGCCGAGCTGGTTGGAGATCCGCCGCAACGCTTCCGGATTGCGGTCGACCACCGTGACGGTCGCGCCTAGGCCGACGCTGATGATCGCCGCATGCGTGCCGGCGACACCTCCGCCCAGGATCACGACATCGGCCGGCGGCACGCCGGGCACGCCGCCAAGCAGCACGCCGCGCCCGCCGTTCTCCTTTTCCAGGCAGCGCGCGCCAACATGCGGCGCCATGCGGCCGGCGACCTCCGACATCGGCGTGAGCAGCGGCAGCGAGCCCTGCGGGCTGGTGACGGTCTCGTAGGCGATCGCGGTCACGCCGGCCGCGATCAGGTCCTCGGTCTGCTGCCGGTCGGGTGCGAGATGCAGATAGGTGAATAGGATCTGCCCTTGCCTGAGCTTGCGGCGCTCGTTCGGCAGCGGCTCCTTGACTTTCACGATCATCTCGGCACGCGCGAAGATCGGATCGGGGCCAAGTGCGATCTCGGCGCCGGCCGCCACGTAGTCGGCGTCGGGCAGGCCGGCGCCGACGCCGGCATTGGTTTCCACCAGGACCTGATGGCCCTTGGCGGTCAGCTCGCGCACCGTCGAGGGCACGAGTCCGACGCGATATTCGTGGTCCTTGATTTCCTTGGGAACGCCGACCAGCATGAGCGCGCCTCCCGCACGTCAAGAAAGTCAGTTCAGGCTTTCGGTTGAAACGATCTCGATGCCGAAGCCGGCGAGCCCCACATAAGTGAGCTTGCGGCCGGTGAGCAGGCGAATCGAGGAAATGCCGAGGTCTTTGAGAATCTGCGCGCCGAGCCCGACCTCGCGCCATTGTCGCGAGCGCGCTTCTTCCGAGGGGCTGATGCCGGCCTGCGGGATGGCGTGGGTGGGCACGCCGGCGGCGCCGTCGCGCAGGAAGATGATCACGCCGCGGCCGTCCTTCTTGAAGCGCTGCAGCGACGAATGCACCGGATTGGCGTCGCCGAACACGTCGCGGATGATGTCGGCGCGATGCAGCCGCGCCAGCACGCCTCTGCCGTCGCCGATGCGGCCATAAACAAACGCCATGTGCTGGATGGCATCGAACGGCGTCACATAGGCGTAGCCCTGCAGCGTGCCGATCTCGCTCTTGACCGGGAATTCGCCGATCCGCTTCACCAGCTTGTCGCGGACCTGCCGGTAGGCGATGAGCTCGGCGATGGTGATGCGCTTGAGCTTGTGGCGCTCGGCAAACTCGCTCACCGCGGCGCCGCGCATCACGGTGCCGTCGTCGTTCATCAGCTCGGCCAGTACGCCGACCGGCGGCAGGTTGGCAAGCCGGCAGAGATCGACGCAGGCCTCGGTGTGACCGGAGCGCATGAGCACGCCGCCGTCCTTGGCGACCAGCGGGAATACGTGACCGGGTCGCACGAAATCGGCGGCGCCGCTGTTGCCGTTGGCGAGCGCGCGCACCGTGTTGTTGCGCTCCTCCGCCGAGATGCCGGTGGTGAGGCCATGCCGCACGTCGACCGATACCGTGAAGGCGGTGCCGAGCGGCGCATCGTTGACCGCCACCATGGGATTGAGATGCAGGCGCTTGGCCTCATCGGAGGACAGCGGAGCGCACACGATGCCGGAGGTGTTGCGGATGATGAACGCCATCTTCTCGGGCGTGCAGAGCGAGGCGGCGACGAACAGGTCGCCTTCGTTCTCGCGGTCATCGTCGTCGGCGACGACCACGACCTCGCCCTTGGCGAAGGCGGCGACGACGGCCTCGACACGCTGATGAGCTTCGACGTCCACGACTATGCCTTCCTTCATCCGCCTCGCTCAAACGGCCAGGACGGGCCTGCGCCCATCTGGGCGCGCTGACGCAGATAATGATCCGCGATCACACATGCCACCATGGCTTCGCCGATCGGCACCGCGCGGATGCCCACGCAGGGATCATGACGGCCCTTGGTGCTGATCTCGGTCTCGTTGCCATAACGGTCGACGGTGCGCCGCGGATTGAGGATCGACGACGTCGGCTTCACGGCGAAGCGCACCACCACCAGCTGGCCAGTCGAGATACCGCCCAGGATGCCGCCGGCATTGTTGGAGAGGAACACGGGCTTGCCGTCGTTGCCCATGCGCATCTCGTCGGAGTTCTCCTCGCCCGAGAGTGCGGCGGCGCCGAAACCTGCGCCGATCTCGACGCCCTTGACCGCGTTGATGCCCATGATGGCGCCCGCAAGATCGCCGTCGAGCTTGCCGTAGATCGGCGCGCCGAGCCCCGCCGGCACGCCCTCGGCGATCACCTCGATCACGGCGCCGACCGAGGAGCCGCGCTTGCGGACCTGGTCGAGATAGCCTTCGAAGAACTTGGCCTTCTGGGCGTCCGGGCAGAAGAACGGGTTGCGCTCGATCTCGTTCCAGTCCCAGCGCGCGCGGTCGATCGCCTCCGGGCCCATCTGCACGAGCGCGCCACGCACTGTCATGCCGGGCACGATCTTGCGCGCGATCGCGCCGGCGGCCACTCGCATCGCGGTCTCGCGCGCCGACTGGCGGCCGCCGCCGCGATAATCGCGTAGCCCGTATTTGACATCATAGGTATAGTCGGCATGGCCGGGCCGGTACTTGTCCTTGATGGCGGAATAGTCCTTCGAGCGCTGGTCGACATTGTCGATCACGAGCCCGATCGGGGTCCCGGTGGTGACCTGCGCGCCGGTCGCTTCGTCGTTGAACACGCCCGAGAGGATGCGCACCTGGTCGGGCTCCTGGCGCTGCGTCGTGAAGCGCGACTGGCCGGGCCGGCGCTTGTCGAGATAGGGCTGGATATCGGCCTCGGTCAGCGGGATGCCGGCCGGGCAGCCATCGACCACGCAGCCGATGGCGGGCCCGTGGCTCTCGCCAAAGGTGGTGACGCGGAAAAGGTGGCCGAAAGTGTTGAACGACATGGGTTGTACCGGCTCACCGGTGTGGTACCCCGCAGGCTTGGCAGGGTCAAATGAGGTCACCTATGCGGCGGGCGGAATAAACGTTATTCGACCCTGCCGGCCGGTCTTTTTGTGCGGTTTCACCACGATCTCGATATCTCGGTCAAACCTGGTTAGGAATTCCATGAGGCGATCGACCGAGTATTCCCGAAAATTGCCTCCGAACATGCGCGAGACCTCGGGCTGACTGATTCCCATGCGCTTTCCGGCTTGTGCTTGGGTGAGCTTGCGTTGCCGTGTCAGACGGTAGATTTCCGAGACGATTTGCGCCTTGAGCAAGTGGGTCGCGGCATCGGGCAGGCCAAGATCGGCAAAGATGCTGTCGGTTCCGGCTTCGACCTGAACTTTCCTCGTCATGAAGGGCGCCTCCGCCTGAACTAAGTCACTCATACTTCGTCACGCTGCGATCCGCGAATACGTAAACGACACCCTGATCGATGGTGTGGTGGACCGCCTCGTCGGGCACTGCGACGCCGAGGAACGCGATCAAGGCGCGCGCGGTGCCGCCGTGGGCCGTCACCACCGTGTCGCGGTTGAGCGTCGCGTGCCAGGCGCCGACGCGGCGGGCGACCTCCTCGTAGGTTTCACCACCAGGTGGCCGGAACAGCCACTTGTTATGCTCGCGCGTTTCGACGATCTCGCGGTCGCGCGCCAGGATGTTCTCATATGTGAGGCCTTCCCATTCGCCGAAAGCGATCTCGGACAGGCGCTCATCGAGCACATAGCCGGCAGGTGCCAGCGCAAGCGTCGTGCGCAGGATGTCCATGGTGGCGCAGGCGCGCACGAGCGGCGACGATGCATACTCGTAGTCGGCGGCGCTGCGGCCGTCGCGGGCGAACAGGTCGTGCAGGATCTCGCCGCAACGCTTCGCTTGCTGCTGCCCGGTTGCATTGAGCGGGGTGTCCTGGCGACCCTGCAGGCGGCCCTGCATGTTCCAGTCGGTCAGCCCGTGGCGGACGTAATAGAGCGTGGGGAACGGCATCAGTCCTTGGCGACCGTGAAGTCGGGCGCGTCGGGATGTTTCATCCCGAGAATATGGTAGCCGCTGTCGACATGGTGGATCTCGCCGGTGACGCCGCTCGAGAGATCGGACAGAAAGTAGACGCCCGCGTTGCCGATCTCCTCGACCGCCACGTTGCGGCGGAGCGGGGTGTTGTGCTCGCACCACGTCAGGATGTAGCGGAAGTCGCGCACGCCCGATGCTGCCAGCGTCTTGATCGGGCCGGCCGAGATTGCGTTGACGCGAATGGCCTTGCGCCCGAGGTCGGCCGCCAGATAGCGCACGGAGGCTTCGAGCGCCGCCTTGGCGACACCCATGACGTTGTAGTGCGGCATCCACTTCTCGGCGCCGTAATAGGTGAGCGTGAGCAGCGAGCCGCCATTCGTCATCAGCTTCTCGGCGCGCTGCGCAACCGCCGTGAACGAATAACAGCTGATCAGCATCGTGTTCGTGAAGTTGTCTGCCGTCGTGTCGACATAGCGCCCGAGCAGCTGGTCCTTGTCCGAGAACGCGATCGCATGCACCAGGAAGTCGAGCGAGCCCCAATTCTCGGCAATCTTGGCGAAGGCTGCGTCGATGGTCGCGGGCTCGCCGACGTCGCAGTGGCCGACGACGAGGCCGCCGACCTCGGCCGCCAGCGGCTCGACCCGTTTCTTGAGCGCGTCGCCCTGATAGGTGAAGGCCAGCTCGGCGCCATGCGCGTGGCAGGCCCTGGCGATGCCCCACGCAATCGACCGGTTGTTGGCGACCCCCATGATCAGGCCGCGCTTTCCGCGCATCAGACCCGAGGCTTCCGCCATTCGCCCCCCGTTGTCCCGGTCGCCCGTCCGGCCGCCTCCTATGGCATAGGGGCCTCATCCCTTCAAGAAGCTGTGGGTTCCCGGCAGGCTCCCTTCCGGGGCCTGCCGGAATAGGGCGCCGGGCCATGTGTTTGTCCTGATGACGTGTAAACAGGCTATATAGCGCCCCGGCCATGCGGGGAGCGAAGGGAGCGGCGCGTGGGCGGTTTCCGGCAAGGCGTTGCGGCAGCGGTTCCGGCTTTGCGCCGTTATGCACGCGCGCTGACCCGGGATGCCGAGCTGGCGGACGACCTGGTGCAGGACACGCTGGTGCGTGCGCTGCGCTCGGAGCATTTGTTCCATGGCGGAGACTTGCGCAGTTGGCTTTACACCATCCTGACCAATCTCAACCGCAACCGCCTGCGGGCACTGGCGCGCCGGCCCACGATGGCGGCGATCGACGACAACGATGCAGCCGATCAAGCCGGGCCCGAGGCCGGATCGCGCGACATCGAGCGGGCGCTGGCGACGCTGGCGGACGACCAGCGCAGCGTCTTGCTTCTGGTCGTGCTCGAAGGGCTGAGCTACCGCGAGGTGGCGGAAGTGCAGGGCGTGCCGATCGGCACGGTGATGTCGCGGCTCTCGCGCGCGCGCATGCAGATCAAGGACTATCTCGATGGCAAGCGCCCTGCGCTACGCCGCGTCAAATAGCTGAGATGAGATGACTAGGACGACAAGATCATGATGGATCGCGATTTGCCAGTAACGGCTGACGAGCTTCACGCCTATGTGGATGGCTTGCTGCCGCCTGATCGCCGCGCCGCCGTCGAGGCCTGGCTTGCTGTGCATCCAAACGATGCCGCGCAGGTCGCCGAGTGGCGCGCACAGGCCGATTCGATCCGCGCGCGCTACGGCGCAATTGCAAACGAGCCGGTGCCGGCGCGTTTCGACCTTGATCGCCTGGCGCAGCCGCGCCGGAACTGGCGCACCATCGCGGCCGCGACGATCCTTGCGGCGGTTGTCGGCGCCGCGGCCGGGTGGGTCGCGCACGGCGCGTCGGCATCATTGCAGCCGGGATTCGAGCAGTTCAGTGCCGAGGCACTCGCGGCCCACAAGCTCTACGTCACCGAAGTGCGCCACCCGATCGAAGTCGGTGCGGGCGAAGATCACTTGCTGCCGTGGCTGTCGCGGCGGGTCGGCGCGACGTTGCGCGCGCCGAACCTTGAGGCCTATTCGCTCAAGCTCCTGGGCGGACGGCTTTTGCCTGGCCCGAATGGAGCCGCCGCCTTGTTCATGTACGAGACGCCGGCGGGCGAGCGCTACACGTTCTATTGCTCGCGGGCCAACACGCCGCGGACGGCGTTGCGCTACAACGCAGCGGGAGATGCCGCTGCCGTGCTCTGGGTCGAAAGTGACATGGGTTATGTCGTCAGCGGCCCGGCCGGGCGCGACAAGCTGATCGAGATTGCGCAGAGCGCCTATCGGGAGATCGAGAGCCGCCTGCCGACGCGCAGCACGGAGAATCGGGCGGTGCCCCGTCGCGGGTCGTAGCGTCGCTAACCCTTCACGTCGAGCAGTTCGACTTCGAAGATCAGCGTCGCATTCGGCGGGATGACACCGCCGGCCCCGCGGGAGCCGTAGCCGAGTT
>Ga0137409_10006125_pt1 | contig 12497 bp, 10 predicted proteins | sample CZODoug1_16funga_FD_122059 | JGI IMG/M metagenome (GOLD analysis project Ga0137409, IMG submission 122059) | Vadose zone soil fungal communities from Angelo Coast Range Reserve, California, USA - CZODoug1_16fungal (Hybrid Assembly) | ecosystem: Environmental > Terrestrial > Soil > Vadose zone...
CGGAGCCGCCTTGGCCTTGGCCTTGGCCTTCTTAGCCTTGGGCGCCTTCGGCGCCGCGGCGGGTGACTCCTGGGACTCGACGACCGGAAGCGGCGCGGGCCGGAGCGCCGCCGGCGCGTGCTTGGCCATCATCACCTCGACCGACTCGGAGGGCTGCGCTCCGCGCCGGATCCACATCTCGAACTTGGCCGCGTCGATGATGAATTTCGCCGGATCGGTCAGCGGATCGTAGTAACCCAGCTGCTCGATGTAGCGGCCGTCGCGCGCGTAGCGCGAATCCGCGACGACGACGCGGTAGAACGGACGACCTTTCGCGCCCGTCCGTCTCATGCGAATGACGACTGACATTTCCTGTGCTCCTCCGTGTGTGCTGACCTCGAGGCTTACGGCATCCCCATCGGGAGCCTGCCGCGCTTGCCGCCGAACCGCTTCAACATCTCTCGCGCCTGCTCGAACTGCCGGAGCATGCGATTCACGTCCTGCACCGTGGTGCCGCTGCCGCGCGCGATGCGCTTGCGCCGGCTGCCGTCGATGATCTGCGGCCGGTTCCGCTCGCCGGGCGTCATCGACTGGATGATCGCCTCGGTCCGACGCAGCTGCCTCTCGTCCACCGCGGCGCCCGCCGGGAGACGAACCCCCGGCAGCATCTTCACGAGCTCGTCCATCGGACCGAGCTTCTTCATTTCCTGGAGCTGCCCGAGAAAATCCTCGAGGGTGAAGCGGTCCTTGCGGAGCTTCTTCTCCAGCGCCTCGGCCTTCGTGTGGTCCAGGCGTTCCTGGGCGCGCTCCACCAGGGTCAGCACGTCCCCCATGCCCAGGATCCGCGACGCCAGCCGGTCCGCGTGGAACGGCTCGAGCGCGTCCACCTTCTCGCCGATCCCGAGATACCGGATCGGCGCCCCGGCCACGGCGCGCAGCGAGAGGGCGGCGCCCCCCCGCGCATCCCCGTCCATCTTGGTGAGGACGAAACCCGTGATCGCGAGGCGCTTCGTGAACGCTTCCGCGATCTCCACCGCGTCCTGGCCGGTCATGCCGTCCAGCACGAGGAGGGACTCGCCGGGCGAAAGCGCCTTCTGGACGCGCGCCACTTCGTCCATCAGCTCTTCGTCCACGTGGTGCCGACCCGCCGTGTCCGCGATCAGGAGGTCGAACCCTTCCCGATCCGCCCGCGCGCGCGCTTTTTCCGCGAGCGCCACCGGGTCGGTCGCCGCCCGGTCCAGGTGCACCGGCGCGTCGATCGCCTTGCCCAGGACCTCGAGCTGGTCCACCGCTGCGGGGCGCCTCAGATCCAGCGCGGCCAGAAGCACGCGCTTTCCGCGGCCCTTCCAGAACTTCGCCAGCTTGGCGGCGCTGGTGGTCTTGCCCGAGCCCTGGAGGCCGGCGAGGAGCACCACGGCCGCCCGGTTGGAGGGGAACTGCATCCCCCCGGCATTCGGACCGCCCAGGACCGAGACCAGCTCGTCGAATACGATCTTCACGACCTGCTGGCCCGGCGCGACCGCCTGGAGGAGCTCGGTCCCGATCGCGCGTTCTTCCACGCGCTTGCAGAGATCGCGCGCCACCGCCAGGTTCACGTCCGCCTCGAGCAGCACCCGGCGGATCTCCCGGACGGCGTCCTTGACCTCCTGCTCGGTCAGCTTGCCGCGACCGGTCAGCTTCCGGAACACCCCGGCCAGTTTGGTCGTCAGCTCATCGAACATCGGCCGGAGTAGACCCCTTCTGCCCGAAATGGCGCCAGTCGAGACAAACGTCGAAAGTTACCACGTCCGGGGACCCACGGCAACCCAGGAAGAGACCGGCGCGCGGTAGGCCGAGCACCTACTTTTCCGCGTGGGTATGCGAAAAAGACCATAAATCCTATTGACACCCTGGGCCCACGGACGGAAACTGGTGGGTGAGCGGAGTTCCCTGCCGCCTCGTGCCCAATCCGCAGCTAAAACCTAGTCTATCCAGCGGGTCGTTTCTTGCGAGGTTTTATCTTGCGAATCACGTGGATGCGCGGGGAACTTCCTCCCATTATTTCGGGGTCGGAGAGTCTGACGAGCGTCGCGCCCTGAATCGTCCCCCAGCGCTCTCCTTAGTACCTTTCCCGTGACCATTTCTTCTCGAAGCCGGATCGGAGCGCGTGTGCCTCTGCGTGTTCTGGTGGTCTTGTGCGTGGCCGCGTTCGTCGGCTGCGCCTCCGACAACGTGGACGCGCCGCTCGAGTTCTTCCCCGGCTCGCAGCGCACCTCCTGGGAGGACTGCGGCAAGTTCGGCGGCGGCGGGAACCAGATCCAGGTCTGCGCGGCGCTGATCAACGCGCCCGGCACGAGCACCCCGTCCTCGTACTCCATCTCCTTCTTTCTCCCCAGCCCCGTCGACGTCCGCATCGTGGTCTTCGACGCGCACGGCAAGCTGATCAGAATCTTGCTCAATGATTCGGAGCCCGCCACCATCGGGCCGTTCCGGAATCCGCCCGTCGATTGGGACCTGACGGACGCGGCCGGTGATCGGGTCCCGGCCGGCGACTACCGGGTCTACATGAAGGCCGGCGCGTCCTTCCTCTCCTCGAGCGACATCACGCTTCCGTGACCCGATCCCTGCTCTGGATCGCGGTGCTGGCCGTGATCACGCTCGGCGCCCGCGCGTCCGCTCAGCCGCCGCCGGAACCCCCGCCCGCGCCTCCGGATACGACCGTCGCGCACCCGGATACGACGGTCGCGCCCCCGGACACCACGGTCGCGCCCCCGGCCTCCTCGCAGGCGCAACCCGCCAAGCGGAAGAAGGTCAAGACGGTCATCACGCGCTCGCGCGAGGAGCTCGACCGCTTCGAGATCGGTGGCGGGGTCGTGCGGGGATTCTTCGACGCGGTGGGCAGCTTCGGGTATCGCCGGTGGCTCGGCCAGAGCGGCACCCTCGAGACCAACATCATGGGTGAGGCGACGGGCACCAAGAAAGACCAGCTCACGGAGGGCGCGTTCGCTGTCTACTTCCTCTTCCGCCCCCTGAAGACCTACAAGGAGTCCTGGCGCATCCGTCCTCTGATCGAGCTCGGTCCCGCGGCGCACGTGGTCGTGCAGGTCGCCTCGCTCGAGGGGCTCGCGAAAACGCGCTACAAGAGCCAGGTCTACATCAAGACGCATCCGTACGTGGGACTCGAGATGCTCTTCACGCCCCGGTTCGGCATCGTCGTGCGCGGCCGGGCCTCGATCCCCAGCCACCGCCCCCTGGACTACGCGCAGGCCGCCATTCTCTTGAGGTAGCGTCCGGTCAGCGAGGCCTCGTTCCGCGCGAGGTCCTCGGGCGTTCCCTCCGCCATCAGCGTTCCCCCCGCCTCGCCGCCTTCCGGTCCCAGCTCGATCAGGTAGTCGCACGCCGAAAGAAGGTCCAGGTTGTGCTCCACCAGCACGACGGTGGATCCGCGCCGCTTGAGCTCCCGCAGCACACGCAGGAGCACCAGCACGTCCCTGCGATGCAGCCCCACCGTTGGCTCGTCCAGGATGAAGAGGGTGCGCGCCTCGGTGCGGTCGGCCAGCTCGCGCGCCAGCTTCAGGCGCTGGATCTCCCCACCGCTCAGCGTGGAGAGAGGCTGCCCCAGGCGCAGGTAGCCCAGACCGACGCGCTCCAGGACCCAGAGCGGCTCCTGGATGTCGGGCTCACCCTGGAAGAGCGCGATCGTCTCCTCCACGGTCCGGTCGAGGAGCTGATCCATCGAGAGCCCGTGGACCTTGACCTCGAGCACTTCGGAACGGTACCGGCGTCCTCCGCACGCCTCGCACGGCACCGAGAGATCCGCCAGGAAGTACATCTCCACCCGGTTCACCCCGGCGCCCTCGCACACCTCGCACCGCCCGCCTTTCACGTTGAAGGAGAACGTGCCGGGCGTGTACTTCCGCTGGCGGGCCAGCGGCGTGCGGGCGTAGCGCTCCCGGATCCGGTCGAACGCCTTGACGTAGGTGACCGGGTTGCTGCGCAGCGATCTCATGACCGGCGTCTGATCCACCAGCGCCACGCGGTCGAAGGCGTCCAGCCCCGCGATCGAACGGTGAAGGCCGGGCTCCAGGGACTCCACCCCGAACGCGCGCGCCGAGGCGCGCCAGAGGATGTCCTCCACCAGGGTCGACTTGCCGGAGCCCGAGACGCCGCAGACCCCCGTGATCGATCCCACCGGAATCCGCGCGTCGATGCTCTTGAGATTGTGCTCCCGGGCGCCGCGGATCTCGATCCAGGCGCCCTTCGTTCCTGAGCCGTAGCGCGGCGCGGCAGGCTCCGCCACCCCCTCCGCCCACTCGGCCCCCGCGAGATCACGTCCGGGCCAGCGGTCGCGCGGCCCCTGGTAGAGCACGCGACCTCCTCGCTCTCCCGCGCCCGGACCCAGCTCTACGATCCAGTCGGCGGACTGGATCACGTCCGGGTCGTGCTCCACGACGAGGAGCGTGTTCTTCCGGGCCTGGAGCCTCCGCATGACCCGGATCAGGCGCTCAGTATCACGTGGATGAAGGCCCACGGTCGGCTCGTCCAGCACGTAGAGCGCGTGGCTCAAGCTTCCGCCCAGAGCGTTGGCGAGCTCGATCCGCTGCGCCTCGCCGCCGGATAGCGTCTTGCTGGGGCGATCCAGGGTGAGGTAGTCGAGTCCCGTCTCGCCCAGATACTCCAGCCGGCCGCGGAGCTCGTCCAGGACCGTGGCCGCGATCGCGGCGCGCGTCGGGTCGAGCGCGAGCGAAGCGACGAAAGCGCGCAGGTCTCCCACCGTCATCGCCGTGAGATCGCGGATGTTCTTCCCACCGACGTAGACTTCCAGCGCTTCGGGCTTCAGCCGGTTCCCGCCGCACCGCTCGCAGACCATCGCCTCCTGGTACGCCTTGACCAGGAACCGCGCGCTGGACTTGTAGGACTTCGCGCGCAGGCGCTCGAGGAACGGGAAGACGCCTCGGAAGCCGGGCCCGCCATGGAGCAGGAGCGTCTGGTGCTCCTTCGAGAGCGAGCGGAAGGCCTCGTCCATCGGGATCCCTTCGCGCTCGCAGAGCGCCTTGAGCTTGGGGTAGAAGTACGCCTTCCACGAGTTCGCCCACGGATCCAGCGCGCCCTCGTTCAAGGTCTTGTCCGGGTCGCGGACCACGCGGCGGAGCGTGAAGGTCAGGATGTTCCCGAAGCCGCGGCATTCCGGGCACGCGCCGTAGGGGCTGTTGAAGGAGAAGAGCTGCGGAAGCGGCTCCGGGAATTCCCGGCCGCAGCGCTCGCAGGTCCGGCCGTCGTGGTAGCAGAGGGTTTCGCCTGAGCGCTCCACGAAGACCCGGCCGTGTCCCTCCCGCCACGCCACTTCCAGATCCTCGCGGAGGCGCGGCCGGTTCGAGGGCAAAGGCGAGATCCGGTCCACGTAGACCTGGACCTTGCCTTTCAGGCCCCGCGGCATCGGCTCGTCCAGCCTCTCCCACGCCGTGCTTCCCGCGCCGCGCGCCCGGACGAACCCGCGCCCCAGCGCGCGCGCCCAGAGGTCTTTCGCTTTCTCCTTGGGCCCGGCCGGGAGCTCGAAGAAGATCGTGACCTCGCCCGGCCCCCCCTCGAGGATTCCTTCCAGGACCGAGTCCACGCTGTGCCGCGGCACGCGCGTGCCGCAGCCCCCGCAGATCGTCTCCCCCACGCGGGCCAGAAGGAGCCTCAGATGGTCCGAGAGCTCCGTGACCGTGCCGACCGTGGAGCGTCCGGTCTGGGCGGCGGCCCCTTGTCGGATGGCCAGCGCGGGAGCCAGGCCGTCGATCCGGTCGTAATCCGGCCGCGGCAGGCGTTCCAGAAATTGCTTGGCGTACGTCGAGACGCACTCGACGTAGCGCCGCTGGCCCTCGGCGTAGATGGTATCGAACGCGAGCGAGGACTTTCCGGATCCGCTGACCCCGGTGACGACGGTCAGGCCAGCGCGGGGGAACGCGACATCGATGTTCTTGAGATTGTTCTGGCGGGCGCCGTGAAGCCGGATGAATCCCACCTCTTCGATCACGGGAGGAGAAGGCACGGCTCGATCTTAGCAGGCAAATGGGCCGCCCGGGAGTACCCGGGCGGCCCTGAGGACGTGCCCAATCCACAGCGATTGCTTACTTCTTCTTGGCGGCCTTCTTCTTTCCTGCCTTCTTCTTCGCGGCCATCGTGAAATCACCTCCCCTCACGTTGGAATGATTCCGGGTCACCCGGCGATCTTGCTTTCTCCGTTCCCGATCAAGCTGTGGATCTCCTCCAGGAGCGCGGTCAGATCGAACGGCTTCTTCATGTAGCGCTCGACCTTTAGCCGCTTCGCTTCCGCCTTCACCTCCGGGGTCTCGTACGCGGTCATCAAGATCACCTTCGATCGGACCGCGCGGTCCCGGACCCGCTTCACCACCCCCATGCCGCTCTCGTTCGGAAGGCGGTTGTCGAGCAGGATCAGGTCGAAGGGAGGGTCACCAAACACGTACTTGTCCGCCTGCTCCGCCGATCCCGCGACCGTGATCCGGTACCCAGCCTCCTTCAGCGCGTTGGAGAGGGTGCGTACGAGCAGCTTCTCGTCGTCCACGATGAGGACGGACTTCGGCAATCCACACCTCCCCTTGTGCACCGATGCGAATCCATCGATTAGATATAGAAAGCAGGAAGCGGGCCAACGGGTGCGTTGCGGCGGTGCGCGCGCGATGCGTCACCGCATCACGCGCGTGCGTGAACGTTTAGAAATGTTTCTTCGAGGAGAATGGAAGCGGGATCGGTCTTGAGTCTCGAATACGCGGGTGTCATGGGAATAGACAGCGAATCAGGCGCCGCGATCATCGCGCGAATCGTTTTTCACTCGTGACGCGGAGTCAAACACGTCGTGATGTCGAGAAAGACGACATCCCAAGAAACGCGACAGGGGCGAAGACACTAGCCTGAGATTCGTTTATCGAAGGAGGCGCGCGCGCGTCGTCTCATCTTGCGCGAGCGATCCACGTGACGCGGCGATTCGTTTGATTCTCTCGATCAAGCTCTGCCGCGAGATTCCGAGAATCCGCGCCGCGCGCGAGCGGTTCCCTTCGGTGAAGTCGAGAACCTTGAGGATGTGCTCCTGCTCCACCTCGGAGAGCGTCGACATCTCTTCGTCTCCCTCGCCGCGCGCGGTGAGCGCGTCGCGCAGGACGCGCGGCACCGACTCCACCTCGGCGACCATCTCGACCGGCAGATGATCCTCGCGCAGGGTTTCGTCGTCCTCGAGCAGGACGATCCGCTCGATCAGGTTCCTGAGCTCCCGGACGTTCCCGGGCCAGCGGTATCCGCGCAGGATCTCCTCGACCTCGGGAGCGATGGAGGTGAACCGCTTCCGGAATTTCTCGTTGTAGTAGGCGAGAAAGTGGCGGGTGAGATGCTGCACGTCCTCCCCCCGCTCGCGGAGAGGCGGCAGGAGGATCGAGACGACCTTGAGCCGGTAGTAGAGATCCTGCCGGAAGCGGCCCTCCTTCACCGTCTCGTCCAAATCGCGGTTCGTGGCCGCGACGATCCGGATATCCACGCCCAGGTCGGCGGCGCCTCCGACCCGCTTGAACGTGCGGTCCTCGATGAAGCGCAGGAACTTCGCCTGAGTCGCGGCCGGCAGATCCGCGATCTCGTCCAGGAAAAGCGTGCCCTGGTCCGCCAGCTCCACCAGACCGCGCTTGGGCTCGCGTGCGTCGGTGAAGGCGCCCCGCTCGTGGCCGAAGAGCTCGTTCTCGAGCAGATGCTCCGAAAACGAGGAGCAGTTGAGCGCCAGGAACGGAGACTCGCGCCGGGCGCTCTCGAAGTGGATGGCGCGGGCGACCAGATCCTTGCCGGTGCCGCTCTCTCCTTCGATGAGGACGGTCGTGGCCTCGCTCTTCGAGACCTTCGCGACCAGCTCCCAGATCTTCCGCATCGCGGGCGCCTCCCCCACGATCTTCGTCTTGAGGAAGGACTCCAGCTCCCCGCGCCGGAAGGCGTCGAGCTGATTCTCGCGCGCGATCCCGGCCTTGAGCCGCTCGACCGCGAGCACCATCTCGTGCATTTCGTACGGCTTCTTGATGAAGTCGGTCGCCCCCTGGCGCATGGCCTGAACAGCCGTGGCAAGGTCCCCGAACGCGGTGATCACGACCACCTTGAGCGAAGGCTCGATGCTCTTGAGCCTCGGCAGGAGCTCGAGTCCGCTGCCGTCGGGCAATCGTAGGTCCAGGATCAAGATCTGGGGCGGGTCGTTGCGGACCGATTCCAGAACCTCGGCGGCCGAGCCCACCGCGTCCACGTCATAGCCTTCCGCGGTCAAGAGCTTCACGAGCGATTTTCGGATCAGCTCCTCGTCGTCCGCGATACGGATTCGAAGGTTCATCGGTTACTCCTTGGCCTCTTCAGACTCGGGGGCGACGAGCGCGGGCAGGCTGAACTTGAAGACCGCGCCCCCCTGCGCGCTGTTCCTCGCCGTCAGGTTGCCGCCGTGCTCGCGGGCGATCTGAAGCGAGATCGAGAGCCCCAGGCCGGTTCCCATGGAGCGGGTGGTGAAGAAGGGATCGAAGATCTTCTCCTTCACCTCTTCCGGGATCCCGGGGCCGGTGTCCGCCACCACCACGTCCACGTAGGACTTCTTGGAGCGCGTCCGCCGCAGCCCGGTGGCCACCCGTAAGAGCCCCCCCTCGGGCATCGCCTGGAGCGCGTTGATCCCGAGGTTCAGGAACACCTGCTGCGCCATGTCGGGATCGATCAGGACGTCCGGCAGCTCCTCGTCGAAGTCGCGCGCCACCTCGACCGACGCCTCGCGGCAGCGAATGGCGAGATTGTCGAGCACCTTGTCCAGGACCTCGCGAACGTCGGTGGGAACGGGGCGGGCGGCCTGGGGCCTGGCGAAGAGCAGGAGGTCGGTGATGATCTGCTCGATCCGGTCCAGCTCCTTGAGCACGTCGTTCAGGTCGTCGCGCCGGGAATCCCCGGTCCGGAGCTTGGAGGTGACGAACTGCACGGTGGTGCGCACGCCGGTGAGGGGATTGCGGATCTCGTGGGCGACGCGCGCGGAGAGCTCGCCCAGCGAGATGAGCCGCTCCGTGTTCCGGAATCCCTCTTCCTCGGAATCCGCGTCGACCAGGTCCTCGACCTGGATCAGGACCCCGCCCGTGTCTCCGAGGGCGCACACGCTGTAGCGCATGAGGACCTCGCGGTCGCCCACCGACCCGCGGACCTCGCGCGTGCCACGTCCGGACTCACCGCGGCCGCCGCGCTCGGGGAGATACCAGCGCTCCACCTCGGACCTGAAAACCTCGGCGAGGGGCTGCCCCTCGATCTCGGAGCGGTCCACGCCCCATCCCTTCGCGAGGGTGTCGTTGATGGCGACGACACGGCGATCCTCATCCAGGGCCAGAAGGCCCGTGTCGAGCGCGTCGAGAATATGGAGTAGAAGCTCCCGTTCCGCGCCTGGGGCTTCCGCTCGTGGCATCGTGGACCTCCCCGACTCTCAGGACGTGATTCGTTGACGTTGCATCGGGTTCCGCATTCCGTCAACCCAAATCGCGCCCGGGAGGGGCTCTCTTGCGAATCCCGGAGGGGCGCGATATCATCGGAACCGATTGTCGACTTCTCGCGGCTCCCACGGGCGCCGCTCCTCTGCTCACGTGTTCCGTCGAGGTCCATTCATCATGATGCAATCGATGCGCGACAACATGAAGGTCATCATCTGGGCCACCGCGATCATTTTCCTGGTTGGATTCGGGGTGCTTCAGCTCGGCGGCGTGCTCAATCCGCCGGGCGCCGGCGGTCCGACCGGCGTCATCGCCAAGATCAACGGCGAGCCGGTCCGACGCGAAGAGTTCATGGGCATGTATCAGAACATCGTGAACCAGGTCCGGCAGAACCGCGAGCTCCAGGAGGGCGAGGACAGCTACGTCCGAGAGCAGGCGTGGCAGGACGTCATCCAGTCCCGCCTGATGGCCCAGGAGGTGCGGCGCCGCGGCATCCACGTCACACCCGAGGAGATCAAGATCGCGATGCGGTTCGCCCCGCCCCAATTCGTGACCACGGCGCCCGGGTTCCAGACGAACGGGCAGTTCGACTATCGAAAGTATCTGGCCGAGCTGGACAACCCGAACTCGCAGGTGCCGTGGGCGCAGGTCGAGGCATACGTGGCCGAGACACTGCCTCAGCAGAAGCTCCAGCAGGAGATCGCGTCCGCGGCCAAGGTCTCGGAAGCCGACGTGCGCGAGCGGTACCAGTTGATCAACGAGAAGCTCCGGGTCCGCTACCTCTACTTCGCCGCGGACAGCTTCGCGGTCGACACCTCCAAGATCGGCGGCGCCGACATCGAGACCTACTACAAGTCGCATCCCGAGGAGTTCACGGGTCCACCGGAGGTGAGGCTTCAAGTGAGCCTGGTCCCACGGCGCCCGAATGACGCCGATTTCGCGGTGGCCCGAGAGAAGATGCTCGGCATCCGGGAGCAGATCGTTGCTGAGCCCGATTCCTTCGCGAAGTACGCGCGTACCTATTCGGAATCCGGCTCGAGCTCGAGCGGCGGGGACGTGCCGGACGCCAAGTACGCCCAGATGCGCCCCACGTTCCAGGCGGGCGTGAAGATGCTCCAGCCGGGGCAGCTCTCCGACCCGATCCGGGAAGAGCGCTCGATGCACCTTCTCAGGCTGGACAAGAAATGGATGGCTCCCAAGACGAACGAGATGATGGTTCACTATCACGAGATCGCATTCCGGGTCCAGCCGGGCGCGGACGCTGTGCGCGCAGCGCGGAAGGCGACTCAGGATCTGGTTACGGAGGCGCGAAGGACCGGGCTCGCCAAGGCCGCGCTCCGGGGCGGATTCGCCACCACGCAGACCGATTTCTTCCGTCAGGGCAAGAGCAAGAACGACCTCTTCACCCGCTTCCCGGAGGTCGAGACCTGGGCCTTCACGGGGAAGGTGGGCTCCATTTCACACCCCCTTCCTTCCGAGAACGGCTGGTACGTCTATCAGATCGCCGAGCGCCAGCCCGCCGGGCTCCGTCCTCTGGCGCAGGCCCGGGTGTTCGCCCGCGAGCGGCTCGTCCAATCCCTGAAGCTCGCCCGGGCCACCGACGCGGCGACGCAAGCCCGGGCCGCGATCGTGCCCGACGCGAACGTGGACGACATCGCTCGCCGCTTCAAAGGGGTGACCGGGATCGCCACAGCGGTGACGAAGAACGGCTACCTGGGCGGCCTAGGCACCGAGCCGAAGATCGTGGGGTCTCTCTTCAGCACCCCCGCGGGCACGTGGACCCGGCCGATCACCGGGACCGGGGTCGTCGTCGTGGGATACGTCCTGGAGCACGAGAGACCCAGCGAAGAGGATTTCCGGAAGCAGGAGGCCCAGATACGCACGGCCATCCTGAACGATCGGCGTCAGACCCGGTTCACGGACTGGCTGTTGGAATTGCGCAAGAAGGCGAAGATCGAGGACTTCAGGGAGAACTTCTTCGAGGCGTAACGGGCCGTAGGATAGCGCTCCATGCCTGATTCCGCTCCCATCCTCAAACGTCTGCGCGAGATCCTGTCCATTTCCGGCAATCGGGTCGGGAAAGCGCGGCGGATCTCGGCCGCGATCCGCGAGACCGGCGGCTACCGATGGGTCGGAATCTACGACGTAACGGAAGATGAAATCGGCGTCGTGGCATGGAGTGGGCCGTCGGCTCCCGCCTACCCACGATTCCCCTCGAGCCGGGGGCTCTGCGGCGCCGCGGTCCAATCCAGAGAGACGATCGCGGTCGGGGATGTGTCGCGGGACCCACGGTACCTGACGACGCTGGGGACGACCCGCTCCGAGATCGTGGTCCCCGTCTTGGCGGGCCGCGGAGTCGTGGGATTGCTCGACGTCGAGAGCGACCTCACGGACGCCTTCAACGAGGGAGACCGCCGCTGCCTCGAGGAGTGCGCCGTAGTACTCGCTCCGCTCTGGGGGTGAGCGGGGAGATCGACTCCCTCCCGCCCGCCCCTACGCCTGCTTCTTGGGCTCCTCGAGGGCGTGAGCCTTGGGCGGCTCGGTCTTGTCGGTTGCGTTGATCTCCGATTCGACCTCGCGCATTCCCTTCTTGAACTCCTGGATGCCCTTCCCGATGGACCTGCCGATCTCCGGAATCCGCTTCGCCCCGAAGAGCAGGATGATGATCAAGAAGAGGATGAACATTTCTTGCGGTCCGATGTTGAACATGGCTTTTCTGTCGCCTCTCCGAGCCGGCCTTTCGGGCCGTGCTCCGTTTCGGTCAGTGCGGCTGCGTCCACCGCCTCGCGTCACGGCCCACGATGACCGTGACGTCGATCATTTCCTGGGCCCCCGCCTGCTGGATGACGTGGGTCGTGCCCAGGTACTCCGCCACCACGCGCGCCGGCTCCGGGTTCTGGGTTCGGTTGACGATCAGGGTCGCCCGGTAGTCCGGACGATCCGCGTTCGCCACCTCCAGCACGTCGAACCCGCCGTCGCGGAGATAGGAGGCCAGCTCCGCGGCCACTCCGGAGCGTCCGCTGCCGTTCCAGAGCTGGATGCGGATCGGCTGCTTCGGCTTGACCA
>Ga0137409_10006126_pt1 | contig 12497 bp, 15 predicted proteins | sample CZODoug1_16funga_FD_122059 | JGI IMG/M metagenome (GOLD analysis project Ga0137409, IMG submission 122059) | Vadose zone soil fungal communities from Angelo Coast Range Reserve, California, USA - CZODoug1_16fungal (Hybrid Assembly) | ecosystem: Environmental > Terrestrial > Soil > Vadose zone...
GTGCTCGAGGACATGGAGGAGGCGGCCCGGCGTATCCATCAGATGGGCCCGCGGTTCGTGCTGGTGAAGGGGGGCCATCTGAAGGGGGACGCGACAGACCTGCTCTGGAATGGGCGCGACTTCACGCGATTCTCCACCGCTCGGATCGATTCGCAAAACACCCACGGCACCGGCTGCACCTTCTCGGCCGCCATCGCGGCGGGGCTCGCGCGCGGCCAGGCCCTCGGCGACGCGATCCGCTCCGCCAAGGCCTACGTGACCCGCGCGATCCGCGAGGGCTTCAAGGCCGGCCGCGGGGTGGGCCAGCTCCGCCACTTCATCCCCGACTGGTGATGAGCGACCCCGAGCCGATCGCGAGCGAGACGCCGGAGGCCGACGACGCCGGCAAGATGTCGTTCTTCGATCACCTCACCGAGCTCCGCACCCGCATCATCTGGAGCCTCATCCCGTCCGCGGTCGGCCTCGCCATCGCGTTCTACTTCACCGACCGGATCATGGTGTTCCTCCAGCGACCGCTCGCCAACCTCAAGACTCCGCCGATCTTCCTCACCCCCACCGAGTACTTCTGGACCTACATGAAGGTGGCGATGATCACCGGCGTGTTCATCGCGATGCCGATCATCCTGTGGAACGTGTGGGCCTTCGTGGCCCCGGGGCTCCACAAGCACGAGCGGCGCTACGCGGCCCCCTTCGTCATCGCGGGCTCGCTCCTGTTCCTCGGGGGCGGGGCCTTCGCGCTGCTGCTGGTGATCCCGTTCGCGGTGCAGTTCCTGCTGAACTTCGGCATGGAGAAGGGCGCCCAGCCGATGATCTCGATCGCCGCCTACGTCGACTTCATCACCAAGTTCACGCTCGCCTTCGGGGTGGTGTTCGAGCTGCCGGTGGTGATCACGCTGCTCTCCATGCTCGGGCTCGTGACGCCCCAGTTCCTGTCCAAGAACCGCAAGTACGCGGTGCTGATCAACTTCATCATCGCGGCCGTCCTCACCCCGACCCCCGACATCGTGAACCAGACCCTGATGGCGGGCCCGCTCTGCATCCTCTACGAGCTCGGCATCATCTCCGCCCGAATATTCGGGCGGAAGACGCCGGCGAAGCCGGTGCCCACCTCCGGGAGCCCCACCCCGTGAGCCCGCTCGAGTTCACCTCGCTCGACCTGCCCGGGCCGGTCCGCCGCGGCATCCAGGACGCGGGTTTCGTCGCCACCACCGCGATCCAGGAGGCGGCCCTGCCGCTGGCCCTGCGCGGCAAGGACGTGGCCGGGCAGTCGCAGACCGGCACCGGCAAGACCGCCGCGTTCCTGATCGCGGCCTTCACGCGCTGCCTGACCCATCCGGCCCCCGCCCGCTCCGGCGTCACGTCGCCGCGGGTGCTGATCATCGCTCCCACCCGGGAGCTGGTGGTGCAGATCGAGGCCGACGCGCGGCTGCTCGGCGGCCACACCGGGCTGCAGATCCTGTCGGTCTACGGGGGCATCGACTACAACAAGCAGCGCGACGCCCTGCGCGACGGGTGCGACATCCTGGTCGGCACCCCGGGCCGGCTCATCGACTATCTGAAGCAGCACATCTGGTCGCCGGGCAAGGTCGAGGTCCTCGTCATCGACGAGGCCGACCGCATGTTCGACATGGGCTTCATCGCCGACCTGCGCTTCATCCTGCGCCGCCTGCCGCCGCCGGAGAAGCGCCAGTCGTTCCTGTTCTCGGCCACGCTGTCGTTCCGCGTGCTGGAGCTGACGTGGGAGTTCATGAACAACCCCACGCAGATCACGATCATGCCCCAGCAGAGGACGGCCGAGCGGGTGGAGCAGCTGCTCTACCACGTCGGCCGCGAGGAGAAGTTCGGCCTGCTGCTCGGGCTGCTGCGCCGCGAGGGCGGCAACCGCATCCTGATCTTCGCCAACACGCGCGAGGAAGCGCGCCGGCTGGAGGACCGCCTCACGCGCAACGGGTGGGATTCGCGCGCGCTCACCGGCGACGTGGATCAGAAGCGGCGCCTGCGCATCCTGAACGACTTCAAGGAAGGCCTGCTCCCCGTCCTGGTGGCGACCGACGTGGCCTCGCGCGGGCTGCACATCGAGGCGGTCACCCACGTCGTCAACTGGGACCTCCCTCAAGATGCGGAAGACTACGTGCACCGCATCGGCCGCACCGCCCGCGCGGGCGCCGGCGGCAAGGCGATCGCGCTGGTGGACGAGGCCAGCGCGCTGAACCTCGAGGGGATCGAGAAGTTCATCGCGCAGAAGATCACCGTGCAGTGGCCGGAGGACGACCTGATCCTGCCGGAGATCAAGCCGACCGCCGAGGAGCGCCGGCGTTATTCCGAGGAGCGCCGTGCGCGGTTCGAGGCCCGCCGCGGCCGCGACGATCGCGGCGGCGGTGGCGGGCGCCGCGGCCACGATCGCGGTGGCCATCGCGGCGCCGACCGCGGCCGGCCGCCGATGGAGCCGCGCCGCGAGCCGGCGCCGCCGCCGCCCGCCGCGTCCGAGGGCGCGGGCAGCGCCGGCGCGGCCGGCCGCCCACGCCGCCGCCGGCGCGGCCGGCGCGGCGGTGGCGGCGGCCCACCCGCTCCGCCCGCTTGACATGGGGGCCCCGAAAGGGCCCCCAATCCCCCCACACGCTCGGCAGCGCCCCGGCGGAGCCGTGGCGCTCCTCGACTTCGGTGGCACTGGCGTTGCTGCTTGATGGGGTATGCGACGTTTGGGAGTCGTTCTCGTGATCCTCGCGCTCGTGACCGGTTGCTCCGGCTACCGGCAGGACGCCACGCACCGCAGCGCGCCCAGCGCGGGCGCCGATGTCTCCTCCACGGGCCCGACCGCCGATCCCGACGCGCACCTCTCGGCGCTGCCGCGCGCGGTCGTGAGGATGGGGCGCGACGCGGGCGGGGATCTGCCGGTGCTCGGCGTGCTCATCGGCGCGGTGCTGCTGGTCGCGCTCGGGCTGGGCGTCTACACGGTCGGGCTGGTCTACCGCCAGAGCCGCTGAGCGCCGGTCAGGTGTCGGACGCGTGCGCGAGCAGCGCGTCCACCTGCTCGGGCAGACCGAACAGGCGCACGCGGTCGCCCGGGCGAAGCAGCGTGTCCGCGGATGGATGGAGCACCAGCGTGCCGTCCGCCCGCGTGATCGCCATCACCGACACCCCGAACCGCTCGCGCACCCGCGCGTCGCGCAGCGTGCGATCGGCTAGCACGCCGGCCTCCAGCGTCACCTCGCGCAACTCCGGCAGGTGCTCGCCGCCGTCGTCGGCCGTCCGCGTGAGGTCTGTTGGGTAGGGGAGCCCTGCGAGGGCTCCCCTCTTCCCCTCCAGGGCGTCGCGCAGGTGCTCGAGGTATGCGAGCACGCGCTCGCGCGGCAGCGCCAGCCGCCGCAGGGCGTGGCGAATCAGCGTGCCGGCCGCCTCCAGCTCGGGCTGGATCACCTCGGTGGCGCCGGCCTGGCGCAGCGCTTCGTGGTGCGCGCGATCGTGCGTGCGGGCCAGGATCGGCATCGTCGCGTTGAGCGCGCGGAGGTGGCGCACCGCGTTCTGCGCCTGGTCGGCCAGGGGCAGCGCGACGACGGCCAGCGCGGCGTGCTCGGCGCCAGCCTGGTGCAAGAGCCGCCCGCGCGTGGAGTCGCCGTAGAAGCACGGGATGCCGCGCTCGCGCAGGCCGCGCACCACGTCGGGATCGTTCTCGAGGGCCACGTAGTGCACGCCGAACGTCTCCAGCGCCTCGGCCACGGCGCTGCCCACGCGCCCGTAGCCGCACAGGATGACGTGCCCCGAAAGCTCCTGCGGCGACGCGGCGGGCTCGGGCGACGGGCGCCCGGCCATCTGCAGCGCGCCGAGGTAGCGCGGCACCGTGCGCACGAGGGCGGCGTTGATCACGATCGAGAGCAACGAGGCGGCCAGCGTGGCCTGGTAGACGTCGGGCCCGACATGGCCTTCCTGCTTGGCCGCCTGCACGAGCACGAACGAGAACTCGCCGATCTGCGCCAGCCCGATGCCGGTGAGCATCGCCGTCCGCAGCGACTCGCCGAACGCCCACACCGTGGCCGCGTGCACGAGCAGCTTACCCAGGACGATCAGCGCCAGCATCGCGAGCAGCAGCGGAACGTTGGCCAGCAGCCGGGACGGGTCGATGAGGGCGCCCACGGTCACGAAGAAGAACGCGCCGAAGGTGTCGCGCAGCGGCAGCAGCTTGGCCAGCGTCTCGTGCCCGAAGTCCGACGAGCTGATGAGGATGCCGGCCAGGAAGGCGCCGAGCGCCAGCGAGAGACCGACCGCCTGGGTGACGGCCGCGGTCCCCAGCCCGATCGCCAGGGCGACGAGCAGGAACAGCTCCTCGTCGCGCGTGCGCGCCACCCGCGTGAGGACGGCGGGCACGATGCGGCCGGCGATCAGGATGAAGGGGACCAGGATCAGCGCGGCCACGCCGAGCCCCCGGCCGACCGCCAGCAACCGATCGGGATTGAGCGCGCCCATCGCCGGCATCAGCGCCATCATGACGACGGCGGCCAGGTCCTCCACGAGGCTCATGCCCACCAGCACGCGGCCGTGGCGCGTGTGCAGCTCGCCGCGGTCGAGCAGCAGGCGCGCCAGCACCATGGTGCTCGCCACCGAGATCACCACGCCGATCACCAGCCCCTGGGGCGGCGGCCAGCCCAGCAGCGCGCCGACGGCCACGGCGAGGAGGATGTTCACGATCGTGCCGATCGGCCCGCCGATCAGCGCGACCCACTTCACGCGCAGCAGGTCCCTGAGCGAGAACTCCAGGCCGACGGAGAACATCAGCAGCACGACGCCGATCTCGGCGAAGACCTCGAAGTGGTGGTTCGTGTCCGAGATCGACGGGCCCGGCGTGAACTGGCTGATGGCCACGCCGCCCAGCACGTAGCCGAGCACGAGCGGCTGGCGGGTCAGCCAGGCGAGCGCGCCGCCCGCCACGGCGGCGACGAGGACGAGCGCAAGATCGCGGAAGAAGATCGGGTCGGCGTGCACGCGCTAGTCGTCGAACTCGTAGCCGCGGTGCTTGTCGGGCCCGGACGTCGTCTTCTGACGCTCGTAGCCGTTCGATGCCAGGCACGCGCGGTAGACCTGCTCGTTGACGACACCGTACTTCTGGGTGCTCGGCGAGGCGGCGCGCGCGTCCTGCAGGCAGGCCTCGCTGTCGCGTCCGAACATCTCGGACGTCGAGCCCGGCTTGAACCAGTAGTAGCGGCACCCGCCCAGGGTGAGGGCGAGGACGGCGGTGACGATCGCGGCGCCCACGACACGCTTGGCCTTCATGGTGGCTAACCCTCCCGAGCGCGCAGGATAAGCGCGCTGCCCCGGACGTCGCAAGCCCGTCGGGAACCTCCGGCCGGGGCCCGGAGGTTCAACCGGTAGGGCCCCCTGCGGAGGAAAACACTTCGTATTGGGCGTCCAGTACCTTAGAGTGGGAGGCGGATGATGGCGACGGACTTCCGCGCCATGGACCGGTGACGGACTTCCTTCCGGACACCCCCGCTGTCGCTCGTCCTTATTGCCCCGACTGCGAGCCTGACGCCGATCCCTGCCGTGAGATCCTCGACGTTCGGTACTGCGCGGCCCACACGCCCGCGTGGAACGGCGCCGACGATGGAGCGGTGCGGGCGGAGGCGTTCCTCTCGGGAAGCACAGAGGCGGGCGGTGACGACAACCGACGCTGGTGTCAGCTGGTGCATCGCCCGGCCCGAGTCACGGCCGCGGCGCGTGCCGGCGGATCCCGGCGGCGGACGGGGCGTGCGCCGGCGCGAAGCGTTCCCGGCCCTTAGTCGCGTCAGCGACGACCGCGCCGGCTCACGCCGTCCACCTCGGAACGGCTGAGCCGCACGATCGACCCGCCCGCGCTCGCGCGGGACTTTCTCTGCTCGCCGGACGCGGCGCTCAACCCCGCCAGATCCACCACGCGAACAGTCCGACCATCATGCCGGCGACCGCCACGTGGGCCACGGCGCCCACGACCATCCCGAGCAAGGTGCCCAGGCCCGCGCGGACGCTCTCGGCCCACGGCCGCGCGCCGGAGAGCTCGCCGGCGATGGCGCCGACGACCGGGCCGGCCACCAGACCGATCGGCCCCGTGAAGAGGCCGACGACCAGCCCGAGCATGGCGCCGACGGCAGCGCGCCGGCTGCCCCCCGCGCGCCGGGCGCCGATCGACCCGGCCAGCGCGCCGCCCACAGCGCCGACCAGCGCCAGCACGGTCAGCACCGCCAGGCGCCCGAGACCGACCGGCGTGAAATCGGTGGCCACGGCGTAGAGCAGCGCCCCGGCCAGGATCAACGGCGTGCCGGGCACGAACGGCAGGACGGCCCCGGCGAGCCCGGCCGCCATCAGCACGACCACCAGGACGTTCACCACGATCATCATTCGGCGGCCCGGGTCAGCGGTGTTTCGCTCGTGGCCTCCGGTGCGCGCTCGTCGCGCTGCACGAGCGGGCGCGGCCGCGGCAGCGTCACCGCCACGGCCAGCGAGATCGCGGTGAGCACGAGCCACGGCACGGTGTAGGCGCCGGTCGCCTCGAGGAGCGCGCCGAAGCCGGGCGGCCCCACCAGCACGCCGCTCCAGGCGAACGCCACGGCGACGCCGGTGAGCAGGCCCGCGTAGCGCGCGCCGCCGATCTCCGCCACGAGCGCGAAGTAGAGGCCCACCCAGCCGAAGGCGCCGGCGCCGGCGAGCACGGCCAGCGGGATCACCAGCGGCGTCGGCAACCACGCGCCGAGCGCCAGCGCCGCGTAGGCGCCGGCGGCCACGAGCGCGTTGATGACGACGCCGGGCCGCCGGCGTCCGCCGAAGAGGCGATCGCTGATCGCGCCCCACGCCAACCGGCTGCTCGTCCCGCCGACCTGGGCGAGCGCCAGGAACTGCCCCGCCGCGACCGCGGAGACCGCGTACGTCTCGCGCGTGTAGAGCGCCAGGTAGGCGAGCACCGACGACTGCGCGATCGAGAGCGCGAAGCCGGAGACGAACACGACGATGACCCCGGGCCGGCGCAGGAACACGCCGAGCTCGCCCAGCCGCGCGCGCGGCGCCGCCGTCGCCGTCACCACCGTCACCGCCGGCGAGCGATAGACGAGCGCGACGAGCGCGGCCGACACGAGCGAGAGCGCGCCGGCGGCGCCGAGCGCTGCGCGCCAGCCGAACGCCAGTGCCAGCGCCGGCAGCGAGAGCGCACCGACGAGGCCACCGAGCGTGAGGCCGGTCTGCTTGATGCCCATCGCGACGCCTCGGCGCCGCGCAGGGAACCATTCGAGCACGGCCTTGCCGGTCGAGGGATTCAGCACGCTGAAGCCGAAGCCCGCGAAGACGAGCGCGGCGAGGCACGCGGAGAGATTCGAGCCGAGCGCGGCCAGCATCACCCCGAGCCCGATCACGAGCTGGCCGAGGCCGAGCGTCGCGCGCACGCCGAGACGATCGGTGAGCCACCCGGCCGGCAGCGACATCAGCACGCCGCCGAGGTAGACGGCCGGCAGGAACCAGCCGACCTGCGCGCGCGAGAGATGCAGCGCGTCGAGCAGGAAGGGCGCGAGCGGCGCCACCGCCAGCACGGACAGCGCGCCGACGCCGTGCGCGACGGTCACCAGCGCCAGGATCGGCCAGCGGGACATACTCGAGCCTACCCTGCGCGCCGTGGCCACGCGAGACGGCGGCATGCGCGTTGCTCCCGTTCTCTCCACGGCGCTCCGCAACGATTTTGTAAGGAGGACACATCATGGCTGAGTACTGGGACCGCGAGCGCGGGCGGCGCTATCGCGGCGAAGGCTACTACGGCGGCTACTACGGCTATCCCGAGCGCGAGCGTGAGCGTGATCGCGAGCGTGAGTACGAGCGTCGCGGCGGCGATCGCGGGTTCTTCGATCGCGCGGGCGACGAGGTCCGCTCGTGGTTCGGCGACGAGGACGCGCAGCGCCGCCGCGTGCGCGACGAGCGCGACCCCGGCGCGGAGGATCGCGGCTGGGGGCGCGAGGACCGCGGCTGGGGCGGCGCGCGCAGCGACGACGAGGCCGAGCGCGAGCGCGAGTGGGCGCGCCAGTGGGGGTACGTCGAGGGGCGTGGCTCGCGCGGCGGCTACGAGCGCGACGCGCGCGGCGGGGGCTACAGCGGCGGCTACGGCGCCGGCGCCGGCTTCGTGGGCGGGCGCTCCGAGTCGGGCCGGAGCGTGATGGGCGGGCCGTACGCCGGACGCGGGCCGCGCGGCTACCAGCGCTCCGACGAGCGCATCCGCGAGGACGTGTGCGAGCGGATGTCGGACTGCGGCGAGCTCGACGCCACCGACATCGAGGTGCGCGTGAGCAACGCCGAGGTCACGCTGCAGGGCATGGTGCGCGACCGGCAGGACAAGCGCCTGGCCGAGGATCTCGTCGACGAGGTCTCGGGCGTGCGCGAGGTTCACAACCAGATCCGCGTGAGCCAGCCGGGCTCCGACGCGGGGCAGGGGCAACAGCAGCAGCAGCGCTACCGCATCGCGTGACGGCGGCGCGCAGGAGGGGCCGGCGCCCCTCCTGCGCGGTGCGCGCTATCGCTTCTGGTACTTGTCGGGCGCCTTCATCGGGGCGAAGAACGCGGGCCGCGCCATGCGGCCCACTCGCACCTCGATCAGCACGGGGCGCTCCAGGCCGACCGCCTTGCGCACGAGATCGCCGACCTCGGTCGGCTTCGTGGCGCGCATCCCCACCACGCCATATGCGTCGGCCAGCTTCATGAAGTCCGGGTTCGTCACGGCGGCGCCGTGCTGGCCGCCCCACGACTCGTCGAGGTCGCGCGCCACGTTGCCGTACGCCTCGTCGTTGAACAGCACGATGATCGCGTTGATCTTCTCGCGCACCGCGGTGGACAGCTCCTGCGAGTTGTACATGAACCCGCCGTCGCCCGTGATGCACACCACCGTGCGATCCGGCCGCGCGACTTTCACGCCGAGCGCCGTCGGCACCTCGAAGCCGAGGTTGCCGGAGTAGGACGACGTCAGGTACGTGCGCGGGCGATACACCGGCCAGAAGGGCCGCGAGTAGTAGCCGATCTGCGTCATGCCGGCGATGACGATGGCGTCCTCCGGCGTGCCGGCGCGCAGCGCGCGCAGGATGGAGGAGTTCGGCTCCTGCGTGTCGAGCGCGGCCAGCGCCTCGCGCAGCGTCTCCCGCTCGCGCTTGCGCGAGGGCTTGGGCGGCGCGTCGGTGCGCAGCCGCTCGAGCAGCCGTTCCAGCGTGGCCTTGGCGTCGCCGACCAGGCCGACCTCGGCCGGGTGATTGCGTCCGATCTCGGCCGAGTCCACGTCGAGCTGGATGATCTTCTGCGACGGCTGGAAGGCGGCCACGGCGCAGCGCGAGCCCACCGCGAAGATCACGTCCGCCGCGTCGAGGTACTCGCGCAGGGCGTTCTTGGGCCAGAGCGTGGCGCCCAGCGAGAGATCGCTGTGGTCGCTGACCGCGCCCTTGCCCTCGGCCGACTGCACGACCCCGGCCTGGACGTACTCGGCCACCGCCGCCAGGGCCTCGTGGGCGCCGGAGGCGTGCACGCCGCCGCCCGCGTAGATGACCGGCCGCGCCGCGCTCAGCAAGAGCCGCGCGGCGCGCTCGATGTCGGCGTCGGGCGCCGCGTTCCGCTCGACGCTCACCGGCGCCACCAGCTCGGCGTTGCCTTCTTCTTCGAGCGTGTCGGGCGGGATCTCGAGATGCACCGGCCGCGGGCGGCCGGTCTTGAGCTGGCGCACCGCCTCGTTGACCGCGGCGGGGATCTCGTGAACCTCCAGCACGCGCTTGCGCCACTTGGTGATCGGCGCCACCGCGTCGAGCTGCTCGTTGATCTCGTGCAGCACGCCGACGTCCTTGCCGAGATAGCGCCTGGGTACCTGACCGGCCACCAGGAACACCGGCGACGAGCACGAGTACGCCGTGCTGAGCCCGGCGCCGGCGTTCAGCACGCCCGGCCCCGGCACCACCAGCGCCACGCCGACGCCGCCGCCCGCCCGGGCGTAGCCGTCGGCCATGTACGTCGTGGCCTGCTCGTGGCGAGTCAGGATGAAGCGGATGTCCTTCTCGTCGCGCAGCGCGGCCATGGCGCCGTAGAGCTGCACGCCCGGCAGGCCGAACACCACGCGAACACCTTCACGCTGCAGCTGCTTGGCGAGCGCTTCGCCGCCGGTCATCCTCGGCATTGGTCGGCCTCCTAGCTATGCTTCCGGAGCTCGAGGCGGCCGATCTGGCGGCGATGCACTTCGTCCGGACCGTCGGCGAACCGCAGCGTGCGGGAGTGCGCCCACCAGAAGGCCAGCGGGAACTCCTGGCTCACGCCGCCGCCGCCGTGCAGCTGCATGGCGCGGTCGAGCACGCCCAGCGTCATGTTCGGCACCGCCACCTTGATCTCGGCGATGGCCTGCTTGGCGGCCTTGTTGCCGACGGTGTCCATCATGTAGGCGGCGTGCAGCACGAGCAGGCGCGCCTGGTCGATCTCGATGCGCGACTGCGCGATGCGCTCGGTGGTGATGTCGTTCTCGGCCAGCCGCTTGCCGAACGCCACGCGGTTGAGCGAGCGCTTGCACATGTATTCCAGCGCCCGCTCGGCCACGCCGATCGCCCGCCGGGCCAGCCGGGCCCGCCGGAACTGGGCTGGCCGGAACTGGGCTGGCCGGTGCCGCGATGTATGCCATCTATCCGAAATTCTTTGGCGGTCCATTCGTCGATGCCGATCCCGCGCGACGCGAGGGCCGCCGGGTCGGCCCGCAGTTGCACGCTCACCGGCATGCCGACCGGATGTATCCCGGCACGACTGCAATCCTTGACCGGCGTCACAACGGATAACGCCATCGACGGGGTGTCGAGAATCACTGTCGATACGGGCGGAGTCATCAATCTCTACAAGGCGGCAACGCTCGCCGGATTCACGGCAGCGGGAACCAAGGGCATTCAGGCCACCACGTTCACGTATGGATTGACATGAGCGCCCTTCAACAAGAATTTGCTCAGGCCGCCGCCAAGCTCATCGAGCAAGCCCCGACGATGGGCTACACCGTGACCTTGGGCGAAGCCTGGCGCACCCCGCAACAGGCACAGTGGAACGCCGATCACGGGACGGGCATCGCGCATAGCCTGCACATTGAACGGTTGGCGATTGATCTAAACTTCTTCAAGAATGGCGCGCTTATCACGGATGGCTCGAAGCTCGCGGATATCGGCGGCTGGTGGAAAGCGCTTGGGCCCAATTACCGTTGGGGCGGTGATTTTCATCATCTCCCGGACGGCAATCACTTTTCAATCTCACCGGATGGACATATCGCATGATCGCCAACATCAAAGCCTCGTTCGTGTGGTTATGGCAAACGCATATACAGAAAACGATGGCCTATCTCTCGGGCGGCCTACTCACGCTCGATATCGCAGGCCTTTCAGGGCCCATCAAGGCCTTCCTCGGCGAGAAGGGTTTCAACGCCGTGCTCTTGGCCACCTCGATCCTGGTTGCCATCAGAGCGCATGCGAAACCGCCGGAGCCGACCGCCGCTCCGCCACCGATACCCTAACGTGTGGACGACGAATTCAAGCTCTCGACCGATGAGACCATGCGCCGGCTCCGTACGATTGCGCAGGCGCCGGGCGAATTGCAATGGCGTCTCGATCTGCTTTCCACGTTGGAGCGCATGCGAATCCAGCAGGAGGTTTCCAATCGCGGCATCCTGCAAATGCTCGTGCGTATGCGCAAGGACGTCTCGCACATCACCCCAGTCAAGTTGGCCAAACTCGTCAACGCGCAACTCGAGGAGAAGCTCAAGCCTCGGGACCGCGATGTCAACCGATTGTGGAAGGCGTCCATTTGGCTTCTCGAAAAGGCGGCTACCATTGGCATCGGCGTGGTCTGCACGCTCATTGGATTGAAGGCGTTGCGATGACCGATCCGGCCACCAAGGAAGATCTAGAAAAGGTTGAGAAAAAGGTTCTCGAACGCTTGGACCGCATGGACGACTCGGTCGAGAACATGCGGGGCCAGAATTCCGCCGAGCATGGCTCGCTCTTTACGAAGCTGACCTATATCACCGAGATGATGGTGTGGATCAAGCAAAAATGGACCAACTTCATGCGCCACGAGCCGCACGATAAACCGCCCAAGCCATGACCGGCATCGAGCGTCTTGCTGCCGAAGGCATTGCCGCCCTCTTCCTGATCTGGGGCACCGTCCTTTACCTTGAGCACCGCGGTGCCCAGGTCTGCCTCAAGGCCGACGCCACCGCCGTCCAGGCCCAAGAAACCGCCAATGCCATCAAGGCGGCGACGGACGCGCAAACGATCAATCAAGAGGCCATAGACCATGCCAAAGCACTTGCCGCTGCTCCTGACCCTACTCCCGCTCTGGTGTGCGTGCGCAAGTACGCCACGCCCCGAGCTCTGTCAGCCCCTGAAGTCGCCCAACCCGTCAGTCATGGTGCCCCCGACGGTGCAAAAGCAGATCAATCACCGGTTGGGGATGATCCCGGGCCCGACCTAGCGAAGATCGGCCAGGCGGCGGATGCGCAGATT
>Ga0137409_10004385_pt1 | contig 12496 bp, 13 predicted proteins | sample CZODoug1_16funga_FD_122059 | JGI IMG/M metagenome (GOLD analysis project Ga0137409, IMG submission 122059) | Vadose zone soil fungal communities from Angelo Coast Range Reserve, California, USA - CZODoug1_16fungal (Hybrid Assembly) | ecosystem: Environmental > Terrestrial > Soil > Vadose zone...
CTGAAGAGAAAACTGGTACTCGAAGCAAAAGGAGAAATCGAAGAGCTGGCCGAAACGATCAATAACATGATCGACACGCTGGCAACCTTCGCCGATCAGGTAACCACGGTGGCTCGCGAAGTAGGTATCGAGGGAAAACTCGGCGGTCAGGCATCGGTGCCTGGCGCTGCCGGTACGTGGCGCGACCTTACCGACAACGTCAACCGCATGGCAGCCGCTCTGACCACTCAGGTGCGCGCCATCGCGGAAGTGGCGACGGCTGTGACCAAGGGCGATCTCTCACGATCCATCGCAGTGGATGCGGCAGGCGAAGTGGCGGAGAGACGGTCGGGTCCACTCCCGCCCCGCCGATCCCGAACGACAAATCCTTGTTCCTGTTCTGCGGCCACAGGCCTTTCCCCCGCTCCAGATGCAGCGACAGTACCCTACCATAGGCCCTAGAGAGGCGCAAGCTGCGTAGCCGATTGAAGCCTGTCGAGAACCGGGTATAATAGGCGCCCATCCCTGAGTCACGATAAGGATGGCGATGTCTGAACGATTTCATAAACTGGTCAACTTGATGGCCGCGTTGCGCGCGCCGAACGGATGCCCCTGGGACCGCAAGCAGACGCATGAGTCGCTGAAACCCTATCTTATCGAAGAAGCCTACGAGGTATTAGAAATCCTGGACCGGCAGGACCGGACTAAGCTGCCGGAGGAGCTCGGCGATGTGCTTCTACAAGTGCTCTTCCACAGTCAGATCGCTTCAGAGGCCGGCAGCTTTACCATTGATGACGTGCTTGAGCAACTAGCCGACAAGCTGATTCGACGGCATCCCCACGTATTTGGAAATGGAGCGGCAGACCCGACCCCGACGAACACAGACCAGGTGCTTGCGCGATGGGAAGAGATCAAACGCACGGAACGCCAGGCTTCCGGCCGACCAGACTCGGTGCTCGACGGCGTGCCGCAAACGCTGCCGGCCCTCCTGAGGGCCTACCAAATTCAAGCACGCGCCTCTCGCGTCGGCTTCGATTGGACCCACGACGCGAAAGGCTTTGATCAGGTTCTCGGAAAGATTGAGGAAGAAATCCAGGAGCTGCGCATCGCGATCCGAGCCCCCGTATCGAACCAGACTGCGCCTGACGCCGGTGCCACAACAGCTCGACAAGCGCAGATCGTCGCGGAGTTCGGCGACGTGGTGTTTTCACTCGTGAATCTCGCCCGCTTCATCAAAGTGAACCCGGAAGACGCCCTGCGCCAAGCCGCGAACCGATTCGTCGAACGATTTCACTTCATCGAAGCCCAGGCGGCCGCGCTGGGCCGTACGGTTGGAGAGCTTTCGTTTGCAGAAATGGATAGACTGTGGGACGAAGCCAAGAAGCAGGATTCTGCCACACTCGCCGAGGAACGCCGTCATGAGCGATGAGCCGCATCCCTACGAAGAAGGTAAGCGTGCCGGAATCCACCCCTTGATCGTCATCTTAGGCATCTTGTTAGGACTCTGGCTTTTTGTGTTCCTCATCGTGCCCAGCTCGAAGAACAAACAAGCCGCCGGAACGGAAGGGCCAACCGGACCGATCATCGAAGATCTCGAAGCGGCGCCTGTACTCTTCAAAGTCCAGGCAACCGTCTCGGACATGAATGCCATCAGTCTCACTGTCCCTCCAGAAGCAACCGACAGCCAAGTCGTCGGACTTTTGAAGCGGTTTAAAAATGATAGGCTTGCCGGCACCTTGACCGATCTCCTGCCTGCCACAACGCCCGGCCACAAACTGGGGAACCACGCCGTCGCCGACATCTACATTGTGTCCGATGCCCAGTACGCGCAGCCTGACGTGATCCGCACCCTGACTCGCGGTGCGCATGTACCAGGCAACCTGTATCCCCAGGCCGTTCCCTTTGAAGTGGCGATGGAAGCAATCCGCGGGCACTATCGAATCGATCTCAACGACACCGGCAATCCCGACAGTGCCTCCCTCGGCTTTGCCGACGAGTCGGGGGTGCATTCGAAGCAGTATCGAAAAATCTTTTAGCAGGCTGCTGAAAAAGGGTGGCGGGGTGGCCTGGTTGGTCCCCCGTGCTCACGGAACCCCCACGATGAAACAGTGGTCGTTCGACGTGCGCAGTTGGGGACCAAGCCAGGCCACCCCTGAAAGAAGGTAACGAGCGAGCTTGGAAGTATCATCTTGGGTCGCTCAGTGCGGCCTTGCTGGCGGCCTTTTTGAGCAGCCTGCCGCGACAACAGCTCAGCTACCGTCCACCCAAGCTTTAAATTCTGACCACAATTATTTCCACTATACATTTATACATTCGTCCAGGCGTTGAGTCGCATATACAAGCTCAGGTCTTTCAATCACATATCTGTCCGTTTCGGGTGAGGTCCGTTATTCAGTTCGGCATGTCAGGCTCTCTACTCCAACGCTCTAAATTATTGACGCGGCATTCTCGTTGCCTCCGGTGCGGAAATCTGTAGAATCTATCATCAGGTTGCCGTGCAGCATTGACGCTAGGGGCGAATGTGTGATTGCAAGACCTATCTTCATTTTTCCGTGAGGTCGGAGTGGAAAGCAGGGTGAGTAAGTTAAAAAGCAGTGCTTTGGGGAGTACGCTTGGTCGCTTCGTCTTGCCGTATGCAGAGAAGCGCAGACTCCATCTGCGCGCCATTCGAGCTCAACAGCGTGGGCATCTTGAGGTCTGTGGAGTCGTCGTGGTCAATGCAAGTGGCCGCATCAAACTTCGTTTTTTGCTCAATTACAGTACGATGCCATACAGGTTCGAGATGCGCCGTTCCGAAGCACAAGCAGTGCAAAGGGCAATCGAAAGAAACGGGCACCGGGTGTTGGGAAGCTTTCATTCACATCCCGTAGGTGAGGCGAAGCCAGGGCCAGGTGACATTGGTAAGGGGTTTTATGGAGGTGTTGAGCTCATCTACGATGTATGTGGACGGTGTGCAAGAATTTGGAAGGTGCAGAAGCAGGGAAGGGCAAAGCGAGTATTTGAGCTCCCTCTCTATGAGGAGGGTCGCAGGAAAGTAAAGGCTCTGGGTAGGCGAAAGCGGCGTGTGGAAAAATAGAGGGGCGAGGTGGGAGAACTGTCCCTCCGCCTGTCCAGCAGGGGACTTGGGTTCGACTCGCCATCTGCATTCATGCTCAACCGTGACCTCAGCCTCAACCTTCTCGAAGTGCACTGTCTGACTACAGCCCAACCAACGTTTTGATTTCTGCTCGCAACGTTTCCCGCTGTGCATCTGCCCAGGCATCGAGTCTGGGGAACAGATGAACTAATGGGCCGGTGAAGGGAGCCACGACGGTATCGCGACGCTCAGCCAACATGCCGTCAGCTTCGGCGATGCGGATTTTTTCGTCCGCGATATGCCGCGACAAGAATTTCGAAATCATGAGTTGCTGACCCGGTGTTCCTGCAATGGCCCCCAAAATCTTTCCGCGGAGCACATCCAACTCCTCTGGAATTGCCACCTTCACGCGTACAGCTTGGGGGGTCGGCCAGGATGCTCGTTGGATCGAATAGTCATAGGAAAACACCTGTTCGCGAGGTTCGCGGTAGGGTCCAGTCACATCCGTAATTTTCATCCGGGTATCCATCGGTATCCCTTGTTCAGAATTATGATCGTTCTCCGGACAAATAGCGCACAGCCCGTTCGGCCGCAATTGTCCCATCACGGATACAGTCTGGAATTCCGACGCCGCGATAGCCGGCACCCGTGAGAATCAGTCCCCCATAGCGACTAAGTGCCGCCTCAATCTGGTTCACCCGTTCGAGATGTCCCAGCGTATACTGCGGCATGGCCCTCATCCAGCGATTCACTTCCACAAACCACGGCGCTGCAGTCACGCCGCACATACTGGCCAATTCTGCCCTGACCCGCGCCACCAACGCTTGGTCATCCAATTGAAGAATGGCCTCTCGCCCGACCCCGCCGACGTAACAACGCACCAGCAACTGATCCGGTGGAGCGCGATGTGGCCACTTGAGCGATGTCCAGGTCGCCGCAATGAGGTCGCGCCCTTCTGCCCGTGGGACGACAAACCCGAAGCCTTCAGCTGCGCCGGACACCGCCGCACGCGGATAGGCCATCGCAATCGTGGCCGTAGAGGCATAGGGAATTATCTCCAACAACCCGCCGGCAGTGGGCGTGAGAGGACGAACCAACTCTGCCGACACATAGGCCGGAGTTGCCAACACGAGACTGTCCACAGACAAGGCCGAGCCGTCAGTGAGAATGACATCATACATCCAACGACCGAGCTGATGGGATCGCACACGCAGAGCGTCAACGGCACAACCTCCTTTGAGCGTGACGCCTTGGTCTGTCAATCGATGGACGAGGGCGGCGACCAGATCCGACAACCCGTTCTTGAGACTGACGAACATCGTACGTTTCTGATTGGAGTGCGTGGGGGATGAAACGGACTTCCGGGTCGTCATCATCCCGCGAATTACACTCCCGTACTGTTGTTCCAGCTCAACAAACCGTGGGAAAGTCGCCTGCACGCTCATCTGCTCTGCGTCTCCCGCATAGATACCGGCCATCAAGGGCTCGATCATCCGCTCGAACGCCTGCCGACCAACGCGCCGCCGGAAGAAGTCGGCCAACGACTCATCCCCCGGCGACCGCTTTACCGGTACGGCCAGATCCAGCCCCATCCGTGCGAGCCCCGCCCAACTCAAGAGTCCGCTTCGGAGAAAGGGCCCCAACTGACTGGGGACAATGACGACGAGGCCCTCTGGCAGTTCATGTAGACGGCCACGTGAGTAGACAGAGGCTTGTTTGTTGGTCTCGTTGGTGTTGATGAGCTGATCGGCCAGTCCCAATTTGTCGCAGAGTTCGAGGCCGGCCGGCTTCTGAGACAAAAAAGAATCGGGTCCCGCCTCCGTGACGAGATCGCCGATCCGATGGGTGATAATCTTACCGCCCCAGTCTGAAGCGGCATCGACCACCGTACAGCGGATCGGAATACCGGCGGCTGCCGCCTGTTCGTGAAGGGCATAGGCAGTCGAGAGGCCTGAGATCCCTCCACCGATGACGGCCACAGTGCGGAGGTTGCTCACGACGTAGGACAAAGGGAGGATTCGTGTGCAGTGAGCACAGAGGCCAGCGTGTCGATGAGGCCGGGCGAGTCGTTCAGCATCGCGATTCGCTCGAGCTGGAGCTCCCGACCGCCGGCGACTTCCTGCCCGTCGCCCGATACCGTTCCCGAATTTCTTCGACGAGTTCAGGCGACGTGGGGCGACCACCCCGTAGATCGAGAAGGAACGGTTCCACATTCTCCAGACTATCCAGCCCACCCATGGCCATGAGGAGAATCGCGGTTGGCCTCTGTGATCCCGGCATAGACCTTACTCCAAGGCAAAAGTAAAAAGGTAAAAGTACAAAGGCTCCTCCGGTTCCTCCCGAATAGCCGCACCTCCTTGTACCTTTTGCCTTTTTACTTTGTACTTAACTTATGCACCATGTCGATTGTCGCGGCCACATGTTCTATAGAAGTCATTGGCAAGATCCCATGCCCCAGATTAAAGATATGCCCCGGACGCCCGCCGGCACGGCGCAGTATATCTGCCACGCGCCGTTCGATTTCATGCAGCGGTGCAAACAACGTTAAGGGATCGAGATTCCCCTGTACTGCCACGTCATGTCCCACAGTCGCCCAGGCCTCATCGAGATGGATGCGCCAGTCGACCCCGATAACATCCCCGCCGGCTTCTCGCATCTGACGCAGCATCGCCGAAGTACCCGTGCCGAAATGAATCATCGGCACGCCTTCCCGCTTCAGCCCCTCAAAGATCAATTGGACATGCGGTAGCACATATTCGACATAGTCGCCGACCGAGAGGCAACCCACCCAACTATCGAACAACTGAATTGCCTGCGCGCCGGCCTTAATCTGCCGCCGCAGATAGCCGGTGATCACCCGCGCAAACTTGTCCATGAGTTGGTGCCACGCCTTCGGCTCGCAATACATCAACTGCTTGGTAAGAAGATAGTTCCGCGAGCTTCCGCCCTCGATCGCATAACTCGCGAGTGTGAACGGCGCCCCGGCAAATCCAATCAGGGGCACCCGCCCGTTCAGGGCATGTCGAGCCTGACGGATGGCTCCGGCCACATAGTCGAGTTCTCCGCCATCAATGACCTTGAGCCGTTCGACGTCCGCCTGGTCTCGCACCGGATTATGGATCACCGGTCCCTCGCCTTCCGCGAACTCCAGACGGAGGCCCATCGGTTCAAGCGGCAACAGGATGTCGGCAAAAATGATGGCCGCATCGAGCGGAAAGCGGTCGATAGGCTGGAGCGTGACCTGCGCCGCCAACTCGGGCGTCTTGCACAACTCAAGGATCGAGTGCTTCGCGCGGAGCGCACGATATTCTGCCATATAACGGCCCGCCTGGCGCATGAACCAGACCGGCGTACAATCAACCGGTTCACGCCTGCAGGCTTTGAGGAAGCGATCGTTTATCATTTTGGCATTCTAGAGGCGAGGGGCGAGGGTGTCAATTCGCAATGGGGGAGGCCCCGCATGATGCTCAATTGGGAAAGAGAGTCTGTGCAAACAGCAGGCAGCCCCTCTGATTCCGAGAGAATGAAGCTCTCCGCAGCACGCTACAGGGTCTTCGGCGAAGGAGAAAAAAGAAAGATCAAAATGTCGCAAAAGCTCCGGTTGACAGGATGTGAAGCTCTCTACTAGACTGCTCACTCCCGCTGGGAACCGGGAGACAATTTAGATCACTTAGGTATACAGGGAGGCCTGAATCCGGATGGCGAAAAAAAATGCAAGTGAATCGGACGAAACCAGACTGAAAAAGACGGTGGCGGCGAAATTGACCGACCACAAGAATCCCAAAGAGGATGAAGCCCTTCGTTCGCTAAGGAAGCGGCTGCGACGGACACAACGGAAACGGCGTGCCATAGCCCTGCGCAAGAAAAATGCTGCGAGCAGGAAAACGGCCGCTCCCGCTGCGAAGTAATGACCTTGTCGGGGCAATTGACGGGTGAGTGAATTGTTAAGGTCGTACTAATGAAACAATCACGACCCAAAGAAGAGCGCACGACTCCCCCCGTTTCAGAGACGGTGACCGATGAGTTTGCCGATCAGGTGGCGGCGGAGTTTACAGGAGAGCATCCGGTACCGGTTGAGCCGACAGCGGAATTGACCGAGCAGGTCGTTCTTGAAGAAGAGAAGGTCAAGGATGAGATCGAGATCCAGATCGACCTGCTCAAGGATTCCGATTGGGTGGTCCGTCGGGAGGCCGCCATCACGCTCGGGGAAATGGGTGATGAGCGTTGCGTGGAACCGCTGTGTCATGCGTTGCGCGACGGTGACTGGCAAGTTCGGGAAGTCGCGATCGAGGGGTTGGGGCAGATCGGTTCTCCCGCCGTCGAACTGTTGATCAAGTTGCTCCGTGATTGGGACGTTCGGAAGTATGCGATTGCCGCGTTAGGGAAGATTCGCGACGAGCGGGTGCTCGATCCTCTCATGCTGCAGTTGCGGAACGACGAGTTCAAAGACGATGCGGTCAATGCGTTGGTCGAGCTGGGTGAACCGGCGTTGTCGCGATTGATCAAAGCACTGAAAGACAAAGACGAGAATGTTCGGAAGCAAGCGGTGCTGGCCTTAGGGCGGATCAAACATGTCGAGGCGATTGATCCCCTCATCGACATGCTCGCCGACAGCGATTGGTTTACCCGCTTGACGTCCGCGGCGGCGCTCGAGGCGATCGGCGATGACCGGGGCCGCGATGCGATCAAGCCATTGATGAAGGATCCGGATATGGTGGTACGGATGCGGGTGGAGCGGATTCTGGCGAAGTGGAAGAAACAGCCTGCCACCACGTAGAAGTTATTTGTTCAGCTGCCGGTCGACCTCCCGCTGAATTTCATCGAGCTTCTTCATCGACACCGGTTTTCCCATCGACAATTCCAGTCTCACTTCCCGAAGCGTTCCGGTCAGCGCCCGCACGGCGAAGATCGACTCGTCTTCCTTCGCGCCCTTCGTGGCATTGTCCAACGTCTCGGCCGCCTCGCCTAGTTGCGTGGCGGCTTCCCCAAAGTTTTTGTCGAACAGGTCTGATTTTGCCTGCACCACCCGTGACTTGGTGTCGATCAGTCCCTGCCGCCTGCGCAGGTCTCGCTCGATTCCCATCGTGGTGTCGAGGATGTTGCGCGAGGTGTCTTTGACCGAATGTTCGAGGTCCAAGTCCGTTTGTTGCAGCGTGCCGACTGGACGTTGGCCGTAATAAAATCCGAGACCAAACGACGCGGCAGCCAGGGCAAGAATGGCGATAAATTTCCACATGACGCGATCCTTTCGGCTAACGAACTTTGGAGGCTGTTGTGGGACGGCGGAGTTGTTGGAGCAGACTTCCTGCCGCAGCTAGGCGAATGGTGACGTCTGAGTCCTGCAAGCCTTTTTTGAGCAACGGCGTCACCGGTGCGCCGCTCTTGCCCAGGGCTTTCGCCGCTAAGAGCCGTGGTTGTGGTTGCTGGTCCTGCAGGAGCGTCTGTAAGATTGCCACCGCTTGCTTGTCGGAGGTGGCCGCCAGCGTATGGGCTGCCGCTGCTCGGATAGAGGGGTCCGGGTGTCTCGCCAAGTCCGCGGCGAGCAAGACAGCCGATGTGTCGCCCAGTTGAAGTAGTCCTTCCACCGCACCGGCCCGTACTTGCATATTGGCATCGCGTGTGAGAGCCCGCAGTAACGGCTGATTTTCGCGAATCCCCAGCTGCCCAAGACTCCTGGCTGCAACTGTGCGCACGTGCGCGCTTTCGTCCCCTAGGGCATGGGTTAATGGTGCGACGCCATCGACTTGTCCATAGTCTCCCAATGCGCCAGCGGCGAACGCGCGAACCGACGGCTCAGGATCGTACACTCCCTGGCTCAGGACCGACAGACTCGATGCGCGCTTCAGCTGCCCCAATACCCCCAAGGCTGCCATGCGGACATCGGGGTCCGGAAGCGTCGCCGCTCCGGTGATGTCGGTCAGCATGTCCTGTCTGCCGAGCCTATACAGTGCGGCATAGGCGAACACGGATTCCGGTCCGTCGTCCGTTCTTGCGACTTCGATGAGGTAGGGCATCATGTCGGTGACGTTGGCCTCACTGAGCGCGTTCATTGCGGCAATTCGCACGGCCGGCATCGCGTCGTTCAGGGCCCGTCGCAAGGGGCCGGACTTCCCTGCGAGTCCGGCTTTCCCGATGGCGTCCGCGGCACGAGCCCGCACCAGGACTGATGCATCGAGCAGCCCGTCTTCCAGGACCGCCTGTGTTTCTGCGAGGCCGAGTTCAGCCAGCACCGTATAGGCCGCGATCCTCACATATTCTTGGGAGTCGCGGACGTGGCTGGTCAGAAAGCTGAGTGCCAAGGGTCGTAGCAGGGCTGGATCGTCCGGTTGATCTGTAGGGACTAGCCGTTGGTAGAGGGTGAGGGCTTCTTCAGGTCGCCCAAGCTTGAGGGAGCTCTGGAAGGCGAGGCGGATGAGCGGTTTCGACGCGGTGGACTCGGGCGGAAGCGATTGCCAGAGCTTCAGGACCTGGTCGTATTCGGCATGGTTGAATGCGTCTGTGGCCTCACGTTCGAGGGCTGAGCCCGTCGGCGCCGTTGGCGTGCGTGCTTCCGCAGGGGGCAGGCTCACGACAATCGCTCCGAGGGTGAGCAGCAGGAGCAGCTGCAGAGGTGCGGTGGTGGCGCAGCAACGAGCTGGCTCCAAGGGTCCGGATCGACGGTCATTTACCATGTCGAGGGCGCGAGGACCATGGCGGGCGCATACATCGTGTCGACGTACTCCTTGACCATCCGTTTGGTGCAGAAACGGGGGGCATTGGTCCGAAGACTTTCCTTCATGAGCTGCAACCAGCCGCGGGGTATCCCGTCAAATTCTCGTTGATAGTAGAGAGGAATGGCTTCTTGCTCCAGCATGCGGTAGAGCTGTTGCGCGTCATGTTCGTCCTGGGCCTGAATGTCTTGGTTCCCGACTAAGGGTTCAATGCCCCATCCGTTGGCTCCGTTGTAGCCTTCTTTCCACCATCCATCAAGGACGCTGAGGTTCATGGCGCCGTTGAGTGCGGCTTTTTGCCCGCTCGTTCCGCTAGCCTCCAAGGGAAAACGCGGGGTGTTGAGCCAAATGTCGACCCCTTGGACGAGGAACTTCGCCATGTGCATATCATAGTTTTCCAGGAATGCCACATGGCCGCCTAACTTATTGTCGTCGCAAAAGCTCAACACTTCATGAATGAAATAGCGACCAGGTTCATCGGCTGGGTGAGCCTTGCCGGCAAAGATCAATTGGACGGGACGCCACTGGTTATGGAGCAACCGTTTCAGCCGTTCGAGGTCGCGGAACAACAAGGTCGCCCGCTTGTAAGTGGCAAAGCGCCTGGCAAAGCCGATGGTTAGCGCTTCGGGGTTGAGCAGCGTGCCTCGCGTTAAGACCTGCGAGGCTTGAAGATGCCCCTGCATCCAGCCGCTACGGGCACGTTCCCGGATGAAGCTCATGAGTTTGCGTTTCATGGTTTGGCGTACGGACCAGAGTTCCTGGTCGGGGATATCCAGGACCCGTTGCCACATCGCCGTGTCGTCGCATTTCTCTGCCCATTCGGGGCCGAGATACTTGCCGTATAGTTGGCTGAGTTCCGGCGCGATCCAGGTCGGCGCATGGATGCCGTTGGTCACACTGCGGATCGGGACTTGCTCGATCGGTAGGCCGGGCCACATATGTTGCCACATCTCTCTGGAGACCTGCCCGTGTTCACGACTGACCCCGTTCACATGGGCGGCCAGCCGGATGGCGAGTGCCGTCATGTTGAAGCCTTGCCTCTGGGATTCGGAGGTATCTCCGAGGCGGAGGAAGTCTTCCCGCGAGAGGCCCAACTGCTCCCAATAGCCGGCAAAGTACCGTTCCATGAGATGATAGGGAAATACGTCGTGACCGGCCGGCACCGGTGTGTGGGTGGTAAACACCGTACTCTGGCGGATGGTCTCGCAGGCGTCCGCGTGCGTCGATCCCTTCTGGATCAATTCGCGAATGCGCTCCAATGTGAGGAAGGCGGAGTGGCCCTCATTGGCATGCCAGACCGTCGGTGCGATGCCCAATGCACGAAGCATACGGACACCGCCGATACCCAACAGAAACTCCTGACAGAGGCGCATCTCCTGATCACCGCCATACAGTCGAGCTGAAAGAGCCCGATTCTCAGGACTGTTCTCGGGGACGTCTGTATCGATGAGGTAGAGGGGAACCAGCCCGACGAGCACTTTCCAGACCGTTGCAGCCACGACCCGGCTACCGATCTCGACCGTAATCCTGCAGGCGTCTCCTGATGGAGTGAGGGCGGGATGAATCGGCGATTCTGCTCGGTTGAACGGAGCGTAGGCCGCTTCCTGCCATCCCTCCGGTGTGATCCGTTGCCGAAAATATCCTTGCGGGTACATGAATCCCACTCCCACCAAGGGCACACCGAGATCACTGGCTTCCTTGCAATGGTCTCCGGCGAGAATGCCTAGACCACCGCTATAGATGGGAATGGACGTATGCAGACCAAATTCCGCAGAGAAGTAGGCGATGGTAGGAGCTTTCAAATCGCTGTGCTGAGTTTTAAACCAACTGTGTCCATTCTGACGGTACTCATCGAATATCTTGAGGGCGGCAGAGTACAGCCGCATATACGAGGGATCTTCGGCGAGGTGCATGAGTCGGTCAGGCCTGACGTCGGCCAGTAGTTTGACGGGGTTGTGGTGGGTCAGTACCCAGAGGGTTGGATCGATGTGTTCAAACAGCCGACGGGCTTCTGGAGTCCAACTCCACCAAAGATTAAGCGCCAATTCCTTGAGACGTGAGAGCCCGGGTGGAATGGCCTGTGATGAAGTGTCTGCTGTCTGCGGAGTATCCACTGCACCTCCTCGTTGCTGGTGTCGAAGCGGGTGTTGTTGTGAGTGACGGCCTAAGCTCGATTGGTGAGAGCGATCAGGCGTGACCGGCCTTATGCCAGGATGTCCATTCGTCTGAGAATGCCACGGAGGCATACCGTTCGCCAAGTATTTTAGCAACTCGGTTCATCAGTTTGGCGACTCGTTGCATGTCCTCCGGGGCAAGATCTTGTCGGAATCGAGGGTGCAGCCCCCACCGAGTTTCCACTTCTTCTCCGGCGACGGTCGCCATCACGCTCACTAACTTGATTTCGGTTCCCGTCGGACCGTGGAGCCCAGGGGTCGCGGTGGGGGGTGGTGGTGCGGACGTTGTATCGGTTGCCACTGGGGCGGCTGTACAAACCGCGGCGACTGGGGGGGTGTCTCCGGCCAAGATGGCTTTGATGGCCGGAATCACGGCGCTCGCGCAGAGCGTTGCGGCGGAGGACACTTGCGCGTTCCCCGCGATTCCCATCGCGTCGGCGACTCGTCCGCCAAAGTTTTCCAACATCTCGTCTTTCACGGGATTGTTTTCGGTGACGAGGAACCGGTACCGCTCATAGGCTTGCCGACTCTCAGTAACTGCCGCACCGACGGTGAGC
>Ga0137409_10006127_pt1 | contig 12495 bp, 14 predicted proteins | sample CZODoug1_16funga_FD_122059 | JGI IMG/M metagenome (GOLD analysis project Ga0137409, IMG submission 122059) | Vadose zone soil fungal communities from Angelo Coast Range Reserve, California, USA - CZODoug1_16fungal (Hybrid Assembly) | ecosystem: Environmental > Terrestrial > Soil > Vadose zone...
GGTCCCGGATGAAACGGCTGCTCTTGTACCGTAGAGACGTTCGAAACGATCGCGAGCGTTACTACCGCCGCAACCGCTATTGGCCCGCCGCGAGCGAACCCGGGCGTATAGTCCGGCTGCTCCCACCGCGTCGCTATCTGCGATGCGCGCGGAGTTGGTTGCGGGAGAACGCCTAAAAGAGCCAATCACCTATCTTCCCTTATTGCTGTCGGCAGACGAATAGGCTTCTGGAAGCTTGCGCTGCGCTAGATGCAACGGCCGGCTTGATCGCAATGACAAACACGCTGAAAGTATGCGAACCCGTGGTGCCAAATGTCGCCGAAACCGACCCAGGTGAAACTTGCGTTGCGTCGTCTTCGGTAACGAGAGGCAACGCGCTCAACAGCAATGCGGTATTGCGAAGCGTGAATACTAGCGGCGAGGTGCCCGCAGTCGCCGCCTCGCCATTGCTATCGTCGAGGCAGGCACCGACAATGATGTCGTTGGCTGTTGTAGTCGTTACGCTTCCCGAACTTAGCGCATCGGCTCCAGTGCCGGAGCCGGTTATCAACTGCCCTGTGTGCACGTCGGTCGGGTTGGCAGCGGCGAGGCACCCTGACTCCTCAATTGCTACCGCTGCTACGTCAAGGGTCTGATTGAAAGAAAAAATAACTGCCGTTGGCGCTCCGCTAATATTTCCCAGAATGAATGTTCTCGTTGTTTCGTTATTGCCGCCATCGACGACCGTATCCAAAAATGTGACGGCTGTGCCTCCAATCGTGGCTGATATTGTCACTGTGCTGCTGTCCGCCGTGACAGCGCCCCAAACCGTATTTCCCGCGGCGACTCCTGCGCCAAACGTAACAGTCAGCGTATTTGTGGCGCCGCCCACATTGGATGCGCCTTGAACGAAACTCATCCTACTCCCATCAGAGCAAGAGTTGACGCTGTCCCGCTGATCGCTGGAGGCTTGATCGCAATCATGAAAGTCGTACTAGGATCGTTGGACGTTATGCCAAACGTAGCAGCAACCGATCCGGTCGCGGCTTTGATGACTCCGTCTTCGGCAACCATAGGCAAGGCACCGAGCAGCAATGGTGTGCCATCGCGTAATGTGAAAGCGTTCGGCGACGTGCCCGCCGTCTGTACTGTCGTACCGCCGTTATTATTTGTGACACCGACGATGATGTCATTCGCGACAGTCGTGACGACGTTGCCCGACGTGAGGACATTCGCGCCCGTTCCAGGTGTGGGCTGCAACTGTCCGGTATGGACATCGGCCGGGTTCGAGGCGGCGAGGCAACCGTTTTCCTCTATGCATATCGCCGCGCTGTCGATCGTTTGGTCGAAGCTGAATACGACTGTGGTCGGCGCCCCACTAATATTCCCTAGAATGAAAGTTCGGCACGTATTGTTGTTTGTATTGTCAAGGACAGTATCTAAAAAATTAACCGCAACTCCGCCGATCGTCGCCGTGATTGTGACTGTGTTACTATCGGCAACAACGCCTCCCCAAACCGCATTTCCTCCCGTTACACCCGCGCCGAACGTCACCGTCAGCGATGTTGCAGTGGCGGCCGTATTGCTTGAACCTTGGACAAACGCCATTAGTTAATTGGAACTCCACATTGGCGCTTAGCGAGGCGAAGCTGATCTCTCGGAAATGGGCTTTCTTGCGCAATGTCTGCGATTTCATCCAAAGTCAGAGATAGAATTAACGTATCAACGAAGCATCTGCAATCCGAGCCCTGTCTGACACCGCCTTTCTCATACTCCGTATAGCAATAATTGACCAATATCCTCCGCGCGATCCGCTCGAAGCGAGCTTGCTGAAATGGCACTTGCGCTGCTGCATTCGATGACGCAAGCAACGCCAGAATGATTAATACCCGCATGGCTTAGTGACCAGCCCATCGTTCATTGTGATCGTTGCGCCATTGACCCAGCCGCTTGCCTGGAGATAGACGACACCTTTCAACCAGATCGGAAAATCAGGATCGGACAGGACGCAATTGCTTGGCGTCTGATAGCCTTTGCCGGCGGTTCCGGTGGCAGTCGCCGCCATGTCATAGATAAGAGAAGGATTTGTCGCCGTTCGCGAGCCATGGTTCCACCCCATGCAGGCCGCCGTATTGGTGAACCCCGCGCAGTTCGGCGTTCCGATTCGATTGTTGATCGCGTCAGTAGCGTTATTGAACAACGGATCGGTGTAGATGTTCGTACCAAAACTTTGGCTATTGAACTCGACAACGTCGTTGCCTGAATTGCACGTCCCATTGCAGACAGATGCTAGTCCTTTGGCTATGTTCTCGGAAGCCGCCGGATTGCCTGCAACATTCCCGATTTTGAAATTCGACGCAGTCCCGACTGATCCATTGAGAAGAGCATAAGGAACGCCGCCATCCGGCCGAAGCGCTGCATTTGTCTTCAAGATATTATTGTAGGCAAAAAATGTTGCACTCGTGACATTGCCGAGCTGAAAGTTCAACTCTCCATAAGAGCCACCAGCACCATCATTGGAAAATGCGCCTTTCGAACTCGCAAAGATCGTGTTGTTATAATCTTTCGTGACGGTTGCAGTGTTGCCATTAAAGAAATGATGCAGCCCAAATCGTTCCGAAACGACTGTGATGTTGTTTCTATGCACGACCAAGCTAGCAAAGTTGCCCTTGCAATCGATCGAATCGTCCATGATCGCTTCGCCGTCAGAGACGGACGCCGAGAATTGGATTGCGTCAGCATTGCCGACGCCCGCCCCGGCCGCGTTCGCCGACATGGTTACGGTCGTTCCCGTGCTGGACAGCACCGTCGTTCCACCAGGGATCACAGTTGGCGAGGTATTATCAAAGACCACCATGCCGTTCAACACCCCGGCCGGGGTCGCCGCAAAATGCAACACGGCATTTCCTGCCGGAGTAGTCGCGTTCGTCACTCCAAACACAGAACAGCCAACTTGCTGGCTGTTGAGGACGAAATTGCTATCAACAAGAACATGCGTGCCAGCGTTCGTATCAAGATTGATGGTGCCGATTATGGCAATAGCCGCGGTCCAGAATCCGTCGCATCGGCCGGCAGAGTCTTGGACAAGATTCCCGACCATTGCCCAATAATCCGCACCATTTCCATAGCCGGCATTAGACCCGCCGCCCTCTACCGTGAATGCGCTCGCGTTATGCCAAGCGACGCTGTTGATGAATGCGATGTGGTGGACTAAAGCCGAACTCGTATCGACTACGCCAGCGAAACCGGAGCCCGATAAGCTGTATCCTGAAGTAAGACCGAAACCCTCGACGGCCCAATTGCTATTATTGATAGCTATAGCGTGATTATCACCGATCGAGGGGGTACCAATGTCGATTTTGCATGAACCCACGTCGCCAACGCACAACATCGTTGCAAAGTAAATGCCACCGACGCCATCAATCCCGCCAGAATTTGATGGGCAACCCGATACGACACCTGGCCCCGTGCTTGCGCCGAAATTGCTGTATTGCCCATAGATTACAGGCGTCCCCTTAGTGCTTCCCTTGGACAGGCGTACATCGCCGCATTCGACCGACTGGTGAGGGGTCAACCACGCATGCGACGTATCCAATCCTGTATTGGAGTCATTGCCAGTCGCTGCATCGACAAAATACAAATGCAACGGCGCGAAGCTCGTTGTGCCACCACCATGCTGCGACTGCCCGCGACCATGCATATGAATGGCAACCGCTGCAAGCGTTTTGATCGCGGTATCTGCGTTATCTGCAATAATGTGCACCAAGGACAAAAGATGCGATAGCGTAATTATTGTCGCAATCATTAGGTTATACGACAATGTTCTTCGAATGGACTGTATGACGGCCGGAAATTCTGATCGATCAACGGGTGGAACGCAAGGCACTGAGCCGCGTGAGATCGCGAATTCGATCTTTTCGTCTGTCTTGGTCTTTTCTTCCATTGCCAGTCAGCGTTCCATCCAGCCGAGTTCATATTCAAAGCTGGGGGCAGTGGTGGTTTCCGTAGCGCTCCACCGGAGAAGCGTTCCATAATTTTGCGGACCAATAATTGCCGGCGGTGCGTTGACAAATATAAAGCCCGGATCAGTGGCCCGCACGGCCGTAAGAGGCGATCGCGATTGCGTGAAATCCATTGATCCGAATTGGATCAGAATGCAATCTCCGGCGATTACTTGTCCGGTCACTGCGCGAAAACGAGCAACCCGCCGGGTCGCTGCCGTAGAGGCTGGCACAGTCAACGATCCGGCGCTGAACGCTTGTAAGCCGCACAAGCTTTGTGTCCCATCATCCCCATTGGGATTGACAGGAGTGATCGTCGTATTATTCGCGGTCGGCGCTCGATTGAGCGATGTGTCAATATCAAAAACAAAATCATGCACCGTAGAAGTGGCCGGAACAGCAGTAAAGATCAGTCGAACATAATGCAGGTAGATACGTTTCCCGTTTTGGGAAGCCTTATTGAAAAACGAGAACATAGCCGCCGTATTGGTGAACGTAGTCGTCAAGGCGTGAGCCACACCAGTTCCAGGCGTCGGGTTCTGAGCCGTAAAATACGAACCTTCATCGGCAAGGAAGTTAGGACCGGAGATAGCCACGTCTGCGATCTGGGCACCATATCTGCCGATCCGCATTACCCGCAACTGATTATCGCTAGTTGGTTGCGGAAGCGCCCGACTGACCAAGCCTAGTTCATTTGTGTCAATGCCCATCTCATCTATTCCTTGTTAGAGCATCTTGAATAGAAACGATTTCTGGGTCGGAGTGCCGCTGTCGAATGTGAACAGCAATTGCGTGATCGCGGCGGAAGCATTCGTCATATCCGCGGTGACAAGATCACCCCGACCAATTGAGGCCGACAGGGCTGCCGCCAGCAATCCGGATTCCACCGCGACTCGATCGTTCAAGGTTCGAAGCGTCTCAAGATCGTTCACCAAATTCGAAATCGTCGTGAACCACTGATCACCGAACTGCTTTGCCTGTGTCATCAACGTACCCTGTTCTTGATATAGAGCGCCCAAAGCTTGACGCTTGATACCGAAGTGATTCCGGTAGCCGTCCATGCCTGGTTTGGGTTCGTTTGCTTGGCGAGCACACCGCCAAACGTAAACCCACGCATATCTCCGGCAGGGAAATACAGCGGTATTAGACCATTTTGAGAGGCTGGCGTTGTTACGGTCGATAGCTGATCCCGAATATCGACCTCGGTCGCTGTGGCTGACGTGTTGATTCCGACAATTCCTACAAGGTCATTCGCAACATTTGGATCGCCAGAGGCCGGAATGAGCGTCGTCTCAGTCGTTGAGGCCGTGATAGTCAGCGCCGCCGATACAACGAGGTCACGGATCGTGTGCGGGATGAAAAGTTGGCGCCCAAAGATATCGCTGACATTCGGCCGTGGCATTCCCGGCGTCATTATAGCTGCGTCAAGACTTCCAACTTGCGGATAAGAGCGGTCAGCCTGCGGTGAAGGGAAAGCAAAACCGAGTGGCTGAGTACCCGCGAGCGTCGCGAGATTGCCAGCCATATCCATCAGGAGGGCAATCATCGTTTGCATATCGGGCTGACTGCCCGGCATGCGAACAGTCAGACCATAGTCGTTGTAATCCGGACCTCTGTCGTTCGTGACTGTCGCAAGGCCAAGTGGGTCAACCGGATCAGCATTGACCACACGCTCCCGATAATAATACGCAGGAGCAGTCAGCGTCGTCGTCGTGCCATCCAGATTGGTGATGATAGTTCCAGCCGGAAGCTGGACGACATCACTATCTAGCTGCTTCCCGGTCGCGTTGCCGTCCGGGTAGAGCTGAATGAAGCCTTGAGGCACTTAGTCTTCTTCCCACGCCACGTTGTAGGATGAGAGAGACGCATCGACGCCCTTGGTATTGCGGCATGAGAATTGTGATTTGTTTGCGCCGCCATTGCCGAGAATGAACCATGGCTGCGCAAGGGGAAGCACCAGAATGCCTGAACCGCCCTGGTTGTTCCAATCCATGGCGAATAGATTATTGCCGGGATCGGCGGTAAGCGTTGCCTGCGTCGTCGCATAAGTCGAGTTCAACTGAGACGCCGCGGTCGTATAGTTTGGATTGTTGTAAGCGAGCGTAATCGCGGTTCCTGATCCCGTCGCATTGGTCGTAGGCCGGGTCCATCGCGTACGATAGCCGTTCGAAGAGGTATTCGAGCCTCCCCACGAGATTTGCGTTATCCGAGCGAAGACGCCAGTGGTTGCCTGCGCGTCAAGAGTGAAGTTGTCATTGGTCGTTGACGGGGTGAAAGCGCCATTGCCGCCATTAAAAGAAGGCATCGTCTAGACTCCTAGTTTGGCGTTCTGTTCACGCCGATAGATTTCGTCGATACTTCGTTGAATCCACAAATGATGCGGCCATGTGCGGACGTGCGCGGGATTGGTATGACCATGCATAGAAGTTGCCAAGCCACACTCAGGGCAAAGATAGCCGTCGCAGGCATGACATCTCGCCCGTAACGCGATTCCGATTTTCGGCTTTTCTACATCTCTGCGCTGGATCGCCGCAAAGCAGTGAACACAGCCGAGCACGTCATCTTCGACTTTGACGCCACCGCTTTCGCGGTTATCACTGCAAAAGAAGCCGCTCCCATCGGTGTGGAGAAATTTCATCTAGTCGGTCTCTGTGGCCGCTCAGCGGGCGTCTGAGCGTTTGTCGAAGACTCATCGAACACCAGCCGCAAGCCGTCCTTGGTCCGTTGAGTACCTATCGGCTTGCGCTGGTTGGCAAGCTTACCCAGCACTTCGATCAGCGCCGGCATATGATCAGGCTTTGGAGCATGCACTTTCTCGGAAAGATCGGAAACGACATGTTGGATTTCAGCGATTGAATGGGCGTGATCGTGCGCGTCGCCGGGCGATCCCTCACCATTCGCCTTGGGCTGTGCTTGTGCAGCCGCCGGTGCAAGCGGCGGTCCTGAGCGCTTGTCGAAGGACATCGCAAGCTCATGCTCACGCTTGCTGCGTTCCTCGTCGCGCGGAATCTGGGCGAGCGCAGCTTCATGCTGCCGTGTCGCGAGTTCATTGCCCTGCTGCTTTGCGATATTCGCTTGCCTCTGTTCGTCGAGCGCCTCTCGCGCTGTCTGCGCATCGGCGTGCCCGCCATGCGTCAGTTTCTGATGCGCCAAATCCATCTCGCGCAGCTTAAGATCGTGGCCTCGGGCCGCGATTTCGTTTGCGCGCGCCGTTTCGATGTTTCCCTGCCTCTGCTCATCGAGCGTTTCCCGTGCCGTCTGTTCGTCCATGGCGTTACCATGCGTCAATTTATGATCTTCCAGATCGATCCTGCGCTGCTCAAGCTGGCGGCTTGCCGCGTCGGTCTGCGCTCCGTGCCTCATCTTCTCGCGCTCAAACGCGATCCTCTCCAGTTCGGCATCATGGCCCCGCGACGCGACTTCGGTCTTGCGAGCATCCTCGATGTTCTTCTGCGTCTGCTCGGCCAACGCCACGTCGCTTTGCTCCGCCCCCTTGATGGCCGAGTGCCGCAGGTCGAGGTTCTGGAACTGAAGCGTGCCCTTATCGACCTCGTGGCCGACCTTGATGGCCTCTAGCTGTAGAGTCAGGGATGCATTCCGCACCTGCTCGGCGCGAATCTGGTCTTGCAATTGCGTGATCTCTGGCATCGCCTGAGCCTCGAACATGAATTTCGCCTTCTCGAACTGCAATTGCGCGTCGGCGAGTTCATTCTTGCGTGCGAGTTCGATATTGGCCTGTTGCTGCTCCGCTGCCTTTTTCTGTTCGAGCGCCATAGCCTGCTGTTGCTCAGGCGTCGGCGGTTGCGGAGGCGGCGGTGGGGGCGGCGGCTCGCCGGATTCGGCGGCTTCCTTTTGCTGAATCATGGGTGGCAGCATGAACTTCATGCGGTCGGAGATTTTGTCAGCGAGCGGCCAGTCCTGCGCCTTTACGAACAAGTCAGAGAATAGCATTGCCCCCTGCGGCCCAAGAGTCCGCATCATTTCAGTCATACCATCGCGCGCTTCCTCGCGTTTGGTCGAATAGCTCGCCCCCATCTCGACCGCGACCTGGTAGGCGCCGACCGTAACGTCGTTGAGCCCGATGCCAGGTCCTGAGCCTTCCGCATTGAGACCGGGCTGATTGATCGGCAATTGGTCGATCTTACCGTCTTCGCCAGCGATCTGAATCGTTCGCTTGGTGTCATAAATCTGCGGGACCATGTTGACGATGATCTGCCCCGTGCGTTGGAGGGCGCCTGCGAAATTGGAAACGTACACGAACGTTCCGGTATCGCCTTCGTTCTGCCGGGCGCGGATCGCAGTGCCCGAGGTCTCGTTAGATTTGGCGCCAAGCGCGGCCGGATAAATACCGGTCGTGGCATTCATGGCACCTTGCATCTCGACCAGCAGGCCATCGAGGCTTTGCGTGTTGACCGACGCGTTATTGCGGTCGGGACGCTGCACCCCAGGCACATTGGTGTAGCGCAAATAGGGGTGATTGCGCCGGTTGGCCGTCTCCCACTCGTCCTGATATTTCTCGAACTGCTCGTTCGTACCAATCCATGGCGATTTCGGCGCTAACGCAATCAATTCCGTCTTAGTCGAAATACCGTAGTTGTAGATGCGCTGCACATCACGCAGCCCGCGCACGACACCGCGACGGATCGTGGCGCGGCCGATCTGCACCTCTTCGCCAATCAGCGGCACGATCGGAATGTCGGGACCAGGCCATTTCTCCGGCCCTTCGATAATCTCATTTGCCGTGACCAGCGCGCGCCATACACAATGGCCGTCCCGTGGCTCAAGTTGCGCGCCAGCTATCTGCGCCAGCTTCTGCGCGTCTTCATCATCAGTGACATCGTCAATCGCTCCGTCGGGATAGAGCGCGAGCAGCTTTTCTTCCGGATCGATATAGAACCACTCGGAGACCCGCACGTGATCATCGGAAAGCCAGGCCGTGAAGGCTGCCGCTGTTTGCGGCGATAGCACATCGGGTGTGGCGTCGGGATAGAGCCGTTCGAACTTGCGCCGCGCCATGTCAACCGGCACAAAGCAATACTGTGCATCGGAGCGATCCAGCATCACCGCGTCGGGGTCCCATACCACGGCGACGCCGTCGGGAATCGGATCAATGCGAATCTCTTGAGCGAAGGTGTTCTGGCTGGCATATTCATGGCCGACGCGCCAATGGCCGATGCCGCAGCCGGCTTGCTGATCAGCGGCCGCGAAATAGATATGCTGCGCTTTCGACCGCTGTTCGATATAGCGGATCATGCCCGGCAACACATCAGCCGCGACCTCTTTCGAGGCTCTGTCATCGATCGGCACGACCTTGATGGCAGGCTTCATCTGCCGCATGTCGCCGGTGACTTGCCGGACGAATTGCGGGGATTGATTGACGATCAGCGCCGGGCGGCCCTCGTCGGTGCGCTCCGTCAACGCATCAGCGTCCCAATGTTCAGTCTTGTCATCGCCAATCAGGCGCAGGTCGCGATAGGCTTCCTCTTGATTGTCGCGATCCTTGTTCCAGCCGGCTTGATATTCTTCCTTGAAGCGTTCGACGAGTTTATCGCGCTGGGTTTCGGTGAGGACGGCCTTCGCGGTTTTCTTTGCCTGCGCGCCATTCGCCGTGCCGAGTGCCCCGAGCGGCTTGCCATTTACGCTGGCGCCGCCGGACGCGTCCGGCTCGGCGTCTGGTTCCGGCTTGTCGGCAAGAAAATATGCGCGCCGCCGCCCGTTATAACCGTTCATGGCGGCGGCATTGCCGTTTCGCTTTGCCATATGCGGTCACATCCCGAGATCGGACAACGGCACATATCCCGCCGCATTGCGCTTGGCCTTGGCCTTCACTCGCCGCGTTCCATTCATTGACGTTGACGCCTTGCGCTTCGAGCTTATCGCGATTGGCATTGAAATAGGCTTGTTGCGCCTGGGACTTGTAGGGCATCAGCGCGCTCTCACCGTCGCGGCGGCCTTAAGTGCAATCCTGATGCGCTCGCGGGTTTCTCTATAGGCGCTTGGATATGCTTGGCGCCATTCCGCAATCTGCGGCCAGCGCTCGCGCACGTAGGCATCAGTGGCGGCGTCGAGTTCAGCGTCGGGGATGTCAGGCGGCGCCACAGATATCCTCCGGCCATTCGGATCGAAGGCGAGGAAGGATGCGGACGCCTTCAAACGGCTGATCGGACACCGCACAGCCATCCGCGCGCGCCTTAGTCGCAGCAGCAAGGTTAACTTCGCACTGCCAAAAAAAGTCTCCGACTATATCGTACATTCTGACGTACATCGTCAGCCTCCCATCCAACTGCCGCGACCACTAGGCCGCTTGCGGGGCATGGCTTCTGGCGGCACCGGCTCGGCGAAGGTGAGCGCCACCGCATCCCATTCGTCAGGCGAGCGCACGCCGCGGTGTCGCATGTGTTCCTTGCTCTCGATCAGCAACCGCTGTTGCATGTCGTAGGTATACGTCGGCGCGCATGCATCGGCTTGGAGCGTGTCCGAATCGGGCACGTCGGCATCTCCGGGTTCCTCAAGCCAATCGCGCGAGCGTAGCCACATTTCGGCGCGGCGGTTGCGCGGCGGCGCCATCGGCTTGCCATCCTGCTGCGAATAGAGAAGCTCGGTCTGCTGCGGCGAACCGCCGAAGTCGATCGAACGCACGATGTTGTGGTCTCCCGTCGAGCGGTCGGAATAGCCCCAATCGCGTAGCATGTCATAGACTCCGGCGCCATTGCCGCCAACGTCGATGAATACCTTGGCAGGCTTGTCGGCGTCGATGACGCTCTTGACCCAATTGGCACCGGCAATGGTGTCAACATTGTTCTTGCTTTCGATCTTCTCGACCCTGCGGCCCTTGCGCCAGGCGATCGAGAAACGATCATTGCCGAATCGGGCTGGATCGACGCCCAAGACGAGACGGCCAATGCCTTCGAGTTTGGCTTTGCGCGCCTTGAGCACTAACTCGGGCCGGATGAATGAATCATGGCCGGTGAGTTGGAAAGCTTCCGCCGCGGTCGCCGGGTATTCCTGCTTGAACAACAGCGGGTCTCTGAGCTCCGCCATGGTATTACGCCGCCATGCCATCTGCGCGAGGTCGAGGCCATGCACGGTGGCATTTTCTCGTTCTTCGTCGTCGAGTACGAAGTCAGGCGGAATTTTGGCGCGATAGAGAGGCTCGGAAAACCATGGCAGAAAAATCGCTATGTATTCGCCTATGCCCGCCTCAGCCTGCTGCCACCGCTGATGGAATTCATCGCCCATTCCGTTCGCGGTCGATTCGAGAATGATCTCGGTGCCGTCCGCTTTCGACACGGCCTGCACGGCGCCGGCGAAGTGCGTCGCCGCATGCGGCCAAAACGCGACCTCGGAGCCATGAAAGCAATGGAACCCTTGGCTGCGACCGGTGGCTTTCGTGCCCGCAGTACCGATCGAGTACTCGCTGTCGAGCACAGGGAACGCCAGCACTTTGGCGTTGGATTTCCCCCGTATCGGCCGCACTGATGCCGGCGTATGCTCAAAGAAACGATCGACCATTCCGAATAGCGTGTCGGTTGCTTCCTGCTGATGCGTCAGGATGTAGACGCGAATGCCCTTGCGCCAAGTCGCGCGGTGATAGAATCGGGCCCCCACATAGGTCGAGATGCCCATGCGCCGACTCTTGAGGACGAGAGCCCGCACGCGCCCTGTCTCGGCAAGCTGCCGCTCAAGCCGCGCATGCAATAGTTGTTGTGCGCGGTTGAATATGAATGGTATCGCCGCGCCGCCTTGGTAAGGCCGAATGCGGAGGCATGTGCTGGCGCAGAGTTCAAGGTTATTCTTCAGACGCTGGCGCGCCGCCAGCTCCAACTCCATCCAGGAGCGCGAGCGCGTCCTCGTGTCGGATAGTGACAGTTCCATCCTGCGTCATCTTCGCCGGCGCCCACATTCCCAGCCAATCGCCGATCATCTTCGCCGCGGTCATTGCGCCAGTCGGTGCCTTGAGCTTGATCTTGGTCTTTTTAATCGTGCTCGGATCGTCGCGAGGGCCTTCGATGTATTGCTCCACCGTCACCTCGTCGAGTGCGGCCATCTTGTCGCGAGGAACATCCGTCAGTTCGATGCCGATACGACGGCCGTCTTCGGTGTGCATGAAATAATCATCGAGGTTCGCATCGCCGATCAGCTCGCCATTCTTAGCGATGGCCTTTAATTGCCGTAGGACCCAGGCATCGTCTAGATCGGCGAGCACAGCGCGACGACGCTTGATCTCCTCGACGCGCGCCTTGACGTAATCCTTGCGAAAGAAGCGGCTCTGATTGTTGGATTCCGGAGGACCGTCGAAAACCTCGTAATAGGCATCGGCCTGCTTCTTGCCTGAAGCGCGAAGCTGGCAGGCTTTCTCCTCACGAGGATCGATAAGCTCTGGCATGAGTCTCTACGAGTCCAAACATTACGGCACCGCGGCTTTCCAAAGGGGAAAAGAAGGCCGCAGCCCGATCCTTCGGCAGGCTCAGGACGCAGCCTTCTAAGTCAGGGAGGTATCGTCACGTGAGCGAGT
>Ga0137409_10006128_pt1 | contig 12493 bp, 11 predicted proteins | sample CZODoug1_16funga_FD_122059 | JGI IMG/M metagenome (GOLD analysis project Ga0137409, IMG submission 122059) | Vadose zone soil fungal communities from Angelo Coast Range Reserve, California, USA - CZODoug1_16fungal (Hybrid Assembly) | ecosystem: Environmental > Terrestrial > Soil > Vadose zone...
TGTTGACCGCGGCGTCGATCCTGCCGAACCGGGCCACGGTCTGATCGACCAGGTTGCGCACCTCGTCTTCGTGACGGACGTCGGCCTGGATGAACGCGGCTTCGGCGTCCAGGCGGCGAAGTTCGGCCTCGAGAGCCTTACCTTCGGTCTCCCGCCGGCCTGAGACGACCAGGCGGGCGCCATCCTTGGCGAAGGCGATGGCGGTGGCGCGACCGATGCCTGTGAGGGCTCCGGTGATCAAAACGACTGGCTTTTCCATGGCGTTGCTCCTTGAGCGGTGGCCGGCCCCAGATGGGCTGGCGGTCGGGCACTGCGAACAGCAATCTGCGGACCATCGTGTCGCACCAGGCGAACGCCAGGGGCTAATCACCGGCCGGCGAGCAATTGCCCAGCATTTGCCGAGCCGTTTCGCAGCTTACGGCGACTTGAACCGATGCTTGTTGATCCGAAGAGCCCGAATCTTGGATTCGAGTGTCTGCCGAGGAAAGCCCAACCTGACTGCTGCTCCGGAAGGACCGGATACTCTCCCCTGCGAGGCTGCCAGAGCGGCCTCGATCCTCTCTCGCTCGTGAGCTGCCCCTGCGTGGGTTGCTGAGACCGTTGATCCGAACGCACCGTCAGCGCTCCGCCTCAGCCATGCCTCATTTACGGAGAACGCCTCTCCATCAGACAGGATGACCGAGCGCTCGATCACGTTTTGAAGCTCGCGAACATTTCCGGGCCAGTCGTAGGCTCGAAGCAGCTCGAGCGTCCTTCCGTCGATGTGTCCGATTTTTTTACCAGCCTTCTGGGCAAAGCGCCGGACCAGATACTCGGCAAGCAACGGGATGTCGTCGGCTCGGTCGCGGAGCGCGGGGACTTCGATGGGAAAGACATTCAGGCGATAGTAGAGGTCCTCGCGGAACTTGCCCTGCGCGACGGCGCTTTTCAGGTCGCGGTTGGTTGCGGCCAGGACGCGCACGTCCACGGGGAGCGGCCGGTTGCTTCCGACCCGCTCGAACTCTCTTTCCTGCAGCACGCGGAGAAGGGAGACCTGAGCTTCTGGTGGCAGCTCGCCGACCTCGTCGAGGAAGATCGTTCCTCCGTCAGCCGCTTCGAAACGCCCGATCCGGCGCTGCACAGCGCCGGTGAAGGATCCCTTCTCATGGCCAAACAGCTCGGATGCAATGAGGGTGGGAGGGATGGCGGCGCAATTCACGCGGATGAATGCCCGGCTCGAACGCTTGGAGTTTCTGTGAATCGCCCGGGCGATGAGCTCCTTGCCCGTACCAGTCTCACCAAGAATGAGGACGGTAGCGTCAGCGCCGGCCACCCGTGCCACCTGAGCGAGCATGCGCCGAAGAGGTGCGGAATAGCCGACGATTTCCTCGAACATCGAGGAGTAATCGATCTCATCTCGAAGGGCCTGGTTCTCGTTTCGAACGCTTTGCTCGGCCCGCTTCCGATCATCGATGTCGGTTCCGGTCGCGTACCAATGCAGCAGCCGTCCATGCGCATCGCGAAGCGGGTTGTACTGGACGAGGAACCAACGGTATTGGCCGTCCTTTCGGCGCGCTCGCTGCTCGCTGGCGAAAGGAACCCCGCGCGCGAGTGCCTCCTGCCGTTCGCTCCGCAACCTCTCGACGTCCTCGGGATGGAATACCAGCTCCCGAAAGGACGGTGACCTCACGGCCTCCATCGTGAGACCGGTATAGTCGAGCGTCGATTGATTCGCGTTGACGGCGTTACCGTCAGGGTCCAGCACGACAATAGTCTGGGGAATAGCGTCGATCATGCGACGAAGCTCTTGCTCACTCCTCCGCAGCTTGTCTTCCGTCGCTTTGCGGTCTTCGATATCGGTGTGTGTGCCGTACAAGACGACGATGTTCCCCAACTCGTCGCGCACGGGCTCGGCCCGGCAAAGGAACCACCGATACTCGCCGTCAAATCGACGGAGACGTGCTTCCACGTCCCCCGGCTTCCCCGAAGCAACGAGCTCCAGGAAAAAGTGCCTCACCCGTGGCATGTCGTCGGGGTGGACCGTGACGTGCCAGCCGGAGCCGTGGGCCTCCGCAGGCGAGAGACCGGTGTAGTGGTGCCATCGGAGGTTGAAAAAGTCCTTTGAGCCGTCGGGCAACCCGCGCCAGGAAAGAACGGGGAGGTTGTCGAGCATTCTCCGACGTTCGGCTTCCGCCTGATTGAGCTCGTCGAGGGCCGTCTGGAGTCGTCCCGCGGTGTCACCGTGGTCCACAGCTTGCGCGGTGATAGCTCCCGAGGCTGCGCCATCTGTGCCGCTCATGGCCACCTCACAATCGAACGCGGGCAGCGTGCCGCTCCCGCTAGCGCCCGCTCTCCGACGAGCAGAGCGCCTGCCCGGATGGGCGAGTTCGATCTGCGTTCTACACCCCGATCTCGACCAGGACTATACGGCCGTCGTCCCAAGGGAATCGAGCCCGCCGGACTGGATGCCCTGCGCCCTTCCTGGCGGTATTGGCGCCGAGCGGAGTCCCGGCGGGGGCAGCGCGGATTGGCGCCCCGACAGGGACGGCGCGATGGCTGGGCAGATGCCGGGCAATTGCTGCTCGGACGATCAGCAGGACCCAGGCATTCCCTACTGCAAGAGGATGGCCCGCAGGTTGCTCTCCGATGTGCGCGATCGCCGAGACCGGACTTGGAAACAAAGATCGAGAACGCGTGCGACGGAAAGGCGGCGATGAATGACGTTCAAGATCGAGCGCGGCTCGGATGGGGCACGGTCGACCATTCGGCTGATTGGGTCTGTGAAGTCCGAGCATCTCTCGGAGATCGCGCACCAACTGGATATCTGCGGTCCCCGTGCCGCCCTGGACTGGCTGCTGTTGATCACGGCGTTCATCGACGCCCGAACCGAGGCGCTGTGAGGGTAGAACACACTTCGTAACCGACTGGGGCGAGATCAGTCTCGTGCGTAGCCCCTAAGTGCGCAACTCAGGTCGGCGTTGACAACAATAGTCCACGTCGGCGCGTCACACACCTTGAGCACGGCGTCGCTTTCGGTAGGCGGCGACCTTGTGGCGGTTTCCGCAGAGCATTGTGCTGCACCAACGGCGGTGGTGCGATTTGGTCTGGTCGGAGAACCATAGTAGGCAGGTCTCGTCTTCGCAGCGTTTCACAAGCGTGAAGTCGCCCGTCGCCAGCAGATCAGCAGCAGCTTCTGCTACTGGTGCCACAATTCCCGCGGGCGTGCCCTGGCGCCTCACTCGGTCAATAGTCAGCGAATGCGGCTTGTTCCACACGAGTCGGGGATGGCTCTGCACCTCGGCCAGAAAACCGTTGAGGACCGACGGATCTCCTCGCTGCCCGGCCTTTCGTTTCTCTACTAGCGACCTGATGTGCTCCCGCAGCGTTCGCGCGGCACCCACGAGGGAAAGTGGCGCCGTTTGCGGGCCGATCTCTGCGACGGGCAAGCCGGCTTGTTTGAGCCAGCGCAACACGTCCTCGTCGCGCTGCAAAAAGTCCACCAGATCGCCATTCACTCGCATCCGCGTGTTCAGAAAATCGAGCGCAGGATGACCTGCCAGGAACAGGGAGCGCGATTCTGCGGGAAGTCTCGGGCGGGACCGTCTCATAGGCACCGTGTCAGAGGCATTGAAGCAACGCTACTGTAACCTAGAATGTGGCACTTGACACGTTACGTCCCCCTGCTCTAACGTCCGCAAGTGTCACCTGAGACCCATCAGTTCTCAGGTGTTGAGGGTGCAATGCCGAGGGACACGACGTTCGTCGTGCCGGTTACGTCCATCCGCGCGCTCGAAGCGGATGGGATCCGGGTCCTCTACCGAGAGGCTGGCGCATCTGATGGCGCGGTGGTGCTCTTGCTGCACGGCTTTCCGGCGTCCTCGTTCATGTTCCGCGAGCTGATTCCGCGCCTCGCGGATCAATACCGGGTAATTGCACCCGACTTGCCGGGCTTCGGCTTTACGGAGGTGCCGGCAACGCGGAACTATGTGTACTCGTTTGACGCGTTGGCACGGACGATCGCGGCCTTCGCGGAAGCGCTTCACATTGCCCGTTACGCACTCTACGTGTTCGACTATGGGGCGCCGACGGGCTTCCGCCTCGCGATGGCTCACCCCGAGCGCGTTGCAGCAATCGTCTCGCAGAACGGCAATGCTTACGAAGCGGGGCTTGGTGACGCCTGGGCGCCCATTCAGCGCTACTGGCGGGAACCGACCCTGCAGAATCGCGAAGCGGTCCGCCGCGAGCTCAGCCCAGAAGGGATTCGTACGCAATACCTCTACGGAGTGCCCAATCCCGCCGCGATCGCCCCAGAGGGCTACACGCTCGACGCGGCGATGATCGCCCGCCCCGGGAACATGGACATTCAGTTGGACCTGTTGCTCGATTACGCTAGCAATGTGCGACTCTACCCGGCATTCCAGCACTACTTCCGCGAGATGCAGCCTGCGTTGCTGGCGATCTGGGGCAAGCACGATCCCTTCTTCATCCCCGCGGGGGCAGAGGCGTTCCGCAATGACATCCGAACCGCACACGTCCAGTTCTTGGATACAGGCCATTTTGCGACGGAGACCCATGTTGTGGAAATTGCCGCTGCGATGCGGGAGTTCCTTGATGCGAACGGCATGTCGCCAGCTCGGCGTGAATAGCAATACTCCGTCGCTTCCTGCTCGCCGACGACCCGCGGCTCATCGCGCGCCCCATGGTCGCGATTGAAGTGGCGAGCAACAGGAGAAGGCGATGGGCTTGGGATGGCAGCAGGGACCGTTGGCGACCAGGTCGGTGGGGCAGTTCCTCGTGGCTGATCCGCTGCCGGAGCGGCTGCTGTTCGCCGCGCCGCTCCGCCGGCGGATACGCGTGCGGTTCGCGGGGCAGTGGGTGGTCGAAAGCGAGGACGTCGTTCTGCTCCACGAGCCGGACCGTTACCCGGTCGCGTTCTTCCCGCTGGACCGCGTCCGCGAGGGCGTGCTCGTGCCGGAGACGCGCACGACGAGACATCGCGAGCTCGGGCCGACGGCGTGGTTCAGCGTTCGCGTCGGGGACGGGCATGCGCAGCGGGCTGCGTGGCAGTACACGGACCTGCCGAGCTACGCAACCATGTTGCAGGACCGGGTCGCCTTCGCCTGGCGATCGATGGACGCCTTCTATGAAGAAGACGAGCGCATCGTGGGTCATGCGGCGGATCCGTACCACCGCAACGACGTCCGGCAGACCTCGCGACACCTCGTCGTGCGTGACGGGAACCGGGTCATCGCCGAGACGCGGCGCCCGCTTGTGCTCTACGAATCGGGCTTCGCGCCCCGCTGGTATGTCCCCCGTGACGACATCGACGAGTCGGCCCTGACGCCGGTCGAGGGACAGACGTTCTGCCCGTACAAAGGCCTGGCCAGCTACTACGACATCGGGCAGAACAAGCGTGCCGCCTGGTCCTACGTCGAGGCATGGCCCGAGGTGGCCCGCGTGTCGGGGTTCGTGTCGTTCGAACCTGACATGGTGGACGTTTCCCTCGACGGCAGGAAGCTGGCCCTCGAACCGGGCCAAGCCGTTATCCCGCACGGTATCGACCGGGGGCTCGACCCCGACGAGGTGCGGCAGCGGAGCGTCGCAGCCGACGCAGTCAGGGCAGCTCCCGAGCTGACGCCCATATCGCCATCTAGTCGGTAACTGATGGACTACCACATCGAGGTCATCACTCTGCCCGTCAGCGGGTTCACGCGCACGGCCTATCGTGATGAGGTGCCGCGGCTGCTTGCGATTCCGCATTTGTCCGAGAGTTGGAGAGGATGGGCAGAGCATTTGGCTAGACGGCAGCCCAAATCCGATCCGTGACGCCGCGGCTGCCGAATCGGCGGCAGCGCACAGCAAAGGAGACGGCCATGCTTCGCGCAGCGACCCCGGAGCGGTTGAGCGCGTTCTCAGACGGGATCTTTGCCGTCCTGATCACCGTCTTGGTCTTGGATCTGCGGCCGCCAGAGCTACCCGCCTTCAAGGCGCTCCTGTTGCGCTGGCCTACGTGGCTGAGCTACGCAGTCAGCTACCTCTTCATCGCAATTGTCTGGGCTAATCACCATCATCTCATTCTTTACGCGACAAAGACGACGCCGCGCCTGATGTGGTTCAATTTCGCGCATCTGTTTTCCGTGTCGCTGCTTCCGCTCTCCACCGCGTGGATGGCCGTGAGCGAATTGGCGCCCCAGCCGGTTTCCTTCTATGCAGCGGTCTTCTTCCTGGTGAACGCGACCTACATACTTCTGATCCGGGAGCTTATTGATCGCAGTCCTGTCGATGACGTACCGCCGAAGGTGCGCACGATCATGCGCGTCCGATCGATCGCGACCCTGTGCCTTTTCGGAGTGGCCGCGGTCATAGCGCTGAAATATCCTCTCGTCGGATTAGGAATTTGTGTTTGTTGCCTGGTCGTTTATCTGAAACCCGACGCTCCGGGGGCGGAGCCTCGAATATCTCATTCGGCTTCGAGGTAGAACGACAAGGTCGTCTACCGCCAACTGGTGCGGGAGATCGGGCAGGAACCCGACTACGACAAGGCGCTCGCCGCCGTGAGGTAGCGCCACCGGCAGCGGGTGGGCTAAGTCGTCCGCCTGGCTCAGCCGCCGAAGAAGCTCGTCCACCAGAGGAAGTTGCAACTCCTGTTGGCGGTACCATCGCGGGCCAACGTGTCTCCGACGTAATCGACGACAGTGCCGTCGTAGCCGACGGTCAACGCACCGGCGCAGAACTGGCCGCGTACCTCGGCGGGGAACACCGCTGTTCCGCAGGACTTGCCGGACGGCGCAACCACCTCGATGGTCGCATGGCACGAGCCTCCCTCCAAGCTGGCGGGCGAGATGACCGCATAGGCGCGGCCTCCGCGCGCCATGTGCAGGCGCGTAGCGGGACGCGCAGCGAGCCAGTCGGGCGGTGGACTGCCTCCACCGAGTGACCCGAACTGTCGGATCCACGCGGAGCTCGATCCTGCCCGCAGGAACAATCCGCTCTTCACGCGCGGTGTGAGCAGTGCGGTTCCCGGCAAGCTCACGCCTTGAGCCGCCTCGAACTCCTCTCCGGCGTTGCCGGACTGATCGATCCAGACACCGCCCAACTTGCCGCTGCCGTACCGCGCGGCGGCGTCGAGCAGCACGAGCGAGTTTCCCTGTCGGTCGACGCCAACGGCGACCACCTCTTCGGTCGACGACAGTTGAGTGCGCCAGCGCAGGTTCACGCGGTCGTCGTACGCGACGATCACGTTCGGCGAAGAGCTGCCAGCCGGCACCGACAGAGCAACGGCGCCGCCCAGCGGATTGTCCGAGATGAAGCGAAATTGCTCGTTCACCCTGCCCGTCGTCCCCACCACCGAACCCTTTCTGTCGATGGCGGCCAGCTCTCCCTGCTGCAGGTCGCGGTTGCGCAGCTCGAATCCCTCCAACTCCTCCACGAGGACGGTGTCGATTCCTATGTACTTGCCTAGCTCTGCCCCCGACGGATCGAAGAGATGAACGGTGACCTTGTCTGGAGGCCCGCCGCGGTGGTCGTCCACGAGCAGGGCAACCGTTCCGAAGCCGTCCGTAGAACCGACGCTGCAAGCTTCGTTCGTTCCGACGTTGATCGCGGCGGAGGCTGTCGGCTGGCCCACGGCAGCCGGGCCGAGTCCTGCGCATTCGTCCTGGGCGCCGCCACCACCGCCCGCATCCGGCTGCCCGCCACCGCCACCGCCGTCAGCTTCGGGCTGCCCACCGCCACCGGCTGCATCCGGCTGCTCGCCGCCATCCGGGGAAGAACCGGTCGACGGACTCGAGTTTCGGGCGCGCCCGCGTTCGGCCGCGGCCCGGCCCCGGACGGCGGCTACATGCCCGAACTGAACGTGCTCTGCGGCATCGCCGACTTCAGCACGGAGAGCGAGCAGCACGACGCTGGCTGAGCGCCTTGCCACGAGCCCTCCCCTGTAAGGAGTCTCGAGGAGCAAGTTTCAGACCATGTAGAGATGCTGCTCCAGCCTGTGACCGTTTGCTCGCACCCCCCGAAACCAACGGCTTTGTGCAGCCGCTCGACACGTGCTCGAAATCCGAACAGCACGCTCATCAGCCCGGCGTTGGCGCGTTTTGCTCTATGAGTCCCTGCCTCTTGAGCTCGGCCCAGAAATCAGGCGGAGTCGACGTCTGCATCGAGGTTACGTTGGCGAGGATCTGCTCTTCGCTCCGTGCACCGACGATCAGAGCCGCAGCGACGTCCGGGGTTGCGGAGAAGCGTAGTGCCGCGGTTCGAAGGTCTACACCGTATTGGGCGGCCACCGCGCGCAGCTTCTCTCGCTTTTCGATGTATTTGCGTGGGATGTCCCAGGAATTCTTTCCGTAGTTGTAACGCGCACTGCCGGAGATGAATCCCGCGTTCAGAGACGAGCCGATCACGAATTTGACGTTACGCTGTCGCGCCACGGGAAAGACGCTGTTGAGCGCGTTGGAATGGTCGATCAGCGAGTATTGGGATGCGAGCAGACATACGTCGGGGTCCGCCTCCTGCATGACCCTGAGGATCGGTTCGGGCGTGTTCACACCGATGCCCCAGCCCTTGATGATCCCCTCCGCCTTCATGCGGGCCAGGGCCGGGAATGCACCCTTGAGCGCGATCTCGAACTGTTGCTGCCAAGGAGTTGGCAGCAGCTTGTTGTCGGATGAGATGTCATGTACGAACACGATATCGAGATGACTGATTCCGAGCCGCTGCAGACTGTCCTCAACGGAGCGGCGCACGCCGTCGGCCGAGTAGTCGAATACGACGTTGTTGGGAGACGGTGAGAAGGGGAAATTCGACCTTCCGTTGTTCTGCTTGGAAGCCTTGAGCAGCTTACCGACCTTCGACGAGAGGATGTATTCGTCCCGATTCTTGTTGTGCAAGTAGTACCCGAAGCGTCTCTCGGCGAGCCCGAGCCCGTACCAGGGCGACACGTCGTAGTAGCGCACGCCGGCGCTCCAGGCCGCATCCAAGGTCTTATACGCATCCTCGTCGGTGATGACTTCGAACTCGTTGCCCAGCGTTACACCGCCCAAACCGAACTTGACGGGTGGTACGTAGTGCCGGGTCCGCTCTCCGGCTCCGCTTTGCGTGCCGCTCTCAGGCGCTGCGAGACCGGGCCTGCCTGCGATCACACCGCCGGCCGCCAGGGCGGAGCCCGCTGCCGCGATGGTGAGAAAATCGCGTCTCGATGTCATGTCTGAGACTCCTCTGTTGCAACGCGTTTCCAACTCGTTCACCGATCTGGGGATGCAGGCCTGATCCAGTGACGCCACGCCAAGTGATGTCGAACCGGATCCAGACCGCCGCGCCCTTCAGGAACTCCGCCGCTTGCTCGAGCCTCCACGTTCCTTCTCGGTTGAGCCGAACGGGTGATCATTCAAGGCTCGTGCCAGCCGCGCGTGCTCACTCGTGCGTCTTCGGGCTGAACCGGAGGCGGACTTGAGCCGGGGCGGACGTTGACCAAGGCACCGCCGCCGCGCTGTTTGCCGTTAGATCGCTTGGCGCGCAGCCAGCGCGTGCTTACTCGTGTCCTTCCTGCAGTCCACAAGGGGGGAGCGAAACATGACGCACCGGATCGGAACCTTGCCGCGCTTCGCGGCGGCTACGCCACTGCTCATCGCTTTGGCGGCTTCGGCAGCACGACAATACCGCGAGGTCGACGTCGCCGCGGCGGTCGGCCCGTCGTTCTTACCGAGGGCGATCAACGACGAAGGCGTCGTGGTGCTGTTCGGCTTCGTCGAGGGCCAGCGGATGTCGAAGCTCTACGACATCGGGCGCGGCGAAGTGGTGCGCGTCCTTCCCGACGACCAGGTCGCCGCGATCAGCAACAGTGGCGACATCGTCGGCATCGGTTCGACCGGCGCCTGGTTCGAAAGCGGCGGCGTGCGCACCTCGATCCCACTGCAGCGGCCCCTGAGCGTCAACGACAAGGGACAGGTCGCCGGTTTCGCCGGCGGCTTCTTCCCGCGTGGCGCAGTCTACTCGGTCCCGGATGGCACCTTGACGCCGCTCTCACTCGGGGGCAACCAGAGCACTGCGACCGCGATCAATGCCTCGGGCCGCGTGGCCGGCACCGGAACGTTGCCGGGGACCCAGACCCTCCACGCGTTCGCATGGGATGGGAGCACGATCCAGGACCTCGGCACGCTGGGTGGCGACGGCAACAGTTCCGCGGCAGCCATCAATGGCCGCGGCGACATCGCCGGAAGCGCGTCCATCTCGTCCACGCAAGCGCACGCCTTCGTCTTCGACGGCGAGACGATGCACGATCTGGGCACGCTTCCGGGGTGCGACCGTAGCAACGCCGCGGCGATCAACGACGCGGGAACAGCGGTTGGGTCCGTGGACCTGTGCGCAGATGGCTCGTCGCACGCCGTCCTCTTCAGCAAGAACGCGGGCCTCGTCGACATCAACACCGTCGCGCCGGCTTCCGACGGATTCACGTACTCGAATGCGATCGGCATCAACAACGCAGGCATCATCGTGGGCATCGCCGTGGGACCGGATGGTTTCACCACGAGGGCGTTCCTGCTCGTGCGCGACGACGGTTAGCCGCGGCGCCCTCTCGATACTCGCGAACGTGCGCCCTTTTGAAGTCGATCGCGGTCGCCGTCCTCTGACCGCCCTGCGCGGCGGGGTGTAGCGCACCCCCGCCGCATTCTGGTAGCTGAGGACGGTATGAGGGAAGAGGGCCGAGGAGAGACCGGGCCGCTGCACGAGTGCTCGATCCGCGGCAGCAAGGAGGCGGGCCAGAAGCTCTGGGCGATGCTGTCGTTGGGCGCGAGCAGGCCCTGGCCCGACGCGCTGGAGGCGCTCACCGGCCAGAGGCAGATGGAGGCGACGGCGCTGCTCGAGTACTTCGCTCCGCTGCAGAAATGGCTGGGCGACCAGAACGCCGGCCAGAGGTGCGGCTGGTGAGCGCGACGGCCGAAGCGCTGCGGGCCGGGGAGCCGGCACAGGCGACGACCTTCGGGGGACACCCGCGGGGGCTGCGCACGCTGTTCTTCACCGAGATGTGGGAGCGCTTCAGCTACTACGGGATGCGCGCCCTGCTCGTGCTGTACCTGACCGCGACCGTCGCGCAGGGCGGGGTCGGCTTCTCCATCGAGAAGGCGACCGGGATCTATGGCTGGTACACCATGGGCGTGTACCTGGCCGCGCTCCCGGGCGGCTGGATCGCGGATCGGTTCCTGGGCCAGCGGCGCTCGGTCCTGCTCGGCGGAATCGTCATCGCCCTGGGACATTTCTCGCTGGCCGTGCCGAAGCTCGCCTTCCTCTACCTGGGCCTGTTGCTCGTCATCGTGGGCGTCGGGTTCCTCAAGCCGAACGTCAGCACCATGGTGGGCGGGCTCTATCGCGAGAACGACGCCCGCCGGGACGCGGGGTTCTCCATTTTCTACATGGGCATCAACATCGGCGCGATGCTCGCCCCGCTGGTCTGCGGGTTTCTCGCGCAGAGCGCCGCGTTCCGCGGCTTCCTCGAGCGGCACGGCGTCGACCCGCGTCTCGGATGGCACTTCGGGTTCGCGATGGCCGGGTTCGGCATGGTGATCGGGCTCGTGCAGTACGTCCTCGGCCAGGGCGACTTCGGGGCGAGCGCGGACGGACCGCGGGAGCGTCCCGCCGCGCAACAGGCGAAGGAGCACGCGGCGCTCACGCGCGAGGACTGGATGCGGATGGCCGCCATCGGCGTGCTCTTCCTCTTCTCCTGCATCTTCTGGAGCTCGTTCGAGCAGGCCGGCTCCAGCCTCAACCTCTTCGCGGACCGGGTCACCGACAACCGGTTCCTCGGCCACGCCTTCCCCTCGAGCTGGTACCAGGCGGTGAACTCCACCTTCATCATCGCGCTCGCGCCCGTATTCGCCTGGCTCTGGGTACGGCTGCGCGACCGCGAGCCGTCCAGCCCGGCGAAGTTCGCCTGGGGCCTGTTCTGGGTCGGCGCCGGCTTCTTGCTCGTCGCCGCCGCGGCGGCCATCGCACAGCGCACCGGGCAACCCGTGAGCCCCTGGTGGCTGGTGGGCGTCTACCTCTGCCACACCATCGGCGAGCTCTGCCTGTCTCCGGTGGGCCTCTCCACGGTCACCAAGCTCGCTCCAGTCCGCTTCGCCTCCCTGATGATGGGCGTCTGGTTCACCTCGCTGGCCGTCGGCAACCGGATCGGCGGGTGGGTCGCCGGCCACTTCGATCCCAACGGCTCCCTCCCAGGCCTCTTCCTCACCGTCGCCGCCTTCGCCATCGGCTCCTCGGTGCTGCTCGCCTTGCTCACCCGCCCCATCAAGAAATTGATGTCCGGAGTGCGCTGACTACAAACGGTTCACGCAGAGCACGCAGAGGGCGCAGAGATTTGTTTTTCAACAAAAATCCCTCAGCGGTCTCTGCGAGCTCTGCGTGAAACGTTTTTAGGCGGCGACTCCGCCGCCTTGGGGGAGGGATTCGCGGGTCAAGTTGCGGACGCCGTTCTCGTGGACCACCACGTCGTCCTCGATGCGGATGCCGCCCAGTGGGGCGA
>Ga0137409_10006129_pt1 | contig 12493 bp, 18 predicted proteins | sample CZODoug1_16funga_FD_122059 | JGI IMG/M metagenome (GOLD analysis project Ga0137409, IMG submission 122059) | Vadose zone soil fungal communities from Angelo Coast Range Reserve, California, USA - CZODoug1_16fungal (Hybrid Assembly) | ecosystem: Environmental > Terrestrial > Soil > Vadose zone...
CGTTCTTGGCACACGCAACCGAGAAATGCGCAGCGCGTTTCACATGCCTCACGGCATCATTCGCGAGAATTTGCGCAAGTATGGAACCGGTCTCACGCGCAGCGCCCATTTTTCAGATGTCGGCGTCGTCGCAACGTCTCTCAACCCCTCCCTAACGTGGGATTACATGGATTGGTTGCGCTCCCTTACAAAACTTCCGATTCTCTTGAAGGGCATCCTCTCGCCCGAAGACGCGAAATTCGCCGTCGAACACGGCGCGCATGGCATCATTGTTTCGAATCACGGCGCACGAAACCTGGACACATTGCCATCCACTCTCGAAGCTCTCCCCGGCGTCATCGAAGCCGTCGGCGGCAATATTCCTGTACTTTTCGACGGCGGCATTCGCCGCGGCACGGACATTTTCAAAGCCCTCGCTCTCGGAGCGAAGGCCGCTCTTATCGGCCGCCCCTACGTTTATGGCCTCGCCGTGAACGGCGCGGCAGGCGTCGCCCGTGTCATCGAAATTCTGCTCGAAGAACTGCGTGTCGCCATGTCCATCTGTGGCCGCCCAACTCTTGCTTCCATCGACAAATCCGTTCTCTGGAACAACTCCAAGGAATAAGAATGAGGGCCATAAAAAAGCCCGGGCCGCTGGGGGTTGCGGCCCGGGTGGGGGTACAGCCTGAGGGGGGCTAAGGTAAACTCGTTTTTCTAATGCACCGTCTGTGTCGTGAGCTGGCAAATCATTCGCAGCTCTTCATACGTAAAGAAATACTCTTCGTGCATCCCAACCAATTCTTTGTGCCCGAATCCTGTTTCCCGCGAAATCCGGCAGAGCTCTTTTTCCGGCATCCCGAGCAGCGTTGCCGCTCTCGATTGACCGACGTATTTGGGCTCCGGCGCGTTCATCAATTCACCTTACGCAGGAATCAGTGCCATGGCGTCTTCTTCCACGGCCAAAATCATCGCCTTATAAATGTCCACGTCCCAGCCATCACCGATGCGCACACGCAGCGTTTCGCCGCCATCTTTCAGAACGCGCCCGCGCACGGGCACTTTAATTTCGCCAAGAGCCACTTGCAGCACAACCGCTTGGCCAATCCAAGATTTGTATGCGCTGTCCATTTGCTCTCCCTCAGAGATTTACTGCCGCCAGGGAGAGGATCGCGTGCGGTGCCCAATTCTCACAATGGTACAGCGAGGGTACGGGACTAGTAGAAAGGTACTGTTTTGCGTTTGAGCATCGTTTTTCCCGCGTTTCTATCGCAGTACTTTTGTACTTAATCTTCGGGACGCCCATACCATTGGTCATTCCCACGGCTTCCGTCATCCTCTACTCGTGAGTCGCGAAGTCCCAATCCGCAGCGAAGAACAAGCACGCCCCGCAGAACCGCGTCCTGGCATCGGACTCGCCCTCGGCGGCGGATTCGCGCGCGGTTTCGCGCATCTCGGCGTCCTGCAAGTTCTCGAGCAGAATCACATTCCTGTCACTCACATCGCGGGCACCAGCGTCGGCAGCATTCTCGGCGCAGCCTATGCCAGTGGCGCACCCCTGGCGAAAATCCTTGCCACCTGCCGTGACCTTAAGTTTCGTGATATTGCGCGCTGGCGCGTCTCCCGCCTCGGCCTTGCCAGCAACCATCGCTTATCGGATTTGATGGACCGCGTTTTCGAAGCGCGCCAATTCGAAGACTTGCGCATTCCCATGGCTGTCGTGGCCACCGATCTCGCTACTTGCGATCCGGTCATCTTCACGCAAGGCCGCCTCGTGGATGCCATTCGCGCAAGCTGCGCGTTTCCTGGCCTCTTCGAACCCGTGGAAATCGGTACGCGCTGCCTCGCCGACGGCGGTCTCGTCGCGCAAGTTCCCACTGTAGCCGCGCGCCAGCTGGGCGCCGAGCGCGTCCTTGCAGTTTCCGTCGGCATGCAGGACGGTCACCGCGGCGCTCCCAAGAACATCTTTCAGGTTGTCGCCCGCGCCGTTTCCGCTGCGCAAAAACATCAGCTCGAATCCTGGGAACGCCACGCAGACCTCGTCCTGCGCCCCGACGTTCAGCATCTCGCCTGGGACGATTTCGAACGCGCCAGCGACGCCATCGAAGCTGGCGTTGCCTGCGCCACCCGCGCGCTTCCGCGCATCAAAAAATTGCTCGAACGCACCGTCGAACTCGAAGATATATTCGACGTCGAAGCTCGCTCCCATCTCTGGATTGCGGAGGCTCACCGGTGATTCGTCGCGTGTGGTGGCTCGGACCTGCGAACACGCTCGTGCTTCTCTGGATGGAATGCGGAGAGAATCCCGCCTTTTTTTGTTACCTTATTACCAGGAGCGCCGCGCTCTGGGTCCGCGGGCAGCAGTCATAGCTGCCCTAACTAAACGCAGCCGGCGATTAAACCCTTCTTGGATTCTATCCTTCACTTACTTCGTTCGCTTTACAGCTCCGAAGGTTTGAAACAACTTATTCAATGGATTGGTCCCAATCTCTTCTGCGGGCTCGTCTGCACAATTCTTTTCGCCGAGACCGGTCTCTTTGTCGGCTTCTTTTTGCCCGGCGATTCGCTTTTAGTGACCGCGGGAATTTTTGCGGGCCAGAATGTGGTTCCTCTTCGCTGGCTTCTCATTCCGGGGATTCTCTGCGCGATTATCGGCGACCAGCTCGGATACTGGATAGGCCGCAAAGCTGGCCCTGCGCTGTACAAGCGTGAGGACTCGTTCTTCTTTCGCCGTAGTCATTTGCAGCGCGCGCACGATTTCTATGAGAAATATGGCGGAAGGGCAGTCATTTTGGCGCGCTTTGTACCGATTGTCCGCACGTTTTGCCCGCCGGTGGCTGGCGCAGCCCGCATGCCGTATTCGCGCTATCTGACTTTCGACATTTTCGGCGGCATATTTTGGGTCGGCAGCATGGTCTTGGGTGGCTACATAGCTGGATCGCGCATCCCCAACATCGGCAAGTACCTTCATCTCATCATCGGCGGAATCATTTTTCTTTCGATCCTTCCGCCCATTGTCGGCCTCTTGCGGGCGCGCGGCTCAGGTTCCCCGCCGGTTCCCCGATCCTCCGCTCCAGCCGTTCACCCAGACAACGACTAACACATGCCGCCGAGCAGAATCCAAACCATCATTTTCGATATCGGCCGCGTCCTGGTTCGCGTGGACGTCTCACGTGCCATGCAAGACCTCGCGCAAGGCATTTCCCTTTCACCGCAAGAGATTTGGACCGCTATTGAAAAAGATCCTCGTTGGCAGGATTGGCAGGAGGGCCGCATCTCTCCACGTGATTGGCATCTGCATCTTGCCAAGCGCCTCGGCGGCTCGCTCACCTTCGAACAATTCACCGAAGCCTGGAATCGCGCGCTCGACCCGCAGCCCATTCAGGAAAATTCTCTGTTCGAAAGCCTCCGCAAAAATTTTCGCATCGGTCTTCTTTCGAACACGGATCCCATTCACGTCGCTCATCTTGAATCCACATTCGAATTCTTCCGCTACTTTCCGAAATCCGCGCGCACATATTCTTGCGTCGTTGGAGTGAGCAAACCCTCTCCACTCATCTTTCGCGAAGCCCTCAAATCCCTGCGCGCAAAAGCCGAGGCATCCGTCTTCATTGATGACATCGAGGCCTACGTGGACGCCGCCCGTCGTCTCGGCATGCAAGGGATCCACTATCAGGATTCCGCCCAACTATCGAATGACCTTAATACCCTCGGTGCAAACCTCCCTTCCTGACGTCATCCCAAAATTTCAGTGTGCATTTAACCTCCGCGTAAAGATTGCAGGGACTAGTACTTAGCCTGCTACCAGCGCTTTTCGGCCCCTCTTCGGCTAGCCCCTCATTTTTCAGGTACTTAGCCGCCTACCTTCCCTCCTGGTCCAAAGTACAGGTTTGGCTCCCTGCTTGCACTTTTCCTGACCACGAACGGATTCCGCAGAGTTTGGCAGTGGGGTGAAAGCCGCAGAGCGGCTACCCAGAAGAGGAGAAAGAACTAGTCATGGCCGACGAATATACAGAAGTAAAGAGTTCACCAGCGTGGCAGTTGCCCGCAATCATCGTGTTGGGTTTGATTGCGATTGGCGGTTTGGCATTTGGTTGGAATGCTTCTTCCAAGTTGGACAGCACACAGCAAGCAGTCGCGACCCAAGTGAAGACCATGCAGACCTCGGTCGAGCAGGATATGTCTTCCCTGAAGGACCGTCTGGCACAAGCGGAAAAGACCAACACCGACTTCCAGGGCGATCTGAAGGTTGTTACGGGCAAGCTCAAGATTACCCAGGGCCAACTCAAGAAGGCTCGTGAAGAAGCCACCAAGGCCAATACCGATACGACCGAGAAGCTCACGGCTTTGGACACCAACGTCCACACCGAATTGGCGACGAAGGCCGCTAGCGATGACCTGAAGACCGTAGATACCAAAGTTGGTGGCGTCCGCACCGATCTCGATACGACCCGCGAAGACCTGAAGATGGCCCGCAGCGAGATGGGCACGCTCATAGCGCGCAACCACGATGAAATTGATCAGCTCCGCCGCCTCGGCGAACGTGATTACGTTGAATTCACCATCACCGGCAAGAACAAGCCGCAGAAGGTGGGCAACGTGACCGTCGAACTCAAAGGCGTGAACGAGAAGAGGGGTCAGTTCAGCGTTAACCTGACGGCAGAAGATCGCCAGCTCCAGAAGAAGAATCGCGCCATGAACGAACCAATCTTTTTCTACCTCCATGGCACGAAAATTCCGCAAGAAATTGTGGTTAACAAAGTCGGCAAGGACACCGTTAGCGGATACGTCAGCATCCCAAAGGCGAATTCGCAAGCGAGCGCTTCGACTTCCACTTCTGGCAAGTAAGTAGAACAACCGAACCGCCGGCGCGAGTCGGCGAAAAGAGGGCGGCTCTGAGGCCGCCCTTTTTTTTGCCAAGTGCGTTTCCATGCCCGACTCAGGTTTCCCGTACAATTGCGTGGCCCCTCGGGAGGCCGCCTTTGCTCAGGACAAAAACTGTCGTCTATTGCTCCGTGGATCCTTTTTTATCCTCGCGGGGCAAATTCCTCCACGGTTTTGAAGGCTTCCAGGCCGAACTCGATCAGCTCCAAATTCCCTGCGTCTGGCTTAGCAGCCATTCCCGCATTCAGCTGGACGATCCCCGCCGCCGCGCTGGACATGCGGAACCGTTCCTCGCCGAAGGCGGCTGCGGCGTTTACCTGCCCGAAGATTATTTCCACCTGAAGCCTGCAAGAACCGTCCGTCTCGCGCGATTTACCTGTATTCCCATTGCGCAGCAGCAGCCCGCCTCTGAAGAAGCGCTCGAATCTCTCAGCGTGGAATCGGCTGTGCCTGTCGTTCCCCTTCGTTCGTTAACTCCCCGAGAGCTCGCTCAAAATATCGGCCTTCCGGGCCACGAGGCCGAACTCGCTCGCCAGCGCGATTTCGATGAACTTTTCTTCTTCGCGGGCGCCAGTGACGCAGACATCGCGCGCTTCAAGTCGCTAGCGCAACAGAAAAATCTCTCTCTTCGCCAGCAAGGAATCCTTTGGTCCCTCGCCTTAGGCGCCGACGTGAAGCGCTGTGTCCGTGAATTAGGTGACCTCTACGACCGCTCGTTTCGCGCCCACGCCAACCGCTTCGCGATTGCTACCCCCGGCGAGTCTCCGGCCCTCTTTTCCGTATGCGATCGTGGCGTCCGCCTCATCGCCAATTCGAAAGAAACTTCCGAACAAACCTCCGATCCATCCCGTTTTGCTGACTACCCCATCACCGCGCCCGATTTGCGGGAGCACATACTCTCTTCAATCACTTCTCGTGGCTGATTCCTTCGGGAAACGTTCTGTCCCTAAAACCCATCGGATTGCACATTGAGGAATTTTGACAACGCAGTCTATTTCCTGACCTTTCGCAATTTTCGCCTAATAAGTGCACGCTTCTTGCGCGACGCGCGTTTGCTTCTAATGGCCACTGAATTGCAATTCTTAATCTGTCGAAATATTTTTGAGCCAGCAATTTCGGTGGAGCTCATCTGTTGAAGTCTTTCGAGTACTAGGAGGCCTAGACATGTCTTGGCTCATTCGAACCCTTCGTTTGCCGGCTCGCGAATCGCACACGAACCTCGCTCTGGCCATTTGCGTTTTCCTGATGAGCCTCATGTCCGTCGGCCTCATTTGGCAAGCCCAGATCATTGCCGACCAGCGCAGCGCCATTCAATGGCTTGAGTCCTTGAAGTTCGGCGGCTAGCCTTCCTCTCGAATTGTCCTGTCCTTATTCGTCTGCATTCCCGCGCGTCCACATTTTTTCGGATCACTTCTCTCGCCTCTCGACATTTCTTTCAACTGGAGTATTCTGTCCGCACAGGGGAATTTACGAATTAAGGAAAAGGGCCATGAAGAAACTGTTCGCACTCGCAGTTCTAGCATTCGCTCCCGTTTGGGGTTCGGCACAGCAGACTACCGGCTCCACGACTTCCGCAGCCTCCACGGAGCCGACAGTCTCGTCTCAATCCGGTTCGCATCGTTCGGCGGGGCATTCGCGCCATCACCATCACCGCAAGGCTCAGCATCACCGTCACCACCACACGAGAACAACACCACAGTAGCGCGCTCAAAAACAAATTGGGGAGCCGGGCGGCTCCCCAATTTGCTCTTTTTTGCTTTGTCGGTCTCGAAGCGTTGCAAACTGCGCACGCTATTTCGAGTCGACGCGCACCGCGTGCGCGGTGTGATTAGTTTTTGTTCAGCTCTAAGCCCGGTGGAGTCATTCTCATTTCTCCGGAGCCTGATGAGCTCACAGGTTCTTGTTACGCCTCTGTAAAGCCAAATGCAAGCGAATAGACGGAGAAATCGTAGATTTCTCGGTACGTGCCCAGGCTCTGTGGAAAATCCCTTACTTGATGAACAGCGTCTCGCGCAGCTGATCCCTGCCCACGAAGGACTTACTCGTGCGGAACCGGCTGAAGAGGTCTTGAATCTCGCGATTCTGATACACGCGCTGTGCTGCGCATAAAGGCGCAGCGGAAATGACCTGCAAGGTGTTCGAATCCGCCACGCGATATCTCTGGAAGACTTCGGGTTTCTTGCTATGGAACATCGCGAATACGATTCCGCCCGGACGCAGCAACTCCGTCAAGCGACCCACGGTTTGCTTGGCCACCACAGGCTCCAAATAGTCCAGAATGTCCCAAAGTAGAACTGCGTCAAAGGACGACTCTCGATACTTCAAATTCTCTTCGACAAATCGCGTCGCCCTTCCCCAAGGAGTTACATCCACAGAGTCCGACCCCGCTGCAACTTCCTGCAGTCGAATCTCTTCCTCGCCCAGGAATAGCTTCCACGAACGCAGCAGGTCATCCGAAGTGACCCGGAATCCGCGCTCGATGAAGAAACTCAGCGTGGTCTGCCAAGCCGGCCCCAAATCTAGCATCGTACCGCGGCCGAGCCCATCGAGGTTCCAGAGGAACTCCTTGAGCCCGTTCGAGATACGTGCGGATTCCTGCATTTCCGGTGGTCGTGGTGCGCTAACTGCCCCTACCGAGCCGTTTGTCCCGTTTCCTCTGCTGCCAGTGGGCAATCCCGCAGCGGGCCGGGACACGCTTCGGCTGGCCCTTCCGCCGATGCCAATGCCGAGTTTGCTCAGAAGTCCCATGACCTAAATCGCCGTTCCAGCGGCTACGCTTCCGGCCTTCTGAGAACCGCTGCCTGCGGAGGCGCTTGAGGCTTCCGAATTCTTAGCCTGCGGCTTGCCCGCTTCCACTTTTCCGCGAAACAGCGCGCCGTCTTCAATCGAGAGTCGTTCGGTTTGCACTTCGCCAATTATGCTCCCCGAATTCCAAAGTTGCACGCGATCGCGCGCATTCAATTTTCCTTGCACGCTTCCGCGCACAATAATTTCTCGTGCTTGAATGTCCGCTTTCACTTTTCCGTTCGGACCAACAGTTACGCTCCCTCCGCCCAATTCGAGCTTGCCCTCAAGGTTCCCATCAATGAACAAATCTTCTTTGCCCGTGATTTCGCCTTTGATTTTTATTCCCTGGCTGATGCACGCAGTTGCGCGCGCAGAAACCGGCGCACTCGCTGAAGTATTTGCGTTGGAATTTACAGCCGGCGCAGAACTTGCCGGCGTCGTGGAAAACTCCGTAACTCCTTGCGGCTTCGAATCTTCTTTCTTCCACACAGGACACCTCGACCCACTCTTTTGGTTTTTCGAAAGTCGCATTCGTAATCGGCTGGAGGGGGACGCGACTCTGAAAAGTGAAGATAATATAGGGGTTAGCGAGTGTAAAGGGGAATGCCGGGGCCTAAATCTAGGGTGTTACGTGAATGGCTATACTATATGTTGTGGCTTCATAATCCCCGGTTCCACAACCCGTTGCGATGTTTCACGAGTATCCCCCTTCCCGCGCAATTCCCACATCGCCACCACCATCCCCGCCACTTCCTTTGCAAACTCTTTCACCGACTTTCTTTTTTCAAACCAATGCTGCGGATCGAAATCTCCGTCTCGCGCGCTCGCCACACTCACCGAAATATTGGCCGGAAAAATTCTGCGAAAAATATATCTCGTTCTTCTCGTGTGATAGTTCGAAGTTACGACAATCACGCTCTTCCAATTTTTTTCCGCCGCCAGTTTCGCAAGCGCCACTGCCTCTTCGCGTGTGTTTTCTGCGTCTTGCGGAAATCGCAAGATCTTTTCCTTCGGCACGCCTCGCTCAATCAAGTCATGCTCCATCAATTCCGCGACTCCTGCATGCGGCCGCAGCCGCACTCCGCTCGCAACCACAACCGGCGCAAGCCCCTGCCGGTAGAGTTCCGAAGCCCGCGTCGCGCGATCCGCGTAAAAATTGTCAATGCTCAGCTCGAAAATCGCATCGGATTTTTGCAGGGGATCTTCCACGATCCAGCTTTCGCCCATGAATCGCAGCAGGGTATGCCGCGCGAGGTATAGCGCTCCCAGAACAAGAGTGAAACACAGCAATCCAATCACTTTCGCCGTGATTCCGCCATGCTCGCCCTTCATAAACCCGGGTCCAGCGCCCGCAATTGCTCCGCCGCTTGTTCCGGGAGTACCGCGTTGAAGTAAATCTCTTTAATGCTGTAGGATTTGCTGCGGCTCTCCACAATCGGCAGGATTTCAATGTGCCAGTGAAAATCGTCGGCCAGCGTTTTCCAATAGCCGGCCAGCTCGCCCTTTTTGTTTCGCGTATTCGGCGCCGTATGCACCACCAGGTGATACGCCGGCGCAAACTTATCCAGCCTTCGCAGCACTCTGCCTAATAACGCGGCAAGTTGTTTCCGGTTCGAACCTGGCCGGGGCTGCTCGAAAAGATGATTGTGCCGGCGGTGCAAAAGCCAAATCTCATAGGGAACTCGCGCCGCATAGGGACACAGTGCATAGTAATCGCCCTGCACGTCCACAATCCGCTTTCCCAGCTTCTCTTCCTGCCGCACGATGTCACAAAAAACGCAGCGTTCCTTCTCCCGGAACCATTCCCTTGACGCGCGTAACTCATACTTGATGCGGCGCGGCACAAAAATCGTTCCCGTCACTTCCGAATGAGCGTGCGGCCACTCTTCGCCGGAAAGAACTCCCTGATTCTTGAACACGCTGACGTGCTTCAGCCGCAAATCTTTTTTCAAATCCGCCACGCGGGAAGCCCACACCCAAACCACGCGTTCAATTTCCTCGTCGCTCAATTGCGACAGCTTCTTGTTGTGGTCCGGCGTCTCCACAACTACTTCATGCGCGCCCACCGGCCCCATTCGGTCGTAGATTCCCTCGGCCCGCCGCCCCGCTTCGCCCTCAATCTTGTAAAGAGGATCGGGATGAGGCACAACTCTCACCTGCCACGGGCCTTCCGCCGGCCAGGAAAGTATGGTCTGTTGTTTATCAATCGCGGGTTTTTCGAACGGACAATTGGACTCATCGCTTACTTCGCGATGCCCCAGCACAACCCAGCTCTGTGTGATCGGATCTCGTCGGATTTCCATTCGTCTTGGCCAGCGCTCGCTTTTCGTTTTTTTCTGTGCGCTTCGTAGTGTCTTTCCCCCTCCCATCCTTGTCAAGCAATCAGCACTCGGTTCACTTGCCAGTAGCCCACAGGCAAAACGGGGGACGCATGTTATTCTTCAATTTTCGATGCCAACCGATCTCGAATTCATGCAGCTCGCCGTCGAAGAGGCCCGCGCTTCCGCCGCAGCCGGAGAAGTCCCCATCGGCGCGCTCCTCGTCAACGAAGGCAAAATCATCGCGCGAAACGGCAATCGAACCATCCGAGACAACGACCCTACCGCGCACGCTGAAATCGTCGTCATCCGCGAAGCCGCGCAAATCCTCGGCAACTATCGCCTCGCCGACACAACTCTGTACGTGACGCTCGAACCTTGCTCCATGTGCGCCGGCGCCATGGTTCAGGCCCGCATCCTCAAACTAGTCTATGGCGCGGACGACCCACGCGGCGGCGCGGTGCAATCCTGTTTTGAAGTTCTCTCTCACCCCCGCCTCAACCACAAAGTGGAAGTCGTCTCCGGCGTCCTCGCCGCGGAGTCTTCCGCGCTCCTGCAATCCTTCTTCGCCGCTCGCCGCTAATTTATTCCTTCTCTGCGATCCTCCGTGTGCTCAGCGTCTCTGCGTTGTCTTTGTCTCCTCTTCCTTTCCCTTGTTCCGTAACCCAAATTTTCTCTCCGCGTGAAAACACGCCCACCCAACACCCAAATTGTTGAGCATCCCCACCCTCTGTTAGAATGAATGGTGCTGACCGCCGCGGAGAGGTGACTGAGCGGTTGAAAGTACTCGCCTCGAAAGCGAGCGTGGGGGAAACTCCACCGTGGGTTCAAATCCCACCCTCTCCGCCACTTCTGTAAGTGTCATTGATTTTCCTTCCCTTGAATTCATGGAAGAGCAAGGCAGACTCCGTATAATGAAACCGGACGCATACGACACTTTGGTTGCGCAATATGGGAACTCTGACTAAGCCGCCGGCGAACATTCTCGAATTGCCCCTGGGACAACGAGCTGAAATGGCTCTCAAAGCGGCTGTTGAGAAGGTAGTCGAAGAGCATGTGCGAGACGGCCGGCCGCTCTACATCTGGGGCGATGGCGAAGTGATTGAAGTGTCGGCCCAAGAACTCCGCGAACAATCCACACGGACGCAATAGCTCCGGCGCAACTTGTTCTCGGTCCACCATTCGAAGCCTTTGCCGCGGTAATCTGAATACTGATCTCGCAGAGAAGGTATCCCATGAAACGCGAAGACGGATTTGCCACTGATCCTCCTTTCCATTGGAACGGTAAGCGTCGCCGAGGATAAGCGAGGTCACCAGATCGTTCACGGTGACAAGGAACTCATGGAAAAGCTGGACGGGATTCATGCTTGTAGATGGAGGGCAGCTCACGCCGCTGTCATTCATTGTGTCAAACTTGGTTGGCTTAACGGGTGACTACTTCGAATCCCACAGAGAACACCGGGGCATATTCCGTTCTCATCTGTTTGAGAAACCTTAGTCCGAGAGCCGCGTCCAGATCAGAGCCGCGCTGGTGCTATTCAGCCTCAACCAACAACTGTATTCAGTTACTTGGTCTGTTCGGTCCTGGCCTTTTTCTTCGCGCGGGATTCTTCGGCAATCTGGTCATCAATGATCTTGATTTCCGTGGCTAACGACAATTTCCGGGGGTGGGCCTCAAATTGCCTGAATAATTCATCTCGCTTCCTCCGCTGCCTGGTTGCGACTTTCGCTCTGTGGTCTTTGTGTGCTCTGTGGTGAACAATTCTGGTAGCCGTTGCTGGGGTTAAACACTTCGCTTTTGCACAAACTCGCGGTTTCGCAACCGTCTCTCCAGGAGAGCCGCCGCCGCCAGGGCCATGCTGATTTGTAAGAGGATCATCGAGGCATCGGTCGCTCCAAAAGCCCGACCCACCCCGGCCGGCAACATTCCAACCAGGCAGGCCGCCAGCCAGGCCGCGAAAAAATTCCAACGCTGAACCGAGAAATAGAGCCCGATCAAAGGCAGCGCAAAAAAACCTGTCATCGTTCTCGCCAGGGCCAGCCACGCTTCATGCGCGTAACCTCGATCACTCCACCCGCTCGCCAGATAAATGCTCCCGGCGCCGTAAACCAGGATCGCCGGGAGAAACTGCCGCCATATCCCTCGAACCCTGCCGGCGATGATCTGCCGCTCGCGCAATGGAGTCACCAACAGCAACTCGAACGCACCCGTCTCCAATTCCTCCCGGAAGCTTCCCGTAGCGCTGAACGTCAAACCCAGCAACAAGAGCAGCCCCAGCCCCGCCTGTGCCGCATACAAATCCGCCGGGTTCGCGCTGAAAATAATCTCGACCACGATTATGAAAAGACACCACGTCCATTTCACCATTCGGGCGGAGGGCGAATAATGCTGAAGCCATCCAATTGGGTTGGCCGTCAGGGCCCGGGATAGATTCCGATTCAACGCCTGCACGCCGAAACGCGGCAAAAGAAACCTCTGCCTCAGGCCTGAAACCAAACCGTGAGCGGGCGCATCCTGCCACGACCTC
>Ga0137409_10006130_pt1 | contig 12491 bp, 12 predicted proteins | sample CZODoug1_16funga_FD_122059 | JGI IMG/M metagenome (GOLD analysis project Ga0137409, IMG submission 122059) | Vadose zone soil fungal communities from Angelo Coast Range Reserve, California, USA - CZODoug1_16fungal (Hybrid Assembly) | ecosystem: Environmental > Terrestrial > Soil > Vadose zone...
CTGCGCTTCGCACTCGACAGCGACGCAACCCCGGAGCAGTTGAAGAAGCTGGTCGAGCTCACCGAGCGCTACTGCGTGGTCCTGCAGACCCTGCGCAAGGCGCCAGCGGTGGCGATTTCGCTCTAACGCTCGTGAGGATTGTCGGGGTCGATTTCACCAGTGCGCCAAAGCGCGACAAACCCATCGTCGTCGCCGACTGCGAGGCAGACGGCCGCCGCCTGGCGCTGAAGCGTTTCCTCGAGTTCAGCGACTGGCCGGCCTACGAGCTTTGGCTCTCGGGCGACGAACAATGGGTCGGCGGCTTCGACTTTCCGTTCGGGCTCCCGCAGCACTTTGTCAAAGCGCAAGGCTGGCCTGCCGATTGGGTCGGCATGGTGAAGTGCTGCGTGCGCGGCGGCAAGGAAAGCTTCGTCGAGTCCGCCATGCGCGCGTTTGTCGAGGCGCGCAGTCCCGAGGACAAGCATCGCCAGACCGACTTTGTCGCAGGCTCGCACAGCCCGTTGAAAACCCGCACCAACCCGCCCGTGGGACTGATGTTCTATGAAGGTAGCTGGCGACTGCTTTCGCAGCGGATCCACGTGCCGATGTTGAACGAAACCGGGTCGCGAAAAATTGCGCTTGAGGCGTTCCCCGGTCTCCTGGTCTCGCGGTTGGGAGAGCGCTATTACAAGAACGACAAGCCACGCTCCGCCGAGGCCAACGCCGCGGCGCGCAAGCGCATCGTCGATCGGCTGACGAACGGCAATACCGAGCTCTGCTGCGCCTTCGAGTCGAAAACCCTGACCGAGCACCTGGTGCATGAGAGCGGCGACTGGCCGGACGCCCTGCTGTGCGCGGCACAGGCCCATTGGGGCTGGACGCGCCGCGATACAAACTTCGGTCTGCCGGCCAGCGTGGAACGGGTCGAAGGCTGGATCGTCTCGGCCTAGCCGGGGTTTTTCTTCGGCTCGACCGGCGCCAGCTCGTAGCCCTTCGAGTGCATGCAGAAGCTCGCCAGGCGCGCTTCCTCCATGAGCTGATCGCTGAAGGGATCGCCGAAAGGCGAGGAAGGCCACACGAAGAAGCGGCGGCCCTGCGCGTCCTGCACCATCGTTGGCCCGATCGGACGGTAAAGCCAGGTGCGGAAGCGCGCTTCGCGCCACGCTTCCTGCTGGCACTGCGCCGCGTCCTGGCTGAGCTGCTGCGGCGTCGCGTCCGGCTTCACCCACTGCATCGGCGTGCACGCGGCGGCGGCGAGCGCAGCGCAAGCGATCGGGTGGACAGCTACAATCGGCCGCATGCTCATAGTGTACGGAATGGCGGACTCGGGCAACTGCTACAAGGTCAAGCTGGCGCTCGAGCAGCTCGGCCTCGCCTACCGCTGGATCGAGGTCGATCCGGTCAAGGGGGAAACGGCAAGCGCCGCATTCCTCGCCAAGAATCCGAACGGCAAGGTGCCGACGCTCGAGCTCGAAAACGGCGAATTTCTTCCCGAATCCAACGCGATCCTGAATTACCTCGCCGATGGAACGCCGCTGCTGCCCGGGAAGCGGCTCGAGCGCGCGCGCGTGCTGCAGTGGATGTTCTTCGAGCAGTACAGCCATGAGCCTTACGTCGCGGTGGCGCGCTCGATCGTGCGCCATACGGCGCCCGATTCGCCTGAGCGCGTCCAGCTTCCCCGGCTGCACAGCCGCGGTCACCGCGCGCTTGGCGTCATGGAGCAGCACCTGGAGCGCGAGCCGTTCCTCGCGGCGGGCCGCTACACGGTCGCCGACATCGCGCTCTACGCCTACACCCATTGCGCCGCCGACGGCGGCTTCGACCTGGGGAAATACCCGGCGCTGCGCGCCTGGCTCGACCGCGTCGCCTCGCAGCCGCGCCACGTCCCGCTGCAGGCGTGAGCGGCGCGTCTGGCTTCATATCCATGCGCGTCTTCCTCGCCCTGCTTCTTGCGCTGCCGGTTCAGCTCGCGCTTGGGCAGTATCCGAGCCGCGCGATCAGGCTGATCGTCCCGTTTCCGCCCGCTGGTGCGACCGACATCGTCGGGCGCATCGTCGCGCAGAAGCTGAGCGAGCGGCTCGGCCAGCCGATGGTGGTCGAAAACCGGCCGGGCGCGGGCGGCTCGCTGGGCTCGGAGCTGGCGGCGAAGAGCGCACCCGACGGGTATACCTTGCTGATTGCGACCTCCAGCACGCACTCGATCGGTCCATCGCTGCAGAAGCTTGCGTACGACCCGATTCGCGACTTCGCGCCGATCACGCATGTCGCCAACGTGCCGAACGTTCTGGTAGTGAGCCCGGCGCTGCCCGCCAAAAACGTCGCGGAGCTGGTCGCGCTCGCGAAGTCCCGGCCCGGGCAGTTGAACTACGCCTCGAGCGGCGTCGGCACGATCGTCCATCTCAACGCGGAGCTGTTCAAGATGCTGAGCGGGGTGGACATAGTCCATGTGCCTTACAGGGGCACGGCGCTCTCCATTCCCGATCTCGCGAGCGGCGCCGTGGCCATGCTGTTCGACAGTCTCGCGAGCGCGATGCCGCACATCCGGTCGGGGAAGGTCAGGCCGCTTGCGTTGAACGCTGATCACCGCTCGCCGCTGTTGCCTGAAGTGCCGACCCTGGCCGAGGCGGGCATGCCGGAGTTCGATCGCTACACCTGGTTCGGCCTGTTCGCACCCGCCGGCACGCCGCGCGGGATCATCGCGCGGCTGCAATCCGAAACGGTTGCTGCGCTGAAAGCCGACGATGTGCTGGAGCGGTTCGCCTCGGTCGGCGCCGAGCCGGTAGGCAGCACGCCGGAGCAGTTCATCGAGCGGATCCGGTCCGATGCCGCCGGGTGGGCGGAGGTCATCAGGGCGGCGAACGTCGAGCCACAGTGACGTGATGCACTGCGAGCTCGTCATCCCCGGTCTTTTCTCCGCTCCGGCGGAAGCGCGCCTGCCGTCTCTGGAGTTGCTGCTGGCGCGAGGACGCGCCAGCAGCGGGGAATCGCAGCCGCTCGAGCATTGGCTGGCAGAAGCCTTCGGGCTGGAAGACGGGCCCCTCGCCGCCGGCGCGCTGACGGCCCTGGCCGGCAACCGGGATCCGGGAGAGGAGCGGTGGGTACGAGCCGACCCGGTGCATTTGCGGCTGATGCGCGACCGGCTGATCCTGGTGCCGGCCGCGGCCTTCGGCCTCTCGCGCGAGGAAGCCGAGGCGTTGTGCGAGACGCTGAACGAGCACTTTGCCGGCAGGCTCGACATTCTTCCCGTGCAGCCGCAACGCTGGAGCGCGCGCCTGCAAATGGAGCTGGAGGTTTCCGCAAGCTCTTCTTTCGACATGGCGGGCCGCGAGCTGCAGGCACCCCTGCCCGGCGACGCCCTGCTGAACGAGGCGCAGATGGTGCTGCACGAGCACCCGGTCAACGAGGCGCGCGAAGCGCGCGGCGAGCCGGCAGTCAACAGCCTGTGGCTGTGGGGCGCCGGCCGCGTGCCGCCGAAAACGCAAAGCCGCTGGCAGTCGGTCGCCGCCGACGATCCGCTCGCAGTGGGGCTCGCCCGGCTCGCGGGGGCACGGCAGCGCGGCCTGCCGGCCTCGGCCGCGGCCTGGCTCGAGCGCCTGCCGGAGGACGGACGCCATCTGGTGGTGCTGGACGAATTGCGGGTCGAGCCGGAAAAGGCCCAGATGCTCGAGCGGGGGTGGTTTGCGCCGCTTCTCGCCGCGCTGCGCGCCGGGCGCATCGGCATGCTGACGGTCCACGTCCCCGACTCCCCCGACGGCGCCTCGTTCGAGACCATCCGCGGCGACCTGCGCCGCTTCTGGCGCCGGCCGAAGGCGCTCGGGCATTACGCATGAGGATCGTCGAGCGGAGCTATTCCGAAACGGACCGCCGCGCGCTGGCGGAGGCTGGCGTGCATCCGCTGCTCGCGCGCATTTTCGCCGCGCGACGCATCGCCTCGGCGGATGAATTGCGCTACGAGGCGGCTAGTCTTCTGAATCCCAAATTGCTGAAAAACGCCGAGCACGCGGCGCAGCTTCTCGCCGACGCGATCGCGCGGCAGAAGCGCCTGCTGATCGTCGCCGACTACGATGCCGACGGCGCGACGGCGTGCGCGGTCGGCGTGCGCGCGCTGCGCAGGTTCGGCGCCAACGTCGAATACCTCGTGCCGGACCGCTTCAAGCTGGGCTACGGGCTGTCGCCCGAGCTGGTCGACATCGCCTCGCACCGCAAGCCCGACGTCCTGATCACCGTCGACAACGGCATCGCGAGCGTCGAGGGCGTCGCGCACGCGAAGCGCCTCGGCATCGCCACGCTGATCACCGACCACCACCTGCCCGGCGCCGAGCTGCCGGACGCGGCCTGCATCGTCAACCCCAACCAGGCGGATTGCGCGTTTCCCTCCAAGGCGCTGGCGGGGGTCGGCGTGATGTTTTACGTGATGCTCGCCCTGCGCGCGGAGCTCAGGAAAAGAGGGGCCCTCAAGGAGGAGCTCAATCTCGCTTCCCTCACCGACCTGGTCGCGCTCGGCACCATCGCCGACGTGGTGCCGCTCGACGCGAATAACCGCAACCTCGTGGCGCAGGGACTGAAGCGCCTGCGCGCCGGATACGGCAAGCCGGGGATCGTGCAGCTGCTGCGCGCCGCGGGCCGCGCGCCAGGCGAAGCGTCGAGCTTCGACCTCGGCTTCGTCGCCGGGCCGCGCCTCAACGCGGCGGGCCGGCTCGCCGACATGAGCCTCGGCATCGAATGCCTGGTCACCGACGACGAGGCGCGCGCCGCGAACTGCGCGCAGGAGCTCGATCGCCTCAACCGGGAGCGCAGGAAGATCGAGGCCGCGATGCTCGAGCAAGCGCTCGATGAAGTAAAAAAGCTTGCCGGAGAGGATCGTTCGACCTTCTACGATCCCGGCTGGCACGAGGGCGTGGTCGGCATCCTCGCCTCGCGCCTGAAGGACCGCCTGCACCGCCCGGTGCTGTGCTTCGCGCGCTCTGCCGCGGGCGGCCTGCTCAAGGGCTCCGGGCGCTCGCTGCCGGGGCTGCACCTGCGCGACTGCCTGGATCTCGTCGCCAAGCGCGCCCCGGGCCTGATCCAGCGCTTCGGCGGCCACGCGCAGGCCGCCGGGCTGACGATCGCCGAAGCGCAATACGAGCGCTTCTGCGCGGCGTTCGAGCGCACGCTCGAGGAGCTGCTGCCGGCGGAAGCGCGGCTCCACACCGTCGAGACCGACGGCGCGCTCGAGGCGGCGCATTGCACCCTCGAGGTCGCGCGCCTGATCGAGGCGCAGATCTGGGGCCAGGGCTTTCCGCAGCCTCTCTTCTGCGATACATTCGCCGTCGAAAGCCAGCGCGTGGTCGGCGAGCGGCACCTGAAGCTGCGGCTGATCAAGGACGGCCGCCGCTTCGAGGCGATGCGCTTCGGCGCGCTCGACCCGGTCGCCGATCACCTGCGCGCGGCCTACCGCCTCAGCGTGAACGAGTTCAACGGCCTGAAGAACGTCCAGCTCAACGTGGAGCACATCGAATGAAACTCGTTGGTTGTTTAACTCTCCTCATCTTTACCGGGTTCGCTCAAGCCGCCGATGTAGAACCGACAAAGAACGCCGGGCCGTATGTGCCGTCGCCGCAGAGCGTGGTAGCCGACATGCTGCGCTACGCCGAAGTGGGGCCGGACGACTTCCTGATCGACCTCGGCTCTGGCGACGGCCGCATCGTGCTCACCGCCGCGAAGCTGTTCGGCGCGCGCGGCTTCGGCGTCGAGATCAAGGAGAATCTCGTCAAGCGGGCGAACGAGGCCGCGCACAAGGAGGGCCTCGCCGACCGCGTCAAGTTCGTCAAGCAGGACCTGTTCAAGACCGACATCTCCAAGGCCACGGTCATCACCATGTACCTGCTGCCCGATACCGTGAACCTGCTGAAGGACAAGTTCCTGGCCGAGCTGCGGCCCGGCACCCGGATCGTGTCGCACGACTATCCGCTCACCGGCTGGATCCCGGAGAAGTACGTGCAGATGGACCTGGAGGACAAGATACAGATCAGCGGCGTCACCACTACCCTCATCTACCTCTACGTCGTGCCGGCGAAGGTGGCCGGGCGCTGGAACGCGCAAATGCCGCCGGCGGTGAGCAGGCAGCCCGCGACGCTGCGGCTCAGGCAGCAGCTGACGCGCGTGTCGGGCAGCGCGGTGCTCGACGGCAAGGAGGTGCCGCTCGAGGACGTGAAGCTGCGCGGCGATCACCTCAGCTTCAAGCTCGCCGGGCGCAAGGGCGAATTCACCGGGCAGGTGAAAGGCTCGAGCATCGAGGGCACGCTGGACGCCGGCGGCACGAAGACGCCGTGGAGCGCCATGCTCAGCGGCTGATGCAACGCAAACGCGTCAATTCGTCGAAGCTGCGCTCGGTCGGCTACGACGAGAAAACCCGCACGCTCGAAGTCGAGATGTCGAACAGAGAGGTCTTTCAGTACGGCGGCGTCTACCCCGAGGTCTACCGCCAGTTCATGGCGGCGCCCAACCCGACCACGTTTTTCGACGACAAGATCGCGGAAGAATATTCCGCCCGGCGCGTCTGAGCGGTCGCGGCCTGCGCTAAACTCGGGGGCAAGAAGTGGAAGCCGAGCGCATAAACCAGATCGCCTCCTCGCTCACCGACCTGCAGACCCGGTCGGCCGAGCTGCGGAGGTATCTTTGACTTCGAGGCGAAGCAAAACCGCCTCGCGGCGCTGAACCGCGAGCTCGAAGACCCGAAGCTGTGGGACAACCCGCAGCGCGCGCAGGCGCTCGGCAAGGAAAAGAAGGCGCTCGAAGCCATGGTCGGCACGCTCGGCCGCGTCGGCAGCGGCCTCGCCGACGCGAAAGAGCTGTTCGACATGGCGCGCGCCGACGCCGACGAAGCGACGCTCGAGGAGATCGGGCGCGAGGCGTCGCGCCTGGAGAGGGATGTCGCGGCGCTGGAGTTCCGCCGCATGTTCTCCAATCCGCTCGACCCCAACAACTGCTTCGTCGACATCCAGGCGGGCTCGGGCGGCACCGAGGCGCAGGACTGGGCGGCGATGCTCGAGCGCATGTACATCAAGTACTGCGACAAGAGGGGCTTCGCCGTCGAGGTGCTGGAGCGCACCGGCGGCGAGGTGGCGGGCATCAAGAGCGCGACCCTGAAGGTCAACGGCGACTATGCGTACGGCCACCTGCGTACCGAGACCGGCGTGCATCGCCTGGTGCGTAAAAGCCCGTTCGATGCCAATGCGCGGCGGCATACGTCCTTCGCCAGCGTGTTCGTCTATCCCGAGGTCGACGAGTCGATCGAGGTGGAGATCAACCCCGCCGACCTGCGCATCGACACCTACCGCGCCTCGGGCGCGGGCGGCCAGCACGTCAACCGCACCGACAGCGCGGTGCGCATCACGCACCTGCCCAGCGGCATCGTCGTGCAATGCCAGAACGACCGCTCGCAGCACCGCAACCGCGCCGAGGCGATGGCGATGCTGAAAGCGAAGCTCTACGAAGCCGAGGTGCGCAAGCGCCGCGCCGAGCAGGCGAAGCTCGAGGAGCAGAAGACCGACATCGGCTGGGGCCACCAGATCCGCAGCTACGTGCTCGACCAGTCGCGCATCAAGGACCTGCGCACCGGCGTCGAGACCGGCAACACGCAATCGGTGCTCGACGGCGATCTCGACGACTTCATCACCGCGAGCCTCAAGCAGGGAGTGTAAAAGTGGAAGAAGACAACAAGCTGATCGAGGAGCGCCGGGAGAAGCTGAAGGCGCTGCGCGCCGCGGGAATCGCCTACCCCAACGATTTCCGCAGGCGGGATCTGGCTTCCAAATTGAATGAATCGCATGGGGATAAAACCAAGGAGGCGCTGGAAAAAACCCCCGTGGCTGCCTCGATCGCCGGCCGCATGATGCTCAAGCGCCCGATGGGCAAGGTGACCTTCGCCACGCTGCAGGACGGCTCGGGCCGGATCCAGATCTACGTGTCGAACGACCTGACCGGCGAGAAGCAGCACGAGGAATTCAAGCATTGGGACCTCGGCGACATCGTGGGCGTCGAGGGCACGCTGTTCAGGACCAACAAGGGAGAGCTGACGCTGCAGGCGAAGAAGATCCGCCTGATCTCCAAGGCGCTGCGCCCGCTGCCGGAGAAATTCCACGGCCTGGCGGATCAGGAGACGCGGTACCGGCAGCGCTATCTCGACCTGATCGTCAATCCGCAGGCAAGAGAGGTGTTCGCCGCCCGCTCGCGCGTGGTTCATGCGTTGAGAGAGGTGCTTCTGAAAGAAAACTATCTGGAAGTCGAGACCCCGATGCTGCAGCCGATTCCCGGCGGCGCTGCGGCGCGACCCTTCAAGACGCACCACAACGCGCTCGACATGGATCTCTACCTGCGCATTGCGCCGGAGCTCTACCTCAAGCGCCTGGTGGTGGGCGGCGTCGAGCGCGTGTTCGAGATCAACCGCAATTTCCGCAACGAGGGCATCTCGACGCGCCACAACCCCGAGTTCACCATGCTCGAGTGGTACTGCGCCTACGAGGACTGGAAGTACATGCTGGACATGACCGAGCGGCTGGTGCGCGCCGCAGGGCAGGCTGCAGTTGGAAAGCTGGTGGTGGGTTATCAAGGGAGACAAATCGATCTGGCGAAGCCGTTCTCCCGCCTCGGCCTCCCCGACGCCATCCGCAAGCAGGGCATTCAAGGCGACCTGCGCGAGCGCAAGTTCCTCTCGAAAAAGCTGACCGAGCTGGGGGTCGAGCACGGCAGCGGGCAGGGCTGGGGCGCTCTGCAGCTGATGCTGTTCGAGGCCGTCGCCGAGAAGCATCTCATCGATCCGACCTTCATCGTCGATTTTCCGGCCGAGGTCTCGCCCCTCGCGCGCCGCCGCGATTCCGACTCTGAGCTCACCGACCGCTTCGAGCTGTTCATCGACGCGAAGGAGATCGCCAACGGCTTCTCCGAGCTGAACGACCCCGAGGACCAGGCGGCGCGCTTCCTCGAGCAGGCGCGGCGCAAGGAGGCCGGCGACCAGGAGGCGATGTATTACGACGCCGACTACATCCGGGCGCTCGAGCACGGCATGCCGCCGGCCGCCGGCGCCGGCCTCGGCATCGACCGCCTGGTGATGCTGCTGACCGACAGTCCGAGCATCCGGGATGTCATTCTCTTTCCCCAGCTGCGCCCCGAGGGCTGATACATTCGGTAACAAATGCTCACTGAAGCGGCGGTGAGCTGCCTATAACCTGCGCGTTGTCAGGTAACGCCTGCGACAGGAGAACAACGCAATGGAAACGACCAGCAAGTCCCGTCTTCACCCGCTGCTCACCGCGGCGGCCATTTCGGTCACCGTCTTCTCGGCAGCCGGCGTCGCCGCGCTGACCGGCCTGCTGCCGCATTCGAGCGGCACGATGAAGGATGCCGAGCCGGTAGTCACCGCCGTATCCGAGAAACCGCAACCAAGCATTATCGAGCCGTCGATGCCTGCGGCTGCAGCTGTCGCGACGCCGGTCGCCAAACCCAGGCCGGTGCATCGCGCGGCGAAGCCGCAGCCGGCTCAGCCAGTGCAGATCGCGGAAGCGGCTCCCACTGCGCAAGCGCCGCAGCCAGCGGTGCCGGCCGGCGTCTTCGGCACGGTCGAGTCCGTGAAGGAAGTGACCACGCCTGGCGATAGCTCGGGCGTCGGCGCGATCGGAGGTGGTATCGCGGGCGCAGTGCTCGGCAACCAGTTCGGGCACGGCACCGGCAGGTCGGTCATGACCGTGCTCGGCGCTGCGGGCGGCGCGCTTGCCGGCAAGGAGATCGAGAAGCAGCATAACGCCACCAAGCGCTGGGACGTCACCGTGCGCCTGGACGACGGCTCGCACCAGACGCTGTCGAGCCCGAGCCTTCCGTACTGGCATGCCGGCGACCGCGTGCGCTTCCTCGACGGCAGGCTGCAGCCGGTCTGACGCTAGAGCCTGAGGGCCGCGAGCCCCAGCATCACCGCGCCGGTGGCGAAAAGCCGCCGGCGGGTGAATTTTTCCTTCAGCAGCAGCGCGCCGATGGCCGCGGCGAAGATCACCGACGTCTCCCTCAGCACCGCGACCAGCGCAATCGGCGCCCTGGTCATTGCCCACAGCGCTATGCCATAAGCCGCGAGCGAGCAGGCGCCGCCCAGCGCGCCTCGTCCCCAGTGCCGGCGAAGATAAGCCGGGACTTCCCTGCCGCGCTGCGCGAGGCCCACCGCGGAAATGACGATGCCGTTGGCGATGAAAAACCACAGCGTGTAGCTCACCGGCGCGCCGGAAGCGCGCGCGCCTTGCCCGTCGACGAGCGTATACGCCGCGATCACGACCGCGTTGGCCACGGCGAACCACGTCGCCCGTCGGTCATGCGCGCCGCTCGCAAAGCCGAGGATGCCGGCGCAGATCAGCGCGACACCCGAGATTTCTTCAAGGGAAAGGATTTCATTGAAAGCCACGGCGCCCATTAGCGCGACGATCATCGGGCCGCCGCCGCGCATCACCGGATACGCATACGACAGCTCGCCGTGGCGGTAGGCGCCGGCGAGAAAGAGGAAATACAGGATGTGCACTGCGGCCGAGCCGGCGAGCCAGGGCCACGATTCGGGCGCCGGCGCCGGCAGCCACGGCGCGACGGCCAGCGCGATGAGGCCTGCGCCGGCGGACAGGGCGACGGTGTCGAGGCGCTTGTCCGCGCTCGCCTTGACGAGCGCGTTCCACCCGGCGTGCAGCAGCGCCGCCCCGAGCACCGCGAGCGTCACCGGCAGCGAGAGTTCCACGCCGCGTCAGCCGATCACTTGCTCGATGAGGGGCGCCATGCGCTCGACCGCGGCGCGTCCTTCCCGGATCGCCTCTTTCGCGCGGTGGAAATCCATGGTGGCGAAGTCGGGCAGCAGCGGCGTGAGCAGCACGTCGGCGGGATCGCCCGCCAGGCGGCTGCGCGCCACGCGCACCTCGACGATGTCGAGCGAGGTCATGAAGACGTTGAAGATCGAGGGAATCGACGCGCTTTCCTGCTTCGGCTTGCTTTGCACCCAGCTCGGACGCAGCCGCTCCAGCCATCCTGGAACTTCGCGCGGCGCGACTTCCCGGTCGCGGCGATCGCGGTACGCGCCGAGCTTGCCCCAGCTCAGGTCGACCGCGATCACCAGGTCGGCGCCGAGCGCCCGGCACATCGAGACCGGCACCGGGTTCACCAGCCCGCCGTCGACCAGCACCGCGCCGTTCCGGATGACCGGGGTGAACAGCCCCGGCATCGCGCACGAAGCGCGCACCGCGTCGAGAACCTTGCCTTCCCGCAGCCAGATCTCGCGCCCCGAGTCGAGCTCGGTGGCGATCGCGCCGTACGTCACCGGCATCTCGGAGATATCGCGGTCCTCGAAGATGGTGCGAAACAGCGTGAACAGGCGCGTGCCGCGGATCAGGCCGCCGCGCCACGAGAGATCCATCAGCCGGACGACCGTGGTCCAGGCGAGCCCGGTGACCCAGTTCTCCAGCCGGTCGAGCTCGCCCGAGGCGTAGAAAGCGCCGACCAGCGCGCCGATCGACGTGCCGCACACCAGGTCGGGCTTCACGCCGCGCTCCTCGAGCGCGCGGATCGCGCCGATGTGCGCCCAGCCGCGCGCGCTGCCCGAGCCGAGCGCGAGTCCGAGGCGGGGTTTGCGGCGCAGGGTTTTTAGATTCTCTCGAAGATCGCGGCGATGCCCTGGCCGCCGCCGATGCACATGGTCACGAGCGCGTAGCGCTTCTTCGTGCGCTCGAGCTCGTAGAGCGCCTTCACGGTCAGGATCGCGCCGGTCGCGCCGATCGGATGGCCCAGCGCCACCGCGCCCCCGTTCGGGTTGACCTTGGCCGGATCGAGGCCGAGGTCCTTCGTCACCGCCATCGCCTGCACCGCGAACGCTTCGTTCGATTCGATGACGTCCATGTCGGAAGGCTTGAGGCCGGCCTTTTCAAACGCGCGCTTCACCGCGGGAATCGGTCCGAGCCCCATCACCTGCGGCTCGACGCCGGCGTGCGCGTAGGCGACCAGCCGCGCCAGCATTTTCAAATTCATTTTCCTTGCAGTCCCGGCTTCCGCCAGCACGACTGCCGCGCCGGCGTCGTTGATGCCCGAGGCATTGCCGGCGGTGACCGTGCCGTCCCTCTTGAACACGGTCTTCAGCTTGGCGAGGTCCGCCATGCTTGCGTCCTTGCGCACATGCTCGTCGACCGTAAAGTGCTCCACGCCTTTCTTCGAGCGTATTTCCGTGGGGACCACCTGATCCTTGAAATACCCCTTCTCAATCGCGTTGGCCGCCTTGCGGTGCGACTCGATCGAGAACTGGTCCTGCTGCTCGCGCGTGAAGCCGTACTTCGCCGCGATGTTCTCCGCCGTCACGCCCATGTGGCCATGCCCGAAGGGGTCGTGCAGCGCGCCGGTCATCGCGTCGACCACCGCCGCGTCGCCCATGCGCTGTCCCCAGCGCCCCGAGGGCAGGAAATACGCCGCGCGGCTCATGCTCTCGGCGCCGCCGGCGACCGCGACGTCGCAGTCGCCGAGCAGGA
>Ga0137409_10006131_pt1 | contig 12491 bp, 7 predicted proteins | sample CZODoug1_16funga_FD_122059 | JGI IMG/M metagenome (GOLD analysis project Ga0137409, IMG submission 122059) | Vadose zone soil fungal communities from Angelo Coast Range Reserve, California, USA - CZODoug1_16fungal (Hybrid Assembly) | ecosystem: Environmental > Terrestrial > Soil > Vadose zone...
GGACCCAGTGCCACGCGCACGGGCTGATTCAATGGGAGGGCGGCCCGGACCGTGCCCCCGGCAATCACGATCTCCGTTGCGCAGGTCTGATCGGTACGCCGCGTGACGACGAGCGTCACGTCATCGCCCTTCTTCACCCGGATTTCCTTCGGCTCGAACCCCTTGTCGGTCACAGCAACCTGGATTTCCTTCATCCCACCCTCCGATCGACCTGCGCATCCCGCCGCGACGACGGCTCCGAGAATCAGAGCGGGAACGAGCATCGATTTCATCATGAGAGCACCTCCTCGATCTGGGTGACTTGTGACGCCGTCGCGGTTCCTCCCGGACTCTCGTCGCACTTCTGCAAATGCCGCCCCTTCCACCAAGCGAAGATCGCGGGATAGACGGCCAGCTCCAGTACGAACGACGTGAGCACGCCCCCGACCATCGGGGCCGCGATCCGCTTCATCACGTCCGCGCCGCTCCCCTCGCCGAGCATGATCGGGATGAGGCCGAATAGAATGGCGCAGACCGTCATCATCTTGGGCCGGATACGGTGGGCCGCTCCCTCGACGATCGCCTCCGTCAGATCCGCGCGGTCGCGGAGAAGGCCCTGAGCCTCGCGCTCCTGATGCGCGAGCTTCAGGTAAAGGAGCATGACGACCCCCGTCTCCGCGTCCAGGCCCGCGAGCGCGATCATCCCGACCCAGACCGCGACGCTCAGGTTGTAGCCCAGGATCCAGAGGATCCAGACCGCGCCGACGAGCGAGAACGGGACCGCGAGCATCACGATCGCCGCCTCGGTCACGGAGCGCGTGTTGAAGTAGAGGAGCCCAAATACGATAAGAAGCGTGAGCGGAACCACGAACGTGAGTCTCGCCTTCGCCCGCTCGTAGTACTTGAACTGTCCCGACCAGTCGATTCGGTAACGCGGCGGGAGCGTCACGCTGCGGGCCACCGCCCGCTTCGCGTCGGCGACGTAGTCGGCCAGAGGTCGCCCGGCGACGTCTACCGAGACGAGCCCGAAGAGCTGGCCGTCCTCTTCCTGGATCATGGGAGGACCGCTCCGGAATTCGACCCGCGCGAGCTGCGCCAGTGGCACCTGCGCGCCCGACGTTGTGGGCACCAACACGCGGCGGAGTGCGTCGGGGTCCCCCCGGAAATCGCGCGCGTAGCGCACCTTGATCGTGTAGCGCTCGCGGCCCTCGACCGTCTGCGACACCACCATGCCGCCGACGGCGGTTTCGATGACATCTTGCACGTCCTCCACGGTCAGGCCGTACCGAGCGACGGCTCCCCGGTCGATGTCGAAGTCGAGGAAGTAGCCCCCGGTCACGCGCTCGGCGAAAGCGCTGCGAGTGCCGGAGACTTCCTTCAGCGCGGCCTCGATCTGTACGGCTGTGCGCTCGATCTGGGTGAGATCGGGACCGAACACCTTGACGCCGACCGCGCTCCGCACCCCGGTCGCCAGCATCTCGTTCCGGGTCTGGATCGGCATCCACCAGATGTTGGGCATTCCGGGAACCCGGACGCGGGAATTCATCTCGGCGATGAGGCCTTCCCAGGTGAGCCCTTTTCGCCACTCCGATTCCGGCTTGAGGGTGATCACGGTCTCCACCATGGAGAGAGGGGCCGGATCGGTCGCCGTCTTGGCGCGGCCGATCTTGCCGAATACCGTCGCCACCTCCGGGATCTGCTTGAGCTCCCGGTCCATCCGCTGAAGCACGGCGCCGGCTTCCGCCTCCGACATTCCGGGCGGGGCGGTCGGCATGTGGAGGATCGTCCCTTCGTTCAGGGGCGGCATGAACTCGCTCCCGAGGCGGAGGAATACGGGGACGGTGGCGAGGAGAAGCGCCAGGGCGCCGAGGACGATCCATCCCTTGCGGCGGACGGCGAACCGCACGACCGGAGCGTACGCCCGAATCATGCGCTTTGAGATCGGGTGCTCGCGCTCCGGCCGGATTTTGCCTCGTATGAACCACGCCGCTAGCGCCGGGGTCAGCGTCACGGCGAGTATCGCCGCGAAGAACATGGAATAGGTCTTCGTAAAGGCGAGCGGCCTGAAGAGTCGCCCCTCCGTTCCCTCCAGCGAGAAAATCGGGAGAAACGAGACGGTGATGACCATGAGCGCGAAGAAGATCGGGCGTCCTACCTCTTGGAGCGCGTGGACGATCACCGCGTCGCGCGGCTCCTTCCGCCCGCCCGCCTCCCACGTGTCGAGCTTCTTGTGGACGTTCTCCACCATGATGATCGAGGCGTCGACCATCGCTCCGATCGCGACGGCGATTCCTCCGAGCGACATGATGTTCGCCGTCAGCCCCTGTGCCGACATCGGCAGGAAGGAAAGGAGCACCGCGATCGGGAGGGTGAGGATCGGGATCAGCGCGCTTCGGAAGTGGAACAAGAAGAAGATGATGACCGCCGCAACAATCGCCATTTCCTGGATCAGCTCGTGCCAAAGAGTGCGCACCGCCCGGTGGATCAGCTCCGAGCGGTCGTAGGTCACGACGAGCCGGACGCCGGGCGGGAAGGAGCTTCCGACTTCCGCGAGCCGGCTCTTGACCGCCTCGATCACACGGAGCGCGTTCTGCTTCTGCCGCATGATGACGATCCCGCCCACCACCTCTCCCTGGCCGTTCAGCTCGACGATCCCGCGCCGCTGCTCGGGGCCGAGGTGGACTTCCCCTAGCTGCCCCACCGTCACGGGGACTCCGTCCGCGCTTACCTTGGCGACGACTTGCTCGATATCCGCGACCGAGCGAACGTAGCCGCGGCCTCGCACGAAGTGCTCGTGCTCGGCGATCTCGACGACGCTCCCCCCCACGTCGTTGTTCGACCGGCGAATCGCCGTCGCGACCTCCCGGATTGAGACGCGGTACGACTCGAGCCGCCTCGGATCGAGGTCGACCTGGTACTGCTTCTCGAAACCGCCGACCGACGCCACCTCGGCCACCCCCTCCACACTCTGGAGCCAGTAGCGGAGATACCAATCCTGGAACGACCGGAGCTGCGCGAGGTCGTTTTGTCCGGTCGTGTCGACAAGCGCGTACTCGAAGACCCAGCCCACGCTCGTCGCGTCGGGGCCGAGCGTCGGGCTCACGCCCTCCGGCAGCCTCCCGCGGATCGCGGCCAGGTACTCCAGCACGCGGCTTCGAGCCCAGTAGGGGTCGACCCCATCCTTGAAGACGACGTAGACGAAGGAGTCTCCGATCATGCTGAGTCCACGCACGTACTGGACGCCGGGCGCCGAACGGAGGGCGGTGACGATCGGATAGGTGATCTGATCTTCCACGAGGTCCGGGCTACGACCCATCCACTCGGTGGAAACAATCACCTGGGTGTCGGAGAGATCGGGGATGGCGTCGAGCGGCGTCCCGCGGAGCGCCCGGAGCCCCAGCGCCGCGGCCAGGACCACGACCGTCAGGGTGAGGACTCGGTTTCGCGCACAGGCGCCGATCAGGCGGGCGATCATCGCTGCCTCCCTACCGCTGCTGCGCCGCGGACCGGAGCTTGCTCTCGGCCGCTATGAGGAAGTTCCCCGAGGTCACGACAACGTCGCCGTCCTTCAGACCGCCGACCACTTCGTAGTAGTCCCCAGCCTTGACTCCGAGCGTGACGTTTCGGGGTGCCAGGCGGTCGTCCCCGAGATCGACGAACACGACGCGGCGGTCTCCCGCGTAGAGTACGGCGCTCTCGGGCACGGCGAGGCGTAAGCCGAGATCGCGCTCGAGCGCCACCTCCACGAACATGCCCGGCTTGAGATCGCCGCGGGGATTCGGGACCTGGAGCCGAACCTCACCGGTGCGCGTTTCGATATCGAGGTAGGGATTGATGTACGAGACGCGGCCCCGGCGCGCCGGCTCCCCAGGCATCGGCGCCTCCACCGTCGCGGCCATGCCCTCTCGGACGAGGGGCAGCTCGTATTGATAAACGCTCGCCACGACCCAGACAGGGTCGACGGGAGCGATCTTGTAGAGCGCCTGTCCGGCGGCGAACGAGGTGCCCTGAACAACGTTCTTCTCGAGGACGACCCCACCAGCGGGGGCGACGATCGGGACGGCCTCCATCGGTTTTCCCGACTTCGCGATCGCGTCGATCTGCTCGGCTCCGATATCCCAAAGCAGCAGCCTCTGGCGCGCCGCCGCCGCAAGATCGGGGTCGCTGCCGCCCGCCGCGGCGGTGTCTGAAGAGGCGGAGTGGAGCGATCCGAGGTACTCCTGCTGCGCGGTGAGAAGCTCAGGGCTGTAGACGGAGAACAGGGGCTCGCCGCGTCGAACGAGTTTCCCCGCGTAGTCGACGTAGACCTCGCGTATCCACCCGTTGAACTTGAGCGAGATTTCCGACCTTCTGGTCTCGTCGTACGCCACCCGGCCCGCCGCGCGGATCGTCGTCTGAAGTCGGCGCATCGCGACCGGAGCGGTGCGCACGCCGATCGCCTGCCGGCGGGCCGGATCGAGGCTCACCACGCCGGACTCACCAACCTCGCTCTCCCCACTCCCGCCCATGCCGTGGCCGGCGAGCGAGCCGGTGGCGCCTGCCCCCGCGGCGCCGCCCGCGGGCGCCGTTCCCCCATCGAAGAGGATCTCCTTGGTGCTCGTGCTGACGCGGTAGCGGGCGACGGCTTCCGGGCCGCCCGGCGGTCGGATCCTCACGGTGACGTCCCACTCCCCCGCCATGGCGATGCCGTACTTGACCTCGTAGAACCCCGCCCGCGCCTCGCGACCTTCGCCGCGGCTCTCCATCCGCGGCATGGTCCCCATCGCCGGCATCGCGATCAGCGCGTGGATCTCCGCCCCCCGCACCGGCCGGCCGGACGAATCGCTCACCGCGATAATGGCAACGTTGTCCCCCACGGCGGGACGTGCCGGCCGGTTCTCGACCGAGATTTCGAACGCGCCGACGCGCTGGGTCCCCTCCCCGGAGGCCGGCGCCTCGCCGGTCCGTCCCCCGCGGCCGCAACCGGAGAGCGTCACCGCGAGGAGTAGCGCCGTGGCGATCGCCGGGATGGCTCCGCCGCGCGCCGCACGAATCAGGAGGAGGCTCACGGTCCCACCTCCTCGTCGAGACCCGCGGGCGCCGCCCCGAGCGCGCGATCCAGATCCGCCAGGGCCATGCCCAGCTCGGCGCGGGCGCGGTAGCCGTCGAGACGCGCCCGTGCCAGGTCCCGTTCCGCGTTCAGGAGTGAGAGAAAGTCGGAGCGGTTCGACTCGTAGCCCGCGCGCACCGAAGCCAAGGCGCGCTCGGTCGCCGGAACGACTGACGTATCGACGATGTGTACCTCGTGCATCGCCTCCTCCGCGCGGGCACGCGCCGTCGTGATCTCGGCGAGAACACGGTCCCGCTCGGCCACCCGCTCCTCCTCGGCCCGCTCCAGCCCGGCCTGGGCCGCGCGCTCGTTCGCGCCAATCCGGCCCCACCCGATCGGAAGGTTGAGCCCCAATCCGACGCTCGTCCGCCACTGTGAAACGTCCATGAAGCGGTCGTATCGCGCCTGGAGCGTGACCTCCGGCCACCGCGCCCGCCTCGCAACGCGAAGCTCCTCCTGGCGCGCGTCCCGGAGCGCCGCGCGTCCTCGCAGCTCCGGCCGAAACCGCATCGCGACCGCGACCTCCGAATCCGGGTCGTCCAGCACCCGCGCCTCCGCCAGTTCTAGCGGCGCCTCGGGAAGGGCGCGCTCGGTATCGTCGTGAAGGAGCGCGCGAATCTGCGCCACTACGATGCGGCGGTCGCGCCCCAGAACGACGCGCTGATGGTCGAGCATCGCGATCTCGACCTCGGCCTGGAGCGCGTCCTGCTGGCCCGCGGTTCCCGCGGCATATCGTTGGATCGCGACCCTCCGGAATTGTCCGAGGAGGTCCGAGAGATCCCGATTCACTTCGAGGCCCCGGGCCACGGCGTAGTACTCGAAGTAGAGACGGCGCGTCTCGTGGATGAGCGCCTGGGCCGTCGCCCTGTAGTCCTCGCCGGCAGCGCGGGCCTCCGAGCGTGCGGCGCGCCCCCTCAGGCCGCGCTGGCCGAAGATCGGAAGGCCCTGCGAAAGACCAATGGAGTAGGCCGCCTCGACGTCTCTCTTGCCAAAGCTCCCCGGGGCCGCCATGAGATCGAGCATCGGGTCGTCCAGCGCTCCCGCCGCGTCCGCCCTGGCTTTCATCTCACGCCAGGCCGCCTTTCCGGCGGCGAGTGAGGGGTTCCGCGCGATCACCGCGCGCTCGAGCAGCGAGAGATCGAGAGTGGACGCCGTCCAGAGCGAGTCGAGGATATCGGCACCTGCTATGCCCGATGCCAGGAGCCAGGCCGCGGCGATCAGCGGCACGGTCTTGATGCGGAAACACACGGGAGATTCACCTCCTCCGACGAGATGGAGCGCACGCGGCACGCACGGAGCTGCGCCGCGACGAAGACGCACGTCGACCCTGCGGCCGGCCCGGTGTGGTTACCGGGTGGTCCGCCAGTCGGACGGTCTTCTAGAGACGGAGGACGGAGGAGAGGGTGAGGCGGGAGGTATGTGGCGGGTTACCGGCGGCGGAGCGCTCGGAGCTGCAGGCGGCAGCGACGTCGGGCAAAACGGAAGAGATAGCGAGGGCGCTCGAGAGCCCGTCCGTGCCGGGGAGGGCCCGGAGTGGAGAGGCTGGCAACGTGGAGAGGCTCGGCACCTCGCTCGGCGCTCCGAAGTGACAGCAAGAGGCGGCCTTGATCGATGGCCCGGTCTCGGGCCCTGGCACCGGCCCGCAACTCCCGCAGCCCGGCTCCGGCGCGGAGGCCGGCCGGTCCATCTTGCAGACCATCGCGTTCGCTGCGAGGGGAGTCGTGACCCCGACAACTAACGCGGCGACAAGGAGACCGGCAAGGGCGCGGTGAATCGTTTCTGTCGATCGGACGCTCATCTGCACTTTATACCCCACGATCCCGATGTTGCTCCGGGGACGCGCCCGCCGCAAGGGCTACTTCGGTAGTAGGCGCCGGCCCGGCGGCGACTCGTAATCCCATGATCGGCATAAGGGCGCTCTCACTTCAGGAGCTTCGACAGCCTCCTGTCCTTGAGCGGCGCTCCTCCCGTCTGACAGCCCGGGCAGTAGAACGTGTCTCGTTCGGCGTACGAGATCCAGGCGATCGGCGTGCCGCATCGGGGACAAGGCTCCCCTTTGTGATCGTGTACCACGTAGTGCTCGACCGGCTCCTTCTGCGGAAGCTCCCCGCCCGCGCTCTCGCGCAGGAGCGCCACCTGGCGCTCCAGGACCGAGCCCATTGCCTCGAAGAGCCCCCCCATCGCCTCGTCGGATAGATTCCCGGTGAGCTGGAGCGGCGAGAGGCGCGCTTCGTAGAGAATCTCGTCCGCGAGCCCGTTTCCGATCCCCGCGATCGCGCGCTGGTCGGTGAGGAACGACTTGAGCCGGCGCGACGTCGCCCGGGCCGCCGCGGCAAACGCCTCGCGCGTCAGCCCGCCCCGCGTGGGGTCGGGGCCGATCTCCCGGAGCTCCTCCACCGCGTCCAAGTCGTCGACGAGCCAGAGACGCGCGCGCTTCTCGGTCCCGTGCTCGATGAGGCGGAGCTCGCTCCCGTCGTCGAAGACGAAACGGGCCGATACGTTCCGCGGCGGGACGCCGCTTGCCTTGCCGCGCTTCGGCGTGCCGCGCCGCGCGCCCTTCTCACCGGCCGACTTGGGGGCGACGACGCTGAGCCGGCCGAGCCGCATCAGGTGGAGGACGATCGCCCGCCGGGACTCAGTCTCGAAGATCAGGTACTTTCCGACGCGCGATGGATGACTCAGGTATTCGCCGTGAAAGCTGGCGGCGGAGGGCGTCGCTTGGCGGAGGAGCGCGGGCTGGCGGATCTCGATGGTCTCGATGCGCCGGCCGGAGACCGCGGCGGCGAGGTTCTCCGCCAAAATCTCCAAGAACGGAAGCTCGGGCACGGGGCGCCGACTCCTACCCGCGCGCGCTATTCGAGGCGGGTGGCGATGATGAGCTTGCTGTGGAACGGCGAGCCGAGCGGCCGGATCGCCCGAACGCCGAATCGCTCCTGGGCGAGCCACTCCGAGATCTTCTCGGCGCTCCACGAGCGGCCGCCGTCGAAGAGAACGTACATTAAGAGCGCGTGGAGTGCGATCGGAGCGGACGGTGTGCCTGACGCTTCCGCCATCGTGCCGTGCACGAGGAGCGTGCCTCCGGGGCGAAGCGCCTCACTGGCCTTGCGCAGAATCAGGAGGGCGTTCTCTTCGCTCTCGGTCTGGAGCACGTTGGAGATGAGAACCGTGTCGACCGGGCCCGGGAACGGATCGAGGCGATAATCGCCCGGCGCGTATTCGACCGCGTCCTCCAGACCTTCCGCACGAAGAATGCTCCGCGCGATCTCCAGCGTGGGCGGCAGGTCGAAAACGAAGGCCTTGAGGTCGGGGGTTCGTCGCGCGAACTCGGCCGCGAAGATTCCGGAGCCGGCCCCGACATCGAGAAGACTTGACCCCGGCAGGAGCGGCGCCATTTCCACGAGACGCCGCGCGGACTCCCGACTCGACGTATGGACGGCGCGGATATAGGTGCGCACGCGCTCCGGGTCGCCGGCCAGGAGCGCTTCGCTCGAGAGGCGGTAGCGCGGCGTGCCCTCCTTCAAGCCCCGGGCGAGATCGGTCCAGGCCTGGCTCAGATCGGATGCCATGTCGATCATTCCGGTCGCGTCGCCGTCCGCCCCCGGCACGAGGTAGGGAGCATAGTCGCGCGGGAGCACGAGGGTAGGCCCGTGGCGGTGCACGACACCGACCGAGATCAGCGCATCGAGGAGCGCGTCCAGGCCGCGCGGGTCGACGCCGGTCACGCGGGCCAGCTCGTCCCGGGTCTGGGCCTGCCGGTGGAGCTCGGTAAAGATCCCGAGCGAGTAGGCCGCGAGGATCGCGGCCGTGGGCTGATACCCGGAAAGGAGCGCGCGAATGCGCCCGAGCGCCGGCTCCTCCATGACCGGCGAAGGCCGAGGCGGCCCGTCACCCGCGCTCTGAACCCCGGTCCGGAAGGGCTTGCGCGTCCCCTGCAGCGGCCGATCCCGGCGCTGCCGATCGGGGCGCGGGCCCATCGGCCCGGGCTGCGGCCCGGGTCTCATCGCGGGCGCGCCGTGCGCGAATCTCGGGCCGCGTGGCCCCGGGGGCCGTGGGCCGGTGGATCCGCCGATCGGACGGCGCGGAACGTAGGGCTGGGAGCGCTGGCCCCGTGCGGTTTCCTGCGCCACCTGGCGCATGAGCTCGAGCTCTTCGGGTGGAACGCGCGTTCCGTACTGCGGGTGCTCTTTGACCGGGGGCGGGCCGCCGGTGCCCGGCCGGTCGCGTCGCGGGCGGCCCAAGCCTGGCCGCGGGGGCTGACCCGGGCGCGGGGATAGGCCGGGACGCGGCGTCTGCCCTGCTCGCGGCGTCTGCCCTGCTCGCGGCGTCTGCCCTGCTCGGGGCGTTTGCCCCGGCCGAGGCGACTGTCCCGGACGAGGCGACTGCCCCGGTCGAGGCGTGGGGCCGCGACCCTGTCCGGGTCGACTTCCGCGCCGCCGGTTGGGCCGGATCATCTAGTGTGTCGGTCCATGCGGTTTCGATTCATTCGATTGGTGGGGTAACGGGTCAGTCGAGCGAGCCGCGGACGAGCTCGCTCAAGAGCTTCCCGTCCGCCCTTCCCTTTGCCCGGGCCTGAACTTCCTTCATCGCGCGTCCGAACTCCTTGATCGATGTGAGTTGAAGCTCGGCCAGCACCTGCTTCACGAGGTCCCGCGCCTCGGCTTCGGTGAGCGGCTGGGGAAGATACCCTTGGACGATGCTCAACTCCTCGCGGAGCTTGCCCGCCTCGTTCGGACGCCCCAGCTTCTCATATTCGGCCGCCGATTCGCGAAGCTTCTTGCCGTATGCGTTGATGATCGCGGTCACCTCGTCCTCGGTCAGGCTTTGCCGGGAGGCGTCCTTCTTCTTCTCGAGCAGGATCTGACTCCGCATCATCCGGAGGGTCGACAGACGAGCCTGCTCTCCCGCCTTGAGGGCCGCCTTCATGTCCTGCTCGAGGCGTTCTTCCAGCATCATTTTTTCTCCGGAATGGGGGCCGGGACGGTTCACCGAGGCCCGAGTGGAACAGGCTGAAAGTATAGCAGAATGTTGACATAGGGGCGAAGAACAGCCAGACTTCGCGAACTTTCTCCCCGTCCCGTCGGTTTCCGGAGGAACAGCATGGCTCCGTCGCTATCCCGAGCCCTACGCCTGCCCGCGCTCGTAATTTTGGCCCTCTCCATGACCGCCCCGGGGGCGTACGCCGTCGAGGAACGCGCGTGGGTCTCCCTGGGCGCGAGCGGTGCCATGTATGACCCCGAGCAGGGACTTAAAGATAACCTCGGATACGACGCCAGGGCCTCATACTTTCTCAATCGGTGGGTCGGTCTCGAAGGAATCGGATTCTACTCTCACCCGACTCGCGAGACGCCGGCGATAGGCAAATCGACCCTCACGCACTACGGGGGCGGGCTCATCCTCACGCCCAATCGCTACCGCTGGACGCTCCCTTACATCTACGGCGGTTTTGGGACCGCCAAGCTCGATCTCGGCCTCCCGACCACGAAGAGCAACTCGGCGATCCATATCGGCGCCGGGATGGTGGCCCGTTTCGGCGAGCGTCTGGGCTTCCGCCTGGATGGTCGGAACGTATCGTACCAGCAGAAAGGCGGCGCGGGCCGCGATACGCGAGTGAACGACGTCATCGTCTCGGGCAGCGTCACCGCGTTTTTCGCGGGGCGGGCCCGCGACACCGACGAGGACGGCGTACCCGACAAGCGCGACAAGAGCCCGGGCACCCCGAAAGGCGCGGTGGTGGACGCCACCGGCACACCGATCGACACCGATAAGGACGGCGTCTTTGACGGGCTCGACAAGAGCCCCGCGACGCCCCTCGGCGCGAAGGTGGACGCGAACGGCGTGGCGATCGACTCCGACGGGGACGGCGTGGCCGACGGGATCGATCAGTGCGATTCCACGCTGGCGGGCGTCGTCGTGGATGCGACTGGTTGCGGCGTCGACTCGGACGGCGACAAGGTCTTCGACGGCCTGGACAAGTGCCCCAACACCCCGGCGGGCGCGGTCGTCGACGCCGCCGGATGCCCGCTCGACGCCGACGGCGACGGGATTGCCGACGGCATCGATACGTGCCCGAATACGCCGGCCGGCGTCTCGGTCAACTCGTGCGGCTGCAGCCTCGAGCATTCACCTTACGAGCGGGCGATGCTCCAGGACTGGATGATCCGCATGACCGGCCTCGAAACCGCGCCGGATTCGGCGGGGCTTAGGCCGGAAGCCTTGGCTCAGCTCGACTCGGTCGGCACCGTGCTCGCCCAATGGCCGATGGTCAAGATCGAGATCGGCGCCCACGTCGACGACCAGCCGGAACCGGGATACCGGATTCCGCTTTCCCAGATGCGCGCGCGCGCCGTGCTCCAATATCTGTTCAGAAAATTCCCGATGCTGAACTCGAAGAATTTCTGGATCACCGGGTACGGCGACACCGATCCGCTCGTCCCGAACACCTCGAGCGCGAATCGCCGGGTGAACAGCCGGGTAGACTTCCGGGTCATGAACATGAACGTTCTCTACCAGGAAAAGGTGCGCCGCGAATCGTGCGGATCGACGCCTGTTCCGCCAGCGCCGGGCCTCGAGCTCAAGACACCTCCGGTTCCGGAGGGCCAGGCTCCTCCCGTAGAGAAGAAGTGACCGCGGCCCTCCTGGCTCTCGGTATTGCGCTCACGCTCGCCGTGATCGTCTTCCTCCTCGGCCGGGTCAGGAGCCTCAAACGCGCCGCCCGCGGGCTCAATGAAGAGGTCGTGGCCCATCTCCGAGCCCTTCTCGTCGACTCGCCCGAGGGGCTCTGGCGAGTGAATCCACAGGGCATCACCCTCGAGGTCAGCGAATCGATGGCGGAGATGCTCGGGTATCGGCCCGAAGAGATCGTCGGCCGCCACTACGAGGAGTTCACGTCGCCCGAATCCATGGAGGTCGCGACCTCGGCCTTCGCGCGGAGCCTCAAGGGAGAGCCCAGCCAATTCGAAGCCACGGCGCGACGCCGCGACGGGACCGGCCTCCGGGTCATGGTGACGACACACCCGATCCTGGACAAGAGCGGGCGTTTCGTCGAGGGCTTTGGAATCGTCCGCGACATCACGGTGCGCCACCGGGTCGAAACGGAGCGGTACAACGCCCTCTCCCTTTTGGAGGCCGCGCTCGAATCGACGGCGGACGGGCTCCTGGTCGTCGACCGTGAAGGGCGGATCGTCCGATTCAACGAGCGCTTCGCCCGGATATGGGGGATCCCCACCGAGATTCTCCAGAGCCGCGACGATCAACGAGCGCTCGAATTCGTACTCTCGCAACTCGAGGAGCCCGAGCAGTTCCTCTCGAAGGTTCGAAAGCTCTACGCCACGCCGGAGGCGGATAGCTTCGATACGCTTCGCTTCCGCGACGGCCGCGTCTTCGAACGCTACTCGCTCCCTCAGAAGCTGGGGGGCGAGGTCGT
>Ga0137409_10006132_pt1 | contig 12491 bp, 7 predicted proteins | sample CZODoug1_16funga_FD_122059 | JGI IMG/M metagenome (GOLD analysis project Ga0137409, IMG submission 122059) | Vadose zone soil fungal communities from Angelo Coast Range Reserve, California, USA - CZODoug1_16fungal (Hybrid Assembly) | ecosystem: Environmental > Terrestrial > Soil > Vadose zone...
GTGCAGGAGATCCGAGAGGCGCTTGCGCGGGTACATCCGGGCCACGCTCAGGACCACCGGGCCGTTGCGGGGCCGGCGCGGGGCGCGCCAGAACTGGTCGTCCCACACTTCGAGGTCGATCGGCTCCGGCACCACCGCGAGGCGTTCGAGCGGCACCCCGTACTCGCGCTGGGCGACGTCCGCCGAGTAGCGGCTCGTGACGACGACGAGGTCGGCGCGCTCGACGTTGCGACGCTCCCAGCGCGCCTGCACCGAGAGCAGGAGCCGGACCCAGCCCCGCTCGTTGCGGAGCTCGTCCGCGATGATGCCCTTGAGGCTCGCCACGAACGGCCGCGCGCGCCGGCGCGCCCACATGAAGCCGTCGAGATCGACTCCCAGAACCAGGTCTGTCTCGCGCGGGGGGCGCAGGACGACGCCCGCGTTGTAGAGCCAGCGGTCGAGGGTGTGGAACCCGGTGCGGCGCCCGATCGGACGCAGGGTGACGTGGTGCCCGAGCTGGGCCAGCCCTTGCGCCAGCCCCGCGATGCCGACGAAGGTCCCGCTCCCCTCCAGCGGATTGAGAGGGGTCGACGAGAGGACGGTGACGCGCAGAGGTTACCGCCCCTGGAACCGGGGCGCCCGCTTCTCGAGGAACGCCCGCGTGCCTTCCTTGTAGTCCTCGCTGTCGAACGTCGTGATGCCGAGCGAGCGGAGGTTCTCGCGGTGGGCGTCGGTGATGCCCTCGAAGATGGCCTGGACTTGAGCCTTGGTCCCGCGCACCGAGAGCGGCGCGTTGGCCGCGACCTTCTTCAGGTAGTCGTAGGTATAGGCCTCGAGCTCCGCCGCGGGAACCAGCCGCTGGATGAAGCCGATGCGGAGAGCTTCCTCCGCCTCCACGGTGCGGGCCGAGTAGAGGATGTCCTTGGCGTAGGCGGGGCCCACGAGGTCCACGAGCTGGTGCACCGGATCGAGCCCGTAGATGATGCTGAGCCGCGCGGCCGGGATGCCGAACTTGGAGCCCGCGGCCGCGAAGCGGAAGTCCGCCGCCATCGCGAGCGCCATCGCGCCGCCCATGCAGTAGCCGAACACCATCGCGACCGTCGGCTTGGGACACACCCGGATCGACGAGTAGGCGGCCTCGGTCTGCCGGTTGTAGTTGAGCGCGGTCGCGGTGTCCTTGCGGTTCTCCTGGAACTCGGAGATGTCCGCCCCGGAGGCGAAGGCGTCGGTGCCGGCGCCACGGTAGACGATGGCGCGCACCGAGTCGTCCTTGGACAGGCGGTCGGTCACCATGGCGATCTCCGACCACATGGCCAGGCTGATCGCGTTGCGCATCTTCGGCCGGTTGAACACGACGGTGGCGATGGGCCCGTCCTGCTCCACCAGGATGTGGTCACTCATGTGGTCTCTCCCTTGGGGGCTCGCAGGCGGGCCGAGGTCTGGGTCACGGGGGACCAGTCTAGCGGAGGGCCCGATCCACTTCAACCGAGCTGCCGGCTTATTTGGCAATGACTTACCCGGTACGATAGGATGCAGGCATGACCTCAACGCGGCGGACCTCGTCCCCATGACCCTGGCCCTGGTCGGACTCGCGGCCGTGGTCTTCACCGCCCTGGTCGGCGTCGTCCACACCATCACGGAGCGGCGACGCGTGCGCCGGACCCAGCAACAGTGGGAGGAGCGGGAGCGCCTGCTGAACCGCAAGCCGTAGCTGATCGTGGCCGACGCGGTCACGCCGCGCGGCCTTCTGAAGACCCGCTTCGGGGTCACCTCTCGTCTCGTTCTCGCAGATCACCACGATCGGGCGCGTGAGGCGTGTCGGCCTCCTCGTTGCGTTGCTTCCGGACCGCGGCGATCGCGGTCGAGAGATGAGCGGGATCGGCCGGCTTGACCAAGTGCATGTCGAAGCCGGCCTCGAGCGTCTTGCGACGGTGCTCCGGCTGCCCATACCCGCTCAACGCGATCAGGCGCACGTCCTTTTCCGGCCCCGCGCGGAGCCGGCGAGCCACCTCGAAGCCGTCCATGCCGGGCAGTCCGAGATCGATGACCGCGATGTCCGGTCGCTTGGTCCGGGCCATCTCGAGTCCGCTGGGCCCATCGCCGGCCACATAGACCTCGTGCCCCGCGAACGTGAGGAGCATCTGGAGCATGTGGCGGGCGTCCTCGTTATCCTCGACGATGAGGATCCGGCTCCGCTCCAGGACCTGGTCATCGAGCTCGGTCTTGGCCTCGCGGCCAACCGCCGGCGGGCAGAGTGGAAGCTTCACCGTGAACCGGCTGCCGCAGCCTTCTCCCTCGCTCGCCGCTTCGACCTGGCCACCGTGCAGCTCGACGAGCTGGCGAACCAGGGTCAAGCCAATACCCAGGCCTCCCCGACGGCGGTCGGGTGATCGATCCTCCTGGAAGAAGAGATCGAAGACGCGGGAAAGCACCTCCGGGGCCATGCCGACCCCGGTGTCGGCGATCTCGAAGACACCCTGGTCGCCGCGGGGATGGACGCGAATCGTGATCCGGCCGCCCGCCGGCGTGTACTTCACGGCATTGCTCATGAGGTTGGTGAGGATCTGATCGACGCGGGCCGCATCGGCGTAGACCCAGGTGTCCTCGCTCTCCACGTCGATCACGAAGCCGTCGGTGCTGCCGGAGACCTCGAGGGTCTTCAGGCCGCGCGCCGCGCTCTCCACCAGGTCGATGCTCGCCCGGGTCAGTTCGATCTTTCCGGTGGTGATCCGCGTGGTATCCAGAAGGTCGTCGACGAGGTGGCCGAGGTGGCGGAGCTGGCGCTTGATGATGTCGCGCGCCCGATCCGCCGTATCCCCTCCGACCATGTCGAGGACGCCGATCGCGGAGCTGATCGCCCCGAGGGGGTTCCGGAGCTCGTGTGCGAGCATGGCGACGAACTGCTCCTTGCGCACGTCGCGCTCCTGGATCTCCCGGTAGAGCAGGCAGTTGTCGAGGGCGAGGGCAGCGCGTCCGCAGAACTCCTCGATCATCACGACCATCGCCGGGTCGTAGGTGGCGCGCGGCGCCTCAACCATCACCGCGAAGATGCCGACCATCGTGCCTCGCGCGAGCAGCGGACAGACGACCCCGCGGACCGCGTGCTCCCCGCCGCCGACCTCGGTGACGAGCTGTCGGCCCAGGACGCGGCCCGCCCGGCCCATGCCGTCGGCCAGGAAGGCTTCCAGCTCGCGGGTGACGGCGACCTCGCGGCGATGACGCGCGTGGGACAGCTCCTGCCCGGCCAGCCGGAGCCGCAGCATCGCGAAGTCGCCGAGGTTGGGTACCGCGAGGTCCAGGGTCGCCTTCGCGATCGTCTCCAGATCAAGCGAGCGGGCCATGTTCTTGCCGGCCTCGGCGAGGAACGCGGCGCGGCGGCCCGCCACCTCCGCCGCCGCGCGCCTGGCCTGCTCCTCGGCCAGCGCGACCCGCTCCTCCGCCTGCCGCTTCAGCTGGGCGGTCATCCGGAAGAGCTCGACGAACACCTTCACCTTCGGGCGCAGGATCTCCGGGACGATTGGGCTCAGGATGTAGTCGACCGCTCCGAGCGAGTAGCCCCGCAGCACGTGGGTATCCTCGCTCGCGGCGGTCATGAAGATGATCGGGACGTGTTGCCATCGGGGCCGCTGGCGGATCAGAGCCGCCGTCTCGAACCCGTCCATGTCCGGCATGTTGACGTCGAGCAGGATCACCGCGAAATCGCGCTCCGGCAGCTGGCGGAGCGCGTCGGCCCCCGACGCAACGCAGACCACGTTCTCGCCCAGATCGGCGAGCAACGCCTCCATCGCGATCAGCTTGGCCGGCCGATCGTCGACGACCAGGATGTTGACGGGCTCCCGCGGGGGCGCCGCGCCCACGCGACGCCCTAGCGGAAGAGCCAGTCGCGCAGCTTGGCGACCAGCTCCTCGGGATCGACCGGTTTCGCGAGATAGTCCGACGCGCCGGCCTCGATGCACTTCTCGCGGTCACCCTTCATGGCCTTGGCGGTGACCGCGATGATCGGGAGGCTCCTGAACTCGGGATACTCCCGGATCGCCCGCGTCGTCTCGAAGCCGTCCATCTCCGGCATCATGATGTCCATTAGCACGACGTCGATGTCCGGGCGCTTCTCCAGCATACGGACGGCATCCCGGCCGGTCTCGACGGAGACGATCGTGATGTCCTGCCGCTCCAGGATGCTGGCGAGGGCAAAGATGTTCCGGATGTCGTCATCGACGATCAGGACCTTGCGGCCAGCCAGCGCGGTTGTGCCGTGATGGAGGTTCTGGAGGATCTGGCGCTGCCGCTCCGACATGCCCGCCGGCGTGAGATGCAGACGGAGCGCGCACTGATCCAGCAGGCGCTCCGACGACCCGACCGGGACGACGATGATATCGCTCCCGCACGACTTCAGCGTGCGCTCGACCTGCTCACTCCACTCCGGCGGCCCATAGGCGATGAGCGGAGTTCCCCGGGCCGCGTCACGCCCCGCCGCGCCGAGGACCTCGCGGATGTCCTCGTCCGGGACGCGGCCGAGCACGAGGCAGTCCACGTCGTCGGCCCGCAGGCGGTCGGCGGCCATGGACAGGCTCGGGACCGCGAGGATGTCCACGCCGTCCACCGCGAGGAGACCCGACCAGGCCTCGCGCAGCGCGCCGTCCGGGTGGACGATGACCAGGCTCCTCCGGGGCTGCTCCAGGTAGTCCCGGACCTTCTGGATGACGGCGAGCAAGGCCTCGCGGGTTCGCAGTGGCTTGGCCAGAGCCGAGACTGCGCCCAGGACGCGACTGCGGGCGAGGTCCTCGCCGGTGGTGATGACCTCGACGGGGATGTGGCGCGTGTCCAGGTCGTTCTTGAGACGCTCCAGCACCCGCCATCCGTCGATGTCGGGCAATGAGATGTCGAGGGTGATCGCCGACGGCCCGTACTGGCGGGTCAGGGCGAGCGCGGTCGCGCCGTAAGCGGTCACGAGCGCCTTGAACCCGGCTTCGCGGGCCACATCGACCACGAGGCGCGCGAAGGCCAGATCGTTCTCCACGATCAGGAGCGTCCGGTCGCCCGGCTGGATGACGTCGCGGTCGTCGCCGAGCTCGTTGAGGAGCGCGCGCGGGGGCTCCTCTTCCGAGGGCTGCACCGCCGCCAGCCAGCCGGGGGCCTCAGGCTCCGTCGGCGCGACCAGGCGGGGCAGGCTCGACCGCGCGTAGGACTGGGGCAGGTAGAGCGTGAACGTACTCCCGTGGCCCGGCGCGCTCACCAGGTGAATCTCGCCGCCGAGCAGGCGGGCGATCTCCCGGCTGATCGCCAGGCCCAGGCCGGTGCCTCCGTACTTGCGGCTCGTGCTGCCGTCGGCCTGCTGAAAAGCCTCGAAGATGATGTGCTGTTTGTCGGTGGGAATGCCGATGCCGGTATCCGAGACCGCAAAGGCGAGAATGGCGCTGGCGCTCCGAAGGCTCTCGCTCTCCGGATACGCCGCGGCGCCCGTGCGTGAGATCCGGAGCGACACCCGACCCTGCCGCGTGAACTTGAAGGCGTTCGCGAGCAAGTTCTTGATCACCTGCTGGAGCCGCTTGGCGTCGGTCAGCATGGTGTCGAGCACGTTCGGGTCCACGTTGACGACGAACTCGAGGCCCTTGGACTCGGCGACGTGACGGAACGTGCGCTCCACGTAGTTGTGCAGGTCGGTCAGGCGAAGCTCGCGCACGTCCACCGCGACTGTCCCGGACTCGATTTTCGAGAGATCGAGGATGTCGTTGATCAGCATCAGCAGATCAGTGCCGGAGGAGTGAATGGTCTTGGCGAACTCGGTCTGCTTGGAGGTGAGGTTCCCGTCCGAGTTCTTCGAGAGCTGGTCGGAGAGGATGAGCAGGCTGTTCAGCGGCGTGCGGAGCTCGTGCGACATGTTCGCGAGGAACTCCGACTTGTACTTCGAGGTGAGGGCCAGCTGCTCCGCCTTCTCCTCGAGCGCCTTGCGCGCTTGCTCCACCTCCTGGTTCTTCTGCTCGACCTCGACGTTCTGGTGGGCCAGGAGGCGCGCCTTCTCCTGCAGCTCCTGGTTGGTGTTCTGGAGCTCTTCCTGGCGGCTCTGCAGCTCCACCGCCAGGGACTGGGACTGGGCGAGGAGGCCCTCCGTCCGCATGTTGGCCTCGATGGTGTTGATGACGATCCCGATGCTCTCGGTCAACTGATCGAGCAGCGCGTGGTCGCTCGCGTTGAATGGGTCGAAGGAAGCCAGCTCCAGCACCGCCTTCACCTGGCCCTCGAAGAGGATCGGGAGCACGATGATGTTGATCGGGGCGGAGTGGCCGAGGCCAGAGGAGATACGGACGTAGTCCGGCGGGACGTTGGTGAGCATGATCTTCTGCCGCTCGAGCGCGCACTGGCCGACCAGGCCCTCGCCGAGGCAGAACTCGTCGGCGACGGCACCCGGCCGCTCGTGCGCATAGCTGGCCAGAAGGGCCAGCTTGCCGGGCTCCTCGGCGGCCTTGAGGATGTAGAAGACGCCGTGCTGGGCCTTCACGACCGGCGCGAGCTCGGAGAGGATCAGGCGGGCGACCGTCAAGAGATCTTTCTGGCCCTGGAGCATGCGGCTGAACTTGGCGAGGTTGGTCTTGAGCCAGTCCTGCTCGCTGTTCTTCAGCGTGGTGTCCTTGAGGTTGCCGATCATCTCGTTGATGTTGTCCTTGAGCGCGGCGACCTCACCCTGGGCCTGGACCTTGATCGACTGGGTGAGATCGCCCTTCGTGACCGCGGTCGCCACCTCGGCAATGGCCCGCACCTGGGTCGTCAGGTTGGCCGCGAGCTGGTTGACGTTGTCGGTGAGGTCCTTCCACGTTCCGGCCGCTCCCGGCACCCGGGCCTGGCCGCCGAGCTTGCCGTCCACGCCGACTTCGCGAGCCACCGTGGTGACCTGATCGGCGAACGTGGCGAGGGTGGCGATCATGCTGTTGATCGTGTTCGCGAGCTCGGCGATCTCGCCCTTGGCCTCCACGGTCAGTTTCAGGCGGAGATCACCGTTGGCGACGGCCGTAACGACCTTGGCAATGCCGCGGACCTGGCTGGTCAGGTTGGCGGCCATGAAGTTCACGTTCTCGGTGAGGCCGCGCCAGGTGCCGGACACGCCCTGCACCTGCGCCTGCCCGCCGAGCTTACCCTCGGTACCGACCTCGCGGGCCACGCGGGTCACCTCGGCGGCGAAGGAGCTGAGCTGGTCCACCATGGTGTTGACGGTGTTCTTGAGCTCGAGGATCTCGCCTTTCACCTCGACGGTGATCTTCTTGGAGAGGTCGCCGGCCGCGACGGCCTTGGTGACATCCGCGATGTTGCGGACCTGGCTGGTGAGGTTGCTGGCCATGAAGTTGACACTGTCGGTGAGATCCTTCCAGGTGCCGGCCACGTCGCGGACGTCGGCCTGGCCCCCGAGCTTGCCCTCGGTGCCGACCTCGCGGGCCACGCGCGTCACCTCGGAGGCGAACGAGCTGAGCTGATCGACCATCGTGTTGACGGTGTTCTTGAGCTCGAGGATCTCGCCCTTCACCTCGACGGTGATCTTCTTGGACAGGTCGCCGGCCGCGACGGCCTTGGTGACATCGGCGATGTTGCGGACCTGGCTGGTCAGGTTGCTGGCCATGAAATTGACGCTGTCGGTGAGATCCTTCCAGGTGCCGGAGACGCCCTCGACCTTGGCCTGCCCCCCGAGCCGGCCATCGGTGCCGACCTCACGGGCCACCCGAGTCACCTCGGATCCGAACGAGCGGAGCTGGTCCACCATCGTATTGATGGTGTTCTTCAGCTCGAAGAACTCTCCCTTGACGTCGACCGTGATCTTCTTCGACAGGTCGCCGTTGGCCACCGCGGTCGTCACCTCGGCGATGTTACGAACCTGTCCGGTGAGGTTGCCGGCCATCGAATTCACGCTGTCGGTCAGGTCCTTCCAGGTGCCGGCGACGCGCTTGACCTTCGCCTGGCCGCCGAGCTTGCCTTCCGTGCCCACCTCGCGGACGACTCGCGTTACCTCCGAGGCGAACGAGCTGAGCTGGTCCACCATGCCGTTGACGATCGTGGCGGTGCGCCGGAACTCGCCCTCCACGCGTCCGCCGTCGGTCTCGAGCACCATCGACTGGGAGAGATCTCCCTTGGCCACCGCACCGATGACCCGCGCCATCTCCTGGGTCGGCGAGACGAGATCGTCGATCAGCGCGTTGACCGCGCCGACGCACTCGACCCAGCCTCCGGTCATCCCGGAGGTGTTGGCTCGCTGGGTGATCTTGCCCTGCTTGCCGACGACCCGATTGAGGCGCTCCAGCTCCGAGGCCAGCCGCTCATTCATCTCGACGATCTCGTTGAACGTGTCGGCGATCTTGCCCGCCATGCCCAGCCACTTCATCGGAAGGCGGGCGGAAAAATCGCCTTTCCGCAGTGCCCTCAACGCGTTCAGCAGGGCGGCGGTATCGATCTCCTCGGCCGGAGAGACAGGCGTCATGGATGACACTCCATCAGATCAAGGGTGGACTTGCGGGGTGCAGGTCTACAGAAAGGACGGCGAGCCAAGGACTGACCCACCGAAACGCTCTGGCCACGAGGATGTGCGATCCTTTCTCGCTGATCATGCCCAGGAACGCGAAGCAAACAACCCTACGCACGCGACGTGCCAAGGCGGCAGGGAGCGCAGGCTTTATCCGACGCGGGTATAGAAGGTATGCCTCGAAAATATCGGTAACTTTGACTCGGTAAGTTCTCCACGGTGTTGGCGGGCGAACACAATGGAGTCCGCCGGTCGCTGGGCCTTTCGACATTCGAAGATCGAGGGGGAGCTAACCCGAAGGTTTTACACGCCAGTCTCGGAATGCCCTACCGACCTCCCGAAATGCCCGTTGCACTATTGTCGTGAAATCAAGCATTTCCAATGGGCATGGATTTTGCCGCGTTCTCCATCGAGTTGGCCAATTCGCCCGTAGAAGAGTTCAGGAAAAGAAGCTCGACGGTGCGGTGCTTCCGCCCGGGCGCCAGGTCCGCCTACGCCTCGTCGCTACATCACCGCGTCAGGGGCGCACGGTTGTCTTAAGCATGCACGTCACGATCGCCGGCCAGGTTCGCGCGATTGAGGGCGATCGGCTCGTTCTTCTAGCGGGAACGGTTGTCCGCATTCCGCCCGAGCTCGACGTGCCCCGGCTCGCGGTAGGATTTGGCGTCACGGTCGTCGCGGAGGAGCATGGCGGCGAGCTTACTGCCTTGAACATCCGACCATCCCTCGGGCCGTTCGTGATCTAGCTGCTGAGGGGACCGGCGCGGCGCACATGCCATGGGTGGTCCAGGTGTCGGGGCTGAATGTTCCGTGTGCGGTCGGCCCCGTCACCAAACAGGCGCTAAAGTTCGAGCCAGTTCGAGCGCGACGGCGACACGCCCGGCTTGATAGTGTGCCATCCAGCACGGCGCTACACGGATGAGTGGTGAGAACCCGAAGGGGCAGCCTCGACAGGGCTACCGCCAGAGAAGCCGCCGACGGAGGAGATCCCCGATCGCTGGAAGCAGAGTGCCGGCGATCACCTGCTTGTTCACAAAGGCATCCGCGCCGCTGTCGGAGGCCATGAGCCGGTAGGCGTCCTCGACGTAAGAACTGATTAGGATGATCTTCGTCTGTGGCAGTTCTCGCCGGATGCGTCTTGTCAGCTCGGCCCCGTCGATTTCGGGCATCACCAGGTCCGTGATCACGATGTCGGGCCGCTCGCGTCGCACGAGAGCGAGCCCTTCCTTGCCGTCCGCCGCGTCACCCACGAAGGTCATCACGTCATGTACCGGCCGGAGGAGGGCGCGGACGATCAGGCGGGTGTCCTCGTTATCGTCAACTACGACGACGGTCACCGGCATGAGCGGAGTTCTCCTTCAAAGCTCGAGTCGACAGAAAGCAAGTGAAAGGCCAGGCCACACACTGACTCAAGGACGCGGACTTACACGCGCCCCGATGCAACATGTCGGTAAATCCTATTAATAGTGGCCACGAAGGATCTACCCTAGGCGGGACTAGACCCGCTCGTAGCCCGCGGTACGTCACCTGCCTTCCAGTGGGTCGTCCTATAGGCGATCCCGGGCGTCCTGCCCCGTGGCATCTGGCGCGATCTTCCCGCCGATCACGAGAGAGCCCAGTCATGACGGGCGAAGCCAGCCTCCGCGAACAAGCCCGAGAAGCCATCCCGCAGGGAGAGCTCCCCAGCCGCACCCCGGAGCGCACGTGTCCGGGCGTCGGAGCCGCATGTACGGTCTGCGCTCAGCCTGTCACGAAACAGGAGCTGGAGTTCGAGATCCAGTTCAGCCACGACGAGCAATCCCGGCCTGGACAAGTTCCACGTTCACATCCGGTGCTTCGCGGCCTGGGAGTTCGAGCGGAACGCGCCGCCGCCGTCCTGATGTTGCTCGAGTCGCCCAGGGATGCTCGGGATGCGCTGCTACGTGCTATGCGGTTTGGCGCGAGGAGTCGATAGCTCGTCCAGCGAAAGGCGAACTGAGGGCGAGTCCACGCCCTCCGACAGCCTACCCCGGTGGCACTGTTCGACGCGACAGCCTCCCACCCCTGCGAACCTGCTTATTAATCGGAAATTTATTCGAGGTAATTTCTTACTCTTGCCTGAAGTTTTGACCGACCTGCCCGAGTACCAGAACTAAACGGAACAGCGAATTGTGCCCCTTGGGGCGTGGCCCGGCTCTTGCGTTGTGGCCGTTCCGCCACACAGGCGGCCGGCAGGGTCAGAGGCCCCATCGGCAGCCGAGGGGAGAGGGTCATGAAGGATTGGCTCGCATACGCGGTCGCAGTGAGCGTCGGGGTTCTGACGAGCATGCTCTTCGGCCACATACCGCTGGACCGGTAGCCTCGGATCACCCTCAATGGGCGCGTACGCGTGGGGACCCGCGCGGGTTTCTCGGACGTGACCGGGGCGCTTGCCTTGGCCGTCGCTGTCGCCGGCGTCTATTTTTGCACTCACTACGCGTTTGCCTTCTGGACCTTGGCGGCACTCGCGGGAGGGAGCACGCTGCTTGGCTGCGTCCTCGCTGCTCACGCAGTCCCCAGGTTGTTGTCACGGAGGTGCCCTGAGCATGGACCCGAGAACCCAGAATGGAGACCTGATGGCGGAGCAAATCGAGAACTCGCCGCCGTCAGATGCGCTGGATCTGATTGCCACGCTCGGCTCGAAGACCGACCTGGCGGCGCTGGTCAAGCGCCTTAGTCAGAAAGACCTTCCGTGTCTGGTGGTATCCTCGGCTGCTGTCGCCGCGTGGACGCGCCGCGATCCTGCGGCTTGGGCCCGGGTGTCCCAGTGGCTGGCCGCCAAAGGGGTCGCCATTGTGCGGATCTAGACAGTAGTAGTTAGTTTGCCGCCGCCGCTTCGGCTCCGACCCCCGCCCATGGCGCCCGCCATGGAGGCACTTAGTGCTCCGCTACCGCCCGAGCGACGTGGGCGGGTGCTCCCAGCGGAGCAGATACCGTTGTCCCGCCAAGCGCAACACCACGGCATCAAGTGCGATACTCTCGATCATCGCGCCGAGCTCAAGGCTCTGCCCTGTCACGTAGCGGCGTCCGCTAATGTAGACCGCGCGCTCAGCTGGGTCGTCCGCGTTCACCACCATTTCGAGCTTCAGTGCCGCGAAGGGAGTCTGTGGCGCTGTGGGCACCAAACGAGGGGCCGTGGCATGACTAGGTGGGGGCGTAGGTGACAGCGCCGTCGACTGGGCGCTCTGCTCCTTTGTAGATCGTGGCGTGGCGCTCGACTCCGTGCCGGGCCGCACGGGGCCCCCCGGCAACCGTGACACTCGCGGCTCAGTGGCGATGTTGCTCTCGGTCACCATGGGCTGGGCGGATTTCTGAACGTCCGCCGTTGGTGGCGCGGCCGCCGGAGGGGCGAGCGAGGTCGTTCCTGTAGGGCCGGCGATCGGCCCCGCCCGGAGCAGCAGCATGACGACGATCGCGTTGACGAACAGCACGCCGCCGCCCACCCAGAGCCAGCGAGGACGGGTTGGATGGGCGGAGGCGTGGACGGTCGCGAGCGTGGGGACATGCGTCAGATGACGGTCGCGCTCAGCTCGTTTGAGGGCGTCGAGGATATACGACATGTGCCGTCGCCCTACGGTTTCTGTCGGGATAGCCGGGGGACGCCCGGCTCGTTTGCCGCAATGATCAACTGGGCCAGCGTCTCCTCGCCAACGAGACCATCCGGGTCCAAAACGCGGCTCCGCTGAAAGCCGATCACGCGCTCCCTGAGCGCGCTGTCGTAGAGGCGCCGGTCCGTCGCGCCGTCAGCGACGCCATCGACGGCCGCGAGGCGGTCGCGCAGCCACTCCACGTCCTTGTCGCGCAGCCCCGGGGCGATCGGCACCTTAGTCAGCACCGGCGGCCTCCATACGACGATGAACATGCCGTCCCACAAGGGATCGACCTCACTCTGCGGGACGGTGAAGGGGCGTCCCCCAATCTCGAGGTTCACGGATCGCCCGCCGAAGCCTGTCACCAGTGCGTAGTGCCGCGCTTGGGCCGGCGACGCCAACTC
>Ga0137409_10006133_pt1 | contig 12489 bp, 11 predicted proteins | sample CZODoug1_16funga_FD_122059 | JGI IMG/M metagenome (GOLD analysis project Ga0137409, IMG submission 122059) | Vadose zone soil fungal communities from Angelo Coast Range Reserve, California, USA - CZODoug1_16fungal (Hybrid Assembly) | ecosystem: Environmental > Terrestrial > Soil > Vadose zone...
ATGCCCACATCTTCGACGGTGTGATGCTGATCCACGTCGAGATCGCCGCGGGCGTGCACGTGCAGATCAAATGCGCCGTGACGCGCGACGAGTTCCAGCATGTGGTCGAAGAAGCGAATGCCTGTCGCGACGCGAGCCTTTCCGCGCCCGTCGAGATTCAGCTTCAGACGGATGTCGGTCTCATTCGTTTTTCGGTGAATCGTTGCTGTGCGTGGCATCTTAAGTTTGACTGCGGTGCGGGACTTCATCCCCGCGGCTTCCATTCCTTTCGAATCGTCTTCAGCAACCGTCGCATTTCGGATTGCGTTCCAATGGTGATGCGTACAAACCCTGGCCCGACGTCCTTGCTCTTCTCACGGAGGAGAATCCCCTGTTTCTCCAGCTTCTGAAACAGCGCCGGTCCGCTTGGCCCGAAATTTGCCAGAAGAAAATTTCCTGCGCTCGGATACGTCTGCACGCCAAGCTCTCGTAATTCTTCCGCGAACCACGCGCCCAAAAGTTGGACTTGGAGGACATATCTCAGCCTAGTGAGGCCGTCGTTCAATGCTGCTTCCACCGCTACGAGGGCCGCGATATTGACTGGGAAGGGCGGCATCGCGCGGCGCACCAGAGCGAGCGAGTCTTTGCAGGCAATCACCGCGCCGAGCCGTAAGGCGGCGAGCCCGGCCACTTTCGAAAACGTTCTTGCCACGAACAATTGCGGATACTTCCGGGTCCACGGCACGACGGAGAGACCGGAGAATTCCGCATACGCTTCATCGATTACTACCGCCGTGTGCGTGGCGGCATTTAAGATTCTCTGCAGCTCTTTTTTCTGAAGCAGAGTTCCTGTCGGATTATTGGGATTGGCGATGAAGAGAACGCGCGGCTTCTTACGAAGCGCGGCGATGACGCCCTCCAGCGGGAATTCCATTCCGCTGCCGTAGCGAAGTACGGAAATGCGGGCGCCATAAATCTCCGCGTAGTAGCGATACATCGGAAAGGTGGGCTCGCAAATCAGGATGCCGCCGCCGGACTCGACGAAGGTATCGAAAAAGACGCGCAGCGCGTCGTCACCGCCGTTGGTGAGCAGCAATTCTTCCGCGCGGACACCGAAGTAGCGCGCGAACCGCCGCGTTGGCGCCTGATACTCGGGGTACATCGCCAGTTGCTTGGTGGTGAGCTTTGCGAGCGCGCGCCTTACCGCCGATGAGCAGCCCGCGGTGTTCTCGTTGAAGTCGAGGCGCAATTTATCGGATCGCCCCTCGGCGGGCGCCTCATAGGTGCGGCGATTCAGAATCGCTTCGCGTACCGGCAAATGAACTTTCATAGGCGGACCCTCACCGCGTTACGGTGCGCCATGAGCCCCTCCGACGCCGCAAGTGTTTCGGCGGTTTCAGCAAGACGCTCGAAACCCCGCCGGCCGATCGTTTGAACGGAGATGCATTTCACAAAATCTGCCGATGAGAGTCCACCTCTTTTGCGAGCCCACCCACCTGTAGGAAGCACATGATTGCCTCCGCTGGCGTAATCGCCAAGCGGTTGCGCGCCCCAAGGACCGAGAAAAACGGTCCCCGTGGCGCGAATCTGCTTCAATAGCGCCTCCCCATTGCCGGGCAGGCTGAGATGCTCCGGCGCGAACCGATTTACGAATTCGCAGGCCGCATGGAGGGATGGCGCGACGAGGATCGCGCCCGCGCGCTTCACCGAAATTTGCGCGGGGTTTGCCGGCGGCAATTGTTGAAGTTGTCGTGCCACTTCGGTTTGCACCTGCCGCGCAAGACGGATTGAAGTCGTAACGAGATAGCTGCCTGCATCGGGAGCGTGTTCGGCCTGCGCGAGCAGGTCCGCGGCGATCCAGCAAGGGTTTCCTGTTGAGGCCAAGACAATTGCCTCTGTTGGCCCGGCAGGCAGATCGATCGCGCAATCGCTGCTGACGAGTTGTTTGGCGGCGGTAACAAAGCGATTGCCCGGCCCGAAGATTTTTTCGACGCGGGCCACCCGCTTCGTGCCGTAGGCAAGGGCCGCGATGGCTTGCGCGCCGCCCATTCGGGCGACGCTTGAGACTCCGAGAACGCCGGCGGCGGCAAGAAGGGCGGCGTTCGGTCGCGGGCATGCCACCTGGATATGCCGGACCCCCGCAACTTTGGCCGGCACAACGGTCATCACCATAGTGGAAACGAGCGCAAACCGTCCGCCCGGGATGTAACAGCCGATGGTATCAATCGGGCGCACCAGCAGGCCGATTTTCACCCCGGGTTCGACTTCTATCGTCCATGGCTTCGGCAACTGTTTTTCCGCGACGCGGCGGACGTTGCGTGCGGCGTGTTCTAGTGCGCGAAGAAAATCGTGGCTCACTTGCTTGCGGGCGGCACGAATTTCACCCCCGGAGATCAACAAACTTTCGCGGCGGAGATCGATGCCGTCGAGTTTCTTCACCCAAGCCGACAGTGCCGCGTCTCCGCGCCGGCGAACATCGCCGACAATCTTCGAGGCGATGTCTTCAGCTTCTGCATCATGCTCCTGGCGCGCACGCAAAAGTTTCTTCTCGACCGCCGGCGTAAGTCTCACGATGCGCATCAGAGCACGATCTTGTTCAAGGGATATTCGACGATCCCCTGGGCCTTGGCGGCTTTGAGTCTTGGCAGAATCTGCCGAACCACCGCTTCCTCGACGATAGTGTTGATAGCAACCCACTCCGGGTCGCTCAAAGCGGAAATCGTCGGCTTCTTCAGCGCGGGGAGAACCCCTAGAACAGCCTGCAGATCGTCGCGATGGACGTTGAGGAGCAGACCCACTTTGCTCGCGGCGGCGATAGCGCCCTGCAGCATCAGAATCAGGTTTTCCGCTTTTTCGCGCTTCCAGGAATCGGCGGCGGCGGCACGATTCATGATGAACACAGTCGCCGATTCCAGCACAGTGTCGACGATACGCAGACGATTCGCGCGAAGGGACGAGCCTGTCTCCGTCACTTCCACAATCGCGTCCGCCAGTTGCGGCACTTTGACTTCCGTGGCGCCCCAGGAAAACTCCACGCGGGCTCTTACGCCGTGCTTGGCGAGATAACTTTCCGTGATGTGCACGACCTCGGTCGCGATAACTTTTCCTTCCAGGTGGCGCGGTTCCCGGATCGCGGAGTCTTCCGGCACGGCGAGAACCCAGCGGACCCGCGCCAGCCGCTGCTTGGCATAGATCAGCTCCGACAATTCGTCCACCGCCGCGCCGGTTTCCACCACCCAGTCGTGACCGGTGATTCCCGCGTCCAGCGCGCCGGACTCGACGTACCGGGCCATCTCTTGCGCGCGCACCAGCAGACACTCGATTTCGTCGTCGTCAATCGCCGGAACGTAACTTCGCGAGCCCAGCGTGATCTTCCAGCCAGCACGCGAAAAAAGATCCAGCGTCGCGTCTTGCAGGCTGCCTTTGGGGATTCCCAGCTTCAGCCGACTCATCGAGTTTTCTCCTGTCCATAAACCTTTTCGGGGGCGAACGTGCGCTCGGCAATGATCTTGGCGCTTCCGTTCGGCTCTAATTTCCTGAAGAAGCAGCTCCGGTAGCCTTCATGACAGACGCCGGGACCGGCGGCTTCGACGCGCACGAGGAGCGCGTCGGCGTCGCAATCCACGCGCATTTCGCGGACCCGCAAAACGTGACCGCTGGATTCGCCTTTCTTCCAGAGCTTGTTTCGCGAGCGGCTGAAGAACACCACTTCTCCCGTGCGCTGCGTCTCCGCGAGCGACTCGGAATTCATGAAGCCGAGCATCAGCACGTCGCCGCTGCGCTCGTCCTGGATGATGGCCGGCACCAGCCCGCCGCTTTTGTGAAAGTCGATCTCCACGGTGTCGTCTCCTGAATAAAATGAAACCGAAAATAAAAATCCCGCTGGGCTTGTTGCGCCAGCGGGCTGAAGAGTGCTCTTTTTAGCGAATCGCTATGCACACCTCAGGGGGCGCGGCGCGTGGCCGTGATGATGATGGTGCGCCCGGACTGTGAGTGTGCCAATCATTGTGAAGAACTAAGATAAAGGACTATTTGCCCGGTGTCAACGGCAGGACCAAGCGCGGGCGACTTTCGCCATGCGGATACGTCGTTTATCCGGGTATTCTTGGGCCAAGGTTTCTGGCATGGCGGCTTTCGCGACGGGCTCACGCAAATCGCCACTATTCGTGCTAGCAGTTGAAACGTCGAGCCAGTGCGCTGAATCTGATACTGCACAGGATGCACTAAAACCGGACCCATCAGAGGGAGGGGCGATGGCAGAAAAGCTTCGCAAGGAAGACTCGGCATGGAAGAAACAACTCACGCAGAATCAATACCATGTAACCAGGAAGAAAGGGACGGAACCGCCTTTCACCGGCGAATACGAGGACACCGAAACGGCAGGAACCTACAAGTGCGTCTGCTGCGGGCAGCCCTTGTTTCGTTCTGAAACAAAATACCACTCGGGCTCCGGGTGGCCCAGTTTCTATGCTCCGGCCAGCGAGGAGGCCGTGGAGGCGGAGAGCGACACGAGCCAGGGGATGCGACGGACGGAAGTGAAGTGCAGCCGCTGCGACGCCCACCTCGGACACGTCTTTGATGATGGACCGCAACCCACCGGGATGCGGTATTGCATCAACTCCGTTGCGCTAGAGTTGGATGAAGACTAAAAAAGGCACCCCGACCGGGCCGGAGCGCCTTTTTTCTGTTGCGTGTTCTCAGGAGTGTAGCGAAAAGAGAATCATGCCGCCGGACAGGTGCATGCCACCAAGGAGGCTGCGGGATCGCTCTCGCGTCCCCATACGCCGAGCAGCAGCACTTTCGTGCCTGTCGGATACTTAAACACGTAGTACGTGCTCGAAAGGCCTTCCACTTCATAAAAGCCAGGCCGGCGCGGATCTGGCCGCGAAGGCGCGCCCACAGCGAGAAGTTGACGCAATTCAGCGATCTGTTCCTCCGAATGGTTTCGGAGGTCTTCCACCAGGGGCGGTTGTTTTGGAATGCTTATCATCATGATGTTTCTCCGCCACATTCAGCTTATTTTCTCCTCACTAGTAAAGACGTGGAAAATCGAAAAATGTTTCATGGCGGGCAACAATTTCTTCTGACAAATTGGCCTCCTGGTTCCATCATCCCAATAGCTGGAAACACTCTGTAAACACAGGCAGTTATGTGAATATTCTGTGAAACCGGAAAGGAGTCCTCTCCCGTCATCAGGGAACGCGCCTTTCTTCCCGCGTTTTACTCGCTGAGTTAGATATGATGAAAGTCAGAGCGTTGCCGCGTTTCATATCGCCTCTCCGCGAAGTTACCGGTTCCCGTTTACGAGCTTTTTTGCTGTAATGGAGCGCGTGTTACTATCTTCTCTGGTACTTGTGCGGCGCTTGCTTCCCTGAGATAGTGCTGTGCATATTCTCTTCAGATTGGGTGGCCAACGTGACAAAAGGTGTAACGACAAAAAGCTCGAATAGAGGCAAGAGTTCGTTTGGCAAGGATCGCCGCCGCAAACATCACCATTACCTCGTCAGTGTCTACTATGCCGACGGGGAAAAGTTCGGCCGCGTTTACACAGATAAGGATAAAGCGACGCGCTTCGCGGAGCGCCAGCGCCGCTCTCCGGTGGTAAAGTCCGCCCGGATTACCCAGGTATCCTGATCCTTCTTGCCTGCAGCGGATTTGGCTTTAGGCCGGCTTGGGCTGGGAAGGCTTGTCGCCCTCGGGCCGGTCATGCTATAAGAAGAAGGTCGTTGAGCGGCCTTAGTATAGTGGTAGTACGGAACCTTGCCAAGGTTCAGGTGTCGGTTCGATTCCGATAGGCCGCTCCAGATTCTAGAAGACTTACGCCGCTGCCAACGATTTCCATATTTTTCAGTACACCGTTAAATGATGGCTCTTGCATCCGATCCGGTTGCATTGCTGTTCCCACTCAGGACGACGAGAATTGGCTAGTTGGGTGCTAGTCTTCGAGCGGCTTGACTGAGCTTTTAATCCATTCAACAGTCCGATTGAAACGGCCTTCTTTCTGGCTGGCGGAGCCGTCAAGAAAAGCGTGTGCTTTGAGCGGCTCGACGTCGAGAAAATATCCGTTGGCTCGAAGCATCGAGTCCGTTAACAAGAAAGCGACTCGCTTGTTGCCGTCTACGAAAGCTTGATTATGCGCCAAGGACTCCATCAGAGCAGCGGCTTCCTCGAAAATATCCTGATAGTATCCTGTCTGCGGACGGAGGATAGCGGACTCCAGCAATCCTTTGTCACGGATACCGTCGAGTCCGCCGTATTCCTGAATCGCCAACCGATGTGTCTCGATTGCTTCGGCCACAGTTGGGAAAATGCGGGGCACTACTTCGCCAACAGCTGAAGCAGCTTGTCGTTCTTCTTCATCGACTTTCTGACGTGCGCCATGAACTCCGGGCGAACAGTGTTCTGCGTCGGGGCGACGTATCGAATGTAGTGCTCTGCAGCCTGCTCCAATACGTAGGTGGTCGTCTGACCATTGTCGTCGGCCAGCTTCTTGAGTTTCTTATAGAGAGCTGTCGACATATTAAGCCCGACCTGTCTTGTTGCACCCATAAAAGCCTCCTAATGAATAGTGCCAAGAAAGCCTTTAATTGTCAAGACTCATCTAGGCCAACCTACATGTACCTATGCCCCCGGCCAGGGCAGCCTTTTTCGTACCATCCGAAAAATGAAAGCCCGGAGCGGCACTCCCCCGGGGGCTGTTCTCCCCAACGTGGGCCGACTCGACCCCGGCGGCATGGAGATGGTGGACGGTGGAACGCGGGAGGCCCCTGATCGAGCAATTTCCGGACCACCTTCCGACTTTCCGAGAGGCGACGATAAGTACGGGATGGGTTGGGCGCGAACGCCAATTCCATGGGTAGGGCCCTAATATTGGATGTTTTCGCAAATCTCGTCTTAAAGCCGAGCGACCTAAAACCATTGGCCTATCAGCATTCAACTGTTGACATTCCACCGATCCGGCATATATGTCGGCTTTCTAGGTATTCTCATGGGCGAAGCCAAAACTGAACTTCTCCGAAGGTAACCAGAATTTAACTTGACCGGTATCGACGATATCGGTATCTTTCCGGTACCAGCATCAGCCCCAATCACAACACTGCGGAGGGTCGGAATGGCCCGTCTTCAGGACTTCTATCGGCGCGTTCTGGCCGGGTTCGTCATCGCGTCGTTCACTGCCAGCTCGATAGCGTTGTTGCTCCGCTGCAGCCGCGAGTCGTGGTTCTGCACAGACACGTGCCGCAGCGATTGGCTAACCCAATTACGTTTTCAGAACCGGAAGTGGAGCGATCACTGATCGACGCATTGCGGATGAAGGACAGAAATTTGCTATCCGTCATATTTCTGAAAAATAGTCTGGTGGCTTCACCGCTGCAAGTATCATCACCCGCCCTATATCTTGGCAACGGAACCAAGATACCTTTGGCGCCGATAAAACTTGAAGCGGCAGGTGTGGCGGTTGTGAGCATTGGTCAATCGCTTGCGGACAACGGAATTGCGCCGAACGCAGCACTCTCAGTCTAGGCAAGGATGCAGTAGGAGTGGTAATGGGATGCGGGTCTGCAACACCAAATGACGATTTGGAGAGGTTCCCTATGTTGAGTTTCCGCCGTCTCGTCTTACTAGTCGTTGCCGCCCTGGTGCTAGTTCTCCCTTCCAATCTTCTAGCGCAGTGCGGTGTTGAGCGCTGGTCGGTAAAAACGGGAACTGACGCCGATGCAGGCTTGGTCAACCTCAACGCTCCGATGAATACCACGATAGCGAATATGCGGGCCTTTCCTACACCCAATCCCATCCCCGCAAACAATCGTGTGTCCCCGGCCGAAACCACTCTGTGGGTCATCAACGCCACCCTCACTGTTTTCAAGCTAGAGAGCGATTCCGACTATCACCTGGTTATTCAGGATGCATCCGGTAACACCATGATCACGGAGATTCCGGCACCCTCATGTGTCGGCTCGGGTAGCCCCTTCTTGAGCGGCATTACCAACGCGCGCTCCGAGTTTGATGCCAGATTCACAGCAACCACCAGCTTCCAGACCGCGAACATCCCTGTGCAGATCACTGGCGTTGGGATGTTTGACTTCCCGCACGGACAAACTGGGGCAGCCCCCAACCAAATCGAGTTGCACCCGGTGCTGAATGTCATTTTCAACCCGAGCACCACCCCGGACTTCAGCTTGGCCGCTTCGCCCGCTGCACTTTCCTTGACGCAAGGAAACTCGGCTGCCACGGCCATTTCAACTAGCGTCAACGGCGGCTTTAACTCCGCGATTTCATTGTCAGTGTCAGGGTTACCGACAGGCGTTACCGCCAGCTTCAATCCCGCCTCCATCACCGCGCCAGGGAGCGGCAGCTCCACGCTCACCTTCTCATCCAGCACCACAGCGACGACAGGCACTTCGAATGTGACGGTGACGGCCAGTGGTGGCGGCACCACCCATACAACGACTGTGGCTCTGTCCGTTAACCCAGTGACTGCACCCGACTTCACCGTGACCGCCTCGCCCCCCGCACTGTCGGTAACACATGGCAGTTCCGGCAGCACTACGATTTCAACATCGGTCAGTAATGGCTTTAGTTCTGCGGTGTCCCTCTCCGCCGCGGGCCTGCCCACAGGAGTGACTGCGAGTTTCAGTCCCAGCCCAATCGCTGCACCTGGTAGTGGCAACTCTACGCTCACATTCACTGTGAGCAATACCGCCATAACTGGGACTTCGATTGTGACCGTAACTGCCACCGGTGGCGGAGTTACTCACACCACCAGCGTGTCCTTGACGATCCCGCAAACAAACATTTTCGGAATCACTCCGCCGGATAGCGTGGTGATCGTTATTGAGGAAAACCACTCTTTCTCTTCCATTATCGGTTCTTCATCCGCGCCATTCATCAACAGTCTTGCTCAACAGGGAGCGCTGTTTACCCAATCCTTCGCGGTTGAGCATCCCAGCCAGCCGAATTACTTGGATCTGTTTTCAGGATCGAATCAGGGCATTACCGATGATTCCTGCCCGCATACTTTTTCGACACTCAATCTGGCCAGTGAGCTGGCCGCAGCGGGCCTGACGTTCACGGGTTTCTCAGAAGATCTGCCGTCTGCCGGTTCTACGGTGTGCACATCGGGAGCCTATGCGCGGAAACACGCTCCGTGGGTAAACTTCACCAACGTACCGACCAGTGCGAACCAACCTTTCACCAGCTTCCCGACGGATTTCACGACCTTGCCCACGATCTCTATCATCGACCCGAATCTCAACAATGACATGCATGACGGTACGATCGCCCAAGGCGATACCTGGCTGCAACTGCATCTGAATGGCTACGTTCAATTTGCCCAGACTCACAACAGCCTGCTTATCGTGACCTGGGATGAAGACGACAGCACCAGCGGTAACCAGGTCGCGACGATCTTTGTGGGACCGATGGTGAAGCAGGGGCAGTTTGCCGAAACCATCAACCACTTCAACGTTTTGCGTACACTCGAGGATTTGTATGGTCTGACGCACGCGGGCAGCGCCGCGACCGCCGCCACTATCTCCGATGTGTGGAAGTCGGCGACACCGGACTTCACGGTCAGCGCTTCGCCGGCCAGCCTGACGCTGACCCAGGGGAGCACGGGCACCACAACCATCTCGACTACGGTGAGCGGTGGCTTCAACTCCCCGATTTCATTGTCGGTTTCGGGATTGCCTACGGGCGTGACCGCCAGCTTTAATCCAGCATCAATCGCCGCGCCCGGCAGCGGCAGCTCAACGCTCACTTTCTCTGCTGCGAGTACCGCGACAACCGGCACGACGAATGTAACCGTAAATGCAAACGGCGGCGGTGTTACCCATGCCGCGACGATTGCTCTGACCGTCAGCGCCTCCGGAGGCGGGAGCACCACGACTCAAATACTCAGCAACCCCGGATTCGAAAATGGATCTTCCAATCCAAGCCCCTGGACGGTCACGACAACGCAATCGACGAACAGGGTGATCAACAACACCAACGCCGAACCGCCGCATTCGGGGACTTGGGACGCGTGGCTGGACGGCCATGGCTCGACGACTACGGATTCGATCATGCAGCAGGTCAGCATTCCTTCCAACGCTACCTCGGCCATACTGGGCTTCTGGCTGCATGTTGATACCGCGGAAACCACGACCACTACAGCTTACGACACCTTGACCGTACAGGTTCGTAACACCTCGGGGACGGTACTGTCGACGCCGGCAACATTCTCCAACTTGAATCACGCTGTCGGCTATCAGCAGCAGACGATGGACCTCACTTCATTCAAAGGCCAGACTATCCAGATTTTCCTGCAAGGCAAGGAAGACTACGCCTTACAGACTTCATTCGTGGTTGACGACTTCGCCTTAAACGTCACTACTCCTGGGGCGGATACAGTTCCTCCGACAACCTCGATTACCTCGCCGTCCAGCGGCGCAACCGTGTCCGGCACCGTTGTGGTCAACGCTACCGCTTCGGACAACGTGGGCGTGACCCAGTTACAGATTTTGATCGACGGCAGTGTGGTGGCTAGCAACGCCAATTCGACATCGCTCTCCTTCAACTTCAACACCACGAGTTTGCCTAATGGGTCGCACACTATCCTATCGAAGGCGTTCGATGCGGCCGGCAACGTGGGCACGTCTTCCACAGTAACGGTGACAGTGTCCAACAGCGGCGGCACGGTGACCGAACTGCTCGGCAATGGCGGTTTCGAAAATGGGGCCTCGAATCCAGCTCCCTGGTTGCTCACTTCCACGCACAGCCCGCTGGCGATCATCAATAGTTCCAGCTCCGAACCGCCACACTCCGGCACATTCGACGCTTGGATGAACGGTTGGGGCACCACCACAACAGATACGGTCATGCAGCAGGTCACCGTACCCGCGAATGCAACGGCGGCCACGTTCAGCTTCTGGTTGCACATTGATACCGCGGAAACCACGACCACCACAACCTACGACACCCTACAGGTACAGATTCGCAATTCTTCGGGTGCTGTACTCCAGACCCTGGCAACATTCTCAAACCTGAATCACGCTGCGGGCTATCAGCAGCACACGTTCAATCTCAACTCCCTGATTGGACAGACCGTCCAGATCTTTTTTCTCGGCAAGGAAGACAACACATTGCAGACCTCCTTTGTGCTGGATGACGTTTCACTTAAGATGACTCAATAGGAAGGGGCTATGAAGAGACTCGTATTTTACATTCTGTTGTTCGGTGGCTTGGCAACGCTGGCCTTTGCCTCGCTGCAAGAAAACAAATCCGCCGACACTCCGCCCGCCAACGCCAACTTTGTGGCCGATGATGACGGTGGTCTTACGGAAATCGTGCCCGCCGATCCAACTAGGCAGGGGCCTCGTGCGTCGGGAGCAGTGCCGGTTATGAAGTCGGTTCAGCAGGTAAGTATTTTTCTGGGGGCCGCTTGGGGCGATCGGCAAGCAAGGACCCGCCAAACCAGACTCCCTGACTTCGCCTTGAATCATAGCGAAGCCGCCCTTACCGAGTTCCGGCACCATAACGTGGAGGTCATTCCTGCTGCTGCCCGAGTAGAGGACTTCAGTGACCTCTCTAAGGGCCCGGTCAACGACTTAACCATCCAGCGCAAGCTGGTCGAGATGCTTGGGAATCACGCCATTCCTCTGCCGACCGCCAGCACGATTTATGTAATATTCCTGGCTCCGGGAATCACGTCCACCATCGGGGCCAGCAGAGCCGGCATTGACTACGCCGCATATCACAACTTACTTCACCTAGATATGAGCGAAGTTCGCTATGCAGTGGTTCCGTACCAAGAAAATGCTGACCGTCATAGCGCAGCGGCTTTGCAGGTCTTTGTTAATACGGCTTTCAATCCCACCGGTGGCCCCAACTGATTCACGACCGCAATCAAGGGAAGAAAGTAGCCTTACGCTCCTCTCCTTCATTTTGTGCGCCGAGCATGGTGCCCACCACTTCTAATGACCGGGGGATCGCAATTTAACGGTTCCTGCTCGCAGGCCTCGTCGAACGCATCGTCATCATTCGAGTTACCCGTGCTCATTGGAGACGGAATTCATCGCTCGTCATTAATAGGGATCGTGCCCGACGGGCTACTCTGAACTTTGCGACGGCCCCGTCCTAGCCGTGTTCGCCTCCCTTTTCTGCGGCCTGTCCTGGCAGTCATTGCGTGGCCCTCCCTTGGAGGGTCTCATTTCCTTACGTCAGAGATATTAAGGATCCGTGTCCCGGGCCGGGAATTCACCTCTCGAGGGATCTTGCGATGGTCACGGCCGGATTCGATCCACCTCGAATGAATGTCGTGATATGTGCTACAATGAAGACTAGTGTGTGCTACAGAATAGCAATGCAGGAGAACAGGATGAAGCGTGCTTCTCAGTCTGCCAGTTCGAAAATAGGAAAAAGCACCCGCATTAGCGGGCCTGGTAAGCTCCGTGAGGTGATGGTCATCGCCGAAGAGCAAGGCCTGTTGCGCGGGGAAAGGGACCAAGTGGTCCGGGGTAGAATGCCTAAGGC
>Ga0137409_10006134_pt1 | contig 12488 bp, 12 predicted proteins | sample CZODoug1_16funga_FD_122059 | JGI IMG/M metagenome (GOLD analysis project Ga0137409, IMG submission 122059) | Vadose zone soil fungal communities from Angelo Coast Range Reserve, California, USA - CZODoug1_16fungal (Hybrid Assembly) | ecosystem: Environmental > Terrestrial > Soil > Vadose zone...
GAGATCGATTCCGGCGGCCTCGAGGGACGCCGCGAGCTCGGGCTTCATGTCGGGTCCGGCGACCGCGATCGTGGCCGCTCCCGCCCGGCCGCGGCCGGCCCGCGCGACCGGCGGGCCCGCGGCGGACCTGAGCTTCTTGGCAAGCTCCCGCTCCGGCACCGACTCAGGACCCCAGAGGCGCGTCATCCCCTCTCCTCCCGACCAGAGGGCGGCCTGAACCTCGCCGCGCTCCCCTTGCAGCACGGTGGCGATGAGATCCTTCTCCCGCCGGTGACGATACGCGTTCGCCTCGTGCGCCGGAACGAGCACGAGCTTTGCGCGCGATCCAAAGCAGACACCCTTTGCCCAGGCGAGCCCGATCCGGAGCCCCGTGAAGGAGCCCGGGCCGCTCGAGACCGCGATCGCCGCGAGATCCCCCCACCCGAGATTCTTTCGCTCGAGGAGCCGCCCCCCGGCGCCCGAGATACCGCTCGAGTGCTCCCCGGGAGCCAGGGTCTCCCAGGCGAGGGCGGATCCGTTCGCGGCCAGCGCGATCGAGCCCACTCGACCTGCCGTGTCGATCCCGAGAACAAAGCGTGAGGCGGTCACGCGGGGTCGAGCGCGCCCCGGTCGACGAGGCTCTTCCACCGCTCCCCCCGCGCCTCGATCCGGACCTCCCGCGCATCGGGACCTGCGTAGCGAAGGGAGAGGTCGAGACGGTTCTCCGGAAGCCGGCCGCTGGCCCGGTCGGCCCATTCCACGACCACGATCGCGCCGCGCTCCGCGAGGTCCTCGATCCCCAGCGTGTCCCACTCCTCGGGCTTCTCCAGTCTATAGAGGTCCGCGTGGACGATCGCGGGGGACTCGCCGTAGACCTCCACCCGCACGTACGTCGGGCTCCGGCTCCTCGTGCCGGGATGGATTCCCTCGACGATCCCGGACACGAGCGTCGTCTTCCCCGCTCCGAGGTCGCCGCGGAGCGCGATCCAGTCTCCGGGAATCAGGTGCCGTCCGAGGCGCAGTCCCAGGGAGCGCGTTTCTCCCGCCCCGCGGAGGAGCGAGTGCCGCACCGCGTCCATGGGGTCACCCTCGAGGCGTGAGGGTGGCCGTGGAAAGGATCATCTCCTCGAGCGAGATGCCCCCGTGCTGGAAGCTTCCACGGTATTTGTTCTCGTATTCGTGGAAATTCGTCGGATAGACGAAATAGAAGTCTTCCTTCGCGATGATGTAGCTCTTGCTCAGGGCGTCCGCGGGAAGCCGGAACCGGCTCGGATCCTTCACCTGGACCGCGAACTTCGGATCGCACGCGAGGTTCGTGCCGAACTTGAATCTGAGATTCGTGGAGGTTTCTCGATTTCCGTACACCAGCGCCGAGCGCCGGCTCAGGATCGCCCCGTGGTCGGTGGTGAGAATGACCGTGCAGTCCTGCTTCGACATCCACTTCAGCGCGTCGAAGAGCGAGGAATGCAGGAACCAGGAGCGCATCACCGAGCGGAACGCCGATTCGTCCGGCGCGAGCTCGCGCAGGAGATCGGATTCGGAGCGGCCGTGCGTGAGCATGTCGAGGAAGTTGAACACGAGCGCGACCAGCGGAATGTTCTGGAACGTGACGACGTTCCGCCTGACGTTGTTCGCCTCGTCGGCGTTGTAGATCTTGATGTACTTGGGGGGCGAGCTGAGCTCGATCCCCATCCGTTTCAGGCTCATGTCGAGGAGCTGACGCTCGTAGCGGTTCTTGCTCCGCTCGTCGCCGGCCCCCTCGTGCCAGTACTCCGGATATTGCTTCTGGATCGCGTCCGGGAAGAGCCCCGCGAAGATCGCGTTTCTCGAGTAGGGGGTCGCGGTGGGCAGGATCGAGACGTGGTAGTCCACCGCCACGTCGAAGAATTCGCGGAGCAAAGGCTCGACGGTGAGCCACTGGTCGAGCCGCATGCAGTCCACCAGGATGAAATAGACGCGGCGCTTTTCCCGGAGGTGCGGCGCGACCCAACGCTCCAGAACGTCCGGCGAGAGCGGCGGGCGGTTTTCCACCGGCGTCGCGGGATCCACCCACGAGGCGTACGCCGATTCCACGTACTGGCTGAATTCCACGTTCAGCTCCCGCCGCTGATCTTGATGAGCCTGCTTCAGCCCGTCGTCCTCGACCTTGTCCAGCTCCACGTCCCACTGCGCGCTCCGCGCGTAGAGGTCGACCCAGCCGCGCCAGTCGAGACCACCCGTGGATTCGGCGCGGAGCCGCGACAGCTCGGCCACGTAGTCCCGGGCCCGCTGCCCATCTTGGAGCCGGTCCGCCTCGAGGAGGCGCTTCAGCGCGAGAAAGATCTGCGTGGGACGGACCGGCTTGATCAGGTAGTCGTCGATCCGCTTCCCGATCGCCTCGTCCATCAGGGACTCGGCCTCGTTCTTCGTCACCAGCACGATGGGCACGAGCGGATCGTGCTCCTTGATCGCCTCGAGCGTGGCCAGCCCGCCGAGCCCGGGCATCGACTCATCCAGGAGCACGACGTCGAATTTCTCCCGCGTCGCGCACGCCACCGCGTCGGTGCCGTTGGACACGGACGTCACTCGGTATCCCTTGGATTCCAGGAGTAGGATGTGCGGCTTCAGGAGGTCGATCTCGTCGTCGGCCCAGAGAATCTTTCGATCTTGGGAAGCCATGGCGGTCAGGCGGATCCGGAGCGTGGGGAGGGTGCGACGGGCAGCGCCACGGCGACGGTGGTTCCGCGGCCGGGGGTGGATTCCACGATGGAGATCCGGCCCCGATGATACTCGCGCACCACACGTCTCGCAAGCGCGAGGCCCAGCCCCCAGCCGCGGCGCTTCGTGGTGAACCCGGGCGTGAACGCCTTCCGCCGCTCCCGCGGCGACATCCCGCGGCCGTTGTCCTTCACGAGGATCTCCACCTCGCGGCGCTCGGGCTTCCACCGCACCGCGATCTCGATCTCGGAGTGCGGCTTGTCGCTCGCGTCGATGGCGTTCCGGAGCAGGTTCTCCACCACCCACTCCAACAGCTCCTGGTGGAATCGCACGCGCGGGATCGCCTCGTAGCGCTCGACCATCGTGACCTCGTGCCCCAGATGCGGGAGGCGGTGGCGGAAGTAGCCCACCACGCCCGCCACGGCCGCGGTCAGGTCCCCCTCCTTGAGCGCGGGCACGGAGCCGACCTGCCCGAAGCGCGAGGCGATCTTCATCAGCCGCTCGAGATCCAGATCGATCTCGGCCGCCACCGCCTCCACCCGCTCGGGCGCCGTCTCGCCGCTGACGGCAGCCTCGCGCAGGTGCGCGGACCACCCCAGGAGCGAGGAGAGGGGCGTGCCGAGCTGATGCGCGGTCTCCTTGGCCAGCGCCGCCCAGAGGGAGCGCTGCTCCGCCGCCATGATGGCGCGGTATCCCACGAATCCGAAGAGGAGCAGGAGCAGGATGACCCCGAATTCGAGGTACGGCACCCAGCGGAGCTGCGCGACCAGGGGCGGCTCGCCGTAGTGCACGTAGCCCAGCACCCCGGGATTTCCCAGCCGCTCCACGGGGACCGGACGGTGCCGCCGGTCCAGCCGGTCCACGATGTCCTGGATCCGATTCACGTCGGGAGGGATCACGCCGGTCTCCCACGCGCGCTGCAGCACGCTGTCGGGAACCGCCGCCGACGGGATGCCGATCTGCTTCCACGCGCGCGGGATCCCTTTCGTGTCCGTGAGCACGATCGGGAAATTGATGTTCCCCACCACGTCGCGGAAGATGGACTGCAGCGCCGGATCCTCCGCGGCCTGGAAGGTGGAGACCGCGAAGAAGCGGGCGAGCACGCGCCAGAGCGTCTCGGTCTCCGTGTTGAGGCGGGCGATCACCACGTTGGAATGGACCATCAGCGCCGCCATCATGGCGACGACCGCGAGGAAGAGGTAGACCTTGTAGGAGAGCGGCTGGACCGTGCGCGGCGCGCGCGCGCCGGCGTCGGATTCGGACATGGTGACCTCTAGGGAGGTCCGATCTCCCGATCGCCGTCCCAGTAGGGCAGGAGGGCCTCGGGCAATCGCACCGATCCGCGCTCCGTCTGGTGGTATTCGAGCAGCGTGGCGTACGTGCGCGGCAGCGCCAATCCCGACGAGTTCAGGGTGTGCACGTATTCGACCTTCGCCCCGGCCTCGGGGCGGAAGCGGATGCCCGCACGCCGCGCCTGGAAGTCCTCGAAGTTCGAGCAGGAGCTGACCTCGAGCCACCGGCCGCCTTCGCCGGGCGCCCACGTCTCGAGGTCGTAGCACTTCGCCGCGGCGAAGCTGAGATCCCCCGACGCGAGCAGGGCCACGCGGTGCGGCAGCTCCAGGGCTTCCAGCACCGCCACCGCGTCTTGGAGAAGCTTCTCGTGCTCCTCGTAGGAGGTCTCGGGTCGCACGATCTTCACCAGCTCCACTTTGTCGAACTGGTGGACGCGGATCATGCCGCGGGTCTCACGGCCGTAGCTGCCCGCCTCCTTCCGGTAGCTCGCGCAGTAGCCCACGTGGCGGATCGGAAGCTTCGCTCCGTCCAGGATCTCCTCGCGGTAGATGTTCGTGATCGGGACCTCGGCGGTGGGGTTGAGAAAGAGCTCCTCCCCCTGGATCTTGTACATGTCCTCTTCCAGCTTCGGGAGCTGCCCCGTCCCGAAGAGGCACTCGCGCCGGACGAGATGCGGCGCCCATACCTCGGTGTAGCCCCGCTTCACCGCGAGCTCGATCATGAACCGGATCAGCGCGCGCTGCAGGCGCGCGCCGCGTCCGGTGAAGAGGAGGAATCCCGCGCCCGCGATCTTCCCGGCGCGCTCGAAGTCCAGGAGCCCCAGCGATTCCGCCAGCTCCCAGTGCGTCTTGGGCGTGAAATCGAACTTCCGAATGGCTCCGGCCTCGCGCACGATCACGTTCCCCGTGGCGTCCTCGGCCTTCGGGACCGAGGAATGGGGCACGTTCGGGATCCAGTGGAGGATCTTCTCCAGATCCGCTTCCAGCGCGGCGATGCGCGCGTCGAGGCCCTTGATCCGGTCCCCGACCTCCTTCATGGCCAGGACCTTGTCCTGTGCGTCCTTCCCCGCCTTCTTCAGGCGGCCGATCTCCTCGGAGACCGCGTTCCGCTCGTGCTTCAGCGTCTCGGCCTCGGTAAGGAGCCCGCGGCGCTCCTCGTCCAGGGCGAGATAGCGGTCCAGGTCCGCGTTCGTTTTCTTGAATGCGATCGCTTCCCGCACGCGATCGGTCTCGGTGCGGATCCGCTTCAGATCGAGCATCGGTTAGTGGGAGCTTTCGGCGTTTTGCGATACGAGCGCGCGGGCGCCGTCGAGCAGGAGCCGGCGCGCGAGACGCGCCCCGATCTGCTCCTCGTCGCCGGATTTTCCCTCTTCTTCGTCGCGGTAGATCTTGACGCCCTCACGGTCGGCGATCACGCCCTCGAGGTGGAGGCTCGTCCCGTCCAGCTTGGCCAGCGCGCCCACGGGCACGGAGGGATCCGAGGTGATCTCGCGCTGGAAGGCGCGCTCGGCCTCGATCTCCACGCGCGCAATGGGATCGTCGAGGTGCTTCACCGCCTTCACGAGATCCTTGGAGGTCCGCGCCACCTGGATGCCCAGGGAGCCCTGGCCCGGCGCCGGCAGCACGACCTCGGTCGTGAAGACCTCGGTGACCCGGTCCTGATAACCCAGGTGCTCCACCGCCGAGGCCGAGACGACGAGACCATCCACCTCGCCCATCTCGAGCTTCTTCATCCGCTCCTCCAGACTGCCCGAGAAATCCAGGATCGAAAGATCGTCCCGATAGTGGAGGAGCTGCGCGCGGCGGAGTGGCGTGTGCGCGCTGATGGCGGAGCCCTCGGGAAGCTCGTCCACGATGGTCCCGTCGCGCGCGATGAGCACGTCGAAGGGCGTGAATCGCGCGGTGATGGCCGCGAGGACGATCGCGGAGGGAAGATCGGGGGACACGTCCTTCATGTTCTGGACGGCGATGTCGATCTCGCCCTCGGCCAGCGCCCGCTCGAGCGGTGCGCCCGGCCAGCGGGGGGCGGCACCGCGTCCGGAGGAACTCCCGACCGGCGTGATCACGAAGGACGCCCCGGTGAGATGCTCGTTCAGGAGCTCGATCACCTGCTCGCCCAGGATGCGGCCGAGCCGGTTGTCACGAACGCCGATCTTGATCTTGAGCTTGTTCATGAGACGACGACGCTAGCACACTTGGCGCAGTGCTTCCACGCTTCGGCGTTCACGCCGTGATGCCCCGCTCCTCACGCACCTCGCGAACGGCCGCCACCATCACGGCCAGTTTTTCCCTCGCCTCTTCCACGGTGCGCGTCTTGAGGCCGCAGTCGGGATCGATGTACATCTGCTCGGGCTTCAAGTGCTCGAGGCCGCGGAGGATGCCCTGCTTGATCTCCTCCTTGGTCTCGATGCGGTGGCTGTGCACGTCCAGAACGCCGTACCCGATCTCCTTCGTGAACCGGTGCTGCTTGAAGCGGTCGAGGAGGTCGTAGCGGCTGTTCGCCATCTCGAGATCGATCATGTCGACGGGAAGGTCCAGGAGCGCCGGATAGATCAGGTCGAAGTCGCCGTAGCAGATGTGCGTGATGGTCTTGGCCTTCACGCCCTCCACGGCGCGGCCCAGGGCCCGGACGGCGAGCTTCAGCTCTTCGGGGCGCACGGAGACGGCGGGCTCGTCCACCTGGATGAACTGGGCACCCGCTTCGGCCAGCTCCATCGCTTCCTCGCGGATCGCCTCCGCGAGATCCATGGCCAGCGCCTCCCGCGAGGAGTAGTGCTCGTTGAACGACCAGTCCATCATCGTGTAGGGGCCCGTCAGCATGCCCTTGATCGGCTTCTTCGTCTGGCTCTGGGCGAACTTCCACCATTCCACGGTCCACGGCTTCGTGCGGCGCACTCTCCCGGTCGCGACCGGTTTCCGGTAGTAGCGGTTGCCGTACGAGCGCACGGGATTCGAAATCTCGAACCCGTCCATCAGCTCCGCGAAGTAGGTGGTCATGTCGCCGCGGTAGAGCTCGCCGTCCACCAGGATGTCGAGGCCGATCTCCTCCTGGGAGCGGATCACCTCGATCGTGGCGTCGCGCTCCAGCTTCTTCAGATCGTCGGCCGAGATCTCGCCGCGGGCGAATTGATTCCGCGCCTTCTCGAGATGGGGCGGCTTGGGGAAGCTTCCGACGGTCGTGGTCCAGAGCCCACGCGGCATGATCATCCTCCGTTCGACGAAGCGAGGCGCGCGGCCTCGGTGAGACGCGCGACCTTCATCGCCGCACGATCGACGGGCAGGTATTCGAGACTGGCGGTGGGACAGAGCTGCCAGGAGAGATCGGAGCGCATGGAGCGCGCCTTGCGAACTCCCTCGGCGATCCGCGCCGGATCCTCGAGCTTCGTGTTGCGCGCATCGACCAGCCCCAGCCCGACGGTGCGCCCCGCCGGAACCTCCGGAAGCAGGTCCCAGGACTCGGGCGCTTCCACGAAATCCAGCCCGAGCACGTTCCACCCGAGATCGCGGATCGCGCCGAACACCGGCCGCGGAGAGCGGAAGGGAACGTGGAGCACGGTCTTCGCCTTGCGTCCGCGGAAGAGAGGCTCGAGCGCCGCCTTGACGAGGGGAGCGTCCTCCGCGCGCGCCCGGCCGAGCCACGGCTCCTCGAAGTGGATCCACGTCGCGCCCTGGTCCTCGAGCGCCTTCGCCTCGCGGGAGACCGCCTCCCCCACGGCGTGGAGCGCTTCCTTGGGATCCTTGTAGTGGCGGTCGCGCGAGAAGCGGTACAGGGAATACGGCCCGGGCAGCACCGCCTTGAGCGGCCGGTGCGCCATGGACTGCGCGGTCTTGAAATCCTCCACCGTGACGGGACGCGTCCAGGAGACCGGGCCGGTGATCTCGGGCTGGCGGTAGTAGGTGTTCGTGTCCAGGTAGCGAATCAGGCCCGCGATCGTGAATCCCGGGACGCCGCGCGCGAGGTACGTCTGCGCATCGTCCCAGGCCACCTGGCCGCCCACCGGGATGTCCACCCCGGCGCTCTCTTGCAGCGCGACGATGCGCCGGGTGGTCTCCCGCGTGGCATCGGCAAGATCCTTCTCGGTCGCCTTCCCCTGATCCATGCGGTTCCGGATCACCCTCACGTTGGGCGCTCCCGGCTCCAGCGGCAGCTTGGGAAAGCTTCCCGACAGCGTGGTCTCGATCTTCATGCGAAGTCACCTCGATCCATGGACGTTCCGTGAACCTTGGAGGGTAACAGACCGGGTATACCGCCTCAAGCCTGCGCGGGGGATTCCTCGAGCCTGCGTGGGGGGTTCCCGAGGCGCTTCAGGGTTCGGAGATGGGATAGGACGGCCGAGCGGAACGTTTCGTGGTGGTGATAGGGAACGCCGTGCTTCTCCGCGGCCAGGCGGACGATCCGACTGAGAGCGGGATAGTGGACACTGCAGATCTTGGGAAACAGGTGGTGCTCCACCTGATGGTTCAGGCCGCCCACGTACCAGGTGAGGAGCCGGTTCCGATTCGCGAAGTTCGACGTCGTCTCCATCTGATGGATCATCCAGGCGTTCTCCATGGATCCGTCGACACCCGGCACGGGATGTTCCGTCTCCTCGACGACGTGCGCCAGCTGGAACACGACCCCCAGGGCCAACCCGGCGGTGAGATGCATCGTCACGAAGCCGATGGCGAATTGCCACCAGGGAACCTCCACGACGAGGAGTGGGATCACGATCGTGTAGGTGTAGTAGAAGAGCTTGGTCCCGATGAGCGTCATGATCTCGGAGCCCGAGTGTTTCCTGTCTTTGAGGGGTCCGAGGTCGCGCTTGAAGAAGTACTGATAATCTTTCAGAAACACCCAGAAAAGGGTGGTCGCGCTGTAGGCGGCGAAGGCGTACCAGTGCTGGAATCGATGGATCGGAAGGTGCTTCGCCTCGGGTGAGAGGCGGAGCAGCGGGGTGACTTCCAGGTCCTCGTCCAGGCCATGGACGTTCGGGTAGGTGTGGTGAATCACGTTGTGCGTAATCTTCCACATGTAGCCGCTGGCGCCGACCAGCTCGAACGTGAACCCGAGAATCCGGTTGATGCGACGGTTGGACGTGTAGGCGCCGTGAAGCGCGTCGTGCGCGATATTGAATCCGATCCCCGCGAATCCCAGTCCCATGACGATGCAGAGCCCCAGCATCGGCCAGGCCGTGAGCCGGTTGCTGAGGATCAGAGCGTACGCGGATGCGGTGATGGCGAGCATCAGGAAGGTCTTCAAGACCATCTCCGCATTTGCGGCCGGAGAGATCGCGCGCGACCGGAAATAGTGGTCGACCCCCTCCTTGACGTCGGTGACGAAGAGGAGGCCCGTGCTGGGGGCGAAGGTTACCTTGGACGCGCGGGCTTCTATGCGCCCAACCCGTGCCCGGCCGCGGAGCAAGCGGGGCAAGGACAGATGCGGCGCAGATAGTCGAAGGAGTAGATCCCCGTGGTGTGACCGTCGCTGAAGGAAAAGTGGAGCGCGTAGTTCCCGACCGTCCGCGCCGCCTCGATCGAGACCTCCGGGGCGATGTGCTCCTCGGAGACCATCCTCTGGCCCGTGACCTCGCTGACGCATTGGGCGCAGGGACAAAGGCCGCGGAGGTAGCGCGCGTCCAAGGCGCTCTCGTGTCCGTCCTGCCAGCGGATCGCCATCCCCTCGCCGCTCTTCTTCCTGATCTCGGCGGGGGTCACCCGCTCTTCCGGAGTCGTGAGCACGCTACTCCTCGATGATCGAGAGTGGAATGGTCCGGAACGCCTGGATGCTGATCTGCTGCGCCAGGGCGCCCGTCATCTCCGACAGAGCGCGCGCCGAAGCCGAGTCGGGCTCCGCGAGCACGACCGGTCTTCCGCTGTCACTGTGCTTGCGGATCGCGGGATCCAGCGGGATCTCGCCGAGGAACGGAATCCCCAGCGTCTCCGCCGCCTTCTTGGCACCCCCGTGTCCGAAGATGTCGTCACGCCCGCCGCAATGGGGACAGACGTAGTAGCTCATGTTCTCGACGATGCCCAGCACCGGAACCTTGGTCTGCTGGAACATGCGCAGGGTCTTCATGGAGATCTGGAGCCCGACATCTTGAGGTGTGGAGACGATGACCGCTCCGGTCACCGGCACGGTCTGCACCAAAGTGAGGTGTACGTCCCCGGTGCCGGGAGGCAGATCCACGATCAGGTAATCCAGCTCCCCCCAGTTCACGCCGAGGAGACTCTGCTGAAGGGCCTTGTGCGCCATCGGCCCGCGCCAGATGAGCGGCATCTCCCCGCTCAGGTAGCCCATGGACATGAGCTTCACGCCGTGCGCCGTCACCGGCTGGATGATCTGATTCGATACCTCGGGCTCCCCCGAGGAGGCCATCATGATGGGGATGCTCGGGCCGTAGATGTCGGCGTCGAGGAGTCCCACCGCCGCCCCGCTCTTCGCCAGCGAGACAGCGATGTTCGACGCGACCGTGGACTTGCCGACCCCGCCCTTCCCGCTCCCGACCGCGATGATGTTCTTCACGCCCTTGATGCGGCTCGTCTCCGGCGCCGGGGGCCGGCGCACCTCGGCGGTCATGTTCACGCGAACGTCCTTCACGCCCGGGATGGCCGCGATCACCGCCTGCCGGGATTGCTCGCGCAGGCGTTCCTTCACCGGGCAGGCGGGCGTGGTGAGGTTCACGTCGAAGGACACGCTCTCGCCATCGATTTTCATGTTGCGAATGAAGTTGAGGGAAACGATGTCCCGGTGGAGATCGGGATCCATTACCGAGCGAAGGGCGTCCAAGACCTTGGACTCCGTTATGAGCGTTTGCGTCATCTAAGCTCCATTGGGTCTGGCCAGACGGAACGGCCCGCGGGGTGGGACGCCGGATCATAGCAGCCGGTCTCCGGAATCGAAATGAAAATACCCTCTTACGTACTCTTACGATGCTCCTGGAGGCGGGTTCGATGCCCATTGGAAGGAGAATCTCGGTGTGTTACCGTAAGCGGCTGGTGTTCGGCGCTTTCGCGAGGGAAAGCGCCCGCAATTTCCTGAGGAGGATCGATGGCTGTATCGAACGATGAGCTGAAGGGACTCTACTACTACCTGAACCTCGTCCGAATCACCGACGAGCGCTGCCGAAACCTGTTCAAGCAAGGGCGCTTCCACGGCACTTACTTCAGCGCCGTGGGTCAGGAGGCCACCGTCGTCGGCCCCTGCTATGGACTCCGGCCGGAGGACACGATCGGAATCCAGCACCGCGAGCTGGGGGCGGCCATCACCAAGGGAATGCCGCTCAAGTACATCATGGCGGAGCTCTTCGCGCGCCAGGACAGCCCCGACCGCGGGAAGTCGCATCCGTGCCATTACGGATGGAAGCCGCTCGGGATCATCACCCCCGCCTCGACCATCGCCGCCCAGACCGTGATCGCGACCGGCTGCGCGCTCGCATACAAGATCCAGAAGAAGGACAACGTGGCGGTCTGCTTCGCGGGCGAAGGTGCCACGTCGAACGGCGTGTGGCACGAGGCCCTGAATTTCGCGGGCGTCCACAAGCTGAACTGCGTCTTCGTGTGCCAGAACAACCTCTGGGCCGAATCGGTGCCCGCGGCGCTGGGCGTTCCCGTGGAGCACGTCTCCGAGCGCGCGAAGGCCTATGGATTCCCCGGCGTCACGATCGACGGGAACGATCTCTTCGCCACGTACGAGACTTCGCAGGAGGCGATCCGTCGCGCCCGCCCAACTTCATCTGAACGGACGGGCTGAACCGCGGGCGCCCTGCCGATCAGCTGGCGCTTAAGACCGCTTCCTGCCGCGCTTCGAGCCGGGTGGCCGCGCCTTCAGCCATTGCGCGGTCTCTGCGGCCTTCAACGTTACTTTCGGCGGATCGAATGCCGGATCGTAGGTGCCGACCTGATCGACATAACGCCCGTCACGCGGCGAGCGCGAATCGGCGACCACGATACGGTAAAACGGTCTCTTCTTCGCGCCATGGCGGCGCAGCCTGATAACCAATCCCATCGCTATCTCTTTTCTCCTAACCTATTTTAGCTCCCAAGCCCGAAGCCACGCATCATTTGTTTTCCGCCGCCCATCTTCGTGAACTTCTTCATCATCTTGCGCGTCTGCTCGAACTGCTTGATGAACCGATTGACGTCCTGAACCGAGGTCCCGCTGCCTTTTGCGATCCGCGCGCGGCGATGGCCGTTTAACACCAGATGGTCGCGGCGCTCCTGCAGAGTCATCGAATCGATAATCGCCTGCACCCGCTTGAGCTCGCCCTTCGCTTCCTCCGAATCGGCCTGGCCGGCGACCTTCTTCAGCCCGGGAATCATCCCCAGGATATCTCCGATCGACCCCATGCGGCGAATGGTCTTGAGCTGGTCGGCGAAATCCTCCAGCGTGAATTCGTTTTTCTTGAGCTTGCGCTCAAGTTCTTTGGCTTTGCTTTGATCGTAATTCTGCTGGGACTTTTCGATCAGGCTCAGCATGTCACCCATGCCGAGAATCCGCGAAGCGAGACGGTCCGGATGGAACACCTCGAACGCTTCGAGCTT
>Ga0137409_10006135_pt1 | contig 12486 bp, 14 predicted proteins | sample CZODoug1_16funga_FD_122059 | JGI IMG/M metagenome (GOLD analysis project Ga0137409, IMG submission 122059) | Vadose zone soil fungal communities from Angelo Coast Range Reserve, California, USA - CZODoug1_16fungal (Hybrid Assembly) | ecosystem: Environmental > Terrestrial > Soil > Vadose zone...
GCCATCACCACCTCCTCGAGCGAGGTGTTGCCGGCGCGCTCGCCCAGGCCGTTCACCGTGCACTCGATCTGGCGCGCACCCCCGATCGTGACCGCAGCGAGCGAGTTCGCCACCGCCATGCCGAGATCGTTATGGCAATGCACCGACCACACGGCCTTGTCGGAGTTCGGGACCTTCTCACGCAGCTTCCTGATGAACTCGCCGAACTGCTCGGGTACCGCGTAGCCGACTGTGTCGGGGATGTTGATGGTGCTGGCGCCTTCCTTGATTACCGCCTCGAGCACGCGGCAAAGAAAGTCGGGGTCGGAGCGGCTGCCGTCCTCGGGCGAGAACTCGATGTCGTCTCGGTGCTTGCGCGCGAAGCGCACCGAGAGCGTAGCCTGCTCGAGCACTTGCTCGGGCGTCATGCGCAGCTTCTTCTCCATATGGAGCTCGCTCGTCGCGATGAAGATGTGAATGCGTCCGGATTTCGCATTCTTGAGCGCATCGATCCCGCGCTGGATGTCGCGATCGTTGGCGCGGCACAGGCCGGCCACCGTCGACTCCTTGATCACGCCCGCAACCGCCTGCACCGCCTCGAAATCGCCGTTCGAAGAGGCCGGGAAGCCCGCCTCGATCACATCCACGCGCATGCGTTCCAGTTGCCGCGCAATGCGCAACTTCTCCTCCTTGGTCATCGAGGCGCCGGGGCTCTGCTCGCCGTCGCGCATGGTGGTGTCGAATATGATCAATCGTTCTTTCATGGTGCCGCTCCGCATCGAATGCTTGAAATCGTTCCGCGGCGCCTGCTTGCGCCGCGACCGGGTACTGCCGAACTGGGTTGGGATTTATGTGCGCGCGAGGCGCAGCAGCAGACCCGCCAGAAGCAGGCTGCCGAGGGTGAGGCTGAGAGCGATGGTGCGGAAATGCATGCGCGGCAATATAACGGGTTTCCCGGGCTACTGCAACCGGGCAGGTTCCCCAGGTCGGCGTTTCTTCCACAGCCAGTACACGTACCCGGATAGCCCGTAGGCGACAAACAGGAGAAACAGTACGATGGGCGGGTCCGTGGAAATCAGGACGAAGACCAAGACGATGAAGAGGATCACGGTGAACGGGACCGAACGCCGCAGGTTGATGTCCTTGAAGCTGTAGAAAGGGACATTGCTCACCATCGTCAGCCCCGCGTAAAGGGTCAGGAACGCGGCCACCCAAGGCACGCCGTAGTCGTCGACGGGAATCTTGTTGTCGCTCGCAAGCCAAAGAAATCCGGCCACCAGGGCCGCTGCCGCCGGACTCGGCAGCCCCTGGAAGAAGCGCTTGTCGACTACCTCGATGTTGGTGTTGAAGCGCGCAAGCCGGAGCGCCGCCCCGGCGCAGTAAACGAACGCCGCAATCCACCCGAAGCGCCCCAGGTCCTTGAGCGCCCACTCATAGATCACCAGGGCCGGCGCCGCGCCGAAGCACACCATGTCGGACAAGGAGTCGTACTCGGCACCGAACGCGCTCTGCGTGTGCGTCAGTCGCGCCACCCGCCCGTCGAGGGTGTCGAGGATCATGGCTACGAAGATGGCGACGGCGGCGTTGTCGAAGCGCTGATTCATCGCCATCACGATGGCGTAGAAACCGGCGAACAGCGCCGCGGTCGTGAAGAGATTGGGCAATAGATAGATTCCGCGGCGGCGGATCTCGGTGTTCAGCAACGGTCGGCGGAGATTGGGCTCAAGCATGATGCGGAAGCGTGGCAATCACCGTGCTGGTCGCGTAAACCTTGTCTCCAAGTGCGGCCACGAGATTCGCGTCTTCGGGGATATAAATGTCCACGCGGGAGCCGAAGCGGATGAAGCCGAACCTTTGACCTCGCGCCAGGCTGTCCCCCTCGTCGACGTAGCACAGAATGCGTCTCGCGATCAGGCCGGCGACTTGCACGCAGGTCACGTCCGAACCCCGGGTCGTACGCAGCCACAGTGCGTTGCGCTCGTTCTCCAAGGAGGCCTTATCGAAAGCGGCGTTGACGAAACGCCCGGGATGGTACCAGCGTTTCTGCACGTGGCCATCCACCGGCGAGCGATTGGAATGTACGTTGAAGACATTCATGAAAACGCTTACCTTGATGGCGTTGCGCTCGAGATAAGGGTCGCGGACCCGTTCCACCGCGACGATTCGTCCGTCGGCCGGTGAGACCACCGTGTGCGCGTCGCCGGGCGCCTGCCGCGGCGGATCGCGAAAAAACTGCAGCACGAAAAGCACGGCAAGCCAGAGCGGAGCCGACCACCAGCCGATCAGCCAGCCCGATGCGACCGCCACGACGACCGTCGCGGCGAGGAAAGGCCAGCCTTCGCGTGCAATGATCGGATGCGGATAGCTCGCGCTCATTGCGGGCACAGGCCTTTATGCCGATCTCGGTCGCGCCCTAGTTCCGCGATTGATCGACCAATTTGTTCTTCTTGATCCAGGGCATCATTGCCCGGAGCTTCTCGCCCACGATTTCGATCGGATGCTCGGCGGTCATGCGGCGCCGCGAGAGCAGCATCGGCGCGCCGGCGCGATTTTCCAGGATGAATTCCTTCGCGTATTCGCCCGACTGGATGCGAGCGAGCGCCGCGCGCATTGCTTTCTTGGTTTCCTCGGTGATGATTTTCGGTCCGGTCGCGTATTCGCCGTACTCTGCGTTGTTCGAGATCGAGTAGTTCATGGTGCCGATTCCGCCTTCGTACATCAGGTCGACGATGAGCTTCAGTTCGTGAAGGCACTCGAAATACGCCATTTCCGGCGCATAGCCGGCCTCGGTGAGCACCTCGTACCCCGCCTTGACGAGTTCCACGCAGCCGCCGCAAAGCACCGTTTGCTCACCGAACAGGTCGGTTTCCGTCTCTTCCTTGAACGTGGTTTCGATCACCCCGGCTCGAGCTCCGCCGATCGCGGCTGCGTAGGACAGGGCGAGGTCGCGCGCCTTTCCGCTCGGGTCGCGATGCACCGCAATCAGCATCGGCGTGCCGCCGCCCTGAGCGTAGGTCGAGCGTACGGTGTGACCGGGAGCCTTCGGCGCGATCATCACCACGTCGAGATCATCGCGCGGCATGACCTGCCCGTAGTGGATGTTGAACCCATGGGCGAATCCGAGCGTCGCGCCCTTTCGGATATTGGGTTCGACTTCGGATTTGTAAACGGCAGCGATGTGTTCGTCCGGCATCAGCATCATCACGAAGTCGGTCCCTTTGACCGCCTCCGAGACCTCCTCGACGTTCATGCCGGCTTTTTTTGCCTTGTCCCAGGAGGCGCCGCCCTTTCGCAGGCCGACCGTGACTTTCACTCCCGAGTCGTGCAGGTTCAGGGCGTGGGCGTGTCCTTGCGACCCGTAGCCCACGATCGCGACCTTCTTGCCCTTGACGAGCGACAGGTCCGCGTCCTTGTCGTAATAGACTTTCATGCTGTTTCCTTTTGGTTCTGCGGCGAGCGGGTTCAGACCTTCAAGACCCTCTCGCCGCGCCCGATGCCCGAGGCGCCGGTTCGCACTGTCTCCAGGATGGCGCTGTGCTCGAGCGCTTGAATGAAAGCATCGAGTTTGGCTCCGGTGCCCGTGAGCTCGATGGTATAGGTGTTCTCGGTGACGTCGATAATGCGACCCCGGAAGATATCGGACATGCGCTTCATCTCCTCGCGCTCCTTTCCCATCGCCCGGACCTTGATCAGCATGAGCTCGCGCTCGATGTGGGCCGCTTCCGACAGATCGACTACTTTGACCACCTCGACGAGTTTGTTCAACTGCTTCGTAATCTGCTCGACCACGTCGTCCGAGCCGGTGGTGACGATGGTCATGCGCGAAAGCGACTCATCTTCGGTCGGCGCCACGGTGAGCGTTTCGATGTTATAACCGCGCGCCGAGAACAGACCCGCGACTCTCGAAAGAGCCCCCGGCTCGTTTTCGAGCATGATGGAAATGATGTGTCGCATTGTTCCCTCGCTAAAGGCCCGGCCCTCGGCGCGTTCCGCGCCCCTTGTGACGCGGCGCTCGTGGCGCCGCCGGACCAAGCTCCCTTCAGCCAACGTTGATCGAACCCGATGGTGTGTCGGGCTTACAGCTCCTCGGCAAGGATCATCTCGGTCAGACCCTTTCCGCCCTGGACCATCGGATAGACGTTCTCGGTCTGGTCGGTGACGAAGTCGAGGAACACCAAGTCGTTTTTACGCTTGAATGCTTCCTTCAGCGCCGGCTCGACGTCGCCGGGTTCCTCCACCTTGATGCCGGCGTGGCCGTAGCTCTCGGCGAGCTTGACGAAGTCGGGCAGCGCGTCCATGTACGACTCGGAGTAGCGGTTACCGTGGAAGAACTGCTGCCACTGGCGCACCATGCCCATATACTTGTTGTTGAGGTTCACGATCTTGATCGGGAGCCGGTATTGCTTGCAGGTCGAGAGCTCCTGGATGCACATCTGAATGCTCGCCTCGCCGGTGACGCAAGCGACCGTCGCGCCCGGGTTCGCGAACTGTACACCCATGGCCGCAGGCAGGCCGAAGCCCATGGTGCCCAAGCCCCCGGAGTTGATCCAGCGGCGCGGCTTGTCGAATTTGTAGAACTGCGCCGCCCACATCTGGTGCTGGCCCACATCGGAGGTCACGAACGCATCGCCTTTGGTGATTTCGTAGAGTTTCTCCAGTACGAACTGCGGCTTGATGATCTTGCTTTTCTTGTCGTACTTCAGGCAATCCTTGGATTTCCACAGCCCGATCTGGGACCACCAGGCGCTGAGCGCTTTCTGGTTCGGCTTGTAGCCGGCGGCCTCGAGTTGCCGGCTCAGCTCCTCGAGCACGTCGGACACGTTGCCGACGATCGGGACGTCGACCTTCACGCGCTTGGAGATCGAGGACGGGTCGATGTCGATGTGAATGATCTTGCGCTGTACCTGCCCGAAATGGGCCGGGTTACCGATGACTCGGTCATCGAAGCGCGCGCCCACGGCAAGCAGCACGTCGCAATTCTGCATCGCCATGTTGGCTTCGTAGGTGCCGTGCATTCCGAGCATGCCCAGGAACTGCGGGTCGGTCGCGGGATAGCCTCCCAGGCCCATGAGCGTGTTGGTGCACGGGAAGCCGAGCATCTTCACGAGCGTCGTCAGCTGCCTCGCCGCGCCCGAAAGAACGACGCCGCCGCCCGCGTAGACGATGGGACGGCTCGCCTCGGCGAGCAACTGAACGGCTTTCTTGATCTGACCTGGATGCCCCTTCACGACCGGGTTGTAGGATCGCATGCTCACCGTCTCCGGATACTGGAACGGGCACTTGGCCGAGGTAACGTCCTTGGGAATGTCGACCAGCACCGGACCGGGCCGCCCGGACTTGGCGAGATAGAACGCCTTCTTGATCGTGAGCGCGAGATCCTTGACGTCTTTCACCAGGAAATTGTGCTTCACGCAGGGTCGCGTGATGCCCACGGTGTCGCACTCCTGGAATGCGTCCAGGCCAATGGCGTGTGTGGGCACCTGCCCTGTGATGATCACCATCGGGATCGAATCCATGTACGCGGTAGCGATCCCAGTCACCGCATTGGTGACACCGGGCCCCGAGGTCACCAGGGCGACACCGACCTTGTCGCTGGAGCGCGAGTAGCCGTCCGCAGCGTGCGTGGCGCCCTGCTCGTGGCGAACGAGGATGTGCTTGACCTTGTCCTGCTTGAACAACTCGTCGTAGATGAAAAGGACCGCGCCGCCGGGATAGCCGAAAACGTACTCGACTCCCTCCGCCTGGAGGCACTTCACGACAATCTCTGCGCCCGTCAATTCCATGCCCGCGCCCGTCCGTGCACCGGTTTCGAGGAAAGCTTTAGAGCGTAATTGCTGAGGTCTGATTGGTCAAGTTTTTTCCCCGTTCCGTTCTGCGCCAGAACCCGGCTTTTGATACCATCGGGCCACACCGGCCGAGGTCATTTCGGCCGAGAAAAAAGGAAGCTCTTCTGGCTTCTCGAACCGAACTATCCGAGTTCCTCGCGAGCGTAGAGCGACGCGCGTACAAGCAGGCGCTGTTCGCGGTCCGGGAGGCGGAGAACGCCCTCGACATAGTGCAGGACTCCATGCTCAAGCTCGCGGAGAAGTACGGGGGCAAGCCAGTGGCAGAGCTGCCGATGCTTTTCCAGCGCATCCTGCAGAACACCATTCGTGACTTTTATCGCAGGCAGAAGGTGCGGTCTCTGTGGGTGACGTTGTTTTCTGCCTTATCCCCGGGGCGGGAAGACGACGATAGCGACCCGCTTGAAACCCTGGAGAGCGCGGATACGTCCAAGTCCAGGGAGGGTCCTGCGGAACTCCTGGAACAATCTCAAGTTGTTGAAGTAATTGAGAAAGAGCTGCAACGACTGCCGCCGCGTCAACGGCAGGCGTTTTTGCTGCGTTATTGGGAAGAATTGGACGTCGCCGAGACCGCAGCCGTGATGGGTTGCTCTCAAGGCAGCGTCAAGACCCATTGCTCGCGCGCAGCACACGCTTTGGCGGCGGCCTTAAGGGCAAAGGGGATTGAGTTATGAACGAACAGCAGATCGCCTACCGAATCAAGCAGCTTCTCAACCGGGGGCTCGATCTGGACGCCGGCAAGCTCGCCCGCCTGAAGGAGTCGCGCGAGCGGGCTTTGGCGTGCCAGCACGTCGAGTCCCGAGTTCCGGTATTGGCCTGGGCCGGCAACGCAATCGGCAGATCGGGCGGTCCTTCTACGCTCATTCCGCGCTTGCTGCTTCCGATGGCCGTGCTCATCCTCGGCTTGATCGCGATCAACCAGTGGCGGGATAACCAGGTTGCCGCCGAAATCGAGGAAATCGACGCTGCGGTGCTGACCGGCGACTTGCCACTGGACGCCTATCTCGACAAGGGATTCGATGCATGGCTAAAGCGCTCCTCGCAGTAGCACTTTGGCTCTGCACCTCGCTCTCCGTCCTCGCCGCCACACCACAGAAAAAACCCCCGACGTGGGGCGAGTTAACGCAGGAGCAGCAGCAGATTCTCGCGCCGCTTGCCGGTGACTGGGACAATCTCGAACCCGTGCGCAAGCGCAATTGGCTCGGGATCGCCAAGCGCTATCCGAAGATGAAGCCCGACGAGCAGGCGCGCGTGCAGCGGCGCATGCAGGCCTGGGTCAAGCTCACCCCCAAGGAACGCCAGGCCGCGCGCGAGCGCTACAAGAAGCTGGAAAAGCTGCCGCCGGATAAGAAACAGGGGCTGAAACAGCAGTGGGAGGAGTACAACCGCCTGCCGGAGCAGGAGCGGCGCAAGCTGGGCAGTACGCCGCGCAAACCCGCTGCGCCCGCCCGTCCTGCCAAGTCTCCTCCCGAACCTACGCCGCCGCCGGCTGCGCCGCCTGAAGCGAGCCCGGTCGCGCCGGCATCGCCCACAAACCAGTAGCCCCGCATCGATGGATTCGGGCGCCCTTGCCCCGCCCGGTCCTACTGTTCCAGGTATCGGCAGGCGGGTACTGGCAATGGTGTACGAGTCACTGGTTGTGTTCGCAATCGCCTTCTTCGCCGGTCTCGCGTTCTACGGCGCGACGCATGGCCGGCTCTCCGGGAACACGCGTCTCGCATTCCAGCTGTACCTGTTCCTGGTCCTTGGGGCCTACTTCATAGCTTGCTGGAGCCGCGGAGGTCGAACGCTGCCCATGCAGACCTGGAAGCTGCGGCTTGTCCGAGATGACGGCCTTTCGGTGGGAATCGTCCGGGCAGCGCTACGCTACGTTCTCGCATGGCCGTCACTGCTTTTCTTCGGCGTCGGGGTTTTTTGGGCGTTCTTCGATCGCGACCGACAGTTCCTGCATGACCGGCTGGCGGGAACTCGAATCGTCATGATCGACGACGCACGGCCCTGACCCTATCTCCTTTCTACCCACCACATCATCAGCGTGGCCGCGCCCAGAAAAACCGCGCTGGGGAGCGCGGCGCTGACGAAGGGTTGCCAGTTTTGGAGCAGCCCCAGATGTGAAAACAGGCTGTTCATCATGTGGAAGAAGATCCCCAGCATGATCCCGGAGAACACTTTCACCCCCACGCCGCCGGCCCGGACGTGGACGTAGGCGAAAGGCAAGGCGAGCGCCATCATGACGAGAGAGGCGAGCGGATAGACGAGCTTTTTCCACATGGCGATTTCATAACGTTCCGTCTTTTGGCGGTTCTCGGACAGATGCCGGGTATATTGGTACAGGTTCCATGCAGACATGCGTTCCGGGACGACGAAAAGCACGGCGAGAATGTCCGGTGTAAGAACTGAGTTCCAGTCCATTTCCGCCAGGCGCTGCACGTTGCTTCCGCTGGACGTGAAGCCGGTGTGCACGATCTCGCGCAATCGCCACATATTCTTGCCGAGGTACCGTCCCTGTTTCGCGAAACTGATCGACTGGAGCCGGTATTGGTCGTCGAACTCGAATACCCTGATATCGGATAGGCTCGTATCGGGCTGGACTTCGCGAACGTTGACGAACCGTCGGTCGTCCTTCACCCACAACCCCGTGTGAAACTCGCTGGCGACGATGGTGCTGGTCAATGAGAGCTTGAGCTGCTTCGCCGCGCGCTCCGAGACCGGGGCGATCAGCTCGCCGAAGATGAGCGTGGCGACAGCAAACACGATGCCTATGCGAAACAGCGTGCTTGCCGCGCGCCAGGGCGCAAGCCCCGAGCCGCGCATCACGGTATATTCGGAATTGGCGGCGAGATGGGAAAGGGCGTAAAGCGTTCCGATCAACACCACCACGGGAAACAGTTCATACACGTGGCTTGGCACCGTCAATGCGACGAAGGCGAGCGCATGCTGCAACCGGTACCCGCCCCTGCCGAGATCGGTGAGTTCGTTGATGAGGTCGAAAAAAGAGAACAGGCTGAGGAATGCGGCGAAAACGAACAGCGTTGCGCCGTAAATCTCCCTCGCCATGTAGGTGCGCAAGGTATCCACTTCAGCGCCTTCCGAGCAGAGGACCCACTCGAAGCCTTCTGTAAAACAGCAACGCGAGGACGCCCAGCATTCCGGCGTGCACCACCCACCACCCGGTATTGAAACCCAAGCGGCCCTGGGACACCCAGGCTTGGACGATGCTCAGCAGGTTTGCATAGACCATGTAGGTGAACAACGCGAAGAGCAGATTCACCGAACGGCTCGCCCTGGGGTTGACGAAGGACAGAGGGATCGCGAGCAACGCTAGAACGAACGCGGCGATTGGCAAGCCGATGCGCCACAGGAGTTCGGCCAGATGGGCATTGCTGCGCGCCTGGAGCAAACCAAATGTGGACATGGCTTTGGTGGAGGCCTCCTCCGCCTGCGCTTCGCGCGTTTCGACCTTCATCGCGTAACGCTGAAAATCCATCACCTTGAAATCGAGATCGCCCGGTACGCCTTCATAGCGCCGCCCGTCGAGCAAAACGACGAAGCGATCGCCGTTTTCCGCCGACTCCCGGTATCCGCGCCTGCTGACCGTGACGCCGAGCGTGCCTTGTCGCATCTGGGCGATGAATACGTTTTGCACGTTGGTCTGATCGCCGGCGATTTCCTCGACAAAAAACACCCGGTCCGCGCTGCCGGCCTCGCGGAAGACTCCCGGGGCTACTCGTGAAACGTCGTCTTGCAAGTTCATCTGACGCCTGTAGTCCTCGGCCTTGCCGATCGCCCAGGGCGACAGGAACAGCGACAGCACGGCCACGAGGGCAACCAGCGGTGCCGCGAACAACAGCACGGGACGAATCCACGCGAGGAGCGAAAGGCCCGAACCAAACCAGATCACCATCTCCGATTCGCGATAGCTGCGCGAAAGCGTCATGAGTACGGTGATGAAAAGCGTCAACGAGAGAAGTACCGGCAGATAGTTGAGGGCCGAAAACGCGAGCAGCGCGGCCACGCCCTCGGAGAGAACCTTTCCGATCGCTGCCTGCCCGAGCAGCCGGATCAGCTGTGTCGTCAGCGTTATGGCGAACAGCGTCGCGAATACCGCGAGCGCGAGGTTGCCGAATTCACGCAGCAGAGCGCGCCGAAAGATCATTTTGCGAGCAGAAGGACGTCAGCGAATCATGTCGGATCGTAGGCGAAACACGCCACGTTGCTTTGACTTCGGCGAAGCAAACCGGGGATAATCCTTGCATGTTCCCCGAGTCGAGGCCGAATGGAATTTAACACAAAATTCGCGGCGCCGGAGAAGCACCAGGTCGCGTGCGTCGCTGCAGGTGTATTCGAATCGCGCAAGTTGTCCGGGGCGGCGGATGCGCTGGACAAGGCGGCGCACGGCCAAATCCGCGAGCTTCTCCGATCCGGAGACATGGACGGCAAGATCGGAACCACCCGGCTGCTGTATCGCGTTCGCGGTGTCGCCGCAGAGCGCGTGCTGCTCGTGGGCCTGGGGAGGGAGAAGGAATTCGGCGAGAAGGAGTATCGCGACTGCGCACGCGCGGCACTTGCTGCCGTTCAGGAAACGGGGGCACGCGATGCGTCCCTGTATTTTGCGGAGCTGGAGATTCCCGGCCGCGATGCCGCCTGGAAAGCGCGTCAACTCGTCCTGGCCGCGGCCGACATCGCCTATCGCTTCGATCGCATGAAGAGCAAGAAAGCGGAAGACACGTCCCTCGTTCATGTCTCCATATCGGCCGTTTCCAAGCGCGATGCAGCCGCGCTGGAGCGCGGCATGCGCGAAGGGAGCGCTATCGCCTCCGGTATGACGCTCACCAGGGACCTCGGCAATCTGCCCGCGAACGTGTGCACGCCCACGTACCTCGCCGACGCTTCGGTAAAGCTCGGGCGTGAATGGAAACTGGCGGTGGAAGTGCTCGAGCAAAAAGACATGGAAAAGCTCCGGATGGGCTCGCTGCTTTCGGTAACGAAGGGATCGCACGAGCCGCCCAAGTTCGTGATCCTCCGCTACGCCGGGGCCGGCAGGAAGGATCGACCCGTGGTACTCGTGGGAAAGGGCATTACATTCGACACCGGCGGGATTTCCATCAAGCCATCGGCCGATTTGGACCAGATGAAGTTCGACATGTGCGGCGCGGCGAGCGTGCTCGGAACCTTGCGCGCCGCGGCGGAGCTCGGCCTCCAACTGAATATAGTCGGGTTGGTCCCCACCTGCGAGAACATGCCTGGAGGGGCCGCCACCAAACCGGGCGATATCGTCACGAGCATGTCGGGCCAGACCATCGAGATTCTCAATACCGATGCGGAAGGACGCCTCATTCTTGCCGATGCGCTGAGCTACGCCGAGCGCTTCGAGCCCCAGGCCGTTGTGGACATCGCTACGCTTACGGGGGCCTGCATCGTCGCCTTGGGCCACGTCTGCTCCGGGCTGTTCGCGAACAAGGATGACCTGGCAGACGAGCTGCAAGCAGCGGGCGCGGAGTCGCGGGACCGCGTATGGCGGCTGCCGTTGTGGGAGGATTATCAGGAACAGCTGAAAAGCAACTTCGCCGATTTTGCAAATATCGGCGGCCGCGCTGCGGGCAGCGTCACCGCCGCGTGTTTCCTTTCCAGATTTACACGCAAGTACGACTGGGCCCACCTCGACATTGCCGGGACGGCGTGGAAATCGGGCAAGGAGAAGGGAGCGACCGGCCGGCCAGTCCCCCTGCTCACGACGTTTCTCATAAAGCGCGCGGAAGCCTAGGATCGAGGAGTGAGGATCCTCTTCCCTACGTCATGACGCGCATCGACTTCTACTCGAACGCCGAACCCAAGCTCCAGGTCGCCTGCCGGCTCGTCGCCAAGATCATCCAGCAGCAGTTGCGCGTCTTCGTTTACGCACCCGACGAAAACACCGCGCGCACCTTCGACGAATTGCTGCGGACTTGTCAAGCCATCGGATTCGTTCCCCGCCACATGGCTCATCACGCACTTTCTTCGGAAACCCCGGTCGTCATCGCATGCGAGGACGTCGAGATCGCGCATCACCAGGTCATGGTCAATTTGCGCGCGGATTCGCCGCCGTCGTTCAGCCGTTTTGAACGGCTGGTCGAGCTCGTCGGCACCGGCGACGACGAACGTCAGCTCGCGCGAAGCCGTTTTCGCTTCTATCGGGACCGCGGCTACGAAATCAACCATTACGACCTTTCCAAGGCGAGCGTATGAGCGATTCCGACGACCTGCTGGGGAAAGCCGATGCGTTCCTGAAGCGCTACCATCCTTCCGGCACGGCAGCACAAGGCGACGTTCCGGTTCTCACGGAGATCATCGCCGAGCCGGGCGCGACGCCGGCGCACTCCTCATCGGGCACGGCCGCCCAGCGTGGTTCGACCGGGAGCGAATTGCCTGAGCTGGAGCAAAGGCTCAAACAAAGCATCCTTGACGCGATCGGCCCGCACATCGCGAAGTTCGTGGAGGAACCGCTGCGGGCACGGCTCGACGCCCACTTGCAGCGCGCCCTGACCGCTCTCAGCGCCCAAGTCAAGACCGATATCGAGGCGATGATTCGCGACGCGGTCGCACGCGCAGTCGAGCTCGAAATCGCACGTGCGCGCGGACAGTCGCGGGGCGGCTGACGCTATAATCCGCCGGAGCGCGTCGAAGC
>Ga0137409_10006138_pt1 | contig 12485 bp, 8 predicted proteins | sample CZODoug1_16funga_FD_122059 | JGI IMG/M metagenome (GOLD analysis project Ga0137409, IMG submission 122059) | Vadose zone soil fungal communities from Angelo Coast Range Reserve, California, USA - CZODoug1_16fungal (Hybrid Assembly) | ecosystem: Environmental > Terrestrial > Soil > Vadose zone...
ACCCCTCCGCTTCGGTGAATTCGATTGTTGCCAGCGGCGCCGCGAGCGTGTGGTACAACTCCGCAAAAGCCATCGCCTTGCGAAAGTCGGGGCAGCAAAGAATGGCGAACCCGTACATGCCGTAAGCGGAGATGTGGATCGATGTACCGATGCGGTACGGCAAATGCGGATCACTTGAGAGCCGAATTGCGTTCTTGCAGGCCGTCATCAAATCAGCGAGCGAAATCCTTGACCTTGGAGAGTGCACCTCGTCCACGGTCAGGTTGACGTTTCTCAGTATTTCGCCGGCTGGGCAACCCTGGTCGACGAGTACGTCGAATAGCGCGGCAAGTTTGGTCGATTCGTAAACGCGCTCACTCAATCCAACGATCGGCCTCTCCTTTGCGTTGTTCGGAATGGAGTGCAAAGCGGAGGACCTGCCGGGCTGCTTGGAGTTGAACAACTGAACCTGCCTTTGGACACCCACACGGTTCGAAGCTCCCGTCACTTTGTCGTCGGGACAGGGCTTCTGTCACTTGTTGTAGGGACAGGATAGCAGCTTTTTCCAATCGCCGTCGGGTTGACCGGCTGAGGCTCCGGCTTCCCGTGGGTCGTAAAAAGGAGCATTCTTATTCAAGACCCAGCTCGCGATGATGGGCAGCGTGTCCGGCTCGGACCCGCTCGTTGTCCGCTTCGGACCTTCACAAGCACCGAGCTGCGCGCGAGGCTTGGGCTGGTGTCGTGCGGTGCGATCGTCCGAAAGCCGGACGGCAGAAGCGATCCGCTCGCTTAGAATGGCGGACGCCGAAAACGGCCCGAGGAACACAAGTCGAGGGAGGCCGCCATGGTCGGAAGGCTGATTCAGACCGCCAAATCAGCTTATCAATATCCGTTGATTTTCAAGCAATTGTGGCACACGCCGCGTGTGCAGGCGCCGGACCAGGAGATCGTCTATCGCGATCTGAAGCGCTTCACCTACCGCCAGACCAGGGAGCGGATCGGCCGTCTCGCCTCGGCCCTGAGCAAGGCCGGGGTCGTGCCCGGTGACACCGTAGGCGTCCTCGAGTGGGATAGTCACCGGTTTCTCGAGGCGTTCTTCGCGATTCCGATGATGGGCGCCGTGCTGCAGACGGTGAATGTCCGTCTGTCGCCCGAGCAGATCGCCTACACGATCGACCACGCTGGAGCTTCGACGCTTCTCGTGAACGATGAATTCGTCGGATTGCTGGAGGGGCTGAAATCCCAATTGCCGAAGGTCAAACGGTTGATCGCGATGTCGGATCGACCCGCGCCGCAGACCGGAAGTCTATCGTTCATCGGTGAATATGAGGGCCTACTTGCGGCGGCTTCGCCCGACTACGACTTCCCTGATTTCGACGAGAATACTCAGGCGACCACCTTCTATACGACCGGCACGACCGGACTGCCCAAGGGAGTCTATTACAGTCACCGGCAGCTCGTGCTGCACTCGCTCGCCGGCCTGGCTCTGTTTGGCATGGCGGGTACGCAGGGCCGCTTTTCGCGCGACGACGTCTACATGCCTATCACACCGATGTTTCACGTCCACGCCTGGGGTTTCCCGTGGTCGGCGACGCTTGCCGGCGCCAAGCAGGTCTATCCCGGACGCTACGAGCCGGCGATGCTCGTCAAGCTGATCAAGAGCGAAGGCGTCACCTTTACCCACGGCGTGCCGACCATCCTGCAGATGCTGCTCAACGCTGCCCAGGCGGCGAATGTCGATCTGAGCGGTCTCAAGATGGTGATCGGCGGTTCGGCCTTGCCGAAGGCACTAGCCAAACAGGCGCTCGCCGCCGGCATCGATATCTTCGCAGGCTACGGCATGTCGGAGACCGGGCCGCTTGCCGCCATTTGCCATGTCCGATCCAGGGACCTCAGCGGCGATCCTGATGGAGAGGTTGATTTCCGCACCAGCGCCGGCATGGCCGGGCCGCTGGTGGATCTCCGCATCGTCGACGCCGACATGAACGACGTGCCGCATGATGGCAAGTCGGCCGGCGAGATCGTGATGCGTGCGCCCTGGCTTACCCAGGGCTACTTCAACAATCCCGAAACCTCCGAGGAGTTGTGGGCCGGGGGCTATCTGCACACCAGCGATATCGCGGTGGTCAGCCCGGGCGGCTGCGTCCACATCACCGACCGGATCAAGGACGTGATCAAGACCGGGGGCGAGTGGGTCTCATCGTTGCAGATCGAGGACCTGATCTCGCAGTGCGCGGGCGTTGCAGAGGCGGCCGTCATCGGCGTCAAGGACGACAAATGGGGCGAGCGGCCGCTCGCGCTCGTGGTCAAGCGGGCGGATGCCAATGGCATTAGCGACACGGTCATCAAGGACCATCTCAAGGTGTTCGCCGACAAGGGCGTCATTTCAAAATACGGCATTCCGGAGAAAATCATTTTTGTCGAGGGTATTCCCAAGACCAGTGTCGGCAAGATCAACAAGAAAGAACTGCGCGAGCGATACAGTTGACGTGTCACCGTTCGAACGCAGCCGCGAAAAAGATCAGGGAGGAAGACATGGGGAACCTCACCCTTGCCGGTTTGGGCGAAAGAGTTGGACAGGAACTTGGTCTTTCCGATTGGGCTACGATCGACCAGCCGCGCATTGACACGTTTGCCTCCTGCACCGGCGATCAGCAGTGGATTCATGTCGACGTTGAAAGGGCGAAGCGGGAAAGCCCGTTCCGCGGCCCGATCGCACACGGTTATCTGACGCTGGCGATGGTAGCGCCGCTCGCAATGCAGGTCGGTGTCATCCCGACCGATGCTGCCGCCGGGCTGAATTACGGGATCGACAAGGTTCGCTTTCTGGCTCCCGTGCCGGCCGGCGCACGCGTGAGGCTGCGCGTCGTGCTCGTCGGGATCGAGCCGAGGGAAGGCGGGCAGGTGATCATGAAGACCCAGAACACGCTTGAAGTGGAGGGATCGGAGAAGCCCGCGTTGGTGGCCGAGACGCTGGCGCTTCTGCTTCCCGCAGCGGGAGGCCGGCAATGAGCACGGACAATCACGGGCAAACTCCCTCAATGGAGGGGATATCCGAAGACGCATCCCGAAATACGCTGGCGCTCAATCCTCTTGTCGGCATAACGGGGCAGGATCTCGCCGACAGCACCGGAGTCTTGTTCAAGGCTATCGTCAACGAGCCGAAGGTCGCCGCCGAGCAATGGCTCTCTTTCCTCGGCGAACTCGGTTCCATCGTCGCCGGCAAGTCCGAGCGTGCGCCGCAGGCGGGCGACAAGCGATTTTCCGATGGCACCTGGAAGGAGAGTACGCTGCATAGCGGGATGCTCAAGGCCTATCTGGCCTGGGGCGATGCCGTCAGCGGCTTCGTGGACAAGACGAGCCTGAGCGACATCGACAAGGCGCGCGCGCATCTGGTCACGGAAATCCTGATCGATGCCGTCGCGCCCACCAATGCGATGCTGACCAATCCGGCGGCGATGCGCAAATTTGTGGACAGCGGCGGCCGCAGCGTCTGGCAGGGGTTGAAGAACTACGTCGATGACCTCACCAGGAACGGCGGCATGCCGTCGATGGTCGATCAGAGTGCGTTCAAGGTGGGCGAGAATCTTGCGGCTACTCCAGGCGCGGTGATTCTTCGCAACGAGCTGTTGGAGCTGATCCAGTACACGCCTGTGACGCCGAAGGTCTGGAAGCGGCCGCTGGTCATCACTCCCCCGCAGATCAACAAATACTACGCGCTCGATCTCTCGCCGGACAAAAGCATGGTCCGCTTCCTGCTCGCGAGCGGCATTCAGGTGTTCTGCGTGAGCTGGCGCAATCCGACCGCGGCCAATCGCGACTGGGGGCTCGACAGCTATGTCGCGGCGCTCGACGAAGCCGTCGGCGCCGCGCGCGAAGTGAGCGGCAGCGACGACATCTCCATGATGGGGTCCTGCTCCGGCGGCATCACGTCGACGGCGTATTTCGCAACGCTCGGCGGCGCCGCCGAGAAGATCCGGAATATGGTGCTGGCGGTCTGCCTGCTCGATCCGAACACGGCCGACGAGAGTGCGTTCGGCTGCCTGATGACGCCGGAAACCATGCGGGCCGCCAAAGAGACCTCGCGGCTTCGCGGGCTGGTCGACGGCCACGAACTGGCGCGGATGTTCGCATGGATGCGGCCGAACGACCTGATCTGGAATTATTGGGTCAACAATTATCTGCTTGGCAATCAACCTCCGGCCTTCGACATCCTGTACTGGAATGCCGATACCACCCGGCTTCCGGCCCGTCTGCATGGCGACTATCTTGACCTGTATTTCACCAACCCGTTCGTCAATGCCGAAAAGCTCTCATTGAACGGCAAGTCAATCGACATGAGCAAGGTCAAGGCCGACTGCTATGTCGTTGCGGGCGTGACCGACCACATTACGCCGTGGAAGGGCGTACACAAGACCGCGCAGATCATGGGCGAGCACACGACCTTCGTGCTGTCGAACAGCGGCCATCTGCAGAGCCTGCTCAATCCGCCGACCAATCCGAAGGCCTCCTTCATGATCGGATCCGTCAATCCGGCCGGGCCGGACGCCTTCCTGGCTGCGGCCGAGAAACGGAAGGGAAGCTGGTGGCTCGATTGGCGCGACTGGCTTCACGCGCGGTCAGGCGAAGAGGTGGATGCGCCGACCTCGCCCGGCAGCCAACGCCATCCCGCCCTTGCTCCAGCTCCGGGGACCTACGTCTTTGACTGATAATTTGACCAATGGGAGCCTCCCAACAAAGCCGGCCGCGACCGGAAAGCCGGGCGAGATCGAGGTGCGGCAGATCACGATCGATGGCCAATTGCTCCAGGTCGCGATCAGGCATGGCAGCGGCGGCGGGCCGCCGCTGCTGCTGTTCAACGGGATCGGCGCCAACTGGGAGTTGGCAAAACCGTTCCTGGAGGCGCTCACGCGCACGACCTCCATTATCTTTGACGTGCCCGGCGTCGGCGGCTCGCCGAGGCCGCTGCTGCCGTATCGTCCGTCGACGCTGGCGCGGCTTGCGGCCGGGCTCGTCAAGGAACTGAGTTATGCAGAGGTCGACGTTGCCGGCGTGTCATGGGGCGGAGGAATCGCGCAACAGTTCGCCCATCAATATCCAAAACTGTGCCGGCGGCTGGTGCTTGCCGCAACCGCAGCTGGCGCAATCATGGTGCCGGCGAGCCCCTCGGTGCTGTGGAAGATGGCGACGCCGCGCCGCTATACCGACAAGGCCTACATGAACCGGATCGCGGCGGACATCTATGGAGGCGCGTTTCGATTCGACCCGTCATTGATCGGCCGGCACGCGGCCTCGATGCATGGGGCGCGCAATCTGGGTTACCTGTACCAGCTTCTCGCGATGGCCGGCTGGACCAGCCTGCCATGGCTGTGGTCATTGCCGCAGCCGACGCTGGTCCTGATGGGCAGTGACGATCCGCTGGTTCCGCCGATCAACGGCCAGATCCTTGCGGGCCTGATCCCGAACGCCGAGCTCAGAATGATCGATGACGGGCATCTGTTCCTGGTGACGCGGCCGGCAGAGACGGCAGCCCTGATCGAGGCTTTTCTGGCCGACACGAACAGGCAGGTCGAACCATCGTCGCTGCTTTCGCGAATGGCCGGCTGGATCGGTGGTCTCGGCTCGACGTCCGCAGGCGAACGCCACCAAACCAAATAACAACTGGCCTCACGATTCCTTACAGGGAGGAACCTATGGCGACCGAGCAGGCGAAACCTACAGGGAAACCGGACTACACACCGCCGCCGATCGACGGCGACTTCTACCGGATCGCCAGCGTACTGAACGACAAGGAGCGTGCGCTGCTCAGGCGCGTGCGCGACTTCACCGAAGGCGTGATCGCGCCTGTCATAGAGGATTATTGGGGCCGGGATGCATTTCCTTTCGAGATCATCCCGAAGATGGCCGAAGTTGGTATCGGCGGCGTCGGCTATCAGGGATATGGCGCGGCCGGCGGCAGCTGGCTGTTAAACGGCTTCGTTGCGATGGAGCTGGCCCGGGTCGATGCATCGGTCGCGACGTTCTGGGGCGTGCACACCGGCCTGTCGGCGGGCTCGATCTATTTGTGCGGCGACGAGGAACAGAAGCAGCGCTGGCTGCCGCCGATGATGCGCTTCGAGAAGATCGGCTCGTTCGGGCTGACGGAGCCCCTGGTAGGCTCAGCTACATCGGGTGGGATGATGACGACCTGCCGCCGTGAGGGCGACGGCTGGATCCTCAACGGCCAGAAGAAATGGATCGGCAACGCCACCTTCGCCGACATCAATGTGATCTGGGCGCGCGAGGAGGGCTCGAACCAGGTCAAGGGCTTTGTGGTCGGAAAGGACAATCCCGGTTTCTCAGTCGAGAAGATCAAGACCAAAATGGCGCTCCGCGTCGTGCAGAACGGGCTAATCACGTTGAAGGACTGCCGCGTGCCCGAGGCGGACCGTCTGCAGAATGCCAACTCCTTCAAGGACACCGCCAAGGTTCTGCGGATGACCCGCACCGGGGTGGCCTGGTTCGCCGTGGGCTGCCAGATGGGAGCATATGAACATGCCCTGCGCTATGCGACCGAGCGGATACAGTTCGGAAAGCCGATCGGCGGATTTCAGCTCGTACAGGATCTGCTGGTGCGCATGCTCGGCAACGTCACCTCGACGCAGGCGATGATGCTGCGGCTCGCGCAGCTGCAGGACGAAGGGGTGATGCTGGACGAGCATGCATCGCTCGCGAAAGCTTTCTGCACCGTCAAGTGCCGCGAGACGGTCGGCTATGCGCGCGAGCTGCTCGGCGGCAACGGCATCCTGCTCGAGAACCACATCGGCCGGTTCGTGGCCGACGCGGAGGCGATCTACTCCTACGAGGGCACCAGGGAAATGAACACGTTGATTGTCGGCAAGTCCATCACCGGACTGAGTGCCTTCGTCTAACGCTACGCAACACTGAATTCCCAAGTGGGGCAGCGTCACGAACCTGATGATCACGAGCGAACGGGGAAGCGGCATGAACGGCGCGGAAAGTCTTTTGCGAACGCTCGTCGGATCGGGGGTTGAGGTCTGTTTCGGCAACCCCGGCACATCGGAGATGCATTTCGTCGCGGCGCTCGACAGGGTCGAGGGCATGCGGGTCGTGCTCGGTCTTTTCGAAGGCGCGGTCACCGGGATGGCCGATGGTTACGGGCGCATGGCGGAGAAGCCGGCCGCGACCCTGCTGCACCTCGGACCAGGGCTGGCGAACGGACTTGCCAATCTCCACAACGCGCGTCGCGCAGCGACGCCGATCGTCAATATAGTTGGCGACCACGCGACCTATCACGCGCAATATGACGCTCCGCTTGCGTCGGACGTACATGGTTTCGCGCGGCCGGTCTCCGCGTGGGTGCATTCGTCGGCGAGTGCTCGAACCGTCGCCTCTGACGGAGCTCGGGCCGTGCAGGCAGCGTTGCAGCATCCCGGTCAGATCGCAACGTTGATCCTGCCCGCCGACACGGCGTGGCTGGAGGCTGACCGTCCAGCGCCGGCCTTGCCGAAGCCGACGCCGGCGGCGGTATCCGGCGGGGCGATCGACCAGGCCGCCGCCGCGCTCAGATCGGGTCGGAAAACCATGATGCTGATCCGCGGAGCCGCGCTGAAGGAACGCGGGCTCAACGCGGCTGGCCGCGTCGCTGCGGCGACCGGCGCGCGGATCGCCTGCGATACCTTCGCCCCGCGTTGCCAACGCGGCGCCGGGCGCGTGCCGGTCGAACGCATTCCCTATTTTGCCGAGCAGATCGTCGAATTCATGAACGGGACGGAGCAACTGATCCTGGTCGGCGCGAAGCCCCCGGTGAGCTTCTTCGCCTATCCGAACAAACCGTCCTGGTGCACGCCTGAGGATTGCCGAATTCTCTATCTCGCCCACGCTCACGAGGATGGCACGGCCGCCCTGGAGGCTCTCGCCGACGCTGTAAAGACAGCCAGGCAGCCGTTGCACATTGGTGTATTGAGCAAGCCGGACATTCCGGCCGGACTGCTCGACCCGCTGACGGCCGGACAGGTCATCGCCCATTATCTTCCGGGCGGCGCCATCATTTCCGACGAAGGCGCAACCGCAGGCGGCGGCGTTCATCGATTTGCGGCCAATATCGAGCCGCACGATCATCTTGCGCTCACTGGCGGCGCGATCGGGCAAGGCATCCCGGTCGCCACCGGCGCCGCCGTTGCCTGTCCGGACAGGAAAGTCGTCTGTCTCCACGGCGACGGCGGGGCGATGTATACGCCGCAGGCGTTGTGGACGCAGGCACGGGAGTCGCTCGACGTCACCACGGTGGTCTTTGCCAACCGCTCCTACGCAATCCTCAATATCGAGCTCGCGCGGGTCGGAGCCGGCGATCCCGGACCCAAGGCTTTCTCGATGCTCGATCTGCACAATCCTGAACTTGATTGGGTCAAGCTTGCGTCGGGCATGGGCGTGGAGGCGAGCCGCGCAACGTCGATTGAGGAATTCGCGCCCCAGTTCGCGAGCGCAATGAAAGGGCATGGTCCCCGTCTCATCGAAGTCGTCTTGTAATTCTTGCGCTTCAGCGTGGCGAGTTGGCTCCCCTCGGCTCAGGTGACGCGCTTCGATTCACTTGTCAGGCAACAACACGCGTACTGACCGCTCTTGGCAGCGCAAAGCGGACATTCGGTCAGACGCGACGTCGGCGAAGTGCCAAGAGGAGGCATTGGCCCCTTCCACCTCCTCACAAGACGGGTGTAGTCTGTTCCCGCAGGGTGTCCAGTTGGATTGCAAGTCCGCGACGTGGCGCAGACTGTGGAGGGAGCATCATGAAATTTCCCCGCCGCACATTCTTGCATCTGGCCATGGGTGCTACTGCGTTGCCGGCCGTGCCCCGCATTGCGCGGGCGCAAGCCTATCCGTCACGGCCGGTGCGCATCGTCGTCGGCTTTCCCGCCGGCGGGGCTACCGACATCCAGGCGCGCCTGATGGGTCAATGGCTGTCGGATCGCCTCGGCCAGCAATTCATCGTTGAGAACCGCGCCGGCGCCAGCGGCAACATCGGAACCGAGGCGGTCGCCAGAGCGCCCGCGGATGGCTACACACTGCTGCAAGTTGTGACCCCGCATGCGATCAATGCCGCGCTCTACAGCAATCTCAATTTCGACTTCATTCGGGACATCGCGCCGGTGATCTGCGCCGCGCGGCTGGCATACGTAATCGTGGTGCATCCGTCGGTCCCCGCGACGACGATCCCTGAGTTCATCACATACGCCAAGGCCAACCCGGGCAAGATCAACTACGGGTCGGCCGGCCACGGCACCCCGCAAAACATTGCTTGCGAAATGTTCAAGATGATGACCGGGGTGAATTTGGTCCATGTCCCGTATCGGGGCGGCGCGCCTGCGACCACCGATCTGGTCGCCGGCCATATACAGGCGATTTTTAGTCCGGTGTCGGAGTCGATCCAACACATCAAGGCCGGTCAGCTGCGCGCCCTGGCGGTAACGACCACGACCCGATTGGACGTGTTACCGGACGTTCCAACGGTGGGAGACTTCGTGCCTGGTTATGAGGCCAGCGGTTTTGCGGGCATTGGCGCGCCCAGGAACACCCCGGCCGAAATCATCGACATGCTGAACAAGGAGCTCAATGCCGGCCTCGCCGATAGCAAGATCAAAGCCCGGATCGTCGAGCTGGGCGGCACAGTGCTTGGGGGCTCGCCTGCGGAATTCGGGACGATCATCTCGGATGCCACCGAAAAGTGGGCGAAGGTGATCAAGTTCGCGGGCGTCAAGGCTGAATAGGGCCGGTCGCCACTGGAGTCCAATTTTATTCGTTTCGCGAGCGCGTACAGCCCTATGCCCGAGTTGGGTCATTTCCAGACATCCTTGCGCCGCCGGGTGTTGTCCGCTTTGCCCTCGATAGCGGACGTTAGTCGGCGCCTGGTTGAGGTCCGCTTCGTGCCAATAGCGGAAGTTCAATAGCTTACGCAGTGTGCTCCTAAGTCGAGATCGGTTGGTCACCGGCATTTCGTCCAGACACGACCGCTCCTTGCGGTTCTGACGGACCCTCCCGTCTAATCTGGCAAGAGCTCGCCGTGGGTCTCGCGCGCGAACGGGATGACCAGCAGCCCGACGCCGAAAGCGATCGCGGTCAGCGCAATCGGTGTCCCGAGCGTGCCCATCGCTGCAATGCCGGCGGCGAGCGCGAAGTTTACACCAGCCCCGATAAAGCGGCCGATCGAGGTGCAGAAGGCGAAAGCGGTGCCGCGCACCTCGGTGCCGAATAGCTCCGGCAGCCATAGGCTGAAGATCGCGAAATTCCCTCCGAACAAACCCAAGAAGAACAGGATCGCCATGAAAGTCGGCAGCGCCGTGCCGACCGGCAGGTAGAACGCCCAACCGAAGGCGGTGGCGATCGCGACCATCATGCCAAGATAGTAGAGGGCGAGCGTTGGGCGGCGGCCGACCCGTTCGGCCAGCCATGGGGCGGCGATGCAGCCCAGAATTGTTCCGATAGAGAGCAGCCCAGTGCCGTAAGACACCATTTTGGCGGCGCTCGGCAGGTCCATTCCGGCCGCGCGCGTGACGAAGATGATCGCCGTCGGCTCGTAGACCGCGCCCGCCCACAGCCCGATGATGGAGATCGTCAGAAGTGCCGACATGATGACAGTGCGCCCGACATACTGACGGCTGAAAATGACTGCAAAAGGGTTGCGCCTCTTCGCCGGGATCGCCTTCTCCTCGTGATGCTTGCGCTCCCAGCGCTCCGGCTCCTTAACGAAGACCAGGGTCGCGATGGACACCACGACCGGAAACAGACCGCAAAGGAACATGGCGCGCCAGCCGAACGTCGCTCCGACCGTGTAGTTCAGCGCTGCCGCCACGAAGAAGCCGAAGTAGTAGCCCGTCTGAAGGTATCCGGCGCCCATTTTGCGCCGGTCCTCCGGCCACGCCTCGGCCACAAAGGTGCCGGCCATCGCCCACTGCCCGCCGATGCCAATTCCCGCTAGGAATCGGAAGAGTGCAAGCTCCCACATATTCGTCGACAACGCTGCGGCACCGGTGAACCCCGCATAGACCAACACGGTGGCGGCCAGCGATTTCGTGCGGCCGAACTTGTCTGAGATCGGTCCCCAGATGAAGGACATGCCCCATCCCACCAGGAATAGGGCGAACATGATGGAGCCGACGAAGCCAATGTTGGCCGGCGAGGCTTGCATCCCCGAGCGCGGCAGAAGCTCCGTCAGGGCGGGCGCCAGCACCAGCACGAAGATGACCGAGTCCATGCCGTCCAACATCCAGCCGAACCAAGCCGCCCAGAAACCGACGATTTGTTGCCGGTTGAGTGGCGTGCGTGGAGTGATCACTCCGGAAGCCCCGCCTTTCGTAAGCCCTCTTCATACCTGGCAATATCTTGCGGCTGGCGCAGCGGCAGCCAATCCGCGATATTTGAAATGCGCAATTCAGGATCCAACTGGCGCAGTTGTGCCATTGCCTTCTGTGCTTCAATAAGCCGTCCGGCAAGCGCATTACTTACTGCGGCTTCGCGTACTGCGACGGCGAGATTGGGCCGTCGCTGTAACGCCCTTTCCGCCCACAACGACGACTCGTCGTAGCGTCCCGCGAGGAGATGGGCGCATGCCAGCCCAGCGTATGCTCGGAAAACGAATGGATCTAGCGGGCTCAGGCGCATGCCATGCTCCAGGTTCTTGATCGCCAATTCCGGCTCACCCAGAAAGTCTCTTGTCCAGCCACTAGAGTGCCACGCCCATGCCAGGTTAGGATTCATTGAGAGCGCCCGATCGATGAGAGCGGCGCCGCCATCGAGATCGTGGGCGGCAAAGACGAGCGCATACCCGCCCATACAGAGAGCGACCGCGTCATCCGCGCCCAAGTCGACTGCTCGCCGGGCTAGCCGTGTGGCTTCGGTGGTCTCTTGCGCGCGATCGATCGTCCAGCGATTTATCATGCGCCACACGTAGCACCACGCGGCCATCCCATAGGCAGAGGCGAAATCAGGATCGAGTTCGATAGCTTTGCGAAACAACCGTAGCGCCACGTCATTGGCATCCGAGGTCCATTGATGAACACTCGACATACCGCGCAGGAAATAGTCGTAGGCATCCAGGCTTTCGGTTGGTTTGCGCTTGGCACGATCGATTTCGGCTCGCTCCAGTGTTGGCGCAATTGCGCCCACTACGTCCATGGTCACACGGTCCTGCAGATCGAACACGTCTTCCAGCCCACCATCGAAGTGGTCCGCCCACAGATGCGCTCCGGTCGCCGTATCGATGAGCTGGCCGGTGATGCGCACCCGGTTCACTGCCTTGCGCACGCTGCCTTCGAGCACGTAGCGCACTCCCAGCTCGCGCCCTACCTGTTTTAAGTCCACGGCCCGGCCCTTGTAGGTGAAGCTCGAATTGCGCGCGATCACGAATAACCAGCGCATGCGCGACAGGCCGGTGATGATGTCCTCGACCATGCCATCGGCGAAGTACTCCTGTTCCGGGTCGCCGCTCATATTCTGGAACGGCAGAACTGCGA
>Ga0137409_10006139_pt1 | contig 12484 bp, 10 predicted proteins | sample CZODoug1_16funga_FD_122059 | JGI IMG/M metagenome (GOLD analysis project Ga0137409, IMG submission 122059) | Vadose zone soil fungal communities from Angelo Coast Range Reserve, California, USA - CZODoug1_16fungal (Hybrid Assembly) | ecosystem: Environmental > Terrestrial > Soil > Vadose zone...
CAAAACCACCGATCACTCCGAGCCCCGCCCCAACCCAACGGGCAAGATGCTCGGAACGCTTCACGGGTTACCTCCTCAGGAGACCGAGACTCCGGCCCCCCTTATGAATGCGCCGGACCTTATGGGTGTAGAAAAGGCGGCGGAGGCTGCCTCCGCCAGGGTCCGGACCTCGACGACTTCGAGGCCGGAGTGCCGACCGGCTTTCGCGCCGGCCGGAATCAATGCACGCGTGAGACCATGCCGAGCCGCCTCCTGGAGACGGCGCTCGAGCTGGCCCACGCGGCGCACCTCACCCGTCAAACCCAGCTCACCAATGACAACGAGGCCGTCCGGCAGGGGGCTGTTGTTCTGGTTGCTGACGATCGACAGGGCGAGACCGAGATCGGCGGCCGGCTCCGTGACGCGGATGCCGCCCGCCACGCTGACGAAGATGTCTGAGTTTCCGAACTTGTGCTGAAGTCTTTTCTCCAGCACCGCCAGGATCATGTGAAGCCGGTTGACGTCGACGCCGTTCGCGATCCGCCTAACCATGCTGTTTTCTGTCTTGTTGACGAGGCTCTGGATCTCGACGAGCAGAGGCCTGGTTCCCTCGAGCGCCGCCACGATGGCGGTGCCGGGCGACGAGATCGCGGCAGAGCCGAGGAGTGCTGCGGACGGGTCCGGAACCTCCTCGAATCCGCCCTCGCCCATCGCGAAGACGCCGATCTCCTCGGCCGAGCCGAATCGGTTCTTCATGGCGCGCAGGATACGAAGCTCCTGCCGGCGGTCGCCTTCCAGGTACAGCACGGTGTCAACGATATGCTCCAGGACCCTCGGTCCGGCGATTGCGCCGTCTTTCGTGACGTGTCCGACGAGGAAGATCGGAACTCCCGTCTCCTTCGCCAGCCGCATCAGGCGGGCGGCTGATTCGCGGACCTGGGTCACGCTCCCGGCGCTGCCTTCCAGGCCGGCGTCGATCACGGTCTGGATCGAGTCGATGATCACGAGCTGAGGCGTGTCCGCCGAGATCGAATCGCAGATCACGTCGAGGTCGTTCTCCGCCAGGAGGAAGATGCCCGCCTCGAGCACGCCGAGCCGCTGCCCCCTCATTCGAATCTGTTGGGCCGACTCCTCCCCGGACACGTACAGCACCTTGCCACCGCCTGCGGCCACCTGCGCGGCCGCGTGCATGAGCAACGTCGACTTCCCAACTCCCGGCTCGCCGCCCACGAGGACGAGGCTGCCGGCGACGATCCCGCCACCCAGGACGCGGTTCAGCTCGTCCCAGCCCAGGGCCCGCCGCGGGGCGGCTTCGCTGTCGATCTCGCCGAGCGCGACGGGCTTCGAAGCGCTCGCCGCCTTCGGTCGCGCCGCTGCCTTGCCGGCGGCCGCCTTGCGCACCTGGAACTCCTGCAACGTGTTCCAGGCCTGGCAGTGCGGGCACTGTCCGGCCCAGCGGAGGCTCTCGCCGCCGCAGTCGGTGCAGACGAAGGTGATCGTGGATTTGGGCATGGGGACCGTCTACTCTCCCACCCATGATGGCTATTTACAAGTGCGCACGTAGCCTTTTACAGGCCCGGTCGTTTTATCTATTGAGAGGACAAACCGGACCTAGACCCCCCGGCTCCTTGAAGCGTAAAGGCGCCGCCCTGTCTACCCCCGGGGCGGCGTCCACGTGATGGCGATGGACGCGTCAATCGAGATCGACCGCATCCAGGAGGCGGCCGGCCTGATCGACCCGGTATTTCGAGACACACCGCAGTACGTCTGCGAGCCGCTCAACGATCGGCTCGGAGTTGACACGGTGCTCAAGGTCGAGTGCGTCAACCCCATCCGGTCCTTCAAAGGTCGCGGCGCGGAGTATCTCCTCCACCGACTCGGACCTCAGCCGGCGGGACTGGTCTGCGCGTCGGCCGGAAACTTCGGCCAGGGCATGGCGTACGCCGCGCGCAGCCGCGGGGTGTCCCTGACGGTCTTCGCGGCGCTCACCGCCAACCCGCTCAAGGTCGATCGGATGCGAGCACTCGGCGCGAAGGTGATCCTTGACGGCCCGGACTTCGATCAGGCCAAGGACGGCGCGAAGCGGCACGCGGCGAGCACGGGCGCGTTCTACGTCGAGGACGGCCTGCTCGGGCCTATCGCCGAGGGCGCGGGGACCATCGCACTCGAGCTCTTGCGCATGGCCGAGCCACTCGACGCCGTGTTCGTGCCGCTCGGCAACGGCTCGTTGATCAACGGCATGGGCCTGTGGCTCAAACGCGCCTCGCCCGCGACGAGGATCATCGCCGTCTGCCCAGCGGGCGGGCCGTCGATGGAAATCTCATGGCGCGCGGGCAAGCCGATCAGCACGGGACCGACCGACACCATCGCCGACGGAATCGCGGTGCGCGTGCCGGTGCCGGAGGCGCTCGAGATCATGCGCACCGCGGTCGACGAGGTGATGCTGGTCACCGACGCCGAGATCGTCGAAGCGATGCGCCTGCTGCACAGCACGACGGGCCTCGCCGTCGAGCCCGCGGGCGGCGCCGGCATCGCGGCCATCGCGAAACGACGGGACGAGTTCGCCGGCAAGCGCGTCGCGACTCCACTCACGGGTGGCAACATCACCGACGTGCAGATGCGCCTGTGGCTCTACTGACGCGCGTGCCGGCTCCCGCGGCTTTCAGCTCATCGCGACGCCAGCGAGTGCCGGCTCCGGCGGGTTTCGATTTACTGACGCTCCAGGTCCGCGAGGTAATCGAGAGCCGCCAAGGGACCACTTTGCGCAAATACCTCTGGCGCCGCGCTGCGAAGGCTGGGCTGGAGCTGGCTGGCCAGCTGCGCCCTCAGCTCCACAGTCAATTCCGCGCGGCGGCGCGCATATGAGCTGATGAAACGGCGCAGCTCGGGGTCGAGCCGGCGCAGCGTGAGCTCGGCCACAGACGCCGCCGCGTAAGCGGTTGGCGCAGCAGTCGTCGGGGTGGGCCTGGCGCCCGGCAATTGCCACAGGTAGACGCGGTCTGAGTCTTTGACCACGATGGTGCCGGCGGCGAGGTCCCCGAGCCGCTTGCCCTTTCCGTTGGCGAACAGGACGACCAGGCCGACGCCGTACCCGTACGGCAGGAAGTCGACGATGCGGACGATGTTGCGGATCCCGGCCTGGGCGAACGTCAGCGGTTCACCGCGATCGCCCACCGCTCGGAGCCGCAGGGCTTTCTTGCCCACCGTCTGCCCTGACCACAGCGCCTCGCTGATCCAGAAGTAGCCGAATATCACGACGAAGCTGCCGATCAAGAAGATCAAAGTCGCGGCGTTGGTGCCCACGACGAGGGCGGCGATGGCGACGAAGTAGACGGCGATCAGGATGCCGAACACGATCAGCAGGTCCAGGACCTGGGCGATGGTTCGAGTCCCAAGCCCGGCGACCTGGTAGTCGAACGAGACGCGTTCAGGCGTGGCGACGACGAGGTCGCGGTCCGGCTCCGGCTGCATGTCAGGTAATTTTGGTCGTGTAATGCGCGCGGAGGATTTCGTCGCGCTGCGGCGGGACGACTGGAATCGGCTCGAGGACCTGCTCGCGCGAGCGGGTGGCGGCAATCTCAACGGCCTGGCGCCGGCGCAGGTGCTGACGCTGGCGGCGCTTTACCGGCGCGCCACCGCGGACCTCGCGCGAGCACAGCGGGACTGGCCGGACGAACCCGTTCACCGCTACCTCAACGGGCTTGTCGCACGGGGACACGGCATCGTCTACCGCCGCGGCGGCGAGGTCTGGCGCCGCATTCGCACCTTCTATACCGCGACCCTTCCGCGCACGTACCGCGAGGCGGCGCCTTTCCTCCTCGCGGCGGGAGCGCTCCTCTTCGTGCCGGCGATCGTCAGCTACTTCGTCGTGCTGGCCAACCCCGACGCGGCTTACGCCATCGCGCCCGCCAAGCTCATCGAGAAGGTGCACCGCCACCAGCTTTGGACCAACATCCCGCCCGCCGACCGGATCGCGGTGGCCGGCGAGATCATGGCCAACAACATCTGGGTCTCGATGGTCGCCTTTTCATTCGGAGTCGTCTTCGGCCTGCCGGTGATCTACGTGATGATCTCCAACGGCATCCACCTCGGCGGGGTGTTCGGCCTCACCCAGGCGTATGGGCTGAGCGGTGGGCTCTTCGAGTTCGTGATCGGGCACGGGGTGCTGGAGCTGTCGATCATCGTCGCGGAGGGCGCAGCCGGCCTGATGATGGGTTGGGCACTGATCTCGCCTGGCAATCGCAAGCGGTCCGACGCCCTCGCGATGGCGTCCAGGCGCGCTTTCACTTTGCTGTTAGGTCTGGCGCCTCTGCTCGTGATTGCCGGCCTCATCGAGGGCAACATCTCGCCGTCGGATGCGCCGTTCGCGCTCAAGGTCGCGATCGGGCTCACGACCGGTCTGCTGTTTTATTCGTACCTGCTCCTCGTGGGTCGCCCCGCTCAGAGCAGCGCGCGCTCTTTGAGCTCGAGGTAGCGTTCGACCAGCGCCGGAGAAAGGCTGCCCGCCACCACGTCCAGTCCGAGCACCCCCCCGCGCCGCAGCAGCTCGAAGCTCTCGCGGCGGCTGGACACAAACTCCTCCGCGGCCGCCCATTCGTAAGCCCGTGATGAGGCGGTGATCGGCGCGTCCCGGGCGCTGAGCACGGCGGGGTCCGACATCGCCACGACCAGGACGAGGTGCTTGCCGGCCAGCCGCAGGCAGTGGGCGACCAGCTCCTTCGACGCTTCGCGGTCCTGAACGTCGGTGAGGATCACGATCATCGATCGCCGGCCGAGACGCAGCGCGAGATGGGTCATCGCGTGGCCGAAATCCGGCTCCACGTAGCTTGCCCGGATCGCGTAGAGCGCTTCGGTAAACCTGCGGGTCTGCGTGCTGCCGCGTTCCGGCTTGATGAAGCCGGTGACGTGGTCGTTGAACGTCATCAGTCCCACGCGGTCGCCATAAGCCTGGGCGACCCACGCGAGCATCAGCGCGGCATTGACGGCGTGGTCGAGCTTGTCCAGGTCACCGGCCGGCGCGGTCATGAGGCGCCCGCAGTCGAGCGCGATCATCACCTGCTGGCCCCGCTCGGCTTCCACCTCCACCACAACGGGGCGGTCGCGCCGCGCGGTGGCGGTCCAGCTCACGCGCCGCATGTCGTCGCCGCGGACGTAGTCGCGCAGCCCGGCGAATGCGGTGGAGGCGCCCGGAGGACGAGCTCGACGCATGCCCACCATCGCGCGGAGGCCGCGCCTCAATGTCAGCTGGACGCGCTTGATGGCGACGACGTTTGGAAAGACCGCGACCTCATCCGAGAGCTGCAGCCGAACCTGGCGGCGCCACCATCCGTCATCTCGCCAAACCTGTAGGTCGACCGGGCCGAACCGGAACGCCCCGCGCCGCGGCGAAGAGGTCCGGTACGTGACGCGCAGCCGCCCGTTCGGGTCAAAGCGGCTCTCGACGTCGCGCGGATGGGGCCTGAGCTCCGCCGGCGCGTGGTCGGCGATCTTCGCCGCGAGCCCCGCCGCGCGCGGGTTTTCCACGACTACGGTCACGTCCTCCTGCTCACCGAGCGAGAACGGCTCCGGCATCGTCCGCCTCACGAGGTAGCCGGACCGGCCGGGCAGAAGCGCGAGGTCGCGGGCCGCGATGACGACCAGGCCGACGTGATAGGCGACGGCGACCAAGCCGATCACGGGCGAAGCGACCGCCAGCGCGATCAGCACCGCGCCGATCGCGACGGCCCACAGCAGCCGGGGTTGCGGCGCCAGCCCTCGAATCAAGTCAGGCGCTTAGCGTGGCGGGACGACCCGGGCGGCCACCGCTTCCAGCACGCTGTCCGGGGTCTGGCCGGCAACCTCCGCCTCCGGGCGGAGGATCAAGCGGTGCCGAAAAGCCGGCGCCAGCAGGGCTTTCACATGGTCGGGCGTGACGAACGCCTGGCCCTCGAAGGCGGCGTACGCACGCGCGGCGAGCATCAGCAGGACCTCAGCTCGCGTGCTCGCCCCGAGCGCGATCTCGGGCGCGGTGCGCGTGGCCGTAGCGAGGTTCACGACATAGGAGCGAATCTTCTCGTCGAGGACGACCTTCGCCACCTCGGCCTTGCACGATTCGATGTCAGCGGCACCCAGCACGGGCTCGACTCCGGCCTTGGCCGGGTCACGAAGCTCGATCCCCGACTCCCAGCGCCGCAGCACCTCCATCTCGTCAGCCGCCGACGGATAGTCGAGCCGGACCTTGAAGAGGAAGCGGTCCTGCTGCGCTTCGGGCAGCGGGTAGGTGCCCTCGTACTCGATCGGGTTCTGGGTCGCGAGGACGAAGAATGGAGCGGGTAGCGCGAGCTGCTGGCCCTCGAGCGTCACGCCGCGCTCCTCCATCGCTTCGAGCAGCGCCGACTGCACCTTTGCGGGAGCGCGGTTGATCTCGTCAGCCAGCAGCACGTTCGTGAAGATGGGACCGCGGCGCAGCGCGAACGTGCGGTTCGCGAGGTCGTAGACGGAGGTACCGAGGATATCCGCCGGCATCAGGTCCGGCGTGAACTGCACGCGGCCGTATTCGAGCGTCAGGGCGCGGGCGATCGATTTGGCGAGCAGAGTTTTTCCGGTGCCTGGAACTCCCTCGAGAAGGACATGGCCCTGCGCCACGAGCGCGATCGCGCAGAGACGGATGGCGTCTTCCTGGCCGACCACCGCCTTGATGAGCTGCTCGCGGAGTCGCGCGTAGAACTCCGGTGCGGAGACGGCGGTGGTGTCCGCCATCAAGTCGTGCGCCGCCGGTCTTCGGGGACGGGATGGGCGATGCGATGAAGCCGCTGAGCGCTCTTCAGCAGCTCATGCTCGTTGGCTGCGGACGCCATCAGGGCGTTCTCGGCTTCGGCCAGGTCGGCTGCGATCTCGGGCACGCGCACCCACAGAGCATTCCAGAAGCGCTCCCGTGGCTGCAGCGGAATGCCGGTTCGGGCCGCCAACGAGCGTTCGGTGGCTGTGGCGAGAAGACCCAGCGTGACGGCGCGCGCGCTTGAACGCCGGAGCAGCTGACCGACCGCCACAGCCCATTCCGCGTCCACGCGCGCGACCTCCGCCGGCTTGGGGATGAGCGGACCGAACGAGCGACCGCGGAGAAGCAGTCCGATGAACACGGCGACGAGCAGCCAGAGCAGCCCGGCGCCCCAAGGAGTCAGGACCCAAGCCTGCGGCGTGAGGTCGCTCAGGTTCACGCCGTGGTGATACTCGTCGAACAGGACTGTTGCGCTTGCGCCGGCCAGGCCGAGCAGATCGGCGAGCAGACGCCCGTTGTCCTGCTTGTCGAGATACCCGTTGCACAGGACCAATGGGTCGGCAAGCACAACGAGGGAGCCTGCCTGCACCCGCTGCAGGTAGCCGATCACCAAACCGTCCGGGGTGCGGAGAAAGGGAACCTGCTCGGTGGTCGGATCCAGCGGCATCACCTCGCCCGCCCCGGCGACGCTCTTGACGCCTGGCACCACGGGGTTTCCGACTTCACCGCTGACCGACGCCGTGCCGCCGAGCCGCCTCACCCCGAACACGCGGTCGAGCTCCGGATCGCCTTGCTCGGAGGCGTAGACCAGCTTGCCCCCGGCGCGAACCCAGAGCCGCGTTCGCTCCGCCTCATCCGACGTGTACGGGCTCGTGGGTGTGAACACGAACATCAGGGCCGCCGGTGTGAGGGCAGGGAAAGAACCCGCAACCTGGTCGGTGGGATGACCCATCGATTCGGCGAAGAGGCGGACCGCCGAGGTGCCGTTGGCGGAATCGCTGTTGGAGCTGTGTTCCGGTGAGTCCTGGTGCGGCTGAATCGAGTAAGCGGCCGCGGCCACAGCGACGGAGAGCAGTCCGGCGATGATCCAGCCGCGTGCTCCTCTCATGCCGCCGCGCTCACCGGCTGGCGGAAGGGGGCGGCCACACCCGCCGCTCGCTCGTAGGTGGCCGCGTCCACCTCCCGTCCCCCATACACGGCCGCCTCGAACGGAATCAGCAGCGGGCGCAGGCGGGCGGGGTCGGGCGCGCGCTGGAAGATCTCGCGCACGGTAAGGGGGCTTCCCTCCCAGGTCCGCTCGCCGGACAGGGTGCCGGCGACACCCGCGCAGAGCGCGCGAATGGCGCGCACCCGGTCACCCCTTGCAGCGAGCCTGTCGGCTTCCGCAAAGTAGTCAGCCGGCGCGCGTGGACCGGAGGGTTGCGCCGTGACACCCTCGGCAAAACGACCACGAGCGGATCGGAAGACGATGACAGCGACGGCGATGAGAACTACTGCCCCGAACACGTAGAAGATCCAGACCGGCGCCTGCGGTCCTCCTCCTGTGCCAAACAGCACGCGCAGGAGCTGGTTGATCCGGTCACCCACCCACTGTATGAAGCGGTCCAGCAGCGAGGGCGGGCGGCGCAGGGCGTCGTACCTCGACATGGCCAGCACGTCGTGGAGCCGCTGCTTCGCAAGCTCTGGGTCCTTCGTGCTGGCCGGCTGTTCGAGCAAAGCGAGCAGAGCGAGCAGACGCGCTCTCGCGTCGACGAGGTCAGGAGGCTGTCGCTGAAGGTCGTCGAGTATCTCCGGCTGGGTCAGGCCGGTGCCGGCCCGGAGCACGGCGGCTGCCTGGTGCGCGGAAACGGTGTCACCAGCTGCAGCGCTGCGAATCACCTGGTAAGCGCTGTCGACCGCCTGCTGGTAGCTCGGAGGTGGTGGAGGTTCGGCTGACGCCGGCGCCGCGGCGAGAGCCGCAAGCCCGATCACCGCGACAGCGAACCCGACCGCGCGGAGGACGGCGCGTTGGGGAGTCAGCGGATTCTCACTGCGCCGGCTGCGGACTGGTCACGCGCTGCGCCAGCTGGAAGAGGTCGAGCGCTTCGCGCCGGACGCGAAGGTCGAGGTAGATGAGGACGATCGCGATCTGCAGTAGGGGATTCACGAGCGAGCCGACGATCACGCTGGTGGCCGCGGCGATCCACAGCGCGGCGACAGTCGGGATGACCAGCTGCAGCAGAGATTGCGCGAGGACGATGAAGGCACGCAGCGCGGTACGAGCGATGAACCAGATGACGAACATCAGAAAGAGGGTGAAGAAAGTGCGCCACCAGCGTCCCTGGACCAGGCGCCAGCTGCGGCCCATCGCCGCGCCCAGGCCGACGTTCTCGATGAACATCACGGGGATGACGACAGCCCAGCTCACCCAGATCCAGATCCACAGCGGGATGAGGCAGAAAGCTACCAGCATCAAACCAATGAGTAGCCAGTAGCCCATCAGGGGAAAGTAGCGGCGGAGCACGCCTGACAGGACACTCGAAGGGGTGACCGGCCGGCCGATCGCCGATTCGCAGGCGGCATAGGTGACCGCTCCGTAGAAGAGGGGCACCAGCGCGAGCGTGATCAACCCACCGACGAGGTACAGGACAACGGTGCCGGCTTCGAGCAGCCCGCTGGTGGATGACAGGCTGCTGGGGCCCGCCCGCTGCAGGAAATCGCTGAACAGCGCGTAGTAGCTGAAGCCGGACAGCGCCGCCTCCGGGATCGAGAGGATCGCCGACAGGCCCGCGAAAAGAAGGAAATGCCGGCGATACATGCGGAAGGTTTCATCGAGCAGGTCGCCGATCTCGAGTGGGCGCAGGCGAAGGGGGACTGTGGCGCTCACCTCAATCAATTGTGGGGCCACCCGCGAAATCGCCGAGCTGTGCGTTCTCATCCTGAAGGGGGCGGATGAACGACCCAAACGCGGGACCGGTCGACGACGTCCGGGTGTTGTTCGTGGAGGACGACCCGGCGGTCGCCCAGATGTACAGGCTGAAGCTCGAGCTCGACGGCTACCAGGTCGAGGTCGCGCCGGACGGCGAGGTCGCCCTGCTCATGGCTCGCAGCGAACCGCCGGACATCATCTTTCTCGACATCCGCCTGCCGAAGCTAGGCGGTCTCGACGTGCTGGAAGCCCTGCGCGCCGACCCAAAGACCCAGGCGGTGCCCGTCGTGATCCTCTCCAGCCACTCCGAAAAGGAGCTGGTCGAGCGAGGCGCGAGGCTCGGCGCCCTCGACCACCTGATCAAGAGCAAGACGACGCCCGCCAAGCTCTCCGGCGCGGTCAACGGCTGGCTCAAGCACTAGCGCCGCCCGGCGCCGCCAACTCTCGCTCGATTCCGCCTCTTTGGCGCCAAACCCATGCCGGCCCTCTCGAATAACGCATGTTTTGCGCCAAAAGCGCGCTAAGGGCCGGTGGGCCGCCGCCAAATCGCTAGGTTAGGGTTTTGCCGCCCCGGTCCCCGCAGGCTCCTTGTGCTTGTGCTTGACCGGCGTGAACTTGAGGCCGTCCTCGCCTTCGACGTCGATCTGCACCGTGTCGCCCCGGGCGATCTTCCCGCGAAGCAGGTGCTCGGAAAGGTTGTCTTCGATCCGGCTCGTGATGACACGCCGCAGCGGGCGCGCACCATAGATCCGGTCGTAGCCCTCCTTCGCGAGAAGGTCCTTGGCCGCGTCGGTGACCTCGATCGTGATCTGCTGCTCGACCAGGTGCTTCGACAGCTTCTGCAGCTGCAGGTCGACGATCTCCCGGATCTGCCCCGTCGTCAGGCTCTTGAACACCACCACGGCGTCCACCCGGTTGAGAAACTCGGGGCGGAACATCCGCTTGAGCTCTTCGTCGATCTTCTCCTTGGTGTTCTTGTGCCGGCGTTCGACCTCGTCCGCCTCGTCGACGACAGCAGGCTGGAAACCAAGTGACGTGCCCGCCTGGTTGACGTCTCGGATTCCGAGGTTGGAGGTCATGATGATCACGGTGTTCGCGAAGTTCACCACCTTGCCCTTGGCGTCGCTGAGACGTCCGTCCTCGAGGATCTGCAAGAGCATGTTGAAGACCTCGGGGTGCGCCTTTTCGATCTCGTCGAACAGGATCACCGAGTAAGGCCGGCGGCGAACCGCCTCGGTCAGCTGTCCACCCTCGTCGTAACCGACGTATCCGGGAGGTGAGCCGACCAGTCTCGCGGTCGTGTGCCGCTCCATGAACTCGGACATGTCGAGCTTGATCAACGCGTCCTCGGAATCGAACAGATACTCCGCCAGGGCGCGCGCCAGCTCGGTCTTTCCGATGCCGGTCGGCCCCAGGAAGATGAACGATCCGATCGGACGGCGCGGGTCTTTCAACCCGGCTCGTGCGCGTCGCACCGCCTGGGAGACGGTCTTGATCGCTTCGTCCTGGCCGACCATCCGCTTGTGGATCTCTTCTTCCATGCGGAGAAGTCGCGAGGTTTCCTCTTCGACCAGGCGCGACACCGGCACTCCCGTCCAGGCCGCGACGATCTGCGCGATGTGCTCCTCGCCCACCTCGGGGACGGTCTCGCCCAGCTTGTCCCGCCAGGCGGCTTCTTTCAGCGCGAGCTTGTCCTGCAGCTTCTTGACCTTGTCGCGCACGCTCGCGGCGGCTTCGAAGTCCTGCTTGTTGACGTTCTCATCCTGGTCCGTCTTCTGCTTCTTGATCTCCTTCTGGAGCTCTTTGAGGTCGTCCGGCGTCGTCGTGAGCTTCATGCGCACGCGCGCCGAAGCCTCGTCGATCAGGTCGATCGCCTTGTCGGGCAACGCGCGGTCGCTGACGTAGCGGTCGCTGAGTACAGCCGCCGCATGTACGGCAGCGTCGGTGATGGTGACGCGGTGGTGCTTCTCGTACAGAGACTTGACGCCGTTCAGGATGTCGATCGTCTCTTCCAGCGTCGGCTGGTCGACGAAGACCGGCTGGAACCTGCGCTCCAAAGCCGCGTCCTTCTCGATGTACTTGCGGTACTCGTTGAGGGTGGTCGCGCCGATGCACTGGATCTCCCCACGAGCCAACGCCGGCTTGAGGATGTTGGCTGCGTCGATGGCGCCTTCAGCCGCTCCTGCTCCGACGAGGGTGTGCAGCTCATCGATGAAGAGCACGACCTCGCGGCTCGACCGGATCTCGTCGAGGATCTTCTTCAACCGCTCCTCGAACTCACCGCGGTACTTGGTGCCGGCCACCAGGGCGCCCATGTCGAGGGTCAGCACGCGCTTGTGCTGAAGGGACTCAGGCACGTTGCCCATGTTGATCTGCTGGGCCAGGCCCTCCGCGATCGCGGTCTTGCCCACGCCGGGCTCGCCGATCAGGGCGGGGTTGTTCTTGGTCCGGCGGCTCAGGATCTGGATGACACGCTCGATCTCCAGCTCCCGGCCGATGACCGGATCGAGCTGATTGCGGCGGGCAAGCTCTGTGAGGTCGCGGCCGAACTGGTCGAGCAGCGGCGTCTTCGACGGCTTCTTGGGAGCGGGCTCAGCCTCGGTCTCCGCGGTCGAGTCGTGAAGCAGGCGCTCGATTTCCGAGCGCACCTTCTCCAGCGTGGCCCCGAGATCCTCGAGCACGTGGGCGGCGATCCCCTCGCCTTCGATCAGCAGCCCAAGCAGCAGGTGCTCGGTGCCGACGTAGTTGTGGCCCATCCGGCGCGCCTCTTCGAAGGAGATCTCGATCACCTTCTTGACGCGCGACGTCGGGATGATCTGCTGGATGATGATCCGCTCGTT
>Ga0137409_10006140_pt1 | contig 12483 bp, 10 predicted proteins | sample CZODoug1_16funga_FD_122059 | JGI IMG/M metagenome (GOLD analysis project Ga0137409, IMG submission 122059) | Vadose zone soil fungal communities from Angelo Coast Range Reserve, California, USA - CZODoug1_16fungal (Hybrid Assembly) | ecosystem: Environmental > Terrestrial > Soil > Vadose zone...
GAACCCACCAGCGGGCAGGCAAAGCTAAGTCGTCTTAGCCGCGGGCTGTTGCTCGTTGGTCGACTCAAATCCGACGCAACGCTTGAACAGGCTCGAGCGCGTTTTGATTTGCTTAGCCGGGAAATGCAGGCTGCGCATCCCGAAGAGTGGAGGTCAAAGCAGGAGGGATCAGGAGCTGTCCGCGAGTTATTTGTGACGGTCCTGCCGGAGAGCGAAACTCGCGTTCATCCGGATATGCAAACCAGTATCTACGCGCTGGCCGGTTTGCTGGTGGTGATGGCGAGCGTTTTCCTGACAGAATACAGTTGGCCCAATCAACAACGAACGCGCACATTTTATGAAATGTCCGCCGCGACGTTTCCGATGTATTTGATGTGGCTGGGAAGGGGGTCGAAATTCCGCCGGGGCGCAACCTGGATCGCGCTGATTTATATGGCAGTGGTCGCGCTCATGGCCTGGGTGTTGCCACTCTTTCCCGGCCAGCCACGGCTCGGCCCAATTTATAATCCAGTCACCCACTTCGTGTCGCTCCCTTTCCCGCTCCTGCTGGTCGTGCCGGCGTTGTCGGTGCGCGTGTCGCCGGAGATCGCGATCGTTCCGGCAGCATCGATCCGGAGTGCGCCACGGTCCGAGGAGCGTGCCCAGCCGACGTCGACGAGCCGGAAACCGCCGACACCGGCGGGCCGCGGCTCGCCAACACCGCCGGGCCAGTCAGGCAGGGGACGGGCTTCGGACCGTCCCGCACCCGCGGTCGCTGCCGCCCCGCCGCCGGCGGACCGCGAGATCCGCGTGACGATGGTCAACGATACGACCGGTCCGGCGCAAGCCGTCGTGCGCCTCGAGGTGCCGGCCGGCTGGACCGTGACGCCGCCCGATCAGACGGTGAAGTTCGAGCGCGAAGACGAGTCGATGACCGTACGGTTCCTGGCCAGGCCCGGGCCCGCCACGGCTCCGGGTGAATACCACATCCGCGCGATCGCGTCCGCGAACGGCAAGTCGTTCACGCGCGGTTACCAGGCGATCGAGTATCCGCATATCCGCCGGTATCACATCTACGCCGAGGCGGACACGATGCTGAAGGTGATCGACGTGCGGATTCAGCCGAACCTGACGGTCGGCTACATCATGGGCGTCGGCGATCAGGTGCCGCCGGCGATCGAGCAGCTTGGCGCGAAGGTCGAGATGATCGGCGCCGAGGATCTGGCCTGGGGCAACCTGTCGCGCTTCGACGCCATCGTCACAGGCGTGCGGGCGTACGAGCGCCGCGATGATTTGCGCGCGAACAACCGCCGGCTGCTGGAATACATCAACGACGGCGGCACGGTCATCGTGCAGTACAACAAATTCGAGTTCAACGACGCGCAGTACGGCCCGTACCCGGCGAAGGTCAGTCAGAATCGCATCACCGACGAGAATGCGCCGGCCACGATCCTTGCGCCGCACGACCCGATCTTTACCACTCCGAACGAGATCGGAGAGGCGGCGTGGAAGAACTGGGTCCAGGAACGCGGGCTGTATTTCCTCGGCGAGAAGGACTCGCGCTACAAGGACCTCGTCCGGATGGAGGATAACTTCACCTACAACAAAGGCCCGAAGACCGGCGCGCTCGTCGAGGCCACGTACGGCAGAGGACGGTGGGTGTACGTGGGTCTCGGCCTGTGGCGGCAGTTGCCTGTCGGCACCGACGGCGCCTATCAGCTGCTCGCGAACCTGATCTCGCTCGGCAGGGCGCCGGGCGTCGCGTCCCGCTGAGATTGCAGATGGCGCTTCGCGCTGAGATCGCAGATTGCTGATTGCAGCTTAGAATTCTGCAATCAATCATCAATCATCAATCATCAATCAATCAGCAATCAGCAATCAGCAATCAGCAATCTCATGGAAGTCCCCCTCACGCCGCTCGAGTTCGCGCGCCGGACGCGCGCGTTGTATCCCGACCGCCTGGCGCTGGTCGACGGCGCGCTGCGCCTGACCTACGCGCAGTTCTTCGAGCGCTGCGACCGCTGGTCGGCGGCGCTGCAGCGGCTCGGCGTCAGGCCGGGCGACAGAGTCGCGTACATCTCGCCCAACACGCACGCGCAGCTCGAGTCGTTCTACGCCGTGCCGAATATCGGCGCCGTCCTCGTGCCAATCAACTATCGCCTGAGCCCCGGCGAGTTCGAGTACATCATCGCGCACTCGGGCGCAAGCGTCGTCTGCGCGCACGAGGACTTCCTCGAGTGCGTCGACGGCATCAGGGCGCAGCTGCCGGGCGTGCGGCACTGCGTCGCGCTCGAGGGGACGCGCGACGGCTGGCTCGACTACGAGACGCTCGTCGGTGGAGCGCCGGCCCTCTTCGAGCGGCCGGCGATCGAAGAAACCGATCTGCTGACGATCAACTACACGAGCGGGACGACTTCACGACCGAAAGGCGTGATGATCACGCACCGCAACGCGTACATGAACGTCGTCGGCACGCTGCTGCACATTCCGATGCGGCTCGACGATCGCTATCTGTGGACGCTGCCGATGTTTCACGCGAACGGGTGGACGTTCGTGTGGGCGGTGACCGCGGTCGGCGCCGCGCACGTCTGCCTCCGGAAGGTCGATCCGCTCAAGGTGTTCGAGCTCATCGAGTCCGAGTCCGCGTCCATTCTCTGCGCCGCGCCCACGGTGCTCATCGGCGTGGCAGGGGCGCCCGCCGACGTCCGATCGCGCGCGCGCAAGGGCGTGCGTGTCGTCACCGCCGGCGCGCCGCCGGCCGCGGCCACCATCGAGCGCATCGAGCGGGAGCTCGGATGGACGATCACGCACGTCTACGGGCTCACCGAGACGGCCCCGTTCATCACCGTGTGCGAGGCGCGGCCCGAGCACGAGGCGCTGAGCGCCGCCGAGCGCGCCGTCATCAAATCGAGGCAGGGCGTGGAGCTGATCACATCCGGCGATCTGCGGGTGGTGGACGCGGAAGGCCGTGACGTCCCGCGCGATGGCGCGACGGTTGGAGAAATCGTCGTCCGCGGCAACGTGGTGATGAAGGGGTACTACAACGATCCGGACGCGACTGCGTCGGCGCTCCGCGGCGGGTACTTTCACAGCGGCGATGCGGCGGTCGTGCATCCGGACGGCTACGTCGACATCCGCGATCGGCTCAAGGACGTCATCATCAGCGGGGGCGAAAACATCTCGTCGGTCGAGGTCGAAGGCGTGCTGCTGCGTCACGCGTCGGTCCAGGAGGCGGCGGTCGTGGGCCTGTCGGACCCGCGATGGGGAGAAGCGCCGCACGCCTTCGTCGTGCTGAAGCCGGGCGCCGCCGCGACGGCGGAGGAGCTGCGGACGTTCACGCGCGATCGGCTGGCGCACTTCAAGTGCCCGCACAGCTTCACGTTCGTCACGGAGCTGCCGAAGACGGCGACCGGAAAGATTCAGAAGTTCGTGCTGCGCGGCCGCCGGGCTGCGATTTCGGCGCAATGAGCGCAGGCCGTCCGGCCGCACGTGCGTGTCGCCCTGCGAACCTGCGAGAGCGCGGCCGTATCGCTGCTGTGCCAAAGTGAGAGCGCGCCTCACTTCATCACGCGGACAGTGACGGTCCGCCGTCCAAACCTTCTCGCCTGTGCGCAGCTCGCCATGAAAATGTCGAGGTCGCGCCTTTTGATCCCGGATCCGGTGTCCGTCACCGTGTAAGTGCGCGCGTAAGGCTTGCCAGGCGCGACGATCTGCAGCCGCGTTCCGAGCGGCAGCCGCCGCGGATCGGCGGCGACGATGCCGTCGCGCGTCGGAGCGCCTGACTTTGTTCTGCCGCGATCGCAGTAGGCGGTCGCCGTCATTCGAAGCGTCGCCTTCCGGATGGGCCCGCGTGGTGGGCGGCGTTGTGCGGGGAGGGCGGATGCGTCGGCCGTGATGAGGAGCGCGAAGGCGAGCGCGGCGGAGCAGGCGGTGCGCACGCGCAAAGAGAATCAATCCGCGTGCCGAGGAGTTCGCTTCGGCCGGCTGAGCCACCGGAAGAACAGGATCACGAGCGCCGCGGGAATCAGCGGACCCCACCACACGTTCAGCCCGAACGCAATCAGCGTCCTCGACCCCATCCTCACGAACAGCATGATCGCTCCAGCCCAGGCGAACGCGCTGACGAGGTTGAGCGCGCTGAACTTCACCGGACGGACATTCGCGTAGGCGCACGCGACCGGGATCGCCGTGCGAAGGCCCGGCAGGAAGCGGCCGCTGAGGACCATCAGCGCCTCGTGAGAATGTACGCGCGCGCTGACAGCGTCCCGGTATTTCGCAAGCCTCGGGAACCGATCGAGCCAGTGGATGCGCCCGCGCAGCGCGTAAAACCAGATCTGGTCACCCAGCGAGCCGCCGAGGGCGCCGGCGCACCAGACGCCGGCCCAGTTCAGCTTGCCCATCATCGCGTCCGCGCACACTTTGCTGTAATAGATTTCGCCTTCGAGCACGGCGAAGATCACGATCGTGAGATAGGCGGGCATCCTACGCGTTCAGTAGCACACCGCGGACCACCTGCGCCACACGCTCGATCTGGTCCCGCCGAAGGCCGGCATGGACCGGGATCTGCAGGGCCTGCGCGGCTCGACGCGCGCCCGCGGCCTCCGCCTTGACGCTGCCGAACAGTTCCATGTCCGGCGGCACGTCGACGTGCAGCGTTTCGATGTCGATGCCGCGCCGCACGCACCGCACCACGAGCTCGTCTCGCTTCGGCCCTTCCGGCCCGTACACGCAGTACTGATAGTAGACGTGTGAGCGATCGGCCGGCACGTACGGCGCCTGGATGCCGGGCACGTCCGCGAGCGCCCGGTTCACGTACTCCGCGTTGGCCTGCGCCTTTGCGGTCCACGTGTCGAAGTGTTGGAGCGCTTCGAGCCCGATCGCCGCTTGCACGTTCGGGAACCGCTCCGTGTACTGCTCGGGCAGCGGATGGAGCGATCGGATTTTTTCCCAGAGAAACACATCCGGGTTCGCGTCGACGAGCGCCGACACCCACAACACCGGGAAGAGCGAGATCGAGAACACCCACGGCTTGATGAAAATCCGCTGCAGCCGCCCCATGAGGAGCCGATCGCGCACGCGCTTTTCGCTCGGCCAGGGCAGCGCCTCGACGAGTTGGCGGACCCTGGCAGCCATTCCCGCGTCGCGCACCAGCGCCAGGCCGCCGCCGTAGCAGTTCAGCGGCTTGAGCGTCTGGAAGCTGAACAGCGCGCCGGTCCCGAACGTGCCCACCGGTCTGCCCTTGTAGTTCGCGCCGAGCGCATGCGCGCAGTCCTCGAGCACGATCAGGTTGTGCCGCGCCGCGATGTCGAGCAGGCGGTCCATGTCACACGGAAGGCCATACAGGTGCGTCGGGACGATGGCGCGTGTCCTGTCGGTGATCAGCCGCTCGACCGAGCCCGGATCGATGTTGAATGTCTTCGGGTCGACGTCGGCGAACACCACATCCAGCCCCGCCACGCGGGCAAGCTCCGGAACGACCCAGAATGTCAGCGACGGAAAAATGATCTCGGCGCCCGGCGGGAGGTCGAGCGCTTTCAGCATGTAGTAGAACGCCATGCGGCCGTAGGCGGCCGTGATCGCGCACGCCGGATCGAGGCCGTGGCGCCCGGCGAACGCTCTCTCGAATTCCGCGATCTGGGGTCCCTGGATGAACTCGCCGCGGGCCCTGCAGGCCGCGACGAGCTCCTCGGTATTGGGCAGGACTCGCGCTCCGTAGCGCGAGATGGCAGTGCGCATGACGAGAGCGTACTACGCTCGACGATCGGCGCAGAGCCCGCAGCACCCGGCGTTCGCCGAGCTCACGGCGAGCAGCCTGCCCTGAGCCGGTCGAGGGCAGGCTCTGCGTTGAACGTGCGGTTCAGCATGCCACCGGCCGCGAGAAGTCGGCGATCTCCACGCGGGAGTGCCGTGCGTTCACGCGCCGATCCATGCGGCTCACCCACTTGCGGATCGCCGTGTTCTGGATCTTCAGGAAGTTCGCGAGGTACGACGGCCGCATGTAGAAGCGCGTATAGGCCGCGCCGAGCAGGAACCGCAGCTCGGGGTCCGTCAGATTCGGATGGCGGAACGTCGGCGTGTAGCCGTCGAACTTCTCCCAATCGGTTTCGCTCAGCAGCGGCTCGATCTGCTTGAACATCGGCGTGCCGGGATACGGCGTGAGCATCTTGAACTGCGCAAACGTCGACCCGAGATCGGTCGCGTAGTCGATCGTCGCCGCGATCGAGTTCCAGTCGTCCTGCAGGAACCCGAGCACGTAGAACGCCGCCGTGACGATCCCGAGCTTCCGGCAGTGCTCCATGATCTCGCGCTGGTGGCTCTGGGGAATCGGCCGCCGCCCCGACTTCCTGAGCGTCGCCGGATCGAGCGATTCGACGCCGAAGCTCATCGCGCGGAACCCGGCCGCGCAGAGCCTGTCGAGCAGCTCCACGTCCAGACGATCGAGCCGTGTCTCGGCTTCGAACGTGACCGTCAACCCGCGCCGCTGAATCTCGTCGCACAGCTCGACGACGCGGTCGCGCTGCTCGGTGAACAGCGGATCGCGGAAGATGACGTAGGGCTGTGAGACCCGGCTGCACAGCCGCTCCATCTCGTCCACGATGTTCGAGATCGAGCGCGCGCGGTAGCCGGCGAGGATCCGGTGCGGGCAGTACGTGCAGAACTCCGGACACCCGCGGCTCGCGAGCAGCGGGTACCCGCCGCCGAGCGGCCGCGTGAACCATTTGATGCCGAGGCTTCGCCCCCGATCCTCGGTGACCAGATCCCACCGCGGAAACGGCAGCGAATCGAGATCGTCGATCTGCTCGCTGATGACGGTGCCCCTCGGCACTTCACCGCGCGCCAGCCGCATGACGGCCGCCTCGGGCTCGCCGTTGAAAATGAAATCGCAGTGATCCTGGTAGAGCGCCGGCATCTTGGACGCGGTGATGCCGATGAAGCCGACCTTCACGCCGCGCGCGCGCATGCGGTCGGCCCAGGCGGTCTCCTGCTTGTGGTCGACGAGCGAGGAGAGGACGAGCGCGACGTCGCCGTCGATCTCCTCACCGCGCGTCCATTTCACCTCGTGGCCCGCGCGCGACAGGATCGCGGCGATGTAGGCCATGTGGACGCTCGGGACGTCGTGGAACCGCTTCTTGAGAAAGGCCATCACGGCCGTGACCCGCGAAAACGGATCGAGCCGCGATCCGTAGCCGCCGACGACCGTGTCTTTGCTGACGAACCCACGTGTGGACTTCAAGTCTGCGAGAACGACTCGCATCAGTCACCTCAACTTTGGCAAACCGCTGACGACCAGGTGAACCAGAGGCCTAGGCCGGAGGCGGTGGGCCGCGAGGAGACTTGGGAGAAAACGTGTGGCTGCGAGGGCGCGGGTCGACCGAGCCCACGAGCAGTCCCAGCGGACGGAGCGACGGGAACAGACGATCGTCCTCGTCGTTGCGCGCCGCGGGCGCGTCGTTCTGAATGGCCGCCTCGTCGGAATCGAAGATCGTGCGCGAGCCGCGCAGCAGCCGTGGGGCGAGGTCTGTGAGGCCGATGAGGGCGTGCGTGGACTGCCGCTTGAGCGGCCCGCCGAACGACTTCGGCTGGCGCGCCAGCTTTCTGAGCGTCGTGGTCTGGGGATCGCAGATCGGTCCGGCAGCCCCACGGCGGGGCGCTGGCGCCGCCAGCGCGGGTGCAACCGACAACAGCCAGAGCAGCGCAATGCTGCCGACCGTCGTCAGAGTGCGGACAGGCGATGATCCAGCGCGCATGTAACGAAAGGTCTTTCGGATCGGGGTCAACTATCCCACAGCCGGCGCGGTGGCGCAACAGCCTATGGAGAGCGACTCTCGCCTATAATGGCGCAATTTGCTCGGAATAGGCCTATTTTGCGCCATTTTTGATGATCGCCTTCCCTTCGTCGTCGAAACCTGTGATTGTCGTCGGCGCCGGACCGGCAGGCGCGACCGCCGCGCGCGTTCTGGCCGCTGCCGGGATCGCCGTCCGCCTGCTGGACCGTGCCGCGTTCCCCCGAAACAAGCCGTGCGGCGGCGGCATCAGCCTACGTGTTCTGAAGCGGTTTCCGGCGCTGGAACGCGAGCTGCCGCGGATCGCCACGCATACCGTCTCGCGGCTCCATCTTGAAGGACCGGGCGGCGAATCAACCGTCATCGAGTCGGATGGCCCCGCGGCGCTGATGATTCGGCGCGTCGAGTTCGACGCGCTGCTGGTGTCGCTCGCGGTCGAGGCCGGCGCGGAGCTCGTGTCTGGCGCGGACATCGTGCAGGCGCGCGAGCATGCCGACGGCGTGATCGTGAGCACGCGTGACGGACGACGGTTCGAGGCGCCGGTCGTGATCGCCGCCGACGGCGTGCACAGCGTTGTGGCGCGGCGCCTCGGGCTGAATCCAGGCTGGGCCGCCTCGGCCGTGGCGCTCGACATGATGGAGGAATCGCCGCGCGACGTGCTGCGCGAGGTGGATCCATCGACGCTGTGGGTGGCCTACGGATTTAACCCTGAGGGCTCCCGGCCGGTCAAAGGGAACAGTGCAGCTGAGGGTTACGCTTACGTATTTCCGAAACGCGACCACGTCAACGTTGGCATCGGCTATGTGCTCTCCCATTACCGCCAGGCCATCGACGCGGCGCCATACGACTTGCAGCGCAGGTTCATCAGCCGCCTTCGCGATCGGGGCATCGTCGCTGGAGAATCGATGAGGAAGCATTTCACGCCGTCCCTGATTCCGGTCGGCGGGCCGCTTCCTGCGCCTGCGCGGGGCCGCGTGCTGCTCGCGGGCGATGCCGGCGGGTTTGTCAACGGCGTCACGGCCGAGGGGATCTATTACGCGATGGTGTCGGGAGATCTCGCAGCGAAAGCGGTGCTGGGACCCGGCGGCGTTTCGACCGTGGCGCGACGCTACCGCCGCGCCTGCGATTACGAGATTGGCGCCGAACTGCGGGATTCGGTGCGCATTCAGAGGTATCTGTTCGCGGATCGCCGCAGAATTGCGCGGGTGATTGCCGGCGCGCATGTTGAACAGGTGATCACCCGACTCATCCTGGACTTTGCCGCCGGCCGCCGCTCGTATAAGGATTTGCGCCGGCGCCTGATCGCCCGGTCGCCCCGGCTGGCGGCGCGGATGGTGTGGGAGCGGCTGGCTGGAAAAACCGTTGCCGAATCACCCCAGCCTCTCTAGGATGTAGGCAGCAGGGACGCTCACAGCAGGACGAATCAATGGCCAGCACTCCAGATCGACAAATCGAGCACCTTTTCCGCCGCGCCGGCTTTGGCGCGCGCCCCGACGAACTCGCGACCTACGGCCAGATGTCGATCGGGCAGGCGGTCGACACGCTGGTCAACTACGATCGGATCCCCGACACGGTGGACTCGCTGATCGGCAAGGCGGGCTACGTCAACACGACGATCCGCGGGCAGTTCGCGCCGCAGTCGAACATCGTCGACTCGCGCCAGCGGTGGCTGTTCCGGATGGTGCACTCCCCGCGTCCGCTGCAGGAGAAGATGACGCTGTTCTGGCACAACCACTTCGCGACCGGCTACACCAAGATCGCCGGCACGTTCGGTGGCGCCGAAGCGGCGCGCTATCTCGCGGCGAAATCGTCGGAGGATCCGGGCCGTGTGCGCGGCCAGATCGAGATGCTGCGCGACGACGCGCTCGGCAACTTCCGCGACATCCTCGTCAACATCGCGAAGGACACCGCGATGCTCGTGTGGCTCGACGGCCGCACGAACACGCGGGCGCAGCCGCAGGAAAACTTCGCGCGCGAAATCATGGAGCTGTTCACCGTCGGCGTGGGCAACTACACGGAGTCCGACGTGTACGCCGGCGCGCGGGTGTTCACCGGCTGGAACCTCCAGCGTCCCGGCACGGCGGCCGACGGCTCGCAGCACTACGAGTTCATCTACAACGCCGGCCAGCACGAGACCACGGCGAAGACGTTCAGCTTCGCCATCTATCCCGACGGCAACAGGACGATTCCGGCGCGCGCCGCCGCCAGCGGCATGCAGGACGGCATCGATCTGATCAACGCGCTCGCCGCGAACCCGAACACGGCGCGCTACCTGGCGACCAAGCTGTACCGCTTCTTCGTGTCGGAATTCGGCGCCGTGAACGTCACCTTCGTGAACCGCGTCGCGCAGGTCTATCTGCAGAGCGCGTTCGACATGAAGGCCGTCATGCGCGAGGTGCTGCTCTCGCCCGAATTCTGGGACGAGAGCGCGTACTTCGCGCGCTACGCGTGGCCCGTGGAATTCGTGATCCGCGCGCTGAAGGACATCGGTTGGATCGGCTTCTCGGTCAACGACGCGCTGACGCCGCTCTCGAACATGGGCCAGATCCTCTACGAGCCGCCTGACGTCAGCGGGTGGGACCTGGGCCAGAGCTGGTTCTCGACGAGCGCCATGCTGGCGCGCATGAATTTCGCCGCCACGATCGCGGCCAACCAGCGGTTCAACCTCACGACGGCGGTCAAGGCGGCGACTGCGCAGCGGACGCCGGAGTCGTTGCTCGCGTATCTGGTCGACGCGCTCGCCACCGCGCCGCTCGACACGAGCGTGACGGGCGAGCTGTCGGCCTACCTCCGCGCCACCGGCGCGTGGAATGGCAGCGACGCGCAGATTCAAGCCAAGGCCCCCGGACTCGTCCACCTGATTGCGGGATCGCCGGAGTACCAGCTCGTATGAGAGTCACCAGACGGCAATTCGTCAAAGGCGGCGTCGCCGCGTTCACCGTCACGTTCGCGGCGCCGGAGTTCCTGTCGGACCTCGCCCGCGCGCAGGGCGCCCACGTCCGCAACCTCGTGGTCCTGTATCTGAGCGGCGGCAACGATGCGCTCAGCATGCTGGTGCCGTACAACGACCCGTTCTACCGCAGCCGGCGCCCGACGCTGGCGGTGCCGGCGGGACAAGTCCTGCAGATCGGCACCGACTCCTCGCGCGTCGCGCTGGGGCTTCACCCGCGGCTCACCGGCCTCAAACAGATCTTCGATCAGGGACGCCTCGCGCTCATCCAGCGCACCGGCTACGAAAACCAGAGCCGATCGCATTTCCTCGGGACCGACATCTGGTCGACGGCCGATCCCAACAACTCGTCGGGGCTCGGCTGGGTCGGGCGGTATCTCGACTCGCTGCCGTCGCCGGTCGATGCGCTGGTCGGATGGAACACCACGGCAAGCCTGCCGCACGTGCTCCAGGCCAGGACCGCCGTGCCGGCGATTGCGAGCCCGGCGGGCTACTCCTTCGCGAGCCCGAATTCGGGCGCCGAGGCAATCGCCGAGCGCGCGACCGCGCTGCGGATTTCATCCCACGTGCCGGTCGATCGCCCCGAGCTCGCGTTCGTCTACGGCAGCTCGCAGGAGGCGCTGGCCACGCTCGATCGGGTGGCGAACGTCGCGCTGTACGCGCCGTCGCTGACGTACCCGAACAGCGGCTTCGGCCAGGCGCTGCGCGCGGTGGCCGGCTCGATGGCGCGGGGCGTCGGCACCAGAGTGTTCTACGTCACGACGGGCGGATTCGACACGCACTCCGCGCAGACCGTGAACGCCGCCAACGGGGCGTACTACAATCTGATGGCCACGCTGAACGACGGGCTGACCGCGTTTTACAACGACCTCAGGAACCAGGGGCTGCTCGAGGACACGCTCGTTCTGAGCTTCTCGGAGTTCGGCCGCCGAATCACCGAGAACGGCAGCCAGGGCACCGATCATGGATCGGCGTCGGTGATGCTGGCGATGGGCGGTCGCGTGAACGGCGGCCTGTACGGCACCGCGCCGGATCTCAATCCGGGCGCCGGCAACCAGACGCTCGAAAACAGCGGCGGGGACATCCGCTACGAAACGGACTTCCGGTCCGTCTACGCGCAGGTCCTCGACGGCTGGCTGGGCACCGACTCGACCAGGCTGCTCAACGGCAATTTCCGCAAAGCTTCCCTGACTTTCGTTTAGTCGCTTTGCACAAAGGCCACAAAGGTTGACAGAGGCCACAGCGGCCTCCACAGCCTTTGTGGCCTTTGTATCCCTCCGTGTCCTTGACATAATCTCTATCTCTATCTCTCACCGATGCCTCCCATCAAGCGTACGAAGTTCAAGCTCGCGCCGGAGCAGCTGCTCGAGATGTTCTACTGGCTCAAGCTGATCCGCGCGTTCGACGAGCGTCTGAGCATCCTGGTCAAGCAGGGCAAGGTTCGCAGCGGCGTTTACACCGGAATCGGCCAGGAAGCGATCATCGTCGGCACCTGTTTCGGCCTGCGGAAGGAAGATTTCGTCTGCCCGCTGCACCGGGACCTCGGCTCGTTCCTGATGAAGGGCGTCGAGCCGCGCGTGATGATGTCGCAGATGTTCGGGAAGGCCACCGGCCTCTCGAAGGGGCGCGACTCGGCGCTGCACAGCGGCGTGACCGAGCTCGGCATCTTCGGCAACACGAGCATGCTCGGCGCGAACCTGCCCGTCGCCGCCGGGCTCGGCCTGACCTTCAAGATGGAGAAGACCGACAACGTCGTTATCGCGTATTTCG
>Ga0137409_10006141_pt1 | contig 12482 bp, 13 predicted proteins | sample CZODoug1_16funga_FD_122059 | JGI IMG/M metagenome (GOLD analysis project Ga0137409, IMG submission 122059) | Vadose zone soil fungal communities from Angelo Coast Range Reserve, California, USA - CZODoug1_16fungal (Hybrid Assembly) | ecosystem: Environmental > Terrestrial > Soil > Vadose zone...
CGCGCCCGCCGAGGCGTTCCTGCCTGCGGCAGCGGCACCGCAAGTGCTCGCTGCAAAAAAGCTCAATCTTCGCAAGCTATTGCTCACTGGAGCGGCGATCGCCGCACTGGCGGGCGCGGCGTGGTATGGCTGGGACTACTGGACCGTCGGCCAGTATCTGGTGTCGACCGACGACGCCTATGTGAAGGCCGACAGCACCACCATCGCGCCGAAAGTCACCGGCTATCTGCAGCAGGTGCTGGTGAGGGACAATGAGCGCGTCGCGACCGGCCAGGTACTGGCGCGGATCGACGACCGGGATTTCAAGGTCGCGCTCGATCAGGCCAAAGCCGATGTCGCCGCGGCGCGTGCCACGATCACCAGCAAGCAGGCCCAGATCGAAGTCCAGCGGGCGGTCATCAACGCGGCCAAGGCGACCATCGACGTCGACCAGGCGGCGTTGACCTTCGCGGCCCAGGAAAACAAACGCTATACCGATCTTGCCACCACCGGGTATGGCAGCGTGCAGAATGCGCAGCAGGCGCAATCGCGTAACGGCGGCGCCCAAGCGGCCCTGGCGCGCGATACGGCCAATCTGACGTCGGCGCAAAAACAGGTCGATCTGCTCAACGCCGAGATCGTTCAAGCCACCGCTGCGCTGGCGCGCGCCAACGCGATCCAGAACCAGGCCGAACTCAATCTCGGCTACACCACGATTACGGCTCCGATCGACGGTGTCGTCGGCAACCGCACGCTGCGCGTCGGCCAGTATGTGCAGGTCGGGACGCAATTGATGTCGGTGGTGCCGGTTGATGGCGCCTATGTGGTGGCGAACTACAAGGAAACGCAGCTCACCGACGTGCATGAAGGCCAGGCTGTCGATATCGAAGTGGACATGTTCCCGGGCCAGGTCGTGCACGGCCATGTCGACAGCATCGCACCTGCCAGCGGCCAGGAATTCGCGCTGCTGCCGCCGGACAACGCCACCGGCAATTTCACCAAGGTCGTGCAGCGCATCCCGGTGCGGATCGCGCTCGATACCGGCAAGAACCCGCGCATCGAATTGCGGCCGGGGATGTCGGTGATCCCGACCATCGAGACGCGTTCGTCGAACGCGAACAGCGCGGCGGCTGTGGCCGCCAACGTCCACAAGACGGTTTCTGGAGCGTCGTGCCATGTCAAATCAGAGCCCTTCCGCCTCGATATCCGCGCTGCCGATCTCGCGCGCAGCATCTAGCCCGGCTGCCGATCCGAACCGCGCCAGCGTCACGACCTGGATTGCCGTTCTCGCCGCCATGATCGGCTCGTTCATGGCGATCCTGAACATCCAGATCACCAACGCCTCGCTGCTCAACATCGAAGGCGGCATCGGCACCGGTGTCGACAACGGCTCCTGGATTTCGACGTCATATCTGATCGGCGAGATCGTGGTGATCCCCCTCACCGACTATCTCAGCCGCGTGTTCTCGTTCCGCCGCTACATGATCGCGAGCGCGGCGCTGTTTGCAGTATTCTCGGTCGCCTGCGCCTTCACCCACGATCTGCCCTCGATGATCGCGATGCGCGGATTGCAGGGCTTTGCCGGCGGCGTGCTGATCCCGATGGCGTTCACGCTGGTGCTGACCAAGCTGCCGAAGCCGCAACAGCCGATCGGTCTCGCCGTGTTTGCGCTCTCCGTCACCTTTGCGCCGGCGATCGGACCCACGATCGGCGGCTATCTCACCGAAAATTACGGCTGGCAGACTATTTTCTTCGTCAACGTGCTGCCGACCATCGTGATGGTAAGCGCGCTCTATCTCACGCTGGAGAAACAGCCGATGCAGCTCAAGCTGCTGAAGGAGGGCGATTGGGCCGGCATCGCCACGATGGCGATCGGACTTTCGGCGTTGCAGACCGTGCTCGAGGAGGGCAACAAGGACGACTGGTTCTCCTCGCCCTTCATCCTGCGGCTCGCGGCCGTCGCGCTGGTGAGCCTGTCGCTGTTCGTCTGGATCGAACTGACGATCAAAAAACCGCTGATCCGGCTGCGGCTATTGACGCAACGCAACTTCGGTTTCGGCGTCATCGCCATGACGATGGTCGGCTTCGCGCTGTTCGGATCGGTGTACATCCTGCCGGCCTATCTCGGTCAGGCGCAGGGCTACAATGCCGAGCAGATCGGCGCGGTGCTGGCATGGACCGGCCTGCCCCAACTGATTCTGATTCCGCTGGTGCCGAAGCTGATGCAGCGGTTCGATACGCGCTATATCGCCTTCACCGGGCTGATGATCTTCGCCTATAGCTGCTTCATGAACACGGCGATGTCACCTGACTATGCCGGCGACCAGCTCTGGATTCCGAACATCATACGCGCCATTGGCCAGGCCATGGTGCTGACGCCGCTGACCTCGGTGATGACAGGCGGCATCGCCCCGCAGGATGCCGCCGCGGCATCGGGCATCAGCAACATGCTCCGCAATCTCGGCGGCGCCATCGGTACCGCGGTGCTCGCCACCGTGATCACCCGGCGCGAGCAGTTCCACTCCAACATCATCGGCCAGTCGGTCACGCTGGGTCGCGAGGAAGTACGCAACCGGATCGCACAAATGACAAACTATTTCATGGGCCATGGCGTGCCCGATGCCGCAGCGGCGCATCAGCAAGCCATCATCGCGCTCGGCAAAGCGGTGAAACACCAGGCGCTGGTGATGGGCTTCAGCGACACGTTTGCGGTGATCGGAGCGGTCCTGGTTCTCGCCGCCGTCGCCGTCATGTTCATGCGAAAGGTGAAGAGAACAGAAGCTGCAGCGCATTAGCTAGGTGCACGTCGGGCCTTGTCCGCATCATCGCTGAATGCCGGTTATGGAGCCCGACATGGCGCGCGGGTCACGCATGGGCCAGCGGCCGGCATCGACCTGGGCTATGAAGTCGCCGACGATACTGTTGAACACGGCTGGCGCTTCGAGATTGATGGTGTGCCCGCAATTCGGCATCACCGAGAGAGCCGCCGACGGGATGGTGCGCTTCATCAGCAACCCTGGCGCCAGACAGGGCCAGTCCTCGTCGCCAGTGAGGATCAGCGTCGGCACCGTGAGGCCGGCCATCTCGTTTTGCAGATCATACAGCGACGGACGTTCCTTTTGGCAGCCGAGCTGGGTGTTGGCGGCCCCCAAGGCTGAATGCTCGGCCAGCGCCTCCTTGAAGACCGCGAAACCGCGTGGGTCTTTCGCTTCGAACTGCACGCGGGTCGGGCCGTAGGCATAACGCGAAGCAAAGGCGGCCATGCCGTCGGCCCGCAGCGACGCCACCACGGCGTCGGCTTCAGCGCGAAACTGCTCGCGCATCGTCGGCTCGGCGCCATAGCCGCAGCCGGCCACGCACAACGACAAGGCGCGAGACGGATGGCGAAAGCCGAAATGCAGCGTCGCGAAACCACCCATCGAGAGGCCACAGACATGCGCCTTCTGGATACCAAGATGATCGAGCACCGCTAGAATGTCGTCGGCTGCGCGGTTCTGGCTATAGGACGCCGGATCCTCCGGCACGTCCGACGGCGGATAGCCGCGCGCGGCATAGGTGATGGCGCGGTAGCGCCGGCCAAAATGCGCAAGCTGCTGTTCCCAGCTGCGATGATCGCCGGCGAATTCATGGACGAAGATGATCGGCGCGCCGCTGCCGGTTTCTTCATAATATAGCCGTACGCTGTCATCCGTGGTGGCAAAAGCCATGGTCAGCTCCGTTTCAGCCGTTGATCGATCGTGGATTGGTTGGGGTGTCAAGATAGGCGATCAGACGCTTCATTCCGAGCCGCCATCGGTGCCGAGTGCCGTCCGCAGACCCCGCGCGACCTCCGCAAAACCGTCGCTGCGCGGATCGCGCGGACGGGGCAGATCCACCGTCACGTCGGCCGACAGGCGGCCGGGGCGAGGCGTGAACACCAGAATGCGGTCGGCGAGGAATACCGCCTCATCGATGCTGTGCGTCACGAACAGCACCGTGGTGCGCTGCGCCGCCCAGATATCGAGAAGCTCGGATTGCAGGCGGCCGCGCGTTTGGGCGTCCAGCGCGCCGAACGGCTCGTCCATCAAGAGCCCGCGCGGCCTCGTCGTCAACGCCCGCGCGATGCCGACGCGCTGGCGCATGCCGCCGGATAGTTCGTGCGGATACCGTGTGGCAAAACCCGAAAGCCCCGTCAGCGCCAGCATTTCGTCAGCGCGCGTGCGCCGCTCGGCTGCGGCAATGCCGCGTGCCTTCATGTTGAATTCAACATTGGCGCGCACCGTCTGCCACGGGAACAGGCCATGATCCTGAAAGACGATGCTGGTCGAACGCGACGGGCCATCCAATTCGCGTCCATCGACGATGATCTGTCCCGTACTGGGCGTCTCCAGGCCCGCGATCATTTGCAGCAGCGTGCTTTTACCACAGCCGGACAAGCCCAGCAGGCAGACGAATTCGCCGGCCGCACAGGCGATCGAAATGCCGCGCAGCGCCTCCACATCCCCGGTGCGGCCGTGATAGATCTTGCCCACGTCGATGCATTCGATGAAACCGGTCAATTGGCGTTGGCCGTAAGCCCCTCCTGCCACGAACAGGCGCGCTGACGCAGTTTGCGCACGGCGAAATCGCCCAGCAGTCCGATGGCACCAATGACGAAAATCCCGGCAAATACCAGTTCGGCTCGAAACGTCATCTGCGCGTTCAAGATCATGTAGCCAAGTCCTGACTTCACCGCGATCATTTCGGCAGTCACCACGGTAAGCCAGCCGCCGCCGACAGCCAGCCGCAGGCCGGTGAAGATGTTGGGCAGAGCCGCTGGCCAGATGATGTCGCGCAGGATCAGTGCTTCGCTGGCGCCGGCTGCGGTGGCTACCTTCAGCATCGTGCGCTCGATGCCGCGCACGCCGAAGATGGTGTTCAACAACAGCGGCCACAGGCCTGACAGGAAGATCAGCACGATGGCCGGCGTGTCGCCGATTCCAAAGAACAGCATGGCCATCGGGATAAGGGAGATCGGCGGCACCGAGCGGAAGGTCTGGATCGACCAGTCACACAGCCGGTCCAGCGCTGGATAGCGCCCAATCAACAAACCCGACGGCACGGCCACGCAAAATGCCAGGCCGATGCCGATCAGCACGCGGGTAACGCTCGCCAGGGTGTTGGCAGCGATCGACGGTCCATAGATCGCAAACGCGCCTGCCACCTTGGCCGGGGCAGGAAGCAGCACCGCTGGATAGAGGTGCACGGCCACAGCGATCTGCCACAACAGCAGGAATCCCAATAGCGGGACCAGCCCGACTAACGCGCCGAGCCGCATCAGATGAAACTGGTGTTGATGAACTCATCCCATTTCGGCTCGGAATCGAGCATCTTGTTGGTCAGCATCATGCCGGCCAGCGCTTTCAGGCCGTCCTGGAAAACCGCACCGCTATCGGCCGAGAAGAACAGGTTCTTCGTGCTTGCCTCGGCCACTTCCTGGCTCATGTTGAACTGCTTGATGGTGGTCTCGATGGCGATTTTGGGGTTGTCGCGCATCGTGTTGGTGGCCTTCACATGCGCCTGCACCAGCACTTTCGTCAGCGCCGGCTCTTTTTTGATGAATGGGATACTGGCCACGAACCCCAGGTTGGTTTTGCCCATGGGGGTATCGTACGGCACCCACAGCTTCTTACCGAAGCCGTTCAGCTCGGCAAACGTAGCGTAGGGCTCGAAGCAGCAAATCGCGTCCACATCGCCGCGGGCAAGCGGCACCGGCATATCCTGGTTGTCGAGGAAGAGGAGCTCAACTTTGTCGGTCAGGCCTTCGTGCTGGAGCTTCCAGTTCAGGCTAACCAACCCGATCGAGCCGTTCTGCACCCCGATTTTCTTGCCGGCGAGCTCCGCGAAACTGGTGATGGACGGCTTCGCAACCAGCATCCAGCCGCCATCGCAGCCGTCGGCTAACACGGCCATCGGGAAGCCCTTGGTGGCGATCTGCATGGTGGCGGACAGCCCGCCATTGCCGACATCCACGGACCCGGATGCGACGGCCTGCATCCGCTGCACCAAACTTGGGAAGGTGATAATCTCGGCCTCGATGCCCTCCGGCTTCAGCAGGTCCGGCATCAGGAACATGGCATTAGTGGTGGTGGTGAAGGCGGTGCCCAGCTTCACCTTGCGAAGTGTCTGGCCAAGCGATGTTCTGGTAACCAAAGCGGGCGTCGCCAGCGCGGCGGCTGCGAGCAAATTGCGACGGGTGAGCATGCAGGATTCCATATGCTAGAGCGTTTTCGAGCGAAAGCCTGCCCCGCACTTGATGCGGGGTGGATACCGGTTCGCGTGAAGAAAACGCGTCAGAAAAAGAAGCGAGAGTCTCCGTTCCGATTCGATCGGAACGGAAAAGGCTCTAGTGGTCTGGCAGACTCGAGCAATGTTCATGCCATAGGCGAAGTACTTGCCATGCAATTGCAGGACATCGGTCCGCCAACCCGGGTTGGCCGAGGAGGATGCGTTGATCCTGTGCTCTGCTCGTGGCCGCCGGCACGGCAGACCCTGCCGAGGCCGGCGAACTGGATAGGGGCCGGCCTCTATCTGGCGCCTGGTGTTTATTCCCATGGCGCTCAATTAATGGGCAATTGACCGACTCAGCCGCCTAATATTCGGCTCGTTATGTTGCGAGCCGCAACGCGCACCCCGCAAACTGATTCCAACTTACAGTTTGATGGAGTGATTAGTGTTGATGCAATTGCCGTTAACGAGAAAAAACAAGTCGTCTGCAGCCCTCGAATATTGGATGCGGTACACGAAATAATCTTCGGTTTTGTCGAAGGAGTTAGGCGCCGGCCGCTCGCAGTTCGCTCCTGCGGCGAAGGACATAGAATAATCCGACCATCGCCGCGGCAAGGCCTGCGACCGCTCCGACGCCGAGCGACCAGCGCGGACCGAAATGGTCCGCCACCCAGCCGACGATCGGCGCTCCGATGGGCGTACCGCCGAGGGCGATCGCGAGTCGCATCGCCATCACGCGGCCGCGCATCGCCGGCTCGGTGGCCAACTGCATCAGGCTGTTGGTGGAATTGCTGAAGGTCAGGGCCGACACGCCGATGACCACGAGCGTGACGCCGAACAGCCAGTAGCTCGGCATCACAGAAGCCAGCGCACAGCCGAGCCCGAAAACCGCAGCGCCGGCAATCAGCAGCACAAAGCGCGGCTTTTCCCGGCCCGCGGCGAGCAGCGCGCCGGTGATCGTCCCGATCGCCATGATCGACGTCAGCAATCCATACTCGCCTGCACCGACATGAAAAACGGTGACGGACATGGTGGAGATGAAGATCGGGAAGTTCATTCCGAACGTACCGATCAAGAAAAGCATCACGAGAATGGTCTTGAGGTCGGCTCTTCGCCACACATAGCGAAAGCCATCGATGAGGCCGCCGCGGGTGCGTGTCGCCTTTTCGCTGCGGTGAAGATCGTCGACCCGGAGCAGGGTCAACGAGCCGAGCACCGCGACAAACGATGCGGCGTTGATCAGGAACGCCCAGCCGGATCCCACGGCGGCAATGGTGAGTCCGGCCGCAGCCGGACCGATCATCCGCGCGGCGTTGAACGAGGTGGAGTTCAGCGCCACCGCGTTCGACAGATAGGTTTCACCGACCAGTTCCGAGACGAAGGTGTGGCGCGCGGGTGCGTCGAACGCCGTGATGCAGCCCTGCACCAGCGCTATCACATAGACCTCCCACAACTGAATTGCGCCGGTGATGGTGAGAAGCCCCAGGCTCGCGGCCAGCACGCTCATTCCGAGTTGGGTCGCAAGCAACAGTTTGCGCCGGTCAAGAAGGTCGGCCGCGTAACCCGTGAAGGGCAGCAGCACCAGATGCGGCCCGTATTGCAGCGCCATGACCACGCCGACCGCCGTCGCATTGTGGGCGGTCAGCTGCGTCAGCACCAGCCAGTCCTGGGCAATGCGCTGCATCCATGTCCCGATGTTGGACACCAGCGCGCCACCGGCCCAGATCCGGTAATTATAGTTGCGGAGGGATCTGAAGGCGCCCCGCGACAGCGCCGTCATTGGTCGATCGGCGCGTTGCCGCCGTGGAAGCGCCCGAAGTGCCGCGCCATCATCAGAGCCAGCAGCAGCGCGCCCAGGCCCAACACCGCGACATCCACGGTGGAGTGGAGATCGAAATCACCGACGCGGCAGACCAGGACATAGCCGGCAACCAGATTGAGGAATCCCCAGAGCACGTTGACCGTCGACGACGACAGTCCTTCACCCGAAGGCTTGGCGAACGGGCTTTGAAACGCACGTCCCATCACGCCGCTGACGAAATGCGGAATCACATTGGTGAGAAAAGCGCCGCCGAAGAACCATGAAAGATAGTGCAGCCAGGGCATGTCATGCACTCCGCTTGTCGAGGAGGTCGATGATTTCCTGCGTGGTGCCGGTTTCACCGAGCCGCGGGAAAACTTTTGCGATGCTGTAGTCATGCGCCTCGGCGCGCATGTCGGTCATGGCGTCGATTGCGAGCGTGACGTTGAAGCCCGCCTCATAGGCCTGCCGTGCAGTGGCTTCGACACCGGTGCCGGTGGCGACGCCGGTGATCACCACCTGCGTCACGCCGCGTGCCTTCAACTGGCGTTCGAGATCGGTGCTCGGAAACGCGCCCCACGTCCGCTTGGTCACCGCGATATCGCCGGGCTGCCGGTTGAGTTCTGGAACGAGATCCGTCCATCCATCGGGGAATGGTCCGGCGGGCCGCGGCTGTTCAGTTCGGCCCGGCGCGCCGCCGGCGACATTGACCAGCACGACCGGCAGGCCGCGCGCGCGGAATGCATTGGCCAAAGTGCACGACCGGGAAATGACATCCGCGGTCGGGTGCACGGTCGGCAGCGCGACGATGCCTTTCTGCAGATCGATAGCGACGATCGCGGTTTTGGGATCGAGCGTGGTCAGGGGCATGCTGTTCTCTTCCGTTGGCGTGAGTTTGGCGCACCGGCAGCGCGCGACATGTCAGTCAGGACTCTGTCAGGCGCTTGAGCAATGCGAGGCCGTTCGCGAGTTGCTCCTGCTCAGTTGCGGAAAGCTTTTTCTGGATGACGTGAAACAGCCAATCCTCCCGGGCGGCGCGGCCGACCCGGATCCATTCGCGGCAGGCTGGCGTCAGCGACCAGATGGTCTGCCGGCCGTCGTTCGGGTCCGGCGCGCCGCTGACCAGTCCCGTCGTCTCCAGCGCCGACACCGTCGCGCCCATGGATTGCGGCCGGACGCCTGCAGCGCGGGCGAGGCTGGTCACCGTCGTGGGGCCGTCGCGATCCAGTCGGCCGAGCACCGACACCTGGGACAGCGTCATGTCTCCCAAGGACGCCTGGTCGCGGAACATGCGCTTGAATTGGCCCACCAAGGCGCGGAGATCGCTGGCCAGAGCCAGCGCCTTGGCATCCTCGGGATTGTCTTGATGTCCGGTCATGCCAGGACGTTAGCAGATACGAAGTTAAACTACAAAGTTAAACTTTGTATATCTTCTTGATCACCCCAGCGCCGGTCGAGTTTTGCTACACGATCCGCTCCGAAAGCAGACGTGCGCCCTCTCTGTGCTCGCGCCGTTGAGATCGCTTGTCCAAAGGAGGAGCACCGTGCTTGCGGTGGGCAATGACTAACGGCGGACCTGCACGCGGCCAACCTGCCTGTCTCCGCGCTTCGGAACCGCTATCGATGATCGCGTAACGTCGCAGGACAGGAAAATGGCGCGGAGAAAATCGTATGTTCGGTGGTAGCGGGAGAGCGCTACATTCAGTCCCCCACCCAAACAGAGCCTTTATTTTCAACAACTTATCGGGCGGCTTGACCGTGTGATCGGCATCTACGCCCGCTGGCGCATGTTCGAAGAGAAGCGCGCAGCTGTCATGGCGATTGAGGCGGCCCTGCATGCTTCGTCCAATGTCGGTTGTCAGGGGTAACTCGGAAGTGACGCCGACCCTCAGAAACTGTCGCGATTGACCCCCCATTTCGGACGTGGGCATAGCCGGACATCGGCCCGCAATTGTGCTATACAAACATTTAATTTCCCCGGGGCTCTGACCCAAGGGGTCGTTAGCAACCGCCCCCCGCACAGAACCGCGCGTGGAGGGAACCTATGCTCCGATCGACAAGGCTAGCGCAAGGCCAGCGGCAGCTTTCCCCCGAGGTCGGCAGCCGGCTGAGCGCGTTAAACTCGGTGGGGCTCGCTGCACTGATGGAGCTGACCAGCGGCAGGCCCGAAGTCGTCGTCGGGTTGATCGACGGTCCCGTCGCGCGAGATCATCCGGATCTCACGAGCGACCACGTTCGCGAGGTCCCTGGGGAGTTCAAGAGCGCTTGCTCCCGCTTCGACAGCGCGGCTTGCCAACACGGCACCTTCGTGGCCGGCATTCTTTCCGCCAAGCGCAGCTGCCCGGCGCCGGCGATCTGCCCCGGCTGCACGCTTCTAGTCCGCTCCGTTTTCCCCGAAACGAGTTTCGCAAGCGGCGACATGCCCAGTGCAAGCCCGGAAGAACTGGCCGAGGCGATCCTTGATTGTGTCAACGCCGGAGCTCACGTGCTCAACATCAGCGCCGCCATCGCCCAACCCTCGACCAAAAGCGAACGCGCTTTGGCGCAATCCCTCGACGAGGCTGCGAGACGCGGCGTGATAGTCGTGGCGGCGGCGGGCAACCAGGGCACGCTCGGCAGCACCGCAATCACCAGGCATCCCTGGGTCATCCCGGTCGTCGCTTACGATTCCGCTGGCAGGCCCCTCCTCCAGTCGAACCTGGGCGGTTCCATCGGGCGCAGGGGAGTGGGTGCGCCCGGCGATCGGATCACCAGCCTAGGCGTCACAGGCAAGCCGCTCACCTCGGGAGGAACCAGCGCGGCTGCTCCCTTTGTCACAGGCGCCGTCGCTCTCCTACGGTCAGAGTTTCCCAACGCCGCTGCCGCCGTGGTCAAGCTCGCCATTGCGCCGGATCGTTTCTGGCGACGAGCGACTGTAGTTCCGCCGCTGCTCGACGCTTGGGGGGCATATCAATCTCTCTCGACGACGCACGCGAGGAAACAATTGCCGTGATGGAAGACGAAGAAGCCGAGAGCGCCGAGACCACCGACAGCCCACCCTACCAAATGAGACTCCCGGGGTTCGTCACTGACAAGGACGTGGGGTTTGGCGATCTCACCAAGCGCGTTAGCTACGCGTTCGGCATAAAGCCCTGTGCGGGGTGCCAGCGCCGGGCTGCGGCACTCAATCGCTGGGTTGTTTTCACCAGTCGCGCCAGGTGACGCAATTTTGGGGAGTATGCCATGGAACAGAGTGATTTGAACGAATCGTCGTCGACGGATCGGGACGCTCGCGGGCAAGAACAAAGCGTCATCTTACCGTCGCAAGGCGATATCCTCGAGGCTCAGCCGCCTCAACTAATGCCTTGCCCGACTTGCGCGCCAGCGGCGGGCGCCATGCCGATGGCCTACGTTTATGCGCTGGGCAGGATCGAGGCCCGCTTTCCGAAGCTTTCGGTGGAAAAGGAATTTGCCCAAGCCGCCGGACGCGCGGATACCGCTGGAAAAACCGATGCACAGGTGGTTTGCGAAGTTCTGTCAAAGCCGGAGAACCGGTACTTGGTACGGCAAATGTGCTGGGCTTTCGTAATCCAGGGCCTGGAAACGTATGTTTTGCAGCCGCGCAATCCTGCGGATTTCGATCTCTTGGTGGGTGCTATCCGTCCCGCGCCGAGCCCCACCGATATCGATATCGTCGTGGGCATGCGCGGACCCATCGCTCCGCCGGAGATGTGCAACGGGATGATGGTTCCTATCGTCGTATTTGATCAGATCTATTCGTTCAGCCGTGACGCCCTCGTCAAATCCATTCCGAAACCTAAGGACGTCGCCGCCGAGAGGTTCGACCCGGCGACCGAAGAGGTCTTCGATCGGATCATGCAGATGACCGACAACGCTGGGGCGACAGACGAGCACCGCGCGCTGAACTATCTGGCGATGCGCTATCCCGGCATCTACGCCAACGCAGCCGAACAATTCGCGCGGGACTTTTCGCTGAGCGGGGTGGAGGTGCACCCTTCTTCCCTGAGCGGCACGCGTAGGGTGAAGGACTGCGTCTTCTCCTACACGAACCGCAACACGGACTTCACCGAGAAATTTGTCGTGCGTGTAGATGCAACCGAGGAGTTTCCTTTCCTAATGACTAAGCTGTCGCCATACTACAACCATTGAACCTTCTCCTGGAGGTGCAACATGAACATACCAGGCTTTTATGCGGAGGCTTCACTGTATAGAACGAGCGGACGCTATTACATGGGCGGCGCTCATATTCAGGACAGCGGACGCATACACCCTGCACAACAACAATGGTGCCCTCCCCGCTGCGTGACAGCCTGCGAGGCCGCTTGGGCCTGAGATGCCACGGGGGCGGACGGGGCGGCCTGGGCGGCCTGGGACGACGGGGTGACCGAAGAATGTGAGGCCGCAGGTATCGACGAGGCGGCCTGGGGCGGCGGGGCGGCTGCGGCCTGCGAGGTTG
>Ga0137409_10000675_pt1 | contig 12479 bp, 9 predicted proteins | sample CZODoug1_16funga_FD_122059 | JGI IMG/M metagenome (GOLD analysis project Ga0137409, IMG submission 122059) | Vadose zone soil fungal communities from Angelo Coast Range Reserve, California, USA - CZODoug1_16fungal (Hybrid Assembly) | ecosystem: Environmental > Terrestrial > Soil > Vadose zone...
TTCGAGCGGCATGAGGCGATGGTCCCGATGCGCGATGGCGTCAAGCTCCACACCTCCTGGTACGTGCCGCGCACCGCCACCGGACCATTGCCGATCGTCTTCAGTCGCACGCCGTACGGCATCGAAGGCGCGGCGAACAACTTCCGTTTCTATTATCAAGCGCTGGTGCGCGAGGGATACGTCTTCGCGTTCCAGGACATCCGCGGGCGGTTCGGATCCGAGGGGACGTTCGTGATGCAGCGCAAACCGGACCACCGCACCGCCAAGGGCTCGGACGAGAGCACCGACGCCTATGACACGATCGACTGGCTGATCCACAACATTCCCAACAACAACGGCCGGGTGGGCATGCTCGGCATTTCGTACGACGGCTGGACCACCGCCGAGGCGCTCATCGATCCGCACCCCGCGCTGCGCGCCGCGTCGCCCCAGGCGTCGCCCGACGACATGTTCCTGAACGACGACTTTCACCACCAGGGCGCGTTCCGCTTCAGCTACGGCTTCGAGTACGCGGTCCTCACTGAGGCGTCCGATACCAACAGCAACTTTGACTTCGGCCGCTACGACACCTACGACTGGTATCTCGAGCTTGGCCCGCTGACCAACGCCAACGATCGCTACCTGCACGGCAAGCTCCCGAGCTGGAATAACTTTATCGCGCACCCGAACCACGACACGTTCTGGAGCGACCAGGCCGCGTCGACGTATCTCACCAGGACGACGGTACCGACGCTCAACGTCGCCGGCTGGTGGGACCAGGAAGACTTCGTCGGCCCGATCCGCATCTACGAGTCGATGGAAAAGCACGACTCGGCGGGGATCAACTTCCTGGTGGTGGGGCCGTGGAACCACGGCGGTTGGGCCGGCGGCCCCGGACGCCGCCTCGGCAACGTGGACTTCGGCAGCAATACCGGAGAGTACTTCCGCGACAGCGTGCAGGCGCCGTTCTTCGCCTACTACCTCAAGGACAAGGGCACGTTGAATCTGCCCGAGGCGCTCACGTTTGAGGCGGGAGCGAACACCTGGGTGCGCAACGACGCCTGGCCCGCCCGCGCGCAGGTGACGCGCAGGAAGCTGTACGTGCGCGAGAACCGCGAGCTGAGCTGGGACGCGCCAACAGCGAGCGCCTTGTCATACGACAGCTACGTCTCCGATCCTGCCAACCCCGTGCCGTATCGCCGGCGGCCGATCGAGCCGACGTACTACCCTAAGGGCAGCGGCTGGTACACCTGGCTGCTGCAGGACCAGCGCTTCGTCGATCATCGCCCCGACGTGCTGAGCTGGCAGACCGCGCCGCTCGATCACGACGTGGTGATCCGCGGCGACATCGCGGCGCATCTGTTCGCCAGCACCACGGGGAGCGATGCGGACTGGATCGTGAAGCTGATCGACGTTTTTCCGGAGGACTATTCCAGCCCGAACATGACCGGCGGCTACCAGCTCATGGTCGCCAACGACGTGCTGCGGGGCCGGTTTCGCAGCGGGTTCGAGCGGCCAGAGCCGATCGCGCCGAACCGCATGCTCGAGTACGTCGTGGATCTCCACAGCCAGGATTATCGCTTCCTGAAGGGTCACCGCATCATGGTGCAGGTGCAGAGCACCTGGTTCCCCATTATCGACCGCAACCCGCAGACCTTCGTGCCCAATATTTTCACGGCGCAGGCGGGCGACTTCAGGCCGGCGACGCAGCGCATCTACCGCTCGGCGGCGCGCGCGTCGTACGTCGAGCTACCGGTGTGGCAGGGCGCGCCGTGAGCCTTCCAACAGCAGCAGCGGGTCCTGCCCGACTTCCGGCCCCTGGCCGCTGAAGCGCTGCGCTCTGGCGATGTTCTCCAGGTGCATGGCGCCGACGATGGCGTCGGGTACGCCGTCGTGATTCAGGTCGGCGCTGGCGATCAGATTCCACTGATTCGCTGACGCGACGGTGAATGCGTAGGGTTTGAAGATGTACGCGCCGGTATTCTCCAGATAAATGATGCTCCGCTCGAGATGCTGCGCGTCGGCAAAATTGCTGGTCGCCAGAATATCGAGATCGCCATCGCCGTCAAAATCGGCCACCTCCGCGCGCGCCGCGCCATACATCGGAAAGAAGTAGCGCTCGACAAAATTGTTGCGGCCGTCGTTCTCCAGAATGTGGACCCCGTGGTAGGGCTTCAGCACACGCGAGTAGTCGAAGTTATCGCCGTTGACGTAGACGATGTCGGGGTGCCCGTCGCCGTTGAAGTCGCCCAGTGTGAAGTACATCGACCCATACACCGGCGGAAATCGCGCCAGCACGCGGCCCGGGGTCGTGTAGTTGCCGTGGCCATCGTTGGGGAACAGCACGATGCGCTCATCGCCCTGCGCGAACAGCGCCACGATATCGGGCTGCCCATCGCCGGTAAGGTCCGCGATCTCGAAGCGGATGGCGCCGGGCGTGGCATCCAGGACCTGCCGCGTGTACCTGGAACCCGTGAGACGATACAGCGCCAGCCGGCCGATGTTGTCGCCGAATTCGCAAATGAGAAACTCGTTCGGGCCGAGCTCCCGGACGAAGACCGGCCGGAACAGGGAGTCGATCAGGACTCGGCCGGCCAAGTCGATGAGACTGCCCTTGGGCTCATCGTTGGGGTCCAGGATGCCGGATTCGAGCAGCAACACGCGCGCTGAATCGACAATCACGTCCGTCGACGGGCTACCCAGCGTCTGTGTCGCGATGAGCCGGCGATTGAAGTCGAAGGTACGCAGCAGGTTCGTGCCGGCCTCGCCCACGAATATTCGCCGATGCGCCGCATCGGTCTTGAGCAAGGTGATGATCCCGCTGCTACGCAGATGGGGAGCGAACGGGCCGATCTTGAAAAATGGCGGGTCGAGGTGCGGCTCAGCGGGCAGCGACTGCGGCGGTAATGTATCGGGCGCCTCAGCGAGGTAGTAGGCGACGATCTTTTTCCAGTCTGCTTCCGACACGCCCCGGGTCAGCACGGTCATGTGGGGATTGCGCGCCGTGGCGTCGTACAGCGACTTGGTGCTGACGCCCAGCCGCGGCGCCATCTGGGGAAGGACGCCGCGCCGCCAGGTTGTCTTGCTCAGGAGCTGCGGCTCGGGAAAGGCGTGACACACGGCGCAATTCGTCCGTGCGAGCCTCTCTCCTTCGGTCTGATGCGATTGGCTGCAGCCGATACCTGATAGGAGGACGGCGCCAAGCAGTGCGCTAAGTGCCCTCATCATTCCTGCTGGGGGGACGCCGTGGCCGCTTTCAATGACCGCGCAATTACCCCGATCCCCCCCGCAAGGAGAGCCAGCATGACGAGGGTGTCGAACAGCGACGTGGATGCAAAATAGATGTGCATGTTCGCGATGATCCCGGCGAAAATGATGAGCGCGCCGGCCCCTGCGAGAACCCAGCCCCCGACGCTGCTGCCATCGAAAAACAGCCAGCCAATGCCGATCAGCAGCGGGAGCAACGACATGCCGAACGCGCTGTAGCCCCACAGCAGCCAGGCGCCGCTGCCGACGGTGACGCGGGTGAGCAGCAGATAGGCGCCGACCACCACCATGCCCAGGCCGACGACGAAGGCCCCCACGCCACCGGGCGTGCCACCAGCTCCTTGCATTGTCGCTCCTTCTATCGGGGTGCGGAGCCGAGGCGCCGCTCGGCGAAGTCGACGCGCTCCTCCAGCTCTCCTACGCGGTGCTGCATCTCATCCAGCGCCTGCCGCAGCTCGCCGATCTCCTCGGACGACGCCTGTGACGAGCGGGACGGCGCGCGGACCATGAACGATACGGCCCGCCCGATCGAGACGGCAATGATAACGACGCCAACGCCAAGCGCCCACTCGGGGATGAAACCCATCGTCTGACTCCTTCAGCGACGCTCTACCACCATCATCATGAACGAGCCCGGGATGACGGGTGGCCGGCGTCTGGGATTCGCGGCGGTGGAATCGGCCGGCGGCGGTCCGAACCGCGCCGACACGACGTAGAGGCGATGCGTGACGGGATCGAGCCCCATGTTGCGGCCGCCGGGGGCCGTTGAGACGTTCTCCACGACGTGGTACTGGTCGGGGCTGTCCTCGTGAATCACCGTCAGCGAGCCATCCGCGTTGGACGCGAACACATCGCTCGCGCCGGCGTCGAACGCGGCTCCATCCACGCCCGCGCCGATCGGCGCCGTCGCGACGACACGACCAGCCTGGTAGTCGGAGACCGCCAACACGCCGCTGCGACAGCCGCTGAACAGCCGGTGATGCGTGGTATCGATGGCCATCGCGACCGGCTGCTGGCACGGCGCCGTCGACCAGCGGCGCGTGACGGTGAGCGATTTCCCGTCGATCTCCACGACCTCGGCATTGTCGACGATGTTGACGTAGAGCTTGCCGTTGCCTGCGGCGACGCCGGACTCGGGCTTACCACCCAGCGGGATGTTCGTGACCAGGCGCCCCGGTCCGGGATCGACGACGGTAGAAGAGTGGGCGTCACCGTTGAACGTGAACACGCGATTCGACGCGGCATCGTACACGATCGCGTCGGCGTCCTCGGCGGCGGGAATGCGGCCCAGCACCTGCAATGTGGTCGGGTCGAACATGACGACCGCACTGTCGTTCCCGGAAGTCGCAAAGCCGTGATGCGCTGATTCCACGAGCGCAACGCCGTGCGCGCCGTGAATATCACGGATCTCGCCGAGCAGCGTTCCGTCGCGCTCATCCACGACCATGACGCGATCCTGCCGGGCAATGAATACACGGTGCCGCGGCGGGTCGGGGATGACGTAGTCCCAGCGGCCGTCCCCCCCCAGGGCGAACGTGTGCGTGATCTGGTAGTGGGCGGGCGACTGAGCGGCGAGGCTCGGCACCGTCAGCAGTGTGAGGACAACGGCGACGCGACGCATATATGGTTCCTCCTCCTTGGGACTAGGGCCGGCCCGGCGCTACCCACCGCGCATCGCCCGAATCCGGTGCAGCGACGGTGCCGAGCATGAGATCGCGTCCGTGTCCACTCGCGTCGAGCGCGCCGGGACCGGTTCCATCGTCGAGTGCCCAATAGCCGATCAGCCCCGGCGTCCCAGCAGGCAGGAGTACATCTCGCCATGTCCGGATCTCGGCGGCGCTGCGCACGGTGTCCCAGATGCGCACCTCGTCGATGCGGCCCAGGAACGGTGCGTCCACGGTGCCGAGCGAGTCGCGAATGCGCGCGCCGACGACCAGAGGAAATTGCGAGTTGGGTGCGGTGGATCGGCCGAAACCGGTTGTCATCATCCGCAGCTCGCCATCCACATAAACCGTCATTCGCCCCCGATCATACGTCACCGCGATGTGCCGCCACCGTCCTGCGTTCGTATCCGAGATCACCCCGGCGATCGCGTGCTCGGGTCCCTGCGCGGTGTACAGACCAGCCGACAATCCCACGCGGCCTTGAGCATCTCGCCACGTCGCCACCTCTATCGTTCCCCACTGACCGACGAGCACCTGGTATTGTGACTGGCCGCCGGAGCTGAACCAGAACTCCACCGTCCAAGTGCTGTCCATGTCGGGCATGGCCGAACCGGCAAGTTGCGCGAGTTGTGCGCCGTCGAACTCCAGCGCCGTCCCCGCCCCGCAGACGATCTCCAGTCGCACGGCGATCGTGTCGGCCGGCGGCACAGACACCCGAAGCGGTGTTTGCTGCCCGACCACACCGCAGTTCGGGGCGACGTCCAGCAGCTCGAGCGTCGTCGAGTCGGAGGGCACTCCCGTGAGCATGGTGGTGCCGTTGGCCGGCAACGCCGCGGTCGCACCGGTGTTGGTGCGGATCTCATAGCCGTTGGCGTCGAGGTCACGCCCGCTCGTCACCGTCTCGACCGAGACGGCGCCTGGCAGGTCCGCGCACTCGACTTGATAGGCGACCGCCACGTCCCCGTCCTGAGGCACCTCGAACAGCTGACGGATCCCCGGCGTGACCTGACAGTTGTTGGCAACGTCGTGGAGCTCGACGTTATGGGCGCCGGCCAGCGCGGAGAAGGTCACGGACCCCGTGAGCCACAGCGTGTCCCTTCCGTCGATCACCGCGGCAAACCCGTCGGGATCGATTTTCTCGCCCACAACTTCGAGGCCCAGGTGAACCCTGCCGAACACCGGATCGCACAAGACGCTGAACGTTGTGTAGATCGTGTCTCCGGCGATGACTTGAACCGTCCGCTCGTTGGTGCCGTCCACGTGGCACTGGCCGGCGATGCCGCCCAGCGCGACGCTGACAGGACCCGCGCCGTAGGGGGCCCAGAGCTGCGTTTCATCTCGACCGATCGGCCCGAGCGTGTCGTTCTCCACCACGACCACGTAGCCGTCCGGGTCGAGCGTGACACCTCCGGTCGTGGTCACGATGCCGAGCGTGCCCGTCCCGGGTGCGCTGGGACTATCGCCGCACCCGGCTAACCCTAGCGGGGCCGTGATGACGAGGAAGCGCACGAACGTGCGGTGCAACGTTCGCATGCTCACAATGTACCCGAGACTCTCTTCGATGGCTAAGAGTCGGGCGTCCCTGGACGGGTCACGCACCCAGCGGTACTTTGGCGGCGCCGATTGACAGAGGATGATCCCCCTGCTGCTCATCGCGGCGTTCACCCTGGTTGGAATCGTCGGCTGCGCGGGCCTGCTCCATCTGATCCCCCGACTCGGCGCCGCACGGGCCGGAATCGGCACATGGCTGTGCCGCGCCCCGGGGCTGGACCTCGTCGTCTCCCTCTTTACGTGGTTGCCCCCCACCGTCCTCGGAATCCTTTTCGGCTGGCGCGGCGTGGTGGGAGCGATCATCGGGCAGGTGCTGGGGATGCTGGTATGGATGTTCGGCCACGAGCTGGCCAACCGCAGGCACATGCACGGGCCCCGCATCGTCACCTTCCTCAACCGCACCGTCGGACGGCTCAACAACCACGTCGCGCTCTGGGTGACCGCGTTGGCCCTCCCCGTCTTCATCATCCTCAGGGTTGCGGAGCTGTGCGTCTACCCGATCCTCACGCCGCTCGTCGGCCTGCCGCGCTACCGCCACGGGGACTGGGTGAACGTCAGCCGCCAGAAGTTCCACGGCCTCATAGGACACGACTTGATCTGGTGCCTGTACTGTGACTGGATGACCGGCGTGTACTCCCTGGGCGCGGAAATGCTGCGCAACGTCGAGAGCTTCTGGTGCCCCATCCGCTTTGCCAACGGGAAGAAATGCGACAACTGTAAACTCGACTTCCCCGACATCCACGACGGATGGGTCGCGCCGGAGGGAACGATGGGCGACGTCGTCGAGACTTTGGAAAAGATGTACGGTGCGCCGGTGACCGCGGGCCTGCCGCGGGATCAGCGACACCCGTGGTTTGGGCATCCGGTGCGTAAGCGGGTTGAGCGAAAGGGGAGCTGACACCTAAGACAGACTACTTACGGAATTGCCCACCAATTAGGGAGTCCCCCGTGAAGCCGCTCGGCTGGCGTCCCGCCCGTCGCAGATCCAGCACCATCGCGACCGGCCCCACGAACGCCAGCGCCAGAATCGGCGGCGACACGTAGAACGGCCGCAGCAGCGCCAACTGGTAGTCGCCCGCCAGCCGGATCAACGACTCGACCAGCGCCACGATCGCCACCACGATCATCCGGCCGCGCCGAGTGCTCACCGTGGTCCGCGGATCGGTCACCATGAAAAACACGAACAGCTGATACATCGGTCCCGTAATCGGCGCGAGCTCGGCAAGTAGGGGTCCGCCCACAATGAGACTGCGTAGCAGTGCCAGCACCACGAAACAGGCGACGTACGTCAGCGTCACGTGCAGCACGCGCGCCCGCCACGCCACCGCCAACCCGAACGCCCAGATCACGAGATTGATCCGGATGTCGTTCCCCCACTGATGGCTGAGAATCGCGACCGAATCGGAGGCGAGCAGCACCAGCAGCGCGATCGCAAAGTTGCTCGGGTTCCACAGATGCCGGCCGCGATAGGTGAGGACGTATTTCGACGCGATGGCGATGAACGCACCCAGCGCAAACGGCCAGAGAATGTTCGCCTGCGGCTTGATCAGCAGCGCGAGGCTGATCCCCGTGATGTACGCGCTCGCGACATTGGCGACACGCCCGCGCAGCCACCACGACAGGAGCATCTCCGTCGCCAGGCAAACGCCGAGCGTCGTCGCGAGCCGGTCGTAGCCGCCGAGGATGCTATAGCGCGCCTCCCCCACCACCAGCACCAGGGTGATGAGAAAGACGATCAGGTATTTGGGGTCGAGTGGGGAGAGCTTCAGTGTGCGGGCTCGGTGATCACATGCAGCTGATCGATCGTCAGGCCGTTCAAGACCTGCTCGGTGCCCGACGGCCAACGGATCGTCACCCGCCCAAGGCGCTGATTCCCTAATCCGAAATGCAGCCGGCGATCGTTTTGGCTGCAGAATCCCATCCCGCCATCGACGACCTGCCGCTGCCGCGCCGCGCCAAGCTCGACCGTCACCTCGGCGCCGATCGCGCTGCGATTGCTGCGCGTGCCGATCAGCTTCAACTCGAGCCAGTGGCCAGGGGAGCTCTCGTTCTTATAGACCAACGCACTTCCCTTTTCGTTCGCGATCACCACGTCGAGCACGCCGCGATTGAACAGATCCGCCATGGCAACCGAACGGCCATCCAGGCGATCGGTGACACCGGCCGCCTGCGCAACATCTTCGAAGCCTGCACTCCCGCGATTGAGCAGCACGCGCGAGCGCTCGTACCCCGACAGGCTCGCGTCGCCGATCGGTGGCCAATTCTTCGCATCCTCGAAAATGTTACCCTGCGCACCCGCGATCTTGGACATCGCGTACCAGTAATCGCGCGTCGAGTCGGCCGAGATGAAGCCGTTCGCCACGACGAGATCGAGCAGCCCGTCGTTGTTCAGGTCGCCGAATTGGGCGCCCCACGCCCAGCCGGCGTCGGCGACGACGCCGGTCGCGACTTCTTTGAACCGGCCCAGCTGCTTCAGGAAATTGAGCCGCAGGTTGTTGCCCTGAAACAGAAACCCCTTCTCCGAAATGTTGGTGACGAACACGTCGTGCTCGCCGCGGTTGTAGACGTCGCCCACCGCGACCGCCATGCCGCTCTTGGAGTCGTCCTCGAGCCCGGCGCGCGCCAGCTCAAAGCGCTTGCCTTCGTGGTTCAGGAAGAGCTCTTCGGGCCCGTAGTCGTTGGCGAGATAGAGATCGGGCCAGCCGTCATCGTTGAAGTCCGCCGCGGCCGCCGCCAGCGTCCAACGCGTGCTGCCCACACCCATGGAGTCGGTGACGTCGGCGAAGTGGCCGTTGCCGAGGTTCTTGAACAGCAGATTCTTGCCGCCGTTGGTCGCGAACTCCCAGCTGTGCTGCATGATGCGCGTGGTGCGCAGATGCCAGAAGTCGATGTCAGAGCGGAAGTAGCCCGTGACGTACAGGTCGAGCAGGCCGTCGCGATCGAAGTCGAGCCAGACCGCGCCGTTGGAATTCATCCAATGGCGCAGCCCCGATTGCTCCGTGACGTCCGCGAATTTGCCGTTGCCCAGGTTGTGGAGCAGTTGTGGGTAGCCCCACTTGTACACGAAGAGATCCTCGTAACCGTCGTTGTCGTAGTCGCCCCACACCGCGCCCATCGATACGCCCGCCCCCTCGCCGGGACGATTGAGCTGCGCCACGCCCGCCTCCGCCGCGACGTCGCGGAACGTGCCGTCTTTCTGGTTCAGGTACAGCGCGTTGGCGGCGCCGAAGCGCGAGGAGGTGAAGTAGAGATCGGGCCAGTTGTCGTTGTTCACATCCGCAACCGACACGCACGCGCCGAGCGCGGCGATGTGGGCGGCGATGTGCTGGACTTTGGGATCGAGCGTCGGCGACTGATGCACGAAGTCGATCCCGTTCGCACGCGCAACCTCGTTCAGCCGAATGCTCGCACTCCCGCTCGCCACACTCCCCGCGGCGCGGCCGTTGAGCACCACGACCGCCACGATAGCGGCGACGAACGCGACGATCACCACCACACGACGCATGGCGTAAACGATATCCGGCCCGGCAAGGGAGCGTTAGCTTCCCTGCCCATGTCCCGCGTTTCTATTTGCGCGATCGGTATCATCCTGCTGCTCGGCTGCCGCCAGCAGGCGCAGAACCCCGCCGACGCCGGCGCCATCCTCACCGCCCGTACGCTCGGCCTCGCGTACGTCGAAGAAAACCGTCTAGAAGAGGCGTCGAACGAATTCGTCAAGCTGATTCGTCTTGCGCCGGAGGAACCGTCAGGTTACGCCAACCTTGGTCTCGTGTACCTGCGGCTGGGCCGGTATGCCGAGGCCCAGCGTGAAATTGACCGGGCAGTGAAGCTCGCGCCCGACGATCCGGACATCCGGCTGTTGCAAGCCACCGCGCAGCGATTCAGCGGCGATAGCAACGCCGCACGCCGCACGTTAGAAGCCTCCCTTCAGAAAGCCCCCCGCCATCTCAAGACGCTGTACGCGCTGCAGCAATGGGACCGGTTGGTAGACGCCGCGCCGGCGAACGTCGCGGCACGTTTCGCGTACGCCGAGGCGCTGCTCGATTCGGGCAAGGTGGTGGAGGCGCGCGATCAGCTGGAGCTGCTGCACCAGCGGCTGCCGTCGCTTCCCAGCCAGGCGCAGCGCCCCTTTGCGGCGGCGGTTGCGGACCCCACAAAGGCCTCGCTCGCTCGCGCGCAGGCCTTTCTCGAAACGACGCCCATCTATCAGGCAAGCCTGGCCGAGCTGCGCGGACCGGCGGGGACGCCACCCGGCTATCCGATCCTCACGTTCAATGCGCGGCTCGCGCTCACACAGAAAGATCCTCGCGCGGTCGTGAACGCGATTCGGTTCGCGGAGGTCCCTGCACCGGCGGGGATCTTGGCGACGGCCCTTGGCGTGCCCGGATTCGATGGCAATTTGCTCACGCGTGGCCCCGTCGCGGTGGGTGACTACGACAACGACGGCCATCTCGACGTCTTCGCGGCAGGCACCCTCTTTCACAACAAGGGCGACGACACGTTCGCTCGCACGTCCGCCATCAACGATTCCACGAGCGGTGCTGCGTTTTTTGCCGACCTCGATCACGACGGAGATCTCGACCTCTTCGTGGCAGGGCGGCTGTACCGCAACAACGGCGACGGAACGTTCAAGCAGCAGACGATCGCTCCCGGAGCGACGCATGCGGTGTTCGGAGATTTCGATGGCGACGCGCGGATCGATCTGATCGTCGAGCACAACGGCGCGCTGACGCTGTATCGCGGGCTGGAAGAGGGGCGTTTCGAAGCCCATCCCTTGCCGATGCACGCCTCCGCGATCGCTGCCGGCGATTATGACAACGATGGCTCGCTCGACCTGTTCGCAAATGGGTTCTACCGCAACGATGGCTCCGGCAACTTTACGCGTGATTCCCGTTCCGACGCATCCGACGCGCTCTTCTTCGACTTCGACAATGACGGCTGGCTCGACCTCATTACGTCCGGCTCGGGCGGCTTGACGCTGCTCCATAACGACGAGCACGGGCGATTCGCGGATCTGAGTGCATTGTTGCCGGCCACGCTGAAGGTTGACGGCGGACGGCGGGTTTTGGGCTTCGACTACGACAACGACGGCGATCTCGATTTGGTCATCGTCGGCCGCGATGGCCGTGTGCGCGTGCTGCGCAACGACGGCGGCAACGCGAATCAGTTCGTCAACGTGGGCCTGGTCGCATTGCGGGACGGCAGCGGCAAGAACAACACCTTCGGCCTCGGCTCGCGGCTGGAGCTGCGCGCCGGCGACCTGTATCAGATGCGCACCGTCGACCAGCCGGTGATGCACTTTGGGCTGGGCAATCACCTCAAGGCGGACGTGCTGCGCGTCGTCTGGACCAACGGGGTGCCGCAGACCTTCTACTATCCCGTCAGCCAAGCGATGCTGGAACAGCAGGTGCTGAAAGGCTCCTGCACCTTCCTCTATGCATGGGACGGCCAGGCCTACCGCTTCCTGACCGACGTCACCTGGGCCAGCGCGCTCGGCATGCCGCTCGGCATCATGGCCGGCGAGAAGACGGTGTACGGGCCTCCGCAGGCGGCGAAGGAGTACTTCCGGATTCCGGGTGATCGTCTCAAGTCGGTCAATGGCCGTTACCGCATGCAACTCACCGAAGAGCTGTGGGAAGTCGCGTACGTGGATCAGCTCGAGCTGTTGGCTGTCGATCACCCCGATTCGGTCGACGTCTTTGTGGACGAGAGCTTCGTGCCGCCCGGCTCACTCGAGGCAGGACGGCTCGCGATTCGTCAGGTGCGGGAGAAGCGCTTGCCGCTCTCAGCCACGGATGAGCGGGGTCGAGACGTGTTGCCGCAGCTCGCCGCTCAGGATGATGAGTATGTGGGCGGGTTCACGCCCGGCCGCTATCAAGGCGTGACCGAGACACACGATCTCGTGCTCGACTTTGGGCGTTTCTCTCAGGCTGAAGCGCGGCTGTATCTCCAGGGCTGGCTGTTTCCCACCGATGCCAGCATCAACGCGGCGATAGCCCAGGGCAGATCCGTCTCGAT
>Ga0137409_10006143_pt1 | contig 12478 bp, 6 predicted proteins | sample CZODoug1_16funga_FD_122059 | JGI IMG/M metagenome (GOLD analysis project Ga0137409, IMG submission 122059) | Vadose zone soil fungal communities from Angelo Coast Range Reserve, California, USA - CZODoug1_16fungal (Hybrid Assembly) | ecosystem: Environmental > Terrestrial > Soil > Vadose zone...
TCAGCCACGTCAACTACCCGGCGATCTCGAAGCTGGTGGAACAAGCATGTCGAGACTTTGAGGTCACATACACCGAGCACAGATCGTTCCGAGAAGGCGTGATTGCCCATTTCCGTTGGTTGCGGCGCATGGGGATGCCGACCACGAATGGCCTGCCGCGCCGGCCGGGACCCGCCCTCTCCGTCTAGCCCCTGCAGGAAAAACCCTGAAGAAAATCCGCGTGAGGATAGCCCGGCAGTCCCCCGACGACCCGATCCGCGCCGAGCTCTTCGGCATCGAGCGACTCGAGCAGCACGCCGAGAGCCTGGCGGCGGCCCAGGGCGTCATGCGGCGGTCGGGTCGGGGGCGGCGGTTGTTGCAGCGCGTGGAACACAACGGCCGCGTGCTTCGCGACTCGTACCGCGTGATCGCCAACGCCATCCGCCAGGAGCGCGCGATCACGCCGGCGGCGGAATGGCTCGTCGACAACTTCCACGTCGTGGACGAGCAGCTGCGCGAGATCCGCGACGACCTGCCGCCCGGGTTCTATCGGAAGCTGCCCAAGCTGGCCGAGGGGCCGCTCGCCGGCTATCCGCGCGTCTACGGAATCGCCTGGGCGTTCGTTGCGCACACCGATAGCCGACTCGATCCCGAATCGCTCCGGCGGTTCGTGCGTGCCTACCAGCGCGTGCAGCCGCTGACGATCGGCGAGCTGTGGGCAGTGGCGATCACGCTGCGCGTCGTGCTCGTCGAGAATCTTCGGCGCCTGGCGGAGAGCATTGTTCGCGGGCGCGCGGCGCGCCAGGAGGCCGACGTCCTCGCTGACGAGCTGCTCGGTGTCGGCGCGGACGGTGCCGTCGCGCCGACGGCGCTGGGCCTCGCGCGATTCGAAAGCGACGCGCTGATCACTGCCTTCGCCGTGCAGCTCGTCCAGCGGCTTCGCGAGCAGGATCGCGCGGTGACTCCGGCCCTGCGCTGGCTCGATCAACGGCTGGAGGTACAGGGGACGACATCCGACGACATCGTTCGTGTCGAGCATCAGCGGCAGGCCGCGATGAACGTGACCGTCCGCAACGTGATCATGAGCATGAGCCTGATGTCTGCGCTGGACTGGGCGCAATTCTTCGAGACCGTCAGCCTCGTTGACGAGGTGCTGCGAGCCGGCCCGAACTACGACGCGATGGACTTCGCGACCCGAGACGCCTACCGGCACGCCGTCGAAGAGCTCGCGCGGGGTTCAGGTCGGTCCGAGCTGGAAGTCGCACGCGAGGCCATGGCGCACACGCACCGCGCGGACGGGGCAGACGACGACCGGCGGAGCGATCCTGGCTTCTATCTCATCGGCAACGGGTGCCAGGCCTTCGAGCTGACGCTCGGCTACCGCGCGCGGCGAATGCGCCGGCTGCTGCGTACCTACGTCGCGGCGGCGACACCCGGATATCTGGGAACGATCGCCGTCCTCAGTGGCTTCATGTTCACGCTGCCACTCCTCGCAGCAGGGGCATCCGGCGTCGAGCCGATGAGCCTGCTCGTGCTCGCACTGCTGGCCGTCGTCCCGGCTTCGGACCTGGCGATCGCTCTGCTGAATCGAAGCGTCACCGCGCTGGTCACGCCGGCAATTCTGCCTCGGCTCGAGCTACGCGACGGGGTGCCGCCGCATCTGCGAACCATGGTCGTCGTGCCGATGCTCTTGACGGACCGCGCGGAAGTCGAGGAGCAGCTCGAGCGGCTCGAAGTGCATTACCTGGCGAACCCGAACGGCGATCTTCGCTTTGCCATCGCTTCCGACTGGCTGGACGCGCCCGCGCAGAGCATGCCGGGTGATGACGAAACTCTAGCGGCCACGCGCGACGGGATCGGCCGCCTGAACCGGCGTCACGGTGCTGCCACGGATGGAGGCGATCGATTCCTGCTTTTCCACCGCCGGCGGCTCTGGAACGAGAGCGAGCGGGCGTGGATGGGGTGGGAGCGCAAGCGAGGCAAGCTCCGGGAGCTGAATCGCCTCCTGCGAGGGGCGACGGACACGAGCTTCGTGGCCACCGGGGCCGTCGCGCCGTCCGGCATCCGCTACGTCCTCACTCTCGACGCCGATACGCGGCTACCGAGAGGGGCGGTCGATCGGCTGGTCGGAACGATGGCGCATCCCCTCAATCGACCGCGGCTCGATCCAGGACAGCGGCGTGTCGTCGAAGGATACGCGGTGCTGCAGCCGCGAGTGACACCGCCGCTGCCCGGACGCGAGGGCTCGTTCTTCCAGCGCCTCTCGTCCGGCCCGGCCGGCATCGATCCGTACGCGGCGGCGGTGTCCGACGTCTACCAGGACCTTTGGGGGGAAGGCTCGTATACCGGCAAGGGCATCTACGACGTGGACGCGTTCGAGGCGGCGCTGGCGGGACGGGTGTCGGACAACGCGCTGCTGAGCCACGATCTGTTCGAGGGTGTGTTCGCGCGCGCCGGTCTGGTGACGGACGTCGAGCTATTCGAGAGCGCTCCATCGCATTACGGGGTCGCGGCGGCCCGCCAGCACCGATGGGCGCGTGGCGATTGGCAGCTCCTTCCGTGGATCCTTGGATGCCGGATCCCGGTGGTCGGACGCTGGAAGATGCTGGATAACCTCCGTCGCACCCTGTCGGCGCCCGCAGCCTTTCTGACGCTCGTGGTCGCGTGGGTGATGCCGGGCACCTCGCCCACGATATGGAGTGCCTTCATCCTGGCGACCGTCGCCGTGCCCCCCCTCCTGCCAGTGCTGGGCGGCTTGGTCCCCCGCGCGCGCGGCATCTCGAAGCGCAGCCACATTCGCGCGGTAGGCCGGGATCTCTTCCTGGCCGGCTCACAGTTCGGGCTCACGGTCACGATGCTGACGCACCAGACCTGGCTGATGAGTGATGCGATCGTGCGGACGCTCGTCCGCGTCTACGTCACGCATCGTGGGCTGTTGGAATGGGTGACCGCGGCGCAGGCGAAAGCCGGGCTCCGTCTGGATCTCCTTGGCTTCTGCCGTCGAATGGGCGGCGGAGTCGCGCTCGCCGCCGCCGCGGCGGGTGCCGTCGCGTGGGGGCGACCAGAGGCCTGGCCCGCCGCGCTGCTCTTTCTGCTGCTGTGGGCCGTGTCGCCGGCCGTCGCGCGATGGATCAGCCTGCCGAGGAGCACCGAGCCCACCCAGCCGCTCTCGGCGGCGGATGCCCGAGCCCTCCGCCTGATCGCGCGGCGGACGTGGCGCTTCTTCGCGACGTTCGTCGGTCCGGCGGACCACGCATTGCCGCCAGACAACTTCCAGGAGACACCGAGCCCGGTGGTTGCGCACCGCACGTCGCCCACGAACATCGGACTGTATCTGCTGTCAACGGTGGCCGCTCGCGATTTCGGCTGGGTCGGCACGCTCGACGTCGTCGAGCGTCTCGAGGCCACGCTCGAGACGCTGAACACCCTCGAGCGCTGCCGCGGCCACTTCTACAACTGGTACGACACGAAGCACTGCGACGCTCTCGAGCCGAAGTACGTCTCGTCGGTCGACAGCGGCAATCTCGCGGGTCATCTCATCGCACTCGCACATGCCTGCGAGGAGATGATCGAACGCCCGCGCCTCGATCGGTCGGCGCTCAACGGAATCGAGGACACCGCGCAGCTCGTCCAGCTGTCGGCCATCGCGGCGGCCGGCGATGCGCGCCGGGGTTCGGCCAGCCGCGAGCGCTTGGCGGGCGCTCTCGACGCCGTCACGAGCGCGGTCCGGGAGCCTCCACGCGACGCGGCAGAGTGGGTCTCACGGCTCACGACGCTGAAGGCCCGCGCTCAGGCGGTACTGGACATCGTGCGAACGCTGGTCGACGAGGATGCGCAGAGCGCGCAAACAGACGTCCTCGTCTGGGCGGAGGCGCTATGCGCCACGGTTGAAAGCCATGCGCGTGATCTCGACATACCCGAGACGCTGGTTCGTCGCCTCACGATGCTGGCTCGGAACACTCGAGCTATGGTCGGCGCGATGGACTTCGGCTTTCTCTTCGATCCGATGCGGAAGCTGCTCGCGATCGGGTACCGCGTCACGGACGGAAGCCTCGATCAGGGTCGGTACGATCTCCTCGCATCGGAAGCCCGCCTCGCGAGCTTCGTCGCGATTGCGAAAGGCGACGTGCCCGTCTCGCACTGGTTCCGACTCGGCCGGTCCCTCACGCCGGTGGAGCTGGACTCGGTGCTCGTATCCTGGTCGGGATCGATGTTCGAATACCTGATGCCGGCGCTTGTCATGCCCACGCCGGCGGGAAGCCTGCTCGAGCAGACGTGCCGGCTTGTGGTGGCCCGACAGATCAGGTATGCCGCGGAGCGCGGCGTGCCGTGGGGTGTGTCGGAGTCGGGCTACAACGCGCGCGACCTGGAGATGACCTACCAGTATTCCAGCTTCGGTGTGCCGGGGATGGGGCTACGACGCGGACTCAGCGAGGACGTCGTCATCGCGCCCTACGCGACGGGTCTGGCCGCGATGATCGATCCGGCCGCGGCGGTACAGAATTTCCGGCGCCTGGCGGCGGCCGGGGCCAGCGGCGCCTACGGCTTCTATGAGGCGCTCGATTACACGGCGCCCAGGCTTCCGGAGGATACTCCGGTCGCCGTGGTTCGCGCGTATATGGCGCACCACCAGGGCATGGTGATCGTCGCGATCTCGAACGTCCTCCACGACGGCGCGATGCGCGCGCGCTTCCGCGCTGAGCCGCTCGTTCAAGCCACTGAGCTGCTGCTTCAAGAACGGACGCCACGCGACGTGGCGGTCGCGCGGCCTCGCGCGGACGAGGTGCAGGCGGTCGGCGACGTGCGAGAGTTCGTTCCGCCGATCGTGAGGCGCTTCGACTCGCCGAACGGCTCGCCGCCGCGTACCCAGCTGCTCTCGAATGGACGGTATGCGGTGATGCTGACGACGGCCGGCTCTGGATATAGCCGCTGGCGCGATCTCGCGGTCACGCGGTGGCGGGAAGACGTCACGCGTGATGCATGGGGCACGTACGTGTTCCTTCGCGATGTCGAGAGTGGGGAGAGCTGGTCGGCGGGCTACCAGCCGCGCGGCGGAGCGCCGGACAGTTACGAGGTCACGTTCTCCGAGGATCGGGTGGAGATCGTCCGACGCGATGGCGCCATCGGGACCACGCTCCAGGTGATCGTGTCGCCGGAGGACGATGCCGAAGTCCGGCGCATCTCGCTCACGAACCTCGGGACGAGGAGTCGCGAGATCGAGGTGACGTCGTACGCCGAAGTCGTCCTGGCACCTCCGGCGGCCGATGCGGCCCACCCGGCGTTTTCCAACCTGAGCGTGGAGACGGAATGCGTCCCCGAGCTCGACACGCTGCTGGCGCGGCGCCGGCCGCGATCACGCGGCGAGATCCCGGTCTGGCTGGCCCATGTCGCCGTCGTGGAAGGCGAGTCGGTCGGCGATCTGCAATGGGAGACCGACCGTGCACGGTTCCTCGGCCGCGGGCGCGGGATCCGGACACCCGCAGCGGTGATCGACGGCTGGCCCCTCTCCGACACGACCGGCGCGGTGCTCGATCCGATCGTGAGCCTGCGACGCCGCGTGCGAGTGCCGCCGGGGGACACCGTACGCGTCACCTTCTCGACGCTCGTCGCACCGTCGCGCCCCGAGGCGCTTGGCCTCGCCGAGAAATATCGCGATCCGTCGACGTTCGACCGCGCTGCGACGCTGGCATGGACGCAGGCGCAGATTCAACAGCACCACCTCGGCATAGGCCCAGATGAGGCACATCTCTTCCAAAGCCTCGCCAGTCGCGTTCTCTACTCGGATCGGACGCTGCGGCCCCCCGCGGCGGTACTCGCACGTCAGACGGCAGGCCCGGAGGCGTTGTGGGCGCACGGGATATCAGGAGACCTCCCGATCGTGCTCGTTCAGGTCGAGGAGTCCGAGGACGTGGGCATCGTGCGGCAGTTGCTCCGCGCGCACGAGTATTGGCGAATGAAACAGCTCGCCGTCGATCTCGTGATCTTGAATGATCATGCGCCGTCCTATGTTCAGGATCTGCAGGTGCTGCTGGAGACACTTCTCCGCACGAGCCAGTCGGCACGGCCTCACGATGGTCACGAGCCACAAGGGAACGTGTATATCGTGCGGGCGGACCGCCTCACCGCGGCGCAACGTGAGGTGCTCCAGTCCGCGGCCCGCGCGGTGCTGTCGAGCTGGCGCGGGACACTGGCCGAGCAGGTGGCGCGGGCGCAGCGACCCGACGCGGCTCCGCTCGCTCTTCCACGGCGGGCGGCGGCGCGGCCGCCGGGGCCCGAGGCCCTGGCGCCGGGTCGTCCGGATCTCGAGTTCTACAACGGGCTGGGTGGCTTCGCGGAGGATGGATGCGAGTACGTGACGGTCCTCGGCGAGGGAGGATGGACGCCGTCGCCGTGGATCAACGTGATCGCCAATCCGGGCTTCGGGTTCCAGGTCTCCGAGTCGGGCTCGGGGTACACGTGGTCGGTCAATAGCCGCGAGAACCAGCTCACCGCGTGGTCGAACGATCCGGTCAGCGATCCGCCGGGCGAGACCATCTACGTGCGGGACGAAGAGACTGGGAATGTGTGGGGGCCGACGGCGCTCCCGATCCGTGAGCACGCCTCGCCCTACGTCATCCGCCATGGCCAGGGCTACACGAAATTCGAACACCTCTCGCACGGCATCTCGCTCGAACTGCTGCAGCTGGTGCCGCTCGACGACTCCATCAAGATCTCGCGTCTCACTCTGACGAACGAGTCGGGACGGCCGCGGCGGCTGTCCGTGACCGCCTACGTCGAGTGGGTCCTTGGCGTGTCGCGACCTGCCGCCGCGCCGTTCGTCGTCACCGAGATCGACGAGAAGACGGGCGCGTTGTTCGCGCGTAACGCGTGGAGGCGCGAGTTCGGCGCGCGCGTCGCTTTTGCCGATCTCGGCGGGACCCAAACGGCGTGGACCGCCGACCGGGTGGAGTTTCTCGGACGCAACGGCTCGCTGGATCATCCGGCGGCGCTCGCGATACCACATCGGCTCTCGGGACGGGTCGGCGCCGGTCTCGATCCGTGCTCGGCGCTTCAGGCGACGATCGCGCTAGCAGCGGGAGGCCGCGCCGAGGTCGTGTTCTTCCTGGGCGAGGCCGAGAGTCCGGAGCAGGCGAGGGAGCTGATCGTTCGCTACCGGACTCGTGACGTGGCGGCGGTCCTGCGGGCGGTCGGCGAGCGCTGGGGCGAGCTGCTCGGCACGGTGCAGGTCAGGACGCCGGACCGCTCCCTGGACATCCTGCTCAACCGCTGGCTGCTGTACCAGACGCTGACCTGTCGCATATGGGCACGGTCGGCGTTCTATCAGGCCGGCGGCGCGTACGGGTTTCGCGATCAGCTCCAAGACGTGATGGCCCTCGCGGTGGCGGAGCCCGCGCTGGCTCGGCGGCACGTGCTGCGCGCGGCGGCTCGGCAATTCGGCGAGGGCGACGTCCAGCACTGGTGGCATCCGCCCAGCGGCCGCGGCGTCCGAACCCGGATCTCCGATGACCTGCTCTGGCTGCCGTACGTCGTCAGCCGTTATATCGAGGTCGTCGGCGATGGTGCCATCCTCGACGAGGTCGTCCCCTACCTCGAAGGAGCCAAGCTCGCCGTCGGACAGAGCGAGTCGTACTTCGAGCCCCGCGCCTCCGACGAGCGAGGCACGCTCTTCGAGCACTGTGCGCGCGCGCTCGACCACAGCTTGACGGGTGGAGCGCACGGTTTGCCGCTGATGGGTACGGGGGATTGGAACGACGGGATGAACGAGGTGGGCGCGGGAGGAAAGGGCGAGAGCGTCTGGCTCGGGTGGTTCCTTCACGCCGTTCTGTCCGAATGGGCTGACCTGGCTGACGCTCGCGATGAGGGCAAGCGCGCCGAGCGGTGGCGCGCGTATGTGAGCGCCCTGAAGGAGTCCCTCGAACGGGAAGCGTGGGATGGCGGCTGGTATCGGCGTGCCTACTTCGACGATGGGACCCCGCTCGGCGCCGCCGTCAACGACGCGTGCCGCATCGATTCGATCGCCCAGTCCTGGAGCGTCATCTCGGCGGCGGGCGACCCGGTACGCCGAGAGCGCGCCATGGCGGCCGTCGACGAACACCTCGTGCGTCGCGCCGACGGCGTCATCCTGCTCCTGACACCACCATTCGGCGACACGCCCCTGGAGCCCGGCTACATCAAGGGGTATGTGCCCGGCGTCCGAGAGAATGGCGGGCAGTATACGCATGCGGCCATCTGGTCGGCGATCGCCTTCGCGGCGCTCGGTCACGGGGATAAGGCCGCCGAGCTCTTTGCGATGTTGAATCCGATCAACCATGCCAAGACCCCAACGGGTGTCCACCGCTACAAGGTCGAGCCGTACGTCGTGGCGGCGGACGTCTATACCGAGGCGCCGCACATCGGCCGTGGGGGATGGACGTGGTATACGGGGTCAGCGGGGTGGATGTATCGCGCCGGGCTGGAGTCGATCCTCGGGTTTCGGCTCCGCGGCACGCAGCTCGTGATCGACCCATGTATCCCGTGCGCGTGGCGCGGCTTCGAGCTGGTGTTCCGCTATCGCTCCGCGCGGTATGATCTCGTCGTCGAGAACCCTCGAGGTGTGTCGCGGGGAGTGTCGTCCGTAGAGGTCGATGGCGTCTCCCTCGCAGGCGATCTCAGCATCCGGCTCGTCGATGACCGGAAGGCACATCACGTCCGAATCGTCCTCGGATGACCGTGGCCAGCGCTAGTTCATGTTCCACAGGGCGCATACCGCCCTATCACGCCACCATCGAGCGTCATCGACTCGCCCGCTCTTGGCGGCCCGACTTGCCTGACCTACCATCCACAGCATCTGCGATCGCGCCGCGTCCCGCTGGGTCGTCTGCGGGCTCCGCCGTCCGGTCCCCACGGTGACGACGTTTGTCTCTTTATCGGTGTCTTCGATGCTCGCGATCCTGCCCGTTATGGATTCAACGATGGCTTTGGTTATCTTCAGCCATAGAGAATCCCTCCCCATCGGCCGTAGTCTCACGGTGTCTCCCCAGTCGCGCGCACGACCATGGCGAAAATAATGGCTCTGTCTCCTGTTGTCGCACTCCGGCTCCCCGCGGATATCGGGGATTGCCTATATCATATATATCTTGTATAATAAATAAATCCTACAACAATCAGACACTTGGGGATGGAGGATGGCATGCTCAGATGCCTAACCTGCCGGCGAGAGCTCAAGGATGAAGCGCAGAAATTCTGCAACGAGTGCAACCGGGGCTACGGCAAGAAGCCGGGTCAGGGCACACCTGCGTCACCTGGAAGAACTGCGGCGCGAAGACGACGCAGGCGCGCACGTTAGCCGGCACGCCGACTCGTCGGTGGCGGGCCGCTGAGCCGTCGGCGTCTCACGTCGTGTCGCCGTTTCGATTCGGAAACATCGTTGACCCTTTCGAGAAGGAGTTTGCCGTGGTGAGAGAACTCAGGTGCGCCGATCTCATGTCCGGCTGCGACTTCGTGGCACAAGGCAAAGATGACAGCGAGGTCATGAAGAAGACGGCCGAGCACGCCAAGAGCGTTCACAAGATGATAGCGATTTCGATGGATGTCGAGAAGAAGGCGCGAGCGTCGATTCGGGATGCCGCAGGCGGCGCCGGATAGGCTTTCCGACTAGAGCGCCAGGGAAGTCGACGCTCGCCGGCGGAGAGAAAAGGTTCGGGACTCGTAGCCTCCAGGCCGGTTCGGGGAAATCCCCCGGGCGCTCTGGCCCGTGAGGCGTGCGGTCGAGTCGTTCTAGGACCAATGGCCCAATGGCCGTTCGCCTTGGAGAGTGTGACGATCCATGCAGTAGCGTGGGTAACGGTGCCCGCGGCGGCGGCAACGCCGGTGACCAGAATGACCGAGCAGGGAGGACACATCAATGCGAGCAACGAAACTCATGACGGCGTTCACGTTAGGCGTCGCGTCTCTCATCGTGGCGGCCACGGCACCGGCACAGAGCGACACGAGCGGCAAGGTCACGGTAGAGTCCAAGGCGGTGGCGCTCGGTGTCGGAGTCTCGTGGGGCGACGGAACGCTCGTCTACCGCGGTAAGCAGCACAAGTTCTCCGTCGAGGGACTGAGCGTGATCGATCTTGGCGTTTCGAAGGTGAGCGCGAAGGGCGACGTGATATTCAACTCCGACCTGTCGGGTGGCCACGGAATCATCTTCCACAAAATACCCGGTCAGAACCTGACGGCGCTCGTGCATGCTTCGTTCGACGGCACCGGGGACATTTCTCCTGACGGCACGCCTTTCCTCGGAGTTCGCCAAGTTTCGATCAACGCCAAAGGCCAATGTGGATTCGCCGCTTTCACCTCCACTCAGAGTGGCATCTACCTATCGGATAACGGGGCCATTCGTCTTGCAGTGGATGCCAACGCTCCACTACCAGATGGGAGCGGACCGCTCGGGACCGTTTCCTCGAACGCTCTCAATGACCAGGGCCAGATCGCTTTCTTTGCACAGCCATTCCCTTCGCCCAATGGCGTTTTCTTGGCGTCAGCGGGACAGCTGACCAGCATTGCTCGCGACGGGGATGCAGCTCCGGGCGGTGGAAACTATTCCCTCGGCTTTCCCGATCCCGCTTTCGGCCCCGCGCTCAACAGCGCTGGCAGTGTTGCCTTTGCATCGGATCTGTCGACCGGCGGGCGCGCCGTCTTCCTGTCATCGGGTGGGGCTGTCAGCAGGATTGCGGGGCCCGGCGATGCGGCGCCTGCCGGCGGATCGTTCGTGAGCGCCGATTCTCCCCGGATCAACTCTCTCGGTCAGGTGGCGTTCTTCGGGCAGACATCGGACGGCAGGTTGGGGGCGTTCCTTTTCTCTGGAGGCTCGATCTCGAAGGTGGCCGCTTCTGGAGACACCCCACTCCCAAGCGTTACCTTCACCTACGTTGGTTCGCCTTTGATTAACGATCTTGGAGAAATTGCTTTTGGAGCAGATCTCTCGGACGGAACGGTCGCTACATTTCTCGCCACGCCGGTTTCCGGGCCCCGCCCCGCTGGGTACTCTGATCAGGCCGCGACGCAGGAGCGGCTTTCAATCAGCCGAGAGCGGGCTCAAGTACTGAAGGCGAGGCATCCGCAGCCTCTCACACACGGAAACCGTGGACCAGTCACTCAATAGCTTGGACTCCGAGCACCCAGACGAAGCTCAGTAAGTCATCTGCTACGCGGTCAAAACTTTCCGCTTATCTTTGCCGGCGCCCGTCAGGACACAATAGCGCTGATGGAGCCGCGTTGGAAGCGGGCGCGAGCATTCGGGTCGCGGGCGACGTCGTCTGGCAGGAATTTCAGAGCGACGAAGCGATGCAGCCGGGTATCCTCGGCTTTGTGAACGACGACGCCCATGCTGCCAGCGCCGAGCTTTTCCAGGATGCGGTAGTGGAGATGGTGTCGTTGAGCATGGGTCCAGCCCATGGGCGGGACGGCTAAAACAAGTCAATTTTGGGACAATCCACGAAAGGGCTTCAATTCCCTGCAACGTGGCCCTGAATACAGTCCGGTTCTGAGTGTAATCGTGATTTTGACTGATCGGCATTCGTACCGCAACGCCTTGGCATTCCCCTCTGACATTCCCCCTTGACTCGGCGCGAAGAGCTGCTATCGTACTCGCTCAAAAGTGGAGGCCACATTGACTCATAACCAACTGATGAGGGTGGCGGTGCTCGCGATCGCAATCAATATAGTTGTCCACGCGCATGGACAGCAGGGACAGTGGGTCGCAGCGGACAACCCGGTCGCGAAGTACATGGTTGATGCCGAGCGGCAGTGGGCCGAAGACGCGTGCACCCACCACAAGATTACGGACAAGATCCTCGCCGACGACTTTCAGGGCACATCTCCCGAGGGAAAACGCTACACGAAATCAGAGGAAGTCGCTGACGCGTCTGACCTATCCAAGACGGCTCGGGATTGCCGGTTAATCGACGCCAAGGTCCGTCTGTTCGGTGCAGACCTCGCACTCGTTTACGGAAGCGAGAGTTCAGTCCGAAAGGCGAAAGCTGGAACGGAGCAATTGCGATGCCTGATCTGGACGGATACCTGGCTGAAGCGGGATGCCGTGTGGCAGATCATTGCGGCGCAGGATACGCAATTCGACTGCAAATAGAGGCCCGCGAGACCTCTAATTCGTTTCTGGCGGATAGTCGAAAAACCAGAAACTAGTACTGTTGATCGCGTCGCAGCAAGTTCCCGTCATGCTGTGACCATCTTCGCCGACCAGCTCTTTACGAATGCTCCGAAGCGGTCGAGCGCCTTGGAGAAATTGTCTCCGGCGGCGGCAAAGCCCAGGCGGAAATGCGAGGGCGCATCGAAGCAATCGCCGGGAGCCAGCAGGATTCCACGCTCGGTGGCGGCCTGGCAGAACGGGCGGTCGTTCTCTCCGCTCACCAGCCAGGGGAACGCGGTCATGCCGCCTTGCGGCGGAACCCAGCCGAGTATGTCGCGATGGTCCGCCATGAAGCGCTCGAGGAGCTTGAGGTTTCGGGTGGCGGCT
>Ga0137409_10006144_pt1 | contig 12477 bp, 14 predicted proteins | sample CZODoug1_16funga_FD_122059 | JGI IMG/M metagenome (GOLD analysis project Ga0137409, IMG submission 122059) | Vadose zone soil fungal communities from Angelo Coast Range Reserve, California, USA - CZODoug1_16fungal (Hybrid Assembly) | ecosystem: Environmental > Terrestrial > Soil > Vadose zone...
CAACGACAACCTGATCCGCTACGCGCAGGCGAGCCTGGCCCGGGGCGCCGCCGGCATCTTCTTCTCGGTGCCCGCCACCGCCGAGAGCCTGACGCCCGAGCAGTACGAGCGCTTCATGCGGCCGTTCGATCTCGCGTTCCTCCAGGCCATCGAAGGCCGCGGCGAGTGTCACGTGCTGCACGCGCACGGCGAGCGCCTCTACTTCGACCGGCTGGTGGACTATCCGGCCCACGCGCTGTCCTGGGCCGATCTGAACGGCGGCCCCAGCCTCGCCGAGGCACGGCGGCGGACCCGGTTCACGCTGATGGCGGGCCTCGACCACGTGAGGTTCGCGGAGAGCTCGGCCCGGCTGGTGCGCGGGCAGGTCACCCGCGCCCTGGAGGCGGGCGGCGCCACCGGCTTCATCCTCGCGCCAGGCTGCTCGCTGCCAACGTACGCCTACCCGCCCCTGCTCCGCGCGGCGCGAGATGAGACATTGAAGAAAACCTGATGCGGGGAAGAAAGCCTGATGCGGGGAAAGGAAGGCCGGTGAGGGCGCTTCCAGCTTGGGTGAATCCCGGAGCCACATGAGGTAAATCTCTACCTCTTGTTTCGGTTGCACACCCGGAACCCCCTTGAAAATAAGCCCATTCCCGATGGAATGGCCCTTGCTCTCATCCCGGGGCAGGAGGAGGGCCCGATGACCCCGAAGCTCATGGCGCTGGCCGCCGTCGTCGTCCTGACCGTCGTCTTCCTGAGCCCTGTCGCGTACATGGCGGGGCAGCGTGCCACCCTATGGCTGATCGCGCCCGCGGGAGAGCCGACCGGCCCCTGGCCGAGCGTGGATGAGGCGGAACGCGAACCCGGCCCGACCGAGCGCTCCAAGCCGCCCGTTCGCCCAGGCTTCGGGGACATCTAGACTCCCCCAGTCAATACTGGAGGCATGGCCACGGGGTCGGCCGGCCTCGACGCCCTGCTTCACGACGCGAGCCTGGTCTATCTCGGGCTCTTCCTGGCCGCGCTGATCGACGCGACCGGATTCCCATTTCCCGGTCGCGCCCTGCTCGTGGCCGCGGGCGCCGCCACGGCGGAGGACTGGGGGCAGGTCGCCCTGATGACCGCGGCGGGCGCGCTCGGCGCCGTCGTCGGTGACCACCTCTGGTATGCCGCCGGACGGCTGGGGGCGGGCGACCGGCTGACCAAGCTCTATTGCAGGCTCTCGCTCGCCTCCGGACGCTGCGAGGCGCGGGCCCGCTCCCGCTTCGACCGCTTCGGGCCCTTGGCCATCGTGATCGGGCGGTTCGTGGCCGGCGTACGTCTCTTCGCGGCTCCGATGGCCGGCGGCGGGGTCATCTCCTACCCCCGCTTTCTCCTTTTCGAGCTGATCGGCGGGGTCGCCTGGGCCGGCCTCTTCGTTGCGGTCGGCTACCTGCTGGGTGCGCCGGCGCGCGCGCTGATCGAGCAACACGGCTGGGGCCTGCCACTCGCCATCATCGCGGGGCTGACGGTGCTCGGCCCCGCCGCGATCATTCTGGTGCGCCTGGCCCGCCGCCGGCGCCACGGGCCGGCGGGCTCGCCTACAGGCTGACCACCAGGCCGTCGTGGGCGCACTGCTCCGGCACGTCGGCCGCGTGCGCGAGCATCTCGCGGCTCATGTGGGTGAGGATGAGCCGCCGTGCGCCGACCCGGCCCGCGTGGGCCACGATGTCGGGGTAGTTCAGGTGCCACTTCACGGGCTTGTCGTAGAAGTAGGATTCCGCGATCAGTAGATCGGTCTGCTGGGCGGCGCGGGCGATCTCGTCGGTCCATTCCGTGTCGCCGGTGTAGCAGATGGTCTTGTCGCCCACCTGGATGCGCAGGGCGGTGGGATTGGTCTCCTGGGTGTGACGGGCGCGCTCCGGGGTCACGAGCAGATCGAGCACCGGATGAGGCCGCCCCGGTTCCATCTCGATCCAGTCGAGCGGGAATCGGGGCGTCATGACGTGCGAGCCGGGGAAGAGCGCCTCGCGGATGGTGTCCATGCGCGCGCGGAGCTCCCGGGGGCCCGCGATGACGAGGGGGCGGGTGCGCCGGGCCGCCAGCATCGCGTCCATGAGAAGGAACGGCACCCCGGCGGCGTGATCGCCGTGGAGATGCGTGAGCAGGATGGCGTCGATCGAGCTGTGCTCGATGCCCTGCTGAGCCAGCGCGATGAGCGACGAGGCGCCGAAGTCGACCGCGAAGCGGCAGCTCGGCCCGTCCACCAGGATGCAGGTCTGGAAGCGTCCTCCGCTGCCGAAGGAATCGCCGGAGCCGACGAAGCGCACGGTGACGGGCACGGCCCGATCTTACGCGAAAAAGCTCCCGGGGCGCGGGCGCGGCCTGCGAGGATAAGCGCGTGCGGCTCTTCGACCGGAAGTTCGGCCCCGCGTTCCTGGACGAGGTGCCCGCCGCGCCCGGCGTCTACCGCTTCCTGGATGCCGCCGGCGTCCTCTTCTATGTCGGGAAGGCCGCGAACCTGCGCCGGCGCCTCGGGCAGTATCGCCTCACGGGGCGCCGGAAGAAGGAGCGCAAGCGCCGCGCGCTCGTGAAGGCGGCCGCGCGCATCACCTGGGAGGTCTGCGAGTCGCCGCTGGCCGCCGCGCTCGCCGAGATCCACTTGATCCAGACGCTCAGGCCACCCCAGAACGTGGCGAGCGCCTTCCCGTTCCTCTACCCGTACGTCGGCGTCGCGACCGAGGGCGGCGAGACCTACTTCTGCCTCACCGCCGCGCCGGAGGCGTTCCCGACCTTCACGTTCCACGGCGCCTTCCGCTCCCGCGAGGTCACCGGCGAGGCGTTCTTCCGCCTCATGGACCTGCTGGGCTACGTCGGCCACCCGGTACCGCGCCATCGCTGCCGGCGCCTCGGCGCCGCCCGGCACTCCCACGTGCGCGGGTTCCGTCGGCTGCCCGCCGACAGCGCGGAGGCGTGGAGCGCCCTGCTCCGCGGGACGTCGCGGGAGGCGCTGGAAGGGCTCGCCCTGCGCCTGCTGGACCACGCCGGCGCCCGGGCCCGGCGCGAGGAGACGCATCGGGCCCTCCGCGCGGTCGGGCGCTTCTTCCGGCACGAGGCCCAGGCCCTGGACCGGGCGCGGACGGCCACCGGTTACGCGCCCTACCCCGTGCCCCAGCAGGAGCGGGACCTGCTGTTCGCCCGCTACCGGGTGGGGCCTTGACGTGACAGGGCTTGTCAGGAGGGGCGCGCGTTTCGTAACTCGGTAAGAATGCTGGTCTGGTAAGGTCCCGTGCCTACACGCCTCCCGGGTGGCACCTTCGGTGCACTGTTCCCGGGCATGCCGGCCGAACCCTCCTCCAGACGCATCCTGGTCGTCGATGACGACGACCAGATCCGGGATCTCCTGGCCACCGCGCTGGGCGCCGACGGGCATATCGTGGACGGGGCCCGGGACGGGGGCGAGGCCCTGACGCTGCTCGCGCAGCACCCCTACGACCTCGTCCTGAGCGACCTGCACATGCCGCACGTGAACGGGCCCTCCCTCTATGAGACCCTCCAGACCCGCCATCGCTTCCCGGTCCGCTTCGCCACGAAGCTGCCCCGCGTCATCTTCATGACCGGCAATGCCGCGGAGCACGCCGACTTCCTCCGGGGCACCACGGATCCGATCCTGGAAAAGCCATTCGCGCTGCGCATCGTCCGGAAGATGGTCCGGGTGCTCCTGTCCGCCACGCCCTAGGCTCCTCCGATGCGCCTCGCCACCAAGATCTTCCTCGTCTCGGCCCTCGTCATCCTCGTCCTCTTCGGCACCGTGGTGTGGAGCCTGCTCACCGTCAAGCGGCTCGTCACCGTGAACCAGGAGATCGCCACCCAGGCGGTGCCGGCGCTACGCCTGCAGGGCGCGCTGCGTGAGGCGGTGCACGGGCTGGTGCGCCTGGAGGCCCGGGCCCTCGTGCTCCAGGATCAGGACTACGCCGCGATGTGGAGCGACCGCGCCACCCGGGTGACCCGCGACATGGAGAAGCTCGCCTCGTACCTGGAGCGCGCCGAGGAACGGACCGCCTACTCGCTCGCCCGCGAAGCCTTCGCGACGTACCGCGACCACGTCCAGGAGGAGCGCCGGCTGGTGGCGCTCGGCCAGGTCAAGGCGGCGCTACGGATCGCGGAGGGTCCCGCGCGCGAGGCGGCCGAGCGCGTGGAGGCGGCCCTCACCGACGTCACCGCCGCAACCGAAGCGGGGCTGGCCGCCGGGCAGGCGCGCGCCCGCGCGCTCGAGGCCCGCACCTGGCGCGCGGTGATCACCGCCCTGGTCGGGGGCCTGGTCCTGGCCCTGGCGGCCAGCGCACTGCTCGCCTACCGCATGGCGCGGGCGCTCGGTCGCCTGTCCGCGGCCACCACGTCGCTCGCGGCCGGCAGCTGGACCGGACCCCTCGCGGTCACGGGCCGGGACGAGATCAGCGAGCTCGGCCGCGCCTTCAACCAGATGGCCGCGCGGCTGCGGGAGGTGGATCGCCTCAAGGAAGAGTTCTTCTCGCACATCTCGCACGACCTCCGGAACCCGCTGGCCGCCATCCGTCTCAGCGCCGAGGCCCTGCAGGAGCGGGCCCGGGCCGCGGGCGACGCGAAGCAGGCGCGCTACGCGACCGTCATCGACTCCAGCGCCGCCCGCATGATGACCATGATCAATCAGATCCTCGACTTCACGCGGCTGCGGGCCCGCGCGCTGCCGCTCCACCGCAAGCCCACCGACATGCTCAAGGTGGTCACCCGCGCGCTGGACGAGCTCCGCCCGCTTTCCGAGGGGAAGGGGATCCAGGTGGACCTCGCGGCCGAGGGCCACGACTTCACGGTGCTGGTGGACGAGGGCAGCCTGGTGCGTGTGGTCGTGAACCTCCTCGGCAACGCGTTCCACTTCACCCCGTCCGGGGGCGCGGTGCGCGCGCGCCTGGCCGAGCTCCCGGACCGACTCGAGCTCGACATCGAGGACACCGGCGTCGGCATTCCCGCCGACGCGCTGCTCTGGATCTTCGAGCCCTATCGTCAGGCCCACGGGGCGCGCAAGGGCGCCGGCCTCGGCCTGGCGGTGGTGAAGGGCCTCGTGGAGGCGCACGGCGGCACGGTGGACGTGCGGTCCGAGCTCGGGAAGGGAAGCTGCTTCACGGTGACGATCCCGAAGGCCCCCGCGGCCGCGCCCGCACAGGTCGCCGTATGAGGCGCCAAGCGCGCCACCTCCGGTGGATCGCTCCCCTCTTGCTGCTCGCGGTCTCCGCGTGCAGCACGGCGACGCCGGCCCCGTGGGGCAGCACGGAGCTGCGCGATCCGGGTAGCTCGCGGGCCGCCGTGCAGCTGATCGCCCACGCCGACGACCTCGCCCTGCGCGGGCAGGCGCGGGACGCGCTCGCCGCCTACGAGCGCGTGCTCCGCGAGCATCCCGGCGATCCGGCAGGCGCCTCCGCCCTGTACGGCCTCGGGCGCCTGCAGGTGGCCCCGGCCGACGGCCTTCGTAACTACCGGGCCGCGCACCGGGCCTTCTCGCGGCTCCTGGCCGACTACCCGGAGAGCCGCTGGGAGGCGGAAGCACGCGCGTGGCGAGCGGTGGTCAGTGACCTCCTCGCGCGCGAGGAGGACGCCGCGCGACTCAAGGAGGACGCGGCGCGGATCAAGGAGGAGGCCGCGCAGCTCAAGACGCAGATCGAGCGGCTGCGGCGGACCGACCTCGAACTCGAGCGGCGCCGCTAGACGCCCCGCCCACTCGTTGCGATAGAGTCTTGACCGGCGCCGGCCCCCCGAGGACCCGGGAGCCGGCGCGGCCGGGCCGGCGAAGCTACGGAGCGACCGAGATCTTGTCGAAGAAGAGGTAGAAGGACGGGTGGAGCTTGAACCCGGTCACCTTCTTGGTGCCGGCCGCGTTCTGGACCGCGTTGTCCACGAAGATCCACGGTGCGTCGTCCACCACGAGCTTCTGAACCTGGCGGTAGAGGTCGCCCCGCTTCTTGAGATCCACGATGCGGCTCGCCTCCGCGAGCAGCTTGTCCACCTCCGGATTGGCGTAGGCCCCCCCGCGGAAGCCACCCTTCCCGTCGATGACCAGGCTCAGCATGGGTGCCGGGTCACCCGGGTCGAGCATGAAGGACATGGCGCCCATGTCCGCCTCCTGCCCGAATCCCTTCCCGTACTTGTTGAGATACGCGCCCCACTCGAAGGTCTGGATCGAGGCCTGCACGCCCACCGCGGCCAGGTCCGCCTGGATGGCCTGCGCCATGGTCTTGGGCGACTGCATGCCGGAGCCGGACTCCGGGATCCAGAAGACCGCGGGGAAGCCGTTCGGGTAGCCCGCCTCGGCCAGGAGCTTCTTGGCCCGCGCCGGGTCATACGGGTACTTCGTGACCTGGTCGGTGAAGGCCCAGGTGATGGAGGGCGGGATGGGCCCGATGGCCGCGGTGGCGGTCTTCTTCAGGAGATCACCGGCGATCGCGTCGCGGTTCACCGCGTGATTGACCGCCCGACGCACCCGCACGTCGTTGAAGGGCTTCTTCTCGGTGTTGAGGGTCACCCACCAGATATGAGGGCCGGGCTGCTCGTAGTAGGTGAGCGTGGCCGCCTTCTTCACCTGGTCCACGTTGTCGGGCGGCACGTCCACGATGAAGTCCACCCCACCCGAGAGCAGCTCGGTCACGCGGGTCTGCTCCTCCACCAGCGGGCGGAACACGATGCGCTCGAGCTTGGGCGGCCCCGCCCAGTAGGCCGGGTTGGCCTCCAGTATGATTCGCACGTTCTTGTCCCACGAGACGAACTTGAACGGGCCGGTGCCCACCGGGTGGCTCGCGAACTCCTTGCCGTACTTCTTCACCGCGGCCGGGCTCACGATGCGCCCGGTGTTCAGCGTCAGGTTGTTGAGCAGCGGTGAGAAGGGCTGCTTGAGGGTGAACCGCACCGTCCCCGGATCCACCACCGCGACCTCCTTGATCGCGCCGTAGTAGAACGACGCGAACGGGAACGGTCCGGTCTCGGCAAAGGGGTGCTTGGGGTCGAGCAGCCGGTCGTAGGTGAACTTGACCGCGTCGGCGTCGAACGGCGTGCCGTCGTGGAACTTCACGTTCCGGCGCAGGGTGAAGGTGTAGGTGAGGCCGTCGGGCGACATCTTCCACGCGGTCGCCAGGCCCGGCTCCTGGGTGAACGAGCCCTCCTTGAAGCGCACGAGCGTGTCGTAGACGCTCGAGAGCACCCGCATCGAGTTGATGTCGGTGAGCTGCCCCGGATCCATCGACGTGGGCTCGGCGACCAGCCCCACCACCAGCGCCTTGCCGGCCGCCGTCGCGTCACCGCCGCCCGCCGCGCCCAGGGCCGCCGCGAGCGCCGCCGCCACCACCAGCGTCTTCCGCCATCCTCTCATCGGGTCTCCTCCTCCGGCAGATCGCTGCCTAGAACGTGATCACCGCAACCTCGGGTCGAGCGCATCACGCAGCCCGTCGCCCAGAAGGTTACAACCTAGCACCAGCAGGAAGATCGCGAGCCCGGGAATCGCGGCCACGTGCGCGGCCACCGTGATGAACTGCCGGCCGTCGGCGAGCATGGTGCCCCAGTCCGCGGTGGGTGGCTGGGCACCCAGGCCGATGAAGCTCAACCCCGCGCTCTCGGTGATCATCACCCCGATGTTCATGGACACGAACACCAGGATCGGCCCCACGATGCCGGGCAGGATGTGCCGACGCAGGATGCGTCCCTCGGTGGAGCCGATCGCGCGCGCCGCCTCCACGAACTCCTGCTCGCGCAGCAGCAGCACCGCCGCGCGGACCCCCCGCGCGTAGAACGACACGTTCACCACCGCCACCGCGATCATCGCGTTCACGAGACCGGGGCCGAGCGCGGCGACCAGCAGCATCGCGAGGAGGATGTACGGGAAGGCCATGATGAGATCGATCCCGCGCATCGCGAGGTTGTCGGTGAGGCCGCCGTAGAAGCCGGTGACGAGCCCCACCGCGGTCCCCGCGAGCATGGCGAGCAGCGTGGCCAGCACCCCCACCACCAGCGACACCCGGGCACCCCAGATCACGCGGCTCAGCAGGTCGCGGCCCAGGTGATCGGAGCCGAGCGGGTAGCCCGGGGTGAGCGGCGTGGCCAGCCGACGGCTCGGCTGGGTGCGGTTGGGATCGGCCAGGGGCAGCGCGGGGGCCAGCGCGGCCGCGGCCACCACCGCGAGCACGATGACGAGGCCGGCGGCGCGCCAGCGCCCGCGGCGGCGGGCCGCCTCCGCCCCGGGGCTAGACATGGCGCACCCGCGGGTCCACCACCGCGTAGAGGAGATCGGTGGCGAGGTTGATCGCCACGTAGACGCTGGCGATCAGCAAGACGCCCCCCTGCACCAGCGGGAAGTCGCGGGTGAGGATCGCGTTCACCATCATGAAGCCGATGCCCGGCCACGCGAACACGGTCTCCACGTAGACCGCGCCCGCGAGCAGGTAGCCGATCTCGAGGCCGAGCACGGTGACGAGCGCCACCAGCGTGTTGCGGAAGGCGTGCCAGCCGATCACCCGCGGCTCGGAGGCGCCCTTGGCTCGCGCGGTGCGCACGTAGTCCTGCGCGATCACCTCGAGCATGCTGGCGCGCGTGAGCCGGGAGACGATGGCGAGCGGCACCAGCGCCAGGGTGACCGCGGGCAGGATCAGGTGCGCGAGCAGATCGCGCGCGCCGCCGTCGCCCGCCGGCGAGTACATGCCGGTGCCGGGCAGCCAGCCGAGCCGCACCGAGAAGCCGATGATCAGCAGCAGGCCGACCCAGAACGCGGGCATGCTGATCCCCACGAGCGCGATCACCTGGGAGAGGCGATCGAGGCGCGAGCCGGGCCGCGCGGCCGAGAGCACGCCCAGCAGCACGCCGAGCGGAAAGGCGAGCAGGAGCGCGCCGGTCGCCAGCACCAGCGTGGCCTGGAACCGCCGCCACAGCTCGGGCAGCACCGGCCGGCGCAGCATGATCGAGCGGCCGAGATCGCCGTGCGCCGCGCGGGAGGCCCAGCGTCCGTACTGGACGAGCACCGGCCGGTCGAGGCCGAGCTGGCCCCGCAGGGTGGTCAGCTCCGCGGGCGTCGCCATCGGGCCCAGGAGGATCTGGGCCGGATCGCCGGGAGCCAGATGCAGCGCGAGAAACACGACGAAGGAGACACCGGCGAGGACGAACAGCGCGGAGAGGAGGCGGTGCGCCAGGTATCGTCGCATGCGTCGGCGGGAGTATAGGAGCGGCGGGGCGCGAGGGCAAGGCGCCCCCCCATGGATCCGCCCGATCCGCTCGACATCGCCTTGACAGCGCCGGCACGGCGGCGCACTATCGCGCCGGCCGGGACGACGCCGTCCGCACCCACAAGGCAACCGCACACCAAAGGGGGCAATCATGGCGACCCAAGCCGCTGGCGAGCTCCGGGCAGACGTCCACAGCATCGAACCCATCCCCGAGGCCGACAAGGACTCGACCGGTCTCCAGCAGATGTGGATCTGGGCGGGGGCCAACATCGCCCCGATCAACTGGGCCCTCGGCGCCCTCGGCATCGTGCTGAAGCTCGGGCTGTGGGAGACGATCGCGGTCATCGTGCTGGGCAACCTCGTGGGCTGCGCGATCTTCGCGTCCTTCACGGTGATGGGGCACAAGACCGGCGTGAACCAGATGGTCCTGAGCCGCTCCGCGTTCGGCCGGCGCGGCGCCTACCTGCCGAGCCTGCTGATGTTCCTCATGACCCTCGGCTGGATCGGGGTCAACACCTACTTCCCGGTGAAGATCGCGGTGGCCATCCTCGGGCAGTTCGGGATCGGCGACACGTGGCTCACCAACTTCGCGGTCGTGACCGTGGTCATGGTGGTCCAGGTCCTGATCGGCATCTACGGCTTCTACGCGATCCGCACCTTCGAGAAGTACACGGTGCCGATCACCGCGGTCATCATGGCGCTGATGAGCGTGCTCGCGTGGACCCGGCCGGGCGTGGTCAACTGGGGGCTCACCAGCACGCTGCCGCCCGCCGCCCACTTCGCGATGCTGACCCTGCTGATGACCGCGATCGGGGTCGGCTGGGGGATCTCCTGGGTCACCTGGGCCTCCGACTATTCCCGCTTCGTCCCCCGTCACGTGTCCTCGTCCTCCGTGTTCTGGCACAGCTACGTGGGCATGTTCGTGCCCACCGTGTGGCTCGCCATCCTCGGCGCCACCGTGGCGAGCACCACCATGGACACCGATCCGGCCAAGATGGTCAGCGCGGTCTTCGGCGGGGTCACGAGCATCCTGGTGCTCCTGCTCGTGCTGCACGGGCCGATCGCCACCAATATTCTGAACGTCTACTCGGCCGCGCTGGCCGCCCTCAGCATGGGGCTCCGGGTCTCGCGCACCGGGGTGGCGCTGATCGCGGGCGTGGTCGGCTACCTGGTCACGATCTACTTCCTCTTCCAGCCCTCGTTCGCCAAGGCGTTCGACAACTGGATGATCAGCCTGCTGCTCTGGATGAGCCCGTGGGCCGGGATCGTGCTCGCCGACTTCTTCATCGCCCGCAAGGGACAGATCGACATCGCCGCGCTCTACCAGGAGCCCGAGCGGAGCGCCTACGGCGACGTCAACTGGGGGGCGATCGTGGCCTTCGTCGGGGGCCTCATCGCGGGCTGGCTGGTGCAGGACGGCCTCGTGCCTGCGCTCCAGGGCCCGATCTCGACCAAGCTGCTCGCCGGCGCGGACCTGAGCTGGCTGGTCGGCATCGTGGTGGCGGGTGGCCTCTACCTGGCGCTCGGCCGGCGCACCGCGCCCGTCGCGGTGCCGCGCGCGGTCCGCGGTGGCCGCTAGGTGGACGAGTTCCTGCGGGCCGCGATCGAGGAAGCCGAGCTGGGCTTCTCCGAGGGCGGCATCCCCATCGGCTCGGTGCTCGTGCACGGGGGGCGCGTCCTCGGCCGCGGTCACAACCGCCGCGTGCAGAAGGGCAGCGCGATCCTCCACGGGGAGATGGACGCGCTCGAGAACGCGGGCCGCCAGCCGGCCCGCGTCTACCGGGAGTGCACGATCTACACGACGCTGTCGCCGTGCGCGATGTGCAGCGGGACGATTCTCCTCTACGGCATTCCGCGGGTGATCGTCGGCGAGAACCACACGTTCCTCGGGGAGGAGACGCTCCTGCGCGGCCGTGGCGTGACGGTGGAGGTGCTCGACGACGCGCGGTGCCGGGACCTGATGGCCCGATTCATCCAGGCCAACCCGGCCCTGTGGGCCGAGGATATTGGAGAATAGCCAAGCGGGGGCGAGTAGCTCAGCGCGGCCAGGGCAGCGGCGTCGTCTCGTTCCACGCGTCGGGTCGGATGCCGAACGCCTCGATCATGCGCTGCCACCCGGACGCCACCGTGAGCGCGGCGCCCAGCTCGAGGATCTGCCCCTCGTCGAAATGCTCCCGCAGCAGGGCGAAGAGCGCGTCGTCCACCCGCGGCCGCTCGCCGCTCAGGCAGTCCGCGAGCCGCAGCGCGGCCACCGTGCGGGCGGGCAGATCAGCCCGCTCGAGGTCGCCGAGCGCCTGCTGCACCTCCGGCTCGGTCAGGCCCTTGCGCACCAACGATGCGCTGCGCGCGAGGCTTCAGTGCACACACTGGTTGCCCTGGGCGAGCCGGATGCGGCACAGCTCGACGAGGCCCGGCTCGAGGCTGGAGCCGCCGGCGTAGACGAAGGTGACCCAGCTCAGGAACAGGTCGAGCACGGCGGGCCGGCGGGCCAGCGTCAGGAAGAGATTGTCGTCCCGGTAGGCCTTGGCGAGCCAGACGTCGAGCCGGCGGCGCAGGTCCGGATCGAGGCGCTCGGGATCCGCTTTCGGCAGGCGACCGTGCTCGTTCGGCACGAGGAGACCTCCACGCGAGGATGTCGGCGACCCAGTCTAGCACGGGCCCTTGACAGCCTCTCTCGTCCTCTTTAGATTCAAATTTTTGGCGACTCTTTCTCCAGGGGAAGATCTCCGATGGCCAAGCCGCAAAAGCGTAGACGCAGGGTACCGCCGGCACCCGCCGCCGCATTGCGGGCGCTGCGCGAGAGCGAGACACGCTACCGAGTCCTGGCCGAGCAGTCGAGCCTCGGCATCGTCATTCACAAGGATTTCATCATTCGCTACGCGAACCCCGCGCTGGTCACCCTCTTCGGGTACGGGCGGACCGCGGAGGTCATCGGGCGAGATCTACGGGGCGTCCTCGCGCCGTCCGATCGGCCGCGCGTCGAGGGCTACGTCACCGGCCGGCAGCAGGGCGAGCCGGTGCCGCCCCGCTATCGCTGCCAGGCCGTTCGCAAGGACGGCACCCGTCTGTGGGTCGAGGTCACCGCGTCCCCGGTCGCCTGGGCCGGCGGGGCGGCGGTCCTGGCCACGGTGGCGGACGTCACCGAGCGCAAGCGCAGCGAGGAGCTGGCGGGCGACCAGACGCGCCTGGCCCAGATGATCGCGCGCGGGGCCCCGCTTCCCGACCTGCTCGATGCGCTGACCCGGATGATCGAAGGGCACTCCGACGGCATGCTCGCGTCCATCCTCCT
>Ga0137409_10006145_pt1 | contig 12475 bp, 11 predicted proteins | sample CZODoug1_16funga_FD_122059 | JGI IMG/M metagenome (GOLD analysis project Ga0137409, IMG submission 122059) | Vadose zone soil fungal communities from Angelo Coast Range Reserve, California, USA - CZODoug1_16fungal (Hybrid Assembly) | ecosystem: Environmental > Terrestrial > Soil > Vadose zone...
CAGAAAATAGCAAATAGGAAATGGTGGAACGGTTTCTGAAATAGGGTGTTTTTTCCAATTCCCTATTCCCCACGGGCACCGCAATCGGCGGCTCAATCCACCTTCACACCAGCTGCGCGGGCTTTATCGACAAGATAGGCACGGGCCGCGGCCATGTCGTCGAGCGTGGTGAAGGCGTTGGTGTAATAGCCCCGGTAGCCCTTGCCCTCGATCAGCTTGAACATGGTGCCGAAGTCCAGGTCGCCTGCGCCGGGCTTGAGATGCACTTCGTGGCCGTTCCTCCAGGTGTCGGCGAGCCGGACTTCGGCGACGCGACGGAAATCCAGCGCATTGACGAAGCCCTCGATACCCTCGGGCACGAGATGCGCGTGGTTGGCGGTAAAGCAGAGCTTGAAGCACGGCGATTTGATGTCCCAGTAGTACTGCCATTCCTCGACGGTATGTGCGAGGTAGTGGACTTCCGCTTTCTCCGGCTCCTTGTTGAGGTTCTCGAGCAGCACCAGTACCTTTTTCTTTTCGGCGTGCGCCACGACGCGCTGCAGCCGTTCTTTCCCGGCTTCCATGCGCGCCTTCTTGTCCTTGGTGAAATGGTAGCCGGCGTGCATCTCTGTCCAGCTCGCGCCGAGCTTGGGCACGAGATCGACGTAACGCTTCAGGTACTCGGTCACCGCGTCGGACACATGCGGCGAGTATTCCGCGACGTTTACCGCCGAATTGGTGTGCAGACCGAGCTCGATGCCGTGCTTGTCGAGCAGCTTTCTCACGACGGCGCAGCGCTTGGTGTCGAACTTGGGCAGGGCGTTGTCGCCGGTGTCGAGCTGAATGTCGATATGGCGCAGCCCGTTCTTCGCCGCCCATTCGATGGCGGTCTCCAGTTTGAGGCGACGACTGATGTCGACGCCGATGCGGTCCAGCAATTTCATTGTCTTTCCTCCACTCAAAATGGTGACGAGATACGGGTGACGAAATACGAGACTTGGTATTCAAATAGTTTACCCACAACCCGTCAATAATCCTCGATTTCTTTCATGCACTCCTGAAGCGCCGTGTCCCAGCGCGGGGGATTCACGCCGAAAGTGGCGGTAAATTTTGCGGTGTCGAGCCGGGAATTGGCGGGCCGGCGGGCGGGGAGGGGATAGGCCGAGGTGGGAATGGGAGTCAACGCAGGCGCCTTGAATTCCGAGATCCTGCTTCTCGCTTCGGCGAAGATGGCTTCCGCGAAACCGAACCAGGACACCGCGCCGCCAGCAGTGAAATGGTAGATGCCGCTGTTTTCTCTCGCCCGTTCGAGGTTGTTCAGCACCTGTGCAGCCATATCGGCAATGGATCGAGCCCAGGTCGGGGCGCCGAGCTGGTCGTTCACGATTTTCAATTCAGGGCGCTCGCGCGCGAGCCGCAGCATCGTCCGGACGAAATTGCTTCCCCGGGACGCGTAGATCCAGCTCGTGCGAAAAATCAGGTGTGGTGCGCCGATAGCGTGGATGGCCTGCTCGCCTGCCAGCTTGCTGCGCCCATATGAGCTGACCGGATTGGAGCGGTCGCCTTCGATATAGGGCTTGTCCTTGGTGCCGTCGAACACGTAATCCGTCGAATAGTGAACCAGCAGCGCGCCAATGCGCTTGGCTTCCTGCGCCAGAATGCCGGGCGCGGTGCCGTTCACCTGCATCGCGAGATCAGGCTCGGATTCGGCCTTGTCCACTGCCGTATAGGCGGCGGCGTTGACGATGATGGATGGCTTCGCCTCGCGCACCGCGTTGCGAATCGAGTCCGCATTGGATAAGTCCATGCCGCTATGGTCGAGCGCGGAAACTTTTCCCAGTGGCGCCAGCGAGCGTTGCAGCTCCCACCCCACCTGGCCGTTCGCGCCGGTGATCAGAATGCGTTGCATTGGGGGATAGGAAATAGGAAATGGAGAACAGGACTCAGGGAATGGGGAATAGAAGCGCGTCGCGCGCCGGCCCGGATGTTACTATTTTCTGCTAATTGACAGTCGACGGCGGGCGCACGACTGGTAACGGGCGCGGTCAGGCCGCGCGAGCTTTGGTGCCGCTCTTCGCCTGGGCTTGCTCGCCGTGCGCGAGGTAATCCATCGCCGCGTCTACGCCACCCTTCTTGTGCGGCACGCTGGCAAGGTCCAGCCCCATCTCGATGCCGGCGAGGGTTGCGAGGAGCGTCAGGTCGTTGAAGTCGCCGAGGTGGCCGATGCGGAACACCTTGTCACGCAGCTTGGTGAGGCCTGAGCCGAGTGAAAGATTGAAGCGCTCCAGCACCAGTTCGCGGAACTTGATTTCGCCGTGGCCCTCCGGCATCAGCACCGCGGTGAGCGAGCTCGAATATTCGGCGGGATTCGCACACAGGATCTCGAGCCCCCACGCGCGCACCGCGCGGCGCGCCGCTTCGGCGAGGCGGTTGTGGCGCTTGAACACGTTTTCCAGTCCTTCCTCTTCCAGCAGCATCTTGAGCGCGACGCGCAGGCCGTAGAGCAGGTTGGTGGCGGGGGTGTAGGGGAACCAGCCGTCCTTGTTGGAAGCGATCATCTCTTCCCAGTTCCAGTACGAGCGCGGGAGCTTCGCGGACTTCGATGCCGCGAGCGCCTTGTCGGACACCGCGTTGAACGACAAGCCGGGCGGGAGCATCAGTCCCTTCTGCGAGCCGGCAACGGTTACGTCCACGCCCCATTCGTCGTGGCGGTAATCAATCGAGGCAAGCGAGGAGATGGTGTCCACCATGAGCAGCGCGGGATGCTTCGCGCGGTCGATGGCCTTGCGCGCTTCGCCAATGCGCGAGACTACGCCGGTGGAGGTTTCGTTGTGAACGACGCATACCGCCTTGATGGCCTTGCCCTTGTCTTCGGCCAGCTTCGCCTCGATAGCGGCGGGATCGGCGCCGTGTCTCCAGTCACCGGGAACAAAGATGGGGTCGAGGCTGAGGCGCTTTGCCATGGTGAGCCACAGCGTCGCGAAATGGCCGGTCTCGACCATCAGCACCTTGTCGCCGGGCGAGAGCGTGTTGACCAGCGCAGCTTCCCACGCGCCGGTACCGGAAGCGGGGAAGATCACGACCGGAGACTTTGTCATGAACACCTGCTTGAGCCCTGCCAGCACTTCCTTGCTCATTTCCTGGAACTCGGGGCCGCGGTGATCTACTGTCGCATTGTCGATCGCGCGCAGCACACGGTCCGGCACGTTTGTGGGACCGGGGATCTGCAGGAAATGGCGGCCAGCCTGGTGTTTCATTTATCGCCTCCAATGGATACGACATTATAAGCTTGAACGACAGATCCAAGGTACAAGGGGCAAGTCACAAGGTACTGCGTTGTTTTTTCTTGAAACTTGAAGCGAGGCGACTGACGACTGACGGGCAGAGGAGAAAATAGTAAATAGGAAATAGGAAGTGGAGGGTCGCTGAGGTGTTTATCCCTATTCCCTATTCCCTATTCCCTATTCCCTATTCCCTATTCCCTATTTCCTATTTCCTATTTCCCATCCTTCACGGCATTGATACGCAAAATTGAATCGAGGAACAAATCCGCGTCGGTGCCGAGCACGATGAGCTGCACGCCGCGCTTGGCGATGCGCCGGCCGTAATCGACGTCGAGCTTGTTGCCGATGAGGGTCATTGCGTATTTGCCGTGCCGGCGCGCCGTGGCCACTACCGCGTCCAGCGCCGCACTCATCTTGGGGTCATCGAATGTCGCGCCCGGCACACCCAGCGAAATGGACAGGTCGGTGGGGCCGACGAAAAACGCGTCGAGCCCGGGCATCGCGGCCAGCGCGTCGAAGTCCGCAATGCTGGATTGCTCCTCGATCAGCGCGATCGCCATCATCTCGCGGTTGGCGCGCTGGGCGTAGGCATCCCACTCGCCGCGCTTGTAGCCCGCGGCGCGCACGATCTGGCAGGCACCACGTTCGCCTTGCGGCGCGTACTGCATCGCCTTGATCAACGCGGCGCAGTTTTCCCGGTTGGCGTGCGGCAGCACGATGCCCGCCACGCCCAGATTCATGAGCTTCTTGACGAGCGCTGCGTCCACCTCGGGCACCCGCACGAACGGCGTGATGCCGGCGGCATCGGCGGCGCGGACGAGGTGCGCCGCGCGGTCGAGGTCGAGCGCGCTGTGCTCCATGTCCACGATCACGAAGTCGGCGCCGGCCGCGGCGACCATCTCGACCACCATCGGGCTGCCGGTGAAAACCAGGACCCCGGTCACGGTCTTACCGGACTGCAGCAGCTGGCGAATGCGATTGGGATTTTGCATAGGGCCTCATTTTCGTGGGAATTCGATGCTTCTACAACACCGGACTCCAGCTTAAACTTGCTTATTTCCCGGGCCCCGACCCTTCCATGACGACGCGCTCCATCCAGCCTGGTGATTCCGCACTGGCAGCACGGCTGCGGCGCGAGGTGCGTGGTGAGGTCCTGTTCGACGCTGCCGCGCGCGGGCGCTATTCCACCGACGCTTCGATCTATCAGATCGAGCCCGTCGGCGTAGTGGTGCCGCAGAGCGAGGAGGATGCGCTCACCGCGTTCCGAATCGCTGTGGACGAGGGCGTGCCGGTGCTGGCGCGCGGCGGCGGCACCTCACAGTGCGGACAGACCGTCGGCGCCGCGCTCGTCATCGATCACTCGAAGCATCTCAACCAGGTGATCTCGTTCGACCCGGGCGCGCGCACGGTCAGCGTCCAGCCGGGTGTGGTGCTCGACCAATTGAACGCCTATCTCAAGCCGCATGGGCTGTGGTACCCGGTGGACGTCTCAACCAGCGCGCAAGCGACGCTCGGCGGCATGGCGGGAAACAACTCCTGCGGATCGCGCTCCATCCAGTACGGCAACATGGTGCACAACGTCCGCGGCATCGACGCGGTGCTGCCCGACGGATCGGAGTACGCGTTCGGGGAAGTGAAGGGCGATAGCCACGTCGAAGGCCCCGCCGGCTTCCAGGAGCTGGTGAAGCGGATTCGGGCGATTGCTGCGCGCGAGGCGGAGGAAATCGAGCACCGTTATCCCAAGCTGCTGCGCCGCGTCGGCGGCTACAACCTGGACATGGTGTCGGGCATCCCCTTTAACCTGGCGCACCTGCTGGTGGGCTCCGAGGGCACGCTCGCGTACTCGCGACGCCTCCATCTCAACCTGTCGCCGCTACCGAAGAACAAGACGCTGGGCGTGTGCCACTTCCAGACGTTCTACAAGGCGATGGAGGCTCCGCAGCACATCGTGGCGCTCAAACCCACCGCGGTGGAGTTGGTGGACCGCACCATGATCGGCCTCGCGCGCAGCAACCCGGCCTTTCGCGCCACCGTCGAACAGTGCGTCAGGGGAGACCCGGACGCTGTTTTGCTGGTCGAGTTCGCCGGCGACGACCGCGACGAGCCGATCCGCCGCCTGAAGCAACTGGTCGAACTGATGGGCGACCGGGGGCTTCCGGGCAGCGTGGTCGAAGTGATCGATCCGGGTGTGCAGCGCGATTTCTGGGAAGTGCGCAAGGCGGGCCTCAACATCATGATGTCCATGAAGGGCGACGGCAAGCCCGTGTCTTTCATCGAGGACTGCGCGGTGCCGCTCGAGCATCTGGCCGAGTACACCGATCAGCTCACGCGCGTGTTCGAAAAGCACGGCACCAGGGGCACCTGGTACGCGCACGCTTCCGTCGGCTGCCTGCACGTGCGGCCAGTGCTCGACATGCGCAAGGAGGGCGCGACGCAGATGCGCGCGATCGCCGAGGAAGCGGCGGCGCTGGTGAAGCAATACAAGGGCGCTTATTCCGGCGAGCACGGCGACGGCCTGGTGCGCTCGGAGTGGATCGAGCCGTTCTTCGGCCCCAAGCTCACGCGCGCGTTCGGCGAGATCAAGGACCTGTTCGACCCGAAGGGGTTGCTCAATCCCGGCAAGATCGTGCGGCCGTCGAAGCAGGACAACCGCTCGCTGTTCCGCTACAAGCCCGGTTACCGGACGATCCCGCTCAAGACCGCGCTCGATTGGTCGGAGCACGGGGGGCTCGATAAAGCGGTGGAGATGTGCAACAACAACGGCCACTGCCGCAAGTTCGACGCCGGCACCATGTGCCCGTCGTATCGGGTCACGCGTGACGAACAACACCTCACGCGCGGGCGCGCGAATACGCTGCGACTCGCGCTCTCCGGCCAACTCGCCGTGAAGGAAAATGAGGAGGCATTCACCTCGGACGAACTCCACGCCACGCTAGACCTGTGCGTCTCGTGCAAAGGCTGCAGGCGTGAATGTCCGACCGGCGTGGATATGGCGAAGATGAAGGTGGAGTTTCTCCACCACTACCGGCAGCGCCATGGCCTGAGGCTGAAAGACCGCTTGATCGCGTATCTGCCGCGCTATGCGCCGCTCGTTTCTCGTTTCTCGTTTTTCGTTAATGCGATTCAAGGCGCGGCGAAGGGCTTTCTCGGATTCGCGCCGCAGCGTTCTTTGCCGAAGTGGCGCGGCGATGCGTTCCGTGAGTCATCGGGCGCGGCTACCGGCGCCGGACGCGAGGTGGTGCTCCTCGTCGATACCTTCAATCGCTATTTCGAGCCGGAGAACGCCCGGGCTGCGCTTGCGGTGCTGCGGGCGGCGGGCTACACCGTCCACCTGCCGCAACCGGCCAACGGCTCCCGCCCGCTGTGTTGCGGCCGCACGTTCCTTGCCGCCGGCCTGGTGGACGAGGCGAAGGCCGAGGCGCGCCGCATGATCGAGGCGCTCAAGCCTTACGTCGAGCATGGCGTACCGGTGGTGGGGCTGGAGCCGTCCTGTCTCCTGGGGCTGCGCGACGAATTTCTCTCGATGCTCCCGGGCGCGGAAAGCGCCGAGCTGGCGCTGAACGCCCATCTGTTCGAGGAATTCCTCGCGCGCGAGCACGAGGCGGGGCGCTTGAAGCTCGATTTGAAGCCGCTCGCCCAGAAGAAAGCGCTGCTGCACGGCCACTGCCACCAGAAAGCCTTCGCCGTTATGCCCGGCGTCGAGCGCGTGCTCAAGCTCGTCCCCGGGCTGGCGGTGGAAACGATCGAGTCGAGCTGCTGCGGCATGGCAGGCGCGTTTGGCTACGAGGCGGTGCACTACGATGTCTCGATGAAAATGGCCGAGCTGTCGTTGCTGCCGAAAGTGAGAAAGGCGAATCCAGATGAGCTGATCGTCGCCGACGGCACCAGCTGCCGGCACCAGATCCACGACGGTGCGGGCCGGGAAGCGATGCATGTCGCGCGCGTACTCGAGCGAGCACTTGCAAAGTGACGGACGACGAGTGATGAGTGACAAGAGATCAATCTGTGTTGAGTCTTATAATGCGGGGAACCCTTGACGCGCAGTGAATAGGCCATTCGTGAGAACGTACCGAGACTGAGATGGAAACCGTCACCCGTCACTCGTCACCCGTCACTGTCGGCGCAGCGGACCTCCCGCTGATCCTGAAGGCGCTGGAATTCGCCGCGCACAAGCACCGCGACCAGCGACGCAAGGATGCCCTGGCTTCGCCTTACATCAATCACCCGATCGCGCTCGCGAACGTGCTCACGCGCGAGGGCGATGTGACCGATCCGGCCATACTGGCCGCGGCGCTGCTGCACGACACGGTTGAGGATACCGAGACCACCTCGCTGGAGCTGCGCGAGGTGTTCGGCGACAAGGTCGCGGGCATCGTCGAGGAAGTGACCGACGACAAGAATTTGCTGAAGGCCGAGCGCAAGCGCCTGCAAGTGGAGCACGCTGCGACCATCAGCCGCGAGGCCAAGCTGGTAAAGCTTGCCGACAAGATCTGCAACGTGCGCGACATGGCCAATCAGCCGCCGGCGAAATGGGACCTCACGCGCCGACGCGAATACTTCGAGTGGGCCAAGGCGGTGGTGGACCGGATGCGCGGAGTACATCCCGAGCTTGAGCGCCGCTTCGACGAAGCTTACGCTCATAAACCCTGACGACGGACGAGTGACGAGGAAGCGTCCATCCCACCACCCCGTCGCTTCGCGCCACCCCTCCTCAACGAGGAGGGGACTCCACTAAATGAGGGGGGAATCCACTAAACGCTCCCTACCTTGCGGGTTCCTCAACGAGGAGGGGAATCCTCTAAACACTCCCCTCCTTGTCGAGGAGGGGTGCCTGCAGGGCAGGCGGGGTGGTGGGAAGTCTCAACCCGACTGAAAATGCTGTTCGATCCGTTCCAGAACTCCATCCGGGTTTTCAAACACGTGTCGATTTTCCAGGCGGAGCACCGTCAGTCCGGCTTCGCCAAGAAATCGGGTGCGAGCCGCGTCTCGCGCAGCGGAATGCTCACTGTCGTGTGCAGATCCATCCAACTCAACAACAAGTCGCTCTCTAGGACAATAGAAATCGACTACATAGGGCCCAATACTTTGCTGGCGCCTGAATTTTCGACCTTGGAGTTGTGAGTGTTGAAGAAGGCGCCACAGGGTTGCTTCGGCCGGAGTCAAGCTCGCGCGCAACGTCCTGCGTCGCTTGATAAGCGAGCCGCGATTGTGGAGTCTTTGAAATCGGGGCATTTGCATACTAACGACTTGAACACGGCCCAGGCTGACAGGAACAGGTGTGCGTGCCTCCCACCACCCCGGCGCTTCGCGCCACCCCTCCTCAATGAGGAGGGGAATCCACCAAATGCTCCCTAACTTACAGGTTCCTCAATGAGGAGGGGAATCTACGAAACGGGGAGGGGATTTCACTAAACGCTCCCCTCCTTGTCGAGGAGGGGTGCCTGGCGGGCCAGGCGGGGTGGTGGGGCGGGCCCGCCTGAAGGTGGAAGAGGAAAGGGAATAGGGAATAGGGAATGGGGAATAGCAGCCTCTCCCCGGCGCTGCCCCACCATTTCCTATTTACTATTTCCCATTTCCTGTTGCGCCATGGTGAAGCTTATGACCAGGGCGCGACCAGGGGATCGCCTTTGATCGTCGTGCGGTGCATCACTCGGCGCTGCGCTGTGTCCACTTCCGTGCGGTAGTGCATGCAGCAGCGGTTGTCCCACAGCACGATGTCGCCGACTTTCCACTTGTGCGTCCACGCGTACTTCGGTTGCGTCGCATGCGCCCAGAGGCGGTCGAGGACCCGCTCGCTTTCCTCGTTTGGTAGTCCAACGATGTAATTTGACGGCCACACGCGCCGCCGGCCGAGATAGAGCGCGCGTTTGCCCGTGACCGGGTGCACGCGCACTAATGGATGCGTCGGTCCTTCGACTTCCTCGGGCTTGGTCGGCAGCGTCACGCCGGGGCGCAGCACGCCCGCGCTGTTGCGACTCGAATCATGCACTTGATATTTGCCCTCGATCGCGCGCTTGAGATCGTCCGGCAGTTCCTCGTAGGCACGGTACTGGTTGTTGAAGGACGTGTCGCCACCGCCGCCTTCCTTCGGTATCTCCAGCGAATAGAGCATGCTGCCCGCGGGCGGCACCTTCACGTAGGAGTTGTCGGTGTGCCATACCACTTCGTAGCTGCCGAGGCCGCCGTTGTCCATCACGGGATTCCCGTTGGCGTCGAGATTGGAGATGATCGTGATGGTCTTGCGCTTCGACACCATGTAGGAATCGTCCACCGCGTGGCCGGCATCGACGTGGTACTTGCGCGATGCGGGCTCGTGCGGCGGCCCAAAGATCAGTGACGTTCCTTCCAGCTGGTCGTCGTCGAGCTTCTGGCCGCGGATCAGCAGTACCATGTGATCGGCCCACGCTTTGCGCAGCGCCGCCTTCACGTCCTCCGGCACGGGCAGCGAGAAATCCACGCCGCGGATCTCGGCGGCAAGCGCCGCGCCGCTGGGAACGACTTTGAACGCAGCGAGGGAATTCGGGACCTTGTGGTGGTGCGCCGCCGACGCGGCGCCATCATGTGGACGGGTGAGCATGCGGGCCTCTCCAATTAATGATTCGATTCTCGGCCCGACGCCCGCAAGCGTCAAGGACGAGGTTCAAGGGACAGGGGACAAGATCCAAGGTACTGCGTTGTTTTTTCCTTGAACCTTGAACCTTGAACCTTGAACCTTGAACCTTGAACCTACTGTTAAATCGTCCTGACGCCGCCGCCGTCGACGGAGAGACACTGGCCGGTGATGTAGCTCGAATTCGGCGAGGCCAGGAACAGGATCGCCTGCGCCACTTCCTCGATCGTGCCAAGGCGCTGCAGCGGGATGTTGGCCACGCGCGGTGCGAGGAATTGCTCCAGCGTTTTTTCGGGCGCCCACTTGCGGCGTCCCGCTTCCATCTGCCCGGTCAGGATGCCGCCGACGGCCACGACATTTACGCGGATGTCGTCGCCGGCAAGTTCGAGCGACAGGCCCTTGCTGAAGTTCATCGACGCTGCCCACGCCACGCCCGAGGTCACCACGCGCGGCGGCGGCTGCCGGCCCTTGATCGAGGTGATGTTGATGATGCTCGCGCCGCGTCCTTTGCGCAGTATCGGCAGAAAGGAGCGCGTGACGCGGATCATTCCGAGCACCTTTTGTTCGAGCGCCTCGCGCCATTCCGCGTCGGTGATTTTTTCGAAGCGTCCGGCGGGGAGCTCCTGCCCTGGAGAGTCCACCGCGTTGACCGGCCAGTTGATGCCGTCCACCGCGCGCTGGGACGATTCCCCGGCGTTATTCACCAGGGCGTCGGCGCGCCCGAACACGGTGCCGAGCGTCTCGCGAAGCCAGAATCCCGACGCGGTGCCGGCGAACCGCAGCCACCGGGTCTCGTTGGGATAGCCCAGCAGCGCCTGCATTACCGACAGCGTCACCAGTTCGGCGTCGGTGAGCTTGGGTGCGATGCCAACCTTCGGGCGCCACGGCGCCCGTCGAGTGGCTCGAACCTGACCACCCTACTCCAGGGAATGAAGGCTTGGCCGGGACGCTCGATACCTGCTTGGCTGAACCGCAGCCCTCCTAGGCGTCGACCAAAAAACACAAAGGCCAGCCCAAGCAGTGCGGCGACAGCGATTGCGAGCGCAAGAGAGCGGTGATAGTACACCGCGCTCCCAATGACTGCAGTGCACGCGAGTACAGGCATTACGGTAACGAAAAGCGTGCACCCTTTCGGACGCTATCATTGGCTCGAGCAAGCGAATCCTCCGACATATGCGCTGCCTAACGAATGGCGCTTAAGCTGCGGCGCGCTGAAGAAAGAGTAGTCATTCAATATCCTACGCGCGCCGCCAGCTTCAAGCGCTTGTTAGGCCGCCGCCGGTCAATAAATGAAGGGAATGAGCCGACGGCGCTTGGTCATGAAATCGCGATATGGTTCACCGATGACTCTGAGTAAGGCGCGTTCTTCGACCGCAATGCGATAGCTGTATACAGCAAAGGCTGCAAGGGCGAGTAAGGCGGTGCTGGCCCAGCTGCCAAGCGCCAGCCCGGTGCCAATGTTCATGAGAATCCCGGCGCTGTAAGAAGGATGACGGAGTAACGAATAGGCGCCCGTGGTCATGATGCGCTGATTCGGATCGGCACGGACATCGCCTGTGAACGAAGATCCCAAGACCTGTTGACAATGGCGACGCAGGAGACTGCCCAAGATTATCATGACAAGCCCGACGCCGAACACGGCCGGTCGCGCTCCAACCGGAACGCGCAAGATCGGCATCCACGCGAGAGGAAAGCCAAGCAAGGCGGCAATTCCGCCACCGAAAACGATCACTCGATAGGAACCAGCATCTGGGGAATCGGATCGGGCTGCAGGTTTACGCGCGGTCCTAACGATCTTGAATTCGGGCCAAAAGGCCCAGATCCAAACGACGCAGAAGATAGGCCAATAAGGCCACGAGAAAAGCAAGGGCGTCGTCATCAATATGAACGGCGGCCTAACGAGATGCGCTTAAGCTGCGGCGCGCTGAAGAAAGATTCATTCCTTAATCTACGCGCGCCGCCAGCTTCAAGCGCGTGTTAGGCCGCTCCGACGTTGAATGCGAGTTCAATAGCGTCCGGATTCGGATCCGTGATAACCCCATTCACAAGTATTCTACTCACCTTGTCCTTAACCTTCGCGTGGAGCCACTGCGCGAGAGCTCGAGGGCATGGCTCATCAGGCAGCGTAAGCTCAAGAAATGTCGATGTCGGATCAAAGCAGGTGGGACCCATGAATGTCCCGACGACGATTAGGGTCCCATTGGCAGGGACCGGTACACTGGCGTCTGGCAGGACACTTTCGATAGGCGATCGCGATTCGTTGCGCTCAAGGTGAAGCGTGATCTTGATGAGTCTCATTGGTCTAAGAGCGGCCAACGAGAATTAGACTGACCTGTATAAACCATTTAGCACTCCATCGCTCGCAGCCTAACGTGTGGTTCCAAGCACGCCGAAATGAAATAGGCTGGTCAGCCTAAACGCAATATCACAGCATATCGGCAGGACTCCGAGGGCTCAGATTTCCCAATTCGAAAACAGCACACCCTGCTCCGCGTGGCGTTCGGGGTAGCCCTCGTACGTCATCCGCAGATCGGTCCAACGTACGCGATACCCCCGCGCGATGAGGCGGCGGAACGCCTCGGCGTACCGGCTCTGGCAGCGA